>Ga0209512_1000950_pt1 | contig 39834 bp, 34 predicted proteins | sample frozenSSSSmetaG_FD_184142 | JGI IMG/M metagenome (GOLD analysis project Ga0209512, IMG submission 184142) | Glacier valley bacterial and archeal communities from Borup Fiord, Nunavut, Canada, to study Microbial Dark Matter (Phase II) -... | ecosystem: Environmental > Aquatic > Freshwater > Ice >...
ACCCTAACCGCGATTGCAAAGCATTAGAGGGTTGAGCAGACATAGGGCGAAAAGATGCAAGATGGACTGGAAAGCTTTATCTAGGTTAAGTTCTAGAAAATCTGTCGAGTTACTCCTTCACAAACTTGATTGGCACTTTAAACCAATTCGCCTACGCTACTCCATATCCCGTGTATGGACGCTTGTAGGGAGGATGCAAACCAAGCACAATATCTTCTTTGGCGACACCCATTTCGACAAGTTCGGCAGCAATGTCCATCTCGGTCATATTGCGCTGAATCCAGACTTTTCCGTCTTTAATATCCAGATGAATGTAGCAATGGTAGACACGCTTCAGCCCGTCCCAGCCCACATCTAGTAATTGATAGTGATCGTGTTCTACATCAAATAATAATTGACATTCAACATCGGTAGAGTTCTGGTCAGATTCAGCCTGAGCAGTCAATAGTTGCCGCACATATTGGCGATACTCATCTAATCTCTCCATTCCGTAACGACCTCCTTTTCTGGATCGTAAACGACTAACCGAAGTTGATAAAGCTTGATTGCCTCCTGAATAAAGCGCTCCTGAAAAAACGATGCGAATGTCTCCAACGGCACTGCTAGATAGAGAACTCGATCTGACTCTGTCATCTGAAGTGCTAGACGATAATTGAGAAACTGACCCAATGCTGCGTGAAAATCAGTAATCGCAGAAGTGTTTAGAAAACTCTTAATTTCAACCGCGATCTTGTGTCCTTCTTTCTCCGCAGCGATCACCTTTTCAGCCGCTAAATCAATTTCCAGTTTGACCCCATCAATTTTAATTTTGAGTGGATCAGCTGTAATTGACCATTGCTCTTTTACAAGCGCGTTTTTTACCGCACTGTGGAACAAATCTCTAGCCATGACTCAACCATTCAACCTAATATTCAACAACGCTGATGGTGCAGAACTAGATCGTTCCAAGCAATCTAAAACGGAATGTCATCCAATTCGGGTTGGTCGATCGGGGCAGGTGCCGCTGGAGCTTTAGCCGTCGTGGTCTTTGCTCGTGGAGTTGCCGCAGGTTTCGCAGATTGAGTGGCCGCAGGTTGAGCCGCTGGCTGAGACACCGCTCCCGTAGGCGCACTCGCCGTTGTGCGAATATCGCCCCCATCCAAGGTGTAGATCTTCTGCACCGTCATTTCTGCGGTCTTTTCTTTAAAGCCTTCGGGACGCTCGATCGTGTTCATCGTTAAGCGACCGTCGATGATCACCCGATCGCCCACATGATAGTTTGCCTGAATGTCTTGCGCGATGTTGCCCCATCCCACGACCTTCAGCGTCACCGGAGGCTCTTCGGGGCGCAACCCGGCAAATTGGACGCGCATCTCAGCGATCGGCGTTTGATTATCGGGCGTAAAGCGGAGTTGAGGATCTTGAATGACCTCTGCCATCAGGATGCAGTTATTCATGGGTGTCGTCCTTTGTCTCTCGGTGGTTGCTGTAATTGAGCGAGTCCTGCAAGCGAAGTTGTCTGTCCTCACCGTCGCTTCTCAATTTTAACCGTTGGCTGATCAACCCTGCACTTTTAACCATGACTGAGGAGATTACCCAGGTGGGTACTGCCTGAGCGATCGCTGGCTGGTTAGCTTAGGTGCAGTGAATTCTACTACAGAAGAGTAAATCACTAAAGCATTTGGTTTCTCAATTGAAGCCAATTTCAGGGCGCAATGCTTCGATTCTCACTCACCCCGATCTTCCAATGATCAATCCCAAAACTTGCCTACAAGCTCTGCTCACTAAGGCATTTGGACATTACAGAACTGACTCAGAACTTAATACTCAACCAGGAGACTTACCAATGTCTAATGTCGTGATTGAATGGAACAACGTTTATCTGGAAGCCATTCGCCAAAAAGGGGGCGCACCTTGCCCGATCGCAAGAGTTGGCGCAATGGTGCACGGCGCGATTTATGATGCTGTCAACTCGATCGTCAAGACTCATCAACCCTACCTAATTAGCATTCCGGCTGCGGACGGAGCTTCGATCGAAGCCGCCGTTGCTCAAGCCGCTTATCAGATTCTCATTCAGGTTTACCCCGAACAGAAAGCCACCTTTGATTTACGCTTGCAAGAATCGCTCGATCGCATCTTAGCGGCTGACAGTGCTCAAAACGTTGAAAGCGGACGAGTTATCGGCACCGCCGCCGCCTATGCCATGATTGCTCACCGCACCAATGACGGAGCCGAAAACACCGATCCTTACACTCCAGGCACCAATGCCGGAGACTGGCGACCCACCGGATCGGGAAATGCCGTCACTCCCAACTGGAACAAAGTGCGTCCGTTTGCGATGCAGACAGGCGATCAATTCCGTCCCTCACGACCCGCAGGCTATGTCACCAAGCGCGACCTGTTGAGTAGCCCTGAATATGCCGCACAGTTCAACGAAGTGAAGCGGCTAGGGTCAGCCACGTCGAGCAGCCGCACCGCCGAAGAAACCGAGATTGCTTTTTTCTGGGCAAACGATTTGGATGGAACCTATAAACCACCAGGTCAGCTATTCCAGTTCACGCAAATTGTTGCCCAACAGCGCAACCTCTCGATCGTCGAAACTGCCCGTCTGTTTGCGCTGGTTGGGTTGGCTCTCGGAGATGCCGGGATCGTCGCCTGGGATGCAAAATACTCTACCGATCTGGATCTGTGGCGACCCGAAACCGCCGTTCACCTAGCTGATATGGATGGAAATCCTGCCACCGATCAAGATGCTGCCTGGGAACCGCTCTCGGTCGATCGCAACGGCAAGCGCTTTACTCCCCCATTCCCCGCTTACGTTTCGGGTCACGCGACCTTTGGCGCAACCCACGCAGGCATCATGCGGAATTTCTTCGGAACCGATAACGTCACCTTTAAGCTCGAAACCGAAGACCCCAGTGCTGTCAACGTGAAGCGAGCCTTTAATAGCTTCTCGTCGGCTGCCTTAGAGAATGGCAGAAGCCGGATTTATCTTGGTGTGCATTATCAATGGGATGCGGATGCTGGCTACATTTCTGGCACTCAACTCGCCGATTATGTGTCTGCCAACTATCTGCAAGCGCTGTAGAGATGAATGCGATCGGGGCGTAGAGAGAACGTCCCGACCCACTCTTTTTAGTAGACACTTTCCATCTTAATTTCTTCGACTCCCTGCTCTTGATAGACAAACTCCTGCACTCGTAGACGATATTCTCGCAGCGTCTCATCGACCCAGCCCCGATCGTGACTATTAGCGTAAATATGCACCAATGGCTCTCCAGCATCGGGCAAAATCAACACCCAGCTATCGCGCTGATGATTGAAGATTTTTACCCCGTCGATCAGCTCTAAGGTCTCTACAGGATGGCTTTCGACTAAGTGACGCATCAAAGCTCCCTTAACCGTCCAGGGGCAGCGCACGGAGTAGGTTTTGTGAGAAATTCGAGGACAGTCTGCCCGAATCTGCGCCAGCGTTCTCTCTTGCAAAGTTAGCATCTCGATCAGTTTGGCAATGCAAAACATCGCATCAAATCCAGGATGCAGTTGCGGAAAAATAAAGCCCATCTCGCCACTGCCGCCCAACACGGTGCTGTGATTGGTGTGACAGGCTTCCATTAACGCCGTTGGGTTTGCTTTGGTGCGAATGACTTTGCCATCGTGACGACGAGCAATCAACTCAACCGCGCTAGAAGCCTGAACCGGAACCACGATCGTCCCTCTGGGGTTTGAGGTCAAAATCATGTCTACCATCAGCGCCGTCAGCGTCTCGCCTCGAATCGGGCTACCCGTCTCATCGACGAGCACAAGCTGTTCTCCGTTGGCAGAAACCTGCACTCCAAAGGTCGCTTTCAGCGCTTCGACCACATGACCGAGTTGATTGAGCAAGCCTTCTCGATCGGCGATCGTTGGAGCCGTTTGAGTCAAACTGGCATTTAGCACGACCGCATCGCAGCCAAACTTTGCCAGCAGTTGAGGCAAGACTGCCCCCGAAACCGCATAGGCGTAATCAATCACCACTTTAGAGCTACTGTGATGAACGGCGTGTAGGTTCAGGTGTTTCTCAAATCCGCGACTGTAGATATCAATCGCGTGATTGACGATCACCACATTGCCAATCTCTTGAATTTGTGCCCGCCTAAAATCTTCTTTAAAGAAGGCTCCCTCAATTTTCTTCTCGACTCCTTTGGAGATATTGATGCCTTTGTGGTCAAAAAATTCAATCAGAATGTGATCTGATCGCTCCGGGTGAACGCGCACATGAATGCCCCCTACGACGTTCATCGTCGGCACCACCGATCGAGCGACTGGAATCGAAGTCGCTTCTAAATTCTGGACATTTATGCCGACTGACATTAATCCGGCAATCAGCGATCGCGACACCATGCGAGCGATCGGGCGCTGATCGCGCGACACCGTGACGTGAGAACCCGATTTCAGCGTCGAACCATAAGCCGCCCCCAACTTAACGGCAAACTCTGGAATAATATCGACATTCGCAAGTCCTGACACGCCGCGCTGCCCAAAGAGATTGCGGTGAGCGGCATATCCCCAAATCAGATTGGTGTTAAGCGTCGCTCCTGCCTCGACGCTTTTGCTAGGCCACACCCGCACATTGGGGCTGACTTTCGCCTCTTCACCAATACTCGACAGCGGACCCACCACCGCCCCTTCTAACACCTGTGCCCGACGATCGACTCTCGACCCTCGCGCAATCACACACGCCCGGAGATGCACTTCGTCGCCAATCATCACGCCATTCCAGACAATCGGACGTTTGAGATCGGCATCGGTGCCGATCGTGACGTTATCTCCGATCGCGGTTCCGCCCTCAATTTGCACTCTGGCACCAATGCGGCAATTATTGCCAATGATCGCAGGAGCCTCAATGTGAGCAGATGGATCGATATAGGTGTTTTCGCCCACCCAAAGCCCCGGCGATCGCTCGGCGTAAGGAAACGTTAGCTTCACTTTTCGCAGCAGCCCATCATATTGAGCTTCCCGGTAAGCGTCTAGATGCCCCACGTCACACCAATAGCCATCCGCAACATATCCATACATCGGCTCATCTTTCTCTAGCAATAGAGGAAAGAGATCTTTAGAAAAGTCGGCTTCTTCGCCAAACGGCAGATACTCCAGCACTTCTGGCTCCAGAATATAGATGCCCGTGTTGACCGTATCTGAGAAGATTTCGCTCATCGAAGGCTTTTCTAGAAAGCGGCGAATTCGATAATTTTCATCCGTGATTACTACGCCAAACTCGATCGGGTTCGGCACTCGCGTCAAAATCAGGGTCGCCTTAGACTGTTTGCGCTTGTGAAACTGAATCGCCGCCGTCAGATCAAAATCAGTAATGCTGTCTCCACTAATCACCAAAAAGGTGCCGTCTAGCAATTCAACAATATTTTTGACACAACCCGCCGTGCCGAGCGGCTGATCTTCCTCCACGGCATAAGTCATCTGCACCCCAAACTCACTGCCATCCTGAAAATAGTCCCGCATGACATCCGGCAAATAGTGCAGCGTAGCAATCACTTCTCGAATGTGGTGACGCTTGAGTAAATTGATAATGTGCTCGGCGATCGGGCGATTGAGAATCGGCACCATCGGTTTAGGCAGATCGCAGGTAAGGGGTCGCAGTCGCGTTCCCGATCCACCTGCCATTAGCACTGCTCGCATACGGTCTCCTTGCTGGTTTGCGCGTAATGGTGTGACTCGACGACGCTCGATCGGGGAAGTTAAGTCAATAGGGTTGCTTAACTTTATTGGACAGTGCCCGCGATTTTTGTGCCATTAAGCCTAACAATTGTTAGCAAATCGTTTTGATCTCAAGATTTTGGGTCGTCAAGACTGCAATCTTCAAGAAATATTGTGGACGATCGCCTAATCTCAGCGTTTTAGAGACACATTGACTCCTAGTAGTTGATCAGGGCTTGCTAGAATCGCTAGTAGTTCTATTCTCTTTGTTTTTATCGTCAATTGGGGGTCACGAAATGGGGACACTTGGTTTTTTGGCATTTGTTGCTTACGTCGGTGGAGTTTGGAAGTTTTGGACGGGCTTTCGGCGCACCAATTTCAGTCAAGGACGGCTTCATCTCGCGTTGCTGTGGCCCGTCTTGCTGTTCAGTAAGTCCTACCGCCAAAATTTCACCAAAGCACTAAAGGGATAAGCGTCTTGAATGAATCCCTAGATTGGCAATCTCAGATTAATGCCGTCGCCCAGCGGTTTAACCAAGAATATCGAGGAGAGCCATTTGATCTCCCGGAAGAAGTGCAGGAGATGCCGATCTTTCGGGAGCGCGCCTCTGGCATTTTGCAAGCCAAACTCACCTCTCCGTTTTGGAAACTTGCCCAACCGCAAAAAAATCAGCGCTGTCTAGATATCGGCTGTGGAGTCAGCTTTCTGATCTATCCCTGGCGAGACTGGGAGGCGCTCTTTTATGGGCAAGAAATCAGCACCGTAGCGCGAGATTTACTGAATGCCCGTGCTCCACAGCTCAACTCGAAATTGTTTAAAGGCGTAAATTTAGGTGCGGCTCACGAGTTGCACCATGAGGCTAACCAGTTTGATCTGGCGATCGCCACGGGCTTTAGCTGTTATTACACGATCGATTACTGGCTGACCGTTCTCTCTGAGGTCAAGCGAGTCCTTAAACCAGGAGGAATCTTTGTCTTTGATGTGCTACCTGAATCGCCGTTAGCCGAAAATTGGGCGATTTTAGAAACCTATATGGGAGCAGAAGTCTTACTAAACCCCTTATCCGACTGGGAAAAAGCTATCAAATCCGAAGGAGCGAAAATCGTCAAGACGCTACCTGGCGAATTGTTTCAGCTATATAAGGTGACATTTTAATTTCTGCCAAAAAATAGGGGACGTTCCGGTTAGAAACGCCCCCACTCATTAGAATTCAATCAGCCTACTTTACAGAATTCACCAAACTCTGCTGCAAAGGCTTGACTTGATTGGACGGTGCAAACGCCGTTTGCTCAAGAACCGCAAGTGCCCGTGCATATTGAGGATCTTGTTTTGTGCCAATCAGTTTAGGATTGGTCGCCAAAAACTTCCGTTGAGCATCGGTCAGATCGATCTTGATGTCTGGCGTAATGCCTTTGTGACTAATATCAGTCCCAGCAGGCGTGTAGTAGTGAGCGATCGTCACTGCCAGCCCCGACCCATCCGACAGCGAGTGAACCGACTGCACCAATGCTTTGCCAAAGGTCTGACTGCCGATCACAGTGGCGCGCTTGTTGTCTTTCAGCGCTCCGGTCAAGATTTCGCTTGAGCTTGCTGAATTGCCATCAACCAGCACAGCTAAAGGCAGCTTGGTCAGAGCGTTGTTGTTTGCCACAAACTCTTCTTTGCCGCCCTTGCGATCGACCGTGCGAACGATCGCGCCTTTGTCGATCAACATGCGGCTAATCTCAATGCTGGATTGCAGCAACCCACCTGGATTGCCCCGCAGATCTAGCACGTAGGCGTTGACCTTTTGAGCGGCTAGGTCTTGAATTGCCCGCTGCATCTGTTCAGACGCGTGGCTGCTAAATTCATTTAGACGAATGTAGCCGACCCGATTCTTGCCTTCTTGTCTGAGGCTGTAGCGAACGGTTTGAAGCTCAATTCTGGCTCGTGTCAGAGGCAGATCGAACTCGCTGGTGCCGTCTCGTCCAATTCTCAGCGACACTTTTGAGCCAACCTCGCCGCGAATCTGGTTAGAGGCATCTTCAACGCTCATGCCTTTGGTTAGTTTGCCGTTGATCGCCGTGATGCGATCGCCCGCTTTGACACCCGCCCTAATCGCGGGAGAATTTTCAAGTGGCTCAACGACGGTTAAAACTTTTGTTTTCTCGTCGAGTTCTAACCGGATGCCGACTCCAGAAAGCTCACCAGAGGTTTGACTGCTGAGAGCCTCATATTGTTTGGGGTCCATGAAGCGAGTGTAGGGATCATCTAGCTTCTTGAGGGCATCGCGCAGAGCGTCATATGCCTGCGTCCGCGAGGTATAACTCTTAGCCAACAAGCCTTGACGAACGGCTCTCCAGTCGGTTCGGTTGAAGGTGCCATCTACATATTCACGGTTGACGATTTGCCATGCTTCATCAACGACTGTTTTGGGGCTGTCTTGCAGAGCCGCCTTCACAGCGCGATCGGAACCAAATAACGTGAGGGTAGCCGTAGCAGCCACTACGCCACTGCAAAGGGCAACTTGGAGAAGCGGGAAGCGCCTGGTAGGTCGATTCATCGAGTTGTTTTAGGAGTAAAGTGGATAGCTGTCGCAGCGAGGCTGCATCCGTAGGCAGGCTTTGTAGAGATCCATTCACGGCTCCCAAAGCGATTGCCAATATCGTAGCGTTTTCTCTTTTAAATAGACTGGACAGAGCGCGTCGATCGTGAAGTCATCTCCAAAATCAAGCACGGAGCTAATTTAGCTTTAGAGTACACACGCCCTCACTGAGAGCCGCACTGAATCTATGACAGTTTACGAAGTGTCTCTTTGAGGGTGCGGTGGTAATGCACTGACAGGTGTTTGAATTTTTAGATAGCAGCTCTATGTCAATCTAACTGAATTTGATGGAATATTCTAGAGGTGAGTGAAGAGTTTTATTAATTTCCTTGAAACTCAATTCATCGCTTGTTTTGGATGAAACATCGCCTCAAAGAGAGTTCAATTTAAGAGGTCGTTTACGATGGCAGTCAGTATCAATCAACACCGTTGGCGATCGTGGGTGCTGCATTTTGCGATCGCGGGGTCGGCGATCGCAGGCATCATCGCGATGCAGCGCCTTCAACTCAACAAACGTTCGCTCTGGATTGAAAACCCCCAGCAAGCCGAACAGCAAGAAACCCTACGGTTGGATCTGTTGCAGAAAACGCCCACCTTTGGCTTCGACAATATGATCGCCAACTGGGCATTTCTCAACTTCTTGCAATATTACGGAGATGATGAAGCGCGGAAGCAGACAGGCTATTCGTTAAGTCCTCAATATTTTGATTTAATTACGCAGCGCGATCCTCGATTTGTCGATAGTTATTTGTTTCTGTCAGGCACGTTATCCTATCAGCTAGGTGAGCCAACCCGATCGCTTGAATATCTCAAGCGAGGAACGGATGCGCTCTCGCCGCAAAACCACCCTAGAGCCTTTACAGTATGGCGGTATGCCGCTCTCGATCAACTGCTGCTGCTAGGAGACACTCCAAGCGCAATCCATTCGTTAGAGATGGCATCAAAATGGGCAAATGAAGTGCCAGACTATCGGGAAGCTGGCTCTATTTTTCAGGAAACAGCTAACTTTTTGAAGACCGATCCTGATAGTCGTCTCGTGCGATTTCAGGCGTGGGGATCGGTTTATCAACAGGCAGAAGCGATGAACGATCGTCAGACTCAAACTCGTGCCAAGCAAGAGATTTTAAACCTGGGCGGTGTAGAAAAAGTAGATGCTCAGGGAAGACATTTCTTTGCTTTTTCTCAACCTAAAAAACCGCCGTTAACTCCATCAATTCCGTCAAAATAGGCGGAAAAAGGCGAATCAAAACATTCTGCGATCGCTGATCGACAACCTAAATTCTTTTAACTTAAAAGCTGCTGAATCATTCGGTTTGACTGAGATTCATAGCTGCCGCCAAACAAGTTGAAGTGATTGAGAATGTGATAGAGGTTGTAGAGAGTTTTACGGTGTTTGTAGCCGGGTTCTAACGGAGAAATCTGGTTATAACCTCGGTAGAATTCAGCCGGAAATCCGCCAAATAATTCTGTCATAGCTAAGTCAACTTCACGATCGCCCCAATAGATTGCCGGATCAAAGATCACAGGTTCGCCCGATCGGGTCGCGGCAGCGTTGCCAGACCACAAATCACCGTGGACGAGGGAAGGCTGAGGGTGATGGTTTTTCAGCAATTCAGGAATGGCAGCGAGTAAGCGATCGCTCTGGGGAAAGTGCCCGCCTTTTTGTCTCGCAAGCTGAATCTGATAGCCAATTCGATGGTGGGTAAAAAAGTCACTCCAGTCCGATGTCCACGAGTTGATTTGAGGAGTCGCTCCGATCGTATTGTCTCGCTCCCAGCCAAAAGCCGTCACTTTTTTGACTTGGTGAAGTCTCGCCAGTTGTCTCCCCATTTCTTCCCAGGTCTGACTCGTTCCTCGCTCTAGGTCTAGCCACTCCAACACGAGATACGCAGAGCCTTCTACAGTTCCCCAACAGATTGGATTTGGCACCAAAATCGTCCCGGTCTCATTCATCTGCTGAAGTCCTAGCGCTTCGGCTGCAAACATGGCAACTTGGCTGGCTTGATTGAGCTTGACAAAATAAGTCTGTGTGCCGTCGGTGACTTGATAGCCTTGATTGATGCAACCTCCGCTAACAGAGCGACGATCGAGACTCTCAAACCTCTGCCCTGTTGATTGAGTGATATGTTCAGCAATCTGTGTCCACATGTTGACTCTATCTATCTGCGTTGAGCCAAGCGTCTAAATCGTTGATTTCTCTAAAATCCAGTAATGCAATCGCTATCGCCTCAAGATGTTCACGATCGAGCGTCGAGATGCGATCGCGCTTCTGTTGAGAAAGCAATCCGATTCTTTGCTCCAACTGACGAAGGATCAGCGATCGCTGCCCCTGTTCAAGCCCCTGTTCAAGCCCCTGAGCTTCAGCCCTCTGCTGAGTTGCTTGCTCCCACTCTAAGAATGCTTCTGATAATGCCATGATTGCCTCCCGTCCACTAAAGTCCTCAATTCCGCCTAAGTCAATTCTAACTTTCCAACTTGCTAGAAGTCTTAAGATGCCGTTGCGTCATGGATGTGAAGACGGTAGTGATAACACTTCCCGAATGGCGCGTTCTTGAGTCGCATCTCGTCCCAAGATTCTGAGCCATAGAGTCTCCTCAGTTTCGGGGAGTTGATCAATGGCAACGATCGCCGTCTTGAAAATGTCTGGGATGAAATAGACTCCTGGCATCCAGTCAAATTTGATGACTCCACCCGACTCTTCTAGCAGTGGCTTGGAGGTCGTGGCAGCCAGAATCCAGAGTTGAGGCAGTGCAGTTTCAGATAAGGTATCTTGCTGTGCCTTGCGCCGTTCATCTTCTTGAATCCAAATCAGCTTCATCACAGCAACTCTGACTTCGGTTCGGGTGGGAAGATTGCGATAAGGTTCGAGCAGGCAAGGCGTTTGCACGATTCGTCCTAACAGTCCCAAGTCTTCTGTTTGAATGACTTCTGGATTGGGCACAAACCAAACATCGACGAATTTCGCCTCACCTGGAATTTCGTATTGTCGCTGCACGGTGCCGATCGGGGCGAGAAATTCTTCTAGATATTGTTTAGAAAGTTGGTCGAAAGAATTTTGAGCCATGCAATTGAAATCTGTATCACATTATTTTAAGGCTGAAGTTGACTGAGTTGATTCAAAGAATGGCAATCATTAGCGATCGAGGAAAATAAAGTGGATGTCTCAGGAGTTGACTGAGTACTTGAGCATTATCCCTCCCAACAGCAGCAAGCGTGTTACTGATTGTTAGCCTGCAAAGTAGTTTTGGGTATTGTTAATGGAAGTTTCCTTGACAGCCTAAAGCGAGTATTTATGACAAAAGTAAACCGTCGAGCGGGACAAAACATTCGTGAACTGGCGATTAAGAGAAGACTAAAAGCGATCGCTTCTTTTGTCTCAGCCGGGTGCGTCTTCTTCTTCCCACTCTTTTTAGTCAACGAAGTTGAGAAGGCTTTGAAGCCGCTATCCTCTCTAAATCCCTCTCATCCGCAATCCTCGTTAAATTTGCCACCCACTTTCTATGCAATAGTTGTGATCCTTCCTTTGGGATTGGTAGCAAATGGTGTTTTCTGGTGGAAACGAGCCAATAATGCCGCTCAAGGGGCTAAGGGAGAGGAAGACACGGCTCAGGAAATAGGTCATCTAGAGCAAGAGGGCTGGCAAGTTGAGTATGGTATGCGTTTAGGTAATCGATTGGGAGACGCTGACATTGTTTGTATCTCTCCTCAAAATAAAGCTTATGTGATTGATGTTAAATCCCATAGAGGTGAAATAACAACCGATGGAAACCAGTTATGTAAGCGTATGGGAAAGACAACTTACCCGTTTAAAAAGAACTTCTTTGATCAAGCGATGAAACAAGCTTTACAAGTGAAAAAACAAAAGGACTTGAACTTTGTGACTCCGATCGTGGCTTTTTCTAATGCCAGAGTTTTAGTGCCGACTGGCAAGTCCAATAAAGTATATGTAGTTGAGAAATCAAGGTTGGTATTGCTTCTAAAATCTCTCGGTTAGAAGTCATGTGTCAGTCAAAGTTTGTTAATTCATTCCATGCAGGGCTAACGGTTGCTAGAGTTTCTCTAACAAAGCTTTATTCTCCCGGTTTGATAGTCACGATTCCATAAGCTGAGGTTGGGAGATAGGTTTGAGCCGCCGCTTGCAACTCAGCAGTCGTCAGAGATTGAATGTGAGTTGGGTAGTTAAAGGCTGGCTCTAAACTACCGATTTGCGATTGATAATAACCGTATAGACCCGACCGATCGCTAGGAGTCTCGTTTCTAAAAATAAAGTGATTGGCGACTTGAGTTCGCACTCGTGACAGTTCAAAATCGGTGACAAATTCAGCCTGTAGTTTTTGAATGTGTTGAACGATCGCTGCCTCCACAATCTCTAAATTCTCGACAGGCAAATGAGCCGACACGCAAAACAACCCTTGATGGCGATAGGTCATGTTGCTGGCAGAAATGCTAGTCACTAGCCCACGTCCTTCGCGCAAATCTTGCACGAGTCGGGCGGTGCGTCCATGTCCTAAAACATTTGCCAACACATCTAATGCGTAAGTTTTCGATAGGTCATCAAGTCCCGGTACGCGCCAGAGCATGGTTAATCGCGCTTGTTGAAGACTCGTATCGACATACTCCTGACGCACAATTTCATTAAACGGCTTCTCAGATGTATGTTGGCTTCTAGTCGGCTCTTGACCTCTAGTTTTTGACTCCAAGTGATTGAAACTATCTTTAACGACGCTGATTAACGTCTCAACTGGAAGGTTTCCAATCGCCACTGCTGTCATCGAAGAGGGCTGATACCACTGGTGATGAAAGTCTCGCATCTGTTGAGCCGCCAGGTTTTCGATCACGGTGGCAGGTCCGAGCACTTGTCTGCGATAAGGGAGTTTATCAAACGCCAAATCGGTCATGCGCTGATAGTTGCGGCGACGGGGATTGTCTTCCGATCGCCGAATCTCTTCCAACACCACAGATCGCTCTCGATCGAACCCATCGTCAGGAATGCTGGCATTCAGCACGACATCCATTTGCAGCGGTGCCAAGTCTGCAAAATCTTTGGGAGCCGTGGTGATGTAATAGTGCGTGTAATCTTGGCTAGTCGCTGCGTTGGTGACTGCACCGCGTTCTTCAATCTGTTTTTCAAAGTCACCGCTTTTGAGTCGAGCCGTTCCTTTAAACACCATGTGTTCTAGAAAGTGCGCCATGCCGTTAATCTCGTCTGACTCGATCGCAGACCCGACATTCAGCCACACGTTTAGATTGACCGCCTCGATCGGAATCTGCTCGGCAATAATGGTCAACCCATTGGGTAAGCGGTAAATCGTCGGAGCGTTGAGTTTGGCGATCGAAGAAGACTTGACGAGAATTGAGGTCATGGTTTGCCCAGTGTTGGCGACTGCTTCATTCATCTTAATGGTCGCGAACTCTTAAGGGGAAAATTTCTACCAAAGAACAGGCGGACGCTAGAATATGAGGATAAGCATTAAGAAACGTAACGTCATGCCTAGACAGGTTGCTGATGAAAAGTCTTCTCGCGTAGTCGTGATTGGGGCAGGAATCGGAGGCTTAACGGCGGCAGCTTTATTAGCCCATCGCGGCTATCAGGTGTTGGTCTTAGATCAGGCGTTAGTGCCTGGTGGATGTGCTTCGACTTTTAAGCGACAGGGCTTTACCTTTGACGTGGGTGCGACTCAGGTTGCAGGGTTAGAACCGGGCGGCATCCATCACCGCATTTTCTCTGAACTAGAAATTGATCTGCCCGACGCGACTCCTTGTGATCCCGCCTGTGCGGTTTATTTGCCAGGAGAAACTGAACCGATTAGCGTTTGGCGCGACCCTCAAAAATGGCAAGCCGAACGAGAGCGACAGTTTCCGGGAAGTGCTCCGTTTTGGCAGCTTCTCGCAGATTTATTTAAGTACAGTTGGGCGTTTCAGATGCGCGACCCAGTTTTGCCGCCTCGAAGCGTCTGGGATTTGTGGCAGCTCACAAAAGCTGTTCGTCCCGACACGTTGATGACGCTGCCTCACACCTTCTCGACGGTCGGAGATGCGCTGCGAGGCTACGGTTTGGGCAACAATCAGCGCTTACGAACCTTCTTAGATTTGCAGCTTAAACTCTATTCGCAAGTCACCGCTGAAGAAACCGCTTTGCTCTATGCCGCAACCGCTTTAGGCGTTTCGCAAGAGCCACACGGATTGTTTCACCTTCAGGGCAGTATGCAGGTGTTGAGCGATCGGCTCGTCTCTGCCTTAGAGCGCGATCGCGGCAAGCTCTTAATGCGCCACACGGTCGAAAAGATTCACCTCGCAGCGGGGAAACCTACAGGGGTAACGATTCGCAACCAAAAGACAGACGAGAGTTGGATTGAGCCGACCGATCGAGTCGTTGCCAATGTCACCGTCCAAAATCTGATGCAACTCTTAGACGAAGATGCACCGAAAAACTATCAGCGACGCGTCGATAAGCTGCCTCCGTCTTCTGGGGCGTTTGTCGTTTATTTAGGCGTTGATCAATCGGCGATTCCTGCCAACTGTCCGCCGCATCTGCAATTTTTGTATGACTATGATGGGGCGATCGGGGAAAACAATTCTCTGTTTGTCTCGGTCAGCCATCCGGGAGACGGTCGCGCTCCAAAGGGCAAAGCTACGATTATTGCGTCATCGTTCACCGATTCTGCGATGTGGTGGCAATGTGACGATTACGAAGCGCTAAAGCAGAAATATACCGAGGAAGCGATCGCTCGTTTAGGGCAATTTTTCACTCTGAATGACGAGACGCTGATTTATCAGGAAGCGGCAACACCTCGCACGTTTCAACACTTTACGGCGCGCGATCAGGGAGCAGTCGGCGGCATTGGTCAGCGAGTGCCGACGTTTGGTCCGTTTGGGTTTGCCAATCGCACTCCAATTCAAGATTTGTGGCTTGTGGGTGACTCGACTCATCCTGGTGAAGGAACGGCGGGAGTCAGTTATTCGGCGCTAACAGTGGTGAGACAGATTGAACAGTTTGAAGTCTCTCGATCGGCGTTTTTAAAGCGATTTTGATCTGAATCAATCAGATGAAGCACAGATTTTACCCTCACCCTAGCCCTCTCCCAAAAGGAGAGGGGACAAGAGTTCTGGCTCCCTTCTCCCCAGGGAGAAGGGTTGGCGAGGGCTTGCCCCACTTCGTGAGGAGGGCATCTTCGGACTTCTGCAAGAAGTTTAATCACTTTGGATAAACCCATCTCCACAAGGGATGGCTCGACCCTTGCTCACGAATCTTGAGCACCTGTTTCTCTAATCGCTGACGTTCTGATTTAGGCAACCCCACCAAGATATTGCGGCTCTGCCAAACGAGAACCGCGATCGTCACCGCTACACAAAGCCCCAATCCCATCGCAGGCAAAGGCTGAAAGACGATCCCCCAGCGCACCGCCGCCCAAGTGAAATAGTCTTGAAGCAGCGAAATCGGATAGCGCAAACTCCAGAGGCTCAAGCTTCCGATCGTCAGCCACAGCCCCAGAACCGTCAGCCATCTCCCATAAACCGTCAGCTCATGGAGTCTTTGCACTGCCGCCTGAAACGTCGGATCTTTTTCAGGCTCCTCATGGGTAAATGGCACCTCTGAATGATCTCGATCGCGCATAAGTTTAGCTATTTACCTGCTCTGTTGAGCCTACTATTGCGTTCCCAGTGCGTTCTCGCCACAGCGCCAGCAGCGTACTCGCGATAAAGATGCTTGAATAAGCCCCCATTGTGAAGCCGACAATCAAGGTTAGAGCAAACGTTTTCAACGTCTCTCCCCCAAAAAAGAAGAGGGAGACTAGGGTCAGCAACACCGTCAGCGTTGTGTTGATCGATCGTGTCAACGTCTGATTTACCGCATCGTCAACGATATCATCAATGTGGCGACCAGGGTTCAGGGTGATGGTTTCGCGCACTCGATCATAAATCACCACTGTGTCGTTGACCGAGAATCCGACGATCGTCAGCAGTGCCACGATAAACAAACTATCTACTTCCATATTCAGCACTAGCCCAAAAATGGAGAAGATGCCGACCGTGATCAGAATGTCGTGAAACAGAGCGACGATCGCAAACACCGCATAGTCAAGCTGGAATCGAAAGCTGAGATAGATCGCAATGCCCGCAAATGAAACAATTAGCGCCAGCAGACCCGACGAGAAAAGCTGCTTCCCTAACGTTGGACCGACGGTATCGATTTGAGTGGTTTTGGGATTAAATTTGCCTACTTTTTCTGCTAGATCGGCTTGAAGCTTCGATCGCTGATCCACATTCAAAGTCACTGTGCGAATTGAAACGGCACGCTGTTCTGATCCCACAACTTGAACGCTGCTGCTGCCTAAACCTTGAGCGTCAAGCACTGATCGCACCGCATCTAAATTGATGGGCTTGTCGCAATTGTTAGGCTGAGTGCAATCGAGTTCGATTTGCAGGCGAGTGCCTCCCACGAAATCTAAACTCGGACGCAGCGGCGCACCGATTTGCTTCCATGAGATCAGCATCGAAATGATGCCCGCAATAATAATTGCCGAAGAAATCGTCCACCAAATTGCCCGTTGGCGAATCACTTGCAGTTTCATGACGCGACCTCAGAAGTTTTTGTGGGTAAATTGGGGCAAAATAATTCTGGTTTGCGAAGTCCTTGAACTCCCAAAACGGCTAACAGCAGGGTGCGGCTACAGGTGAGGGCGGTAAACATACTTACCACGACTCCCAGCGCCAGCGTCAGAGCAAATCCTCTCACCAATCCGGCACCGAGCCAAAACAGCGCCCCACACGCGATTAAAGTCGTGACGTTGCTATCGAGAATGCTAGAGAAAGCGCGGAAAAAGCCCGCTTCGACCGATCGATACAGCGTCTTTCCAGCGCGTAGTTCTTCACGAGTGCGTTCAAAAATCAGCACGTTCGCATCGACTGCCATCCCAATGCTGAGAATGAATCCGGCAATTCCTGGCAAAGTCAGCGTCACACCCAACAAATCAAACGCCGCGAAGGTGAGAAGTGAGTAAATGATGAGCGCGATCGAGGCGATCACTCCGGGCAATCGATAATAAAGCACCATGAACAACAGCACTAATGTCAAACCGCCAATGCCTGCATAAATGCTGCGCTGGATGCTGTCTCGTCCCAAGGTTGCTCCAATGGTGCGGTTCTCAACGATCTCGACCGGAATCGGTAATGCGCCGCCTCGAAGCTGCACGGCGAGGTCATTGGCTTGCTCTGCGGTGAATCGCCCTGTGATGGTTGCGCCGCCGCCTGTGATGCCCGCTTGAGCAAACTCCACGCCCACATTGGGAGCGCTGATCAGCCCATTATCGAGAAAAATGCCTAAGCTGCGTCCGGTGCCTGCTAGATTTTTGGTCAGAGTCGCAAATTTCTCGCCGCCCTCTTGATCAAACCGAATCGCCACACTCCAACCATTTGAGTTAGGTGACGTTTCTGGGAAGGCATCTTTAAGGTTTTTCCCGGTGATACCAGCCGATTCAAAGAGGGCGCTGATCTTTTGATCGGTTGCTTTTAGTTTGGACTGGTTATCGTCGATCGCCGCCTGATCCCCCGCTTTTCTCAGTTCAGGTTGTTTGGCAACTAATTCTTGACGATATTGCTGCTCGATTTGTAATCCTGCTTCGGTTCCTGCCTTTTGCGCTTTAAATTCAAGCTGGGCAGTGCCTCCAAGCACCCGCTCGGCTTGTTGCGGATCGCTGACCCCTGGTAGCTGCACCAAAATTTGGTCATCTCCGACGGTTTGCACAACAGGCTCAGACACGCCTAAGCCATTAATTCGTCCTTCAATCACGCGCTGAACGGCTTCGAGTTCACGCGAGGTAATTTTTTTAATTTCTGCCGTGGGCTTCACCTGAATCGTTAACTGTGAACCCCCTTGCAAGTCCAATCCTAGCCGCACGGGAACCTTGACGATGACGAAGATCGCGACGGCAACCAAAGCCAGGATGAACAGTAGTAATGAACGTTGCCTTGCCATACTGAAACCTGTTGTGACAAACGTTATGATAGCGCTTTGTTACCGCCTCCGTGTAGATGGGGGTCGATCGTCCGTCTTACTCGGCGATGACAAGAGGAACATTCTAGAATAGAGACAGAATTCGTTAAGAAATGTAAGGTTTTTTCATGGCTGATCAGTTAATACGGGCGACTGCGGCTGACGGGGGCATCCGGGCTGTGGGCGTGATTACGACTCGACTCACTGAAGAAGCGCGACAGCGACACAAGCTCTCTTATGTGGCAACGGCGGCTCTGGGGCGGACGATGGCGGGTGGGCTGCTGTTAGCGTCGAGCATGAAGCGAGCAGAGTCACGGGTGAATATTCGAGTCCGGGGCGACGGTCCATTAGGGGGCGTTTTAGCAGACGCAGGATTAGACGGCACGGTGCGCGGCTATGTCGATCACCCAGAAGTTGAGTTGCCGCCCAACGACAAAGGCAAATTGGATGTCGGCGGCGCGATCGGGCAAGATGGCTATGTCTATGTCGTTCGAGATGTGGGCTATGGCTATCCCTATTCCAGCACCGTCGAACTCGTATCGGGTGAGATTGGCGACGACCTGACAAATTATTTAGCAAGCTCTGAGCAAACGCCTTCCGCGCTGGTGTTGGGCGTGTTTGTCGGGGCAGATGGCGTAACGGCTGCGGGGGGCATTTTGATTCAGGTGATGCCAAAAGCGGCGACTGATGACGAGCTAGTCGCCCTCCTCGAATCTCGAATTGAGTCTCTGCAAGGGTTTACGCCTCTGCTGCAAGCGGGTAAAACCCTGCCGATGATATTTGAAGATTTGTTAGGCGACTTAGGGTTAGAGATTTTGCCAGAAACGCAGATGGTGCGGTTTCACTGTGGATGCTCGTTCGATCGGGTGCTAGGAGCCTTAAAACTGTTGGGCGAGGCAGAACTGCAAGACATGATCGAGAAAGACGAAGGTGCAGAAGCGATTTGTCATTTCTGCGGCGAAGTCTATAAAGCAGACAGTAACCAATTGACCCAACTCATTGGTGAGCTGCGGGACGTGGAAGGTTAATTAACACACTGCGATCGACGATGAATTCCCCAAAGCTGTAGAGACGTTCCGGTGGAACGTCTCCGCCGATTTTGTCGCGACTAATCTGTCCCATACAAAAACAAATTTAGGATGGTTCGATCGCGCCATTCCCTTGGAAACGTGCTCTCAAAAAATGGATCTCAAAACCCAAAGCTTTCTAACAGTTGACTCCGAAACTTTATCAAAGCGCTAGGCTTAAGGAATCCTTGCAACATAAGGTATCAAAATGGCAGCTAAACAGGAATTTGGCAGTTTTCAAGAATTACTCTCCACGTCTGAAGTGCCGCTAGTAGTTGATTTCTATGCGCCTTGGTGTGGTCCTTGTCAACTGATGGCATCGATTTTAGAGCAGGTCAACGACGAGATGAAGCAGCAGATCAAAATCGTCAAAATCAACGTCGATAACTATCCTGATTTAGCGACTCAATATCAGATTCATTCCTTGCCAACCCTTGTGGTTTTCAAGCAAGGACAACCTGTGCAGAAGATTGAGGGCGTTGTGAAATCGCAACAACTCGTTCAACAATTGCAGGCGATCGTCTAATCCCTTTTGCTAAAACCTCGCCTCATATTCAAACACTGCGCGGCTGTCTCCAGAGAAATCAGTCGCACCGCGCAGAATTAGCTGACTGTTGATCCGGTACAGGATGCTGACTTGGGTGGGCTGCTCTGACGTTAACACTCGCAGAATAGAAGTAGACAGACGAGGAGTGATGTCTACTCCTAGCTCGGCGGCGAGACCCAAAGTAGAGTTGCCTCTCCGCTCGTTGTTCAACACGCTGGGGAAGAGACGAAACTCACCAAATCCTAAAGCATTGCCGATAAACCCTTGAACATTAGTCAGCAGGGCAGATCCTGCTAGATTAGCGATGCCGAGAGTGCTGCCACCGCGACCGAGGGTGTTGACAAAACCGCCGCCGATTAGCCCGATAATCTCATTTTGACTGCGACTAGGGCTGCTGGTCAGTTCTAAATTATCAAACAACTGGCTGGCAGGTCCCGCCACCCTTGCCTGAACGCGAACTGTTTGCAGGGAACCCAAGCTCGTTGCCAGCAGAGAATCATCGCGAACCTCGCCCGATTCGCTTCCAGTTGAGATGCGGTTGCGGGTGACTTCGGGCACCGAGGCAATGAGACGAATATTAAGCGTGGGATCGAGTCCCTGACTTGGTGTAAATCGTGCAGTCTGACGATAGCCTCGTGCTAAGACAAACTGAGTGGTGAAGAGATTGACCTGCCCTGAAGTCAGACTAATGATGCCTTCGGGTTCGAGATTGTTGAGCGTTCCGTTGACGTTTAAGCTGCCTTTGGCGAGGAAGTTGATGATCGGGGCACGCGTCACCCGAACTCGATCGCCCAGTTCTAACTTCAGATTTCTAAACTCGATCGCTGGCTCATTTCCGGCTTGACCGCCGCTCGGTGCTGGTGCTGCGCCGCTTGCTGCCGTTGTTTCATCTGAGAGCAGCACCTGTCCATCCGCTAAGCGAATCTCGCCGCCAATTTGAGGACTAAGAGCAGTTCCAGTCACTGCAACGTTGCCGTTTACGCCGCCCTGATAGATGCCTTTGAGGTTAAGAGCAATCTGATTGAGCGAGACCGCTAGCGGTTTGTTGAAATCAGGATCGGTGGCTTCTAGCGTCGAGAAAATTGGCAACACGCCTTGAGCCGCCACCTGACCCTTGCTGAATTGACCTTGCAGCGATTCAACATTGATACGATCGCGCAAAAATCGAATCGTGCCATTCACTCCGGTCAATGGTTCGGGGAGTGCTTGGGCAGCAATTTTGGCGTTGGCAACCACCGCAGAGCCAGTCACGTTGGGCTGCAATAAGGTGCCGCTGACTTGCAGATTGACCTGCCCAGTTCCGCCTTGCCACGCGACTTGGGGAGTCAGCAGATTGAGCAGCGCCAGTCCTTCATTTTTGACATCTAGCGTCAAACTAATCTGATTGCTGTTAGGAAAGACCGAGGAAAAAGGCAGTTTGAGGGGAATGTCTCCAGCGATGCGAATCGGTTCGGGTCCTGAGACGGTAATGTCGCTGCCAAAGTTTAGCCGAGCGTTGGCATAGTTAAAACTGCCCGTTGCCGACTGAATCGGAGTGCCGTTGAGATTGCCGTCTGCAAGGGTAATTTCTCCGATCGCAAAGGGGTTATCGCGAGTGCCCGACAGCGTAGCGGTGGCGTTGAGTTTGCCGCTCACACCGAGCGGGAGCGGATAGAGATTATTGATTTCTTCGATCGGCACGTTGGCGACTTGAAGCTGCCCTGATTGGTTTGCGCCGCCCACATTGCCAGAGAAACTGATAAACGACTGCCCTGACTGGAGGCGCAAAGGCAGCAGATTGACGACTCCATCTGCAAAGCTGCCTCTGGCGATCACCTGCTCGGCGCGCAAAACTCGGTTAGGGTTTTGTATCACCTGATTTTGTGACACCTCTGCAAAAGCAGGATAGGGTCGCCACTCGACGTTTTGCCCCTGCAAGTCAAACTCAGCGCTGACTCCGGTTTTTAGAGATGCCGCAAAGCTGATGGTGCCGCTAAAGATGCCGCGCACGTCTGCTAATTCTGGAATCGTCAGGTTTTGGCGTTGATTCCCCACCTGACGCAGTAGGGCGTTGATTTCAGAAAACCGCCGCAGTTGATCCAGAAGCGGGGATTGAGGCAACCCCACGGCGATCGGGGCTACGTCTGCCGCTTTTCCGTAGGTAGGTGCCTCAATCCCCCGTGAAAAATCGTCCAAACGAAACACTTGCAGGGTTTGCAGCACATCTTCAAGTTTGCCTTGCACGATCGCCACCTTTCCTTCAAAGCGAGGGCTGGCACGCAGATCTAAGTTACCCGCTAGCGTGTAGCGACTGTTGCCTTTCTGCAAACTCGTCTCTGCAAAGCGAATCACATTGCCATTGTTCACCAGTTGGGTACTAATCCGCTCTCCCTGAAATGCGCCGATGCGCGGATTATCAACGGCTAACGCTCCATCAATCACCTGAAGGCGATCGGTGTCGATGTTGAGGGTGCCAGAAAGTTGACCGCCCAGCGTGCCGATCCGCGCCAGTGGCACACCGGGAATCGTCAACCCATCGAGCGGCAACTGCTTTGCCACAAGGCGGAAAATATTGCCCTGAGCGCTGCCGATCAGCGTTGCGTCTCCTCGCCTCACGTTGAGGGAGATGGGCTTGTAGTTGGGATTGAGAGCGAGGGCGATACGATCGCGCTGTCCGGTTACGTTGAGGCTAAATCCCTGACTGGGGGCTAGCCTCAAGTTGCCGTTAAGAACCGGATCAAACGTGATGCCGTTGAGCGAGAGTCCTCGCACTGCCACAGTTCCGACTACACTCGGCGATGCGGGAGTGCCCGTGAGTCTGCCTGTTAGATCGACGCGTCCCGTTAAGTCAGTCACTGGAGGACGAGGAAGCGGCAGGGAGGCGAGGGCGTAATCGGTGGTTTTGATGTTGAGATCGAGGGCTGTGATGGTGGGTGTTCCATCCAGGTTTGCCAAAATTGAGCCATTGGCGCTAAAACCGGGAGCCGTGGCGCGTTGAACGTTGACTTTACGCCCATCCCACTGAATTTGAGCCACGATCGGCTGCTCAATCAGCGAAATGCCTTCTGACAGTCGCACCTGTCCATCGGCTCGAATCGCAGCGGGTGTTAAGGCATTCACACTGCCAGCGAGGGCAATATCACCGCTCAATAAGCCGCGCAGATCGGGCGAGAAGCGGTTGAGTTGAACGCCATCTCCCTGCACTTGGGCTGTCCAAAGTCCTGCATTTGAAGCGATTTGAGCGTTAACGATGCCATTGCCTTGGGTGAGTTGCGCCCGTCCACTTGCTTGAATATCCGCTAACTGAAACGAACTCGTTGTGCCCGATAGATTAAAGTTACCGCTCACTAATCCTTGCACCTGTGGCGCAAATCGACTGGCTTGCACTCCAACAGCCCGAACGGTTCCTTGCCAGCGATCGCCGACGCTGCGAGCATTTGCAATGACGGTGCCTCCAGCGACTTGAGCCACCACATTTCTTAAAAAGCCATTGCTGCCGATGAGTGCCACTTCTCCGATCGTGGGATAGGTCGCGTCGGGTGCCTGAAACTGGGCAACGGTCTGAACGTTCTCGATCGTGCCAGAAATCCGCGCTTGAGCGTTGACTCGTCCGACGGTGATAGGCGGAGCAGTGCCGTTGTTGTAGAGTCGAGCGATCGTGTCTCCCGGTACGTTGGTTGCCCGAAACCTGAGATCGAGCGATCGGGGTTCATTCAGATCAATTTGTCCTTGACCGACGATCTGCCCCCCGACTGTAGGCGTTGCTTGGATATTTGTGATCGCCAACTTAAGCGCACTGGCATCAAGTCTAAAATTTGCGCTGGCTTTGCTGAGATTGACTCGATCGAGCTTGGCAACTTTCGTATTGGTTGCAGTTCCGGTCAAGATTGGCTTGTCGATCGTCCCCGTCAGTTTAGTGTTAGCTCGAACTTCACCCGACGCAGAAAACGGAAGTTGAATTGCAAACGTTTTGAGGAAATCTTCAACCTTAACGGCTTTAACCTGTGCCGCTACATTGAAGCCTTTTTCGGTGTCAACCGTCCCGTTTGCCAACAGCGGAATTTTACCGAGAGACGCTGTGACTTTCTCTAGGGTGATTTGCGTCCCGTCTAGCTGTAAGTTTCCCGCCGCGTTGGTGAAAACCTGCGGCAGTTGCGGCACTTTCATCGTTACGTCTTTAAAGTCTGCCGTTCCCGTTACTAACGGACGATCGTCCCCTCTCAGTTTGACGTTGACGTTGCCATTGACGCGACCTTTCTCAAGATCGATCGGAAGTTTAACTAAGCGATCGATTTCCGATACGAGAAAATCCCGTCCTTGAATCTGCAAATTCGATTGCAGTTTTTCTTCTCGAAGCGTTTCACCTTTGAGATTAAAATTGCCGCCGTTGACAGAAGCTCCACTCGCATCATAGGCAAAGCGACGATTCTGATCTGAGGGTCTAACTTCTCCTGCTACGTCTTTGAGCGTGACTAGCGTTCGTTTATTGCCTCGTTTGGGAGCCGGAGACAACTCGACGTTGGCATCGCGCGTCCGCAAAACATCAAGCTGAGTTTTAATGAACCCCGTGTCTGGTTGATCTTTAATGGTGGTAGAAACCCAGACCCCATTTTTATCTTGCTCAATGTAAGCCGTCGGCTTAATCAGCGTCACATCTAACTTTAAAGTGCGACTGAGCAACAGTTGAATCGGATTGAACTTGACCTCGACTGCCTCGACCGAAGCCCGATCGGGATCAGTTGCCGTTGCCGGAATACCACTTTTGCCAAACCGCAGACTATTGATTGAATAGCCCTCAACCTTGCCCAACTCAACCGGACGATCGAGCAACTGCGTCAGATTGGTTTGCACCAAAGGCGCTAACTGCTGCTCGACAAAACGATTGGCAAACCAAACTCCTGCCCCAACGCCCACCACTGACGCAATTCCTAGCGGGATGGCAACACGGGAGACTAGCGATCGTCGTCTGCGAGGGCTTGGGGGCGGGCTGCTTTGCTCAGGAGAATTCGTCATGTAAGAGAAGGTGAGGTCGTCTACTTAAACCTCTATATAGTTACCACACAGGCAATTATTTGTCTTAACAATTTCAAAGTAGTTCTGAGTGGTTTGGAACAGGAACCGTTACGGTTGTTTCCTCGGTTTCTAGTTGCATGATGATATGGCTACCGCGTTGACGAACTTCGACGAAGCCGTTTTCTGTCAGAATGCGATACACCTGCTGCCCTGACAAGACGCGGAGCTTACCCAATGGCAACCTCTAGGCGAGTAATGAAGATTTCGGTGCGTAAGCGTCTTTTCATTTCTGAGGGTTCGGCGACCTCAAAGAAGAGTTCGACTGCTTCAGTCAGATTCTGCTTGGCTGCTTCTACGGTGTCACCTTGACTGGCAATATCGAGTTCAGGACAGAGTGACACACATCCGTTGCCTTCGCGCTCAATGATGGCGGTGAAGGGTTATTTGAACGGTGAGGAGTTCATGGCTAATGCTGAGCATGGGATTAGGTCAACCATAACAAATAAAGTTTATTTGAAAGGATTGACGATCGTAAGTTGGTCAGCAACAAATAAACCATCATGCATATCTTCTGAGTAAGGAACGATGGCATCGGTAGACAAAGCACTCATGACAATCAAGCTATCCCAGAACGAAAAACCATATTGCACTCGTAAGCTAGACGCATTCATTAGACCTCCTGCGCGAATGCTAGAACGCCCTCATCCCCCAGCCCCTTCTCCCAAGTTTGGGAGAAGGGGAGCCAGTTTCAAAGTCCCTCTCCTAAGCTTGGGAGAGGGATTTAGGGTGAGGGCTGATTCATGCAGGAGGTCTATTATAGTGTCACGATCTAGTTCTACGACTGTGCATCAACAGTAGAACGAATCGATCGCGAGTTCGATTTGTCTTTCGTTGAACGATGCTTTTCTCATCAAGACAGAGCAGACTTCGTTAATTACTTGGGTGCTAACGATAGCCATGATCAATCCTTCACGGTGAATAGCTCTATTTTACTCATCTCTCATCTCAGCAAAGTGGTCTTGCAATTTGTGGATGAAGCGATTCCTTCGGAGTTGCGCGAATGCGCTAATCGTGCAAGCCCCGCTACACGGTGGGTTTGCCGACTCACTGAAGGAACCTTCGATCGGTGGCGCAGTTGAGGAAGCAGGCATAGTCCTAAGAGATAGCTTGGCTAATTCTCCCGCACTTTTGTTCAGATTCCCAAAGATTACAAGGCTCGTCCTGGTTTTAGTCACAACTAGCCCGATCGTCGTCTCCGCTAACCCTGTGCTAACGAATGGGTTACTTGTGCTGACGAATGGGTTGCTTGTGCTAACGAATGGGTTACCGTTCCTTGTGAAAACCGCAGCGTTGACCACGACAGAGAATCCGTTAGTTACGAATGGGTTCCTTGTGCTAACGAATGGGTTAATTTTTTCAGTAAAAATACTTATCGACCTAACTTAGGCTCGGAAAATCACGAGTCGCCCTCAAAAATTTCTTCAAAGCAACATACGGTTTTGCGCGATTTACGCATTCAAGATGAATGGCGTGAGTGCAAAATATGGCAACGACAGCCGCGAATATGAGATGGCGGGTGGAACTCGCAAAAGCGATCGCATTCGTAGTAAAAGTAAGTTGAACATCTTGCAGGTAAAGATCCTCTTAAACAAAGGGCTTAAGCCCCTTGTCTGCCCAAGATATTTTCTCTAGCATCCATCAAACTTTTTTGCGGACAATTGAAAGATGGCGGTTAGCATTGAGCTAGCAAGAAAAGATACCGCTATCAGTATCTCCCCTCAGTCTGCCTATGATCTCTCGTTACTCTGGTTGCTTATTCATCGCGAGCGTTGCTTGTTTTAGTCTGGTTTCTCAACCCACCTCTCAGCTTTTGGCATTGGCTGCGATCGTGCCTTCTAACCAACTAGCCCAAGCTACGGTTGCCAAACCCGATCCGCTAATCAAAGGCAATAGACCCTCTCAGAAGGACTTGCTTTTGGGACTTTTGGGCGTAACCGCAGCAGCAGGTGTGACCTTTTTGGGGTTGAGACGACGATCGCAGCCAGACTTGCCCGCACCTCAGATCGCAGCAGAGAAGTCTTTGCCACAGCCCAGTTTAGATGACAGTGAGGAGACACCCTTAATTAACGGTCATCATCTCAAAGCGATTTCCGCCTCAGAAGCCTCTAAACACACACCGACCGAATCTAGTCAGATGGAGTCTCCCAAAGTTTCAGAAACGACTCGACTTGCAAAAGTCAATATTGTGGATGAGTTGGTGCGTGAGCTTTGCAGCCCTGACCCGATCGTGCGGCAAAAAGTCATTTGGGAGTTGGGGCAACGGGGAGACACTCGCGCCGTTCAGCCAATGGTTGATTTGATGCTTGACTCTGACTCAAAACAGCGCAGTTTAATCTTGTCTGCGCTGTCTGAGATTGGCACCCGGACGCTCAAACCACTCAGTCGCGCTCTAGCCATTTCTCTTCAAGACGAAAGCCCTGATGTGCGTAAGAATGCGATTCGAGATTTGACCCGCGTGTATGATTTAGTCTCTCAGATCAGTCATTTATTGCACAGCGCCACTGATGACCCCGATCGAGACGTGCAAGAAACCGCAGTTTGGGCATTAGGGCAACTCAATCGCATTCGATCGGTTCCCTCCAACGGTGATCTACCTGCCCTCAAGAACTCGGTGAGTCCCCCAGAGAACTTACCATAGAAGAGGGTTTCATCCTTGGCATTGCTGAATGCAGATATGAAATGTCCTCCTCACGAAGTGGGGCAAAGCTCTTGTCCCCTCTCCTTTTGGGAGAGGGCTAGGATGAGGGTAAAATCTGTGCTTCATAGATCGATTCAGCAATGCCTCATCCTTCATCCTGACGTTCATGCCGCAATCTAGACATCCGCTCAAATTATTGTTGCTTTCTACATCAGTAGGGGCATTGGGTTCGGGGCTTGGCGGCGGCGTTGAATTGACGCTCAAAAACATTGCTCACGCCTTACAGCAGCGAGGACATCAGATTACGATCGTCGCTCCCTCCAACTCGGTTCTCGAAGGCGTGTCTCTGGTGACGATCGCCGGAGAACTCCAAACCACCGCCCAAACTCAGGGACGCAATGCCCCAATCACGTTACCCAAAAACTCAGTGCTGGCGAATATGTGGGCGTATGCACGTCAGCACCAACCCGACTATGATCTGCTGATTAACTTTGCCTACGATTGGTTGCCGTTCTATGTGACCCCGTTTTTTGACCGCCCGATCGCTCATCTCGTCAGCATGGGTTCGCTCACCGACGCAATGGATCAAGTTATCGAACAAGTCGCCCTTGAGTTTCCGGGCACGATCGCCGTTCACAGTCACGCCCAGGCAAAAACCTTTGAGTTTGCAGATCAGTGTCGCAACGTGCAAAACGGCTTTGACTTGTCGCTCTATAAGTTTTGTGCTCGACCCAAACATCAACTTGCCTGGGTTGGGCGAATCGCGCCAGAAAAAGGTTTAGAAGATGCCGTAGCGGCGGCTCAAATCGTCGGCACTCCGCTGAAAATTTGGGGCGTGATTCAAGACACCGCTTACTGGAATCAGATTTGTGCAGATTATCCCGATGCGCCGATCGACTATTGCGGATTTCTGCCCACTTCAGAATTGCAGCACAGGTTAGGACAATCACAGGCGCTATTGATGACCCCTCGCTGGATCGAAGCCTTTGGAAACGTGGCGATCGAAGCCCTCGCCTGTGGAGTGCCCGTGATTGCCTATCGTCGCGGCGGTCCCGCAGAAATCGTCCGCGATGGTGAGACTGGCTGGCTGGTAGAACCCGATCGTGTCGATGAATTAGTGAGCGCAATCTCGAAGTTAGATCGGCTCGATCGTCCAGCGTGTCGTCGCCAAGCCGAAGCCGAATATTCGTTAGACGCGATGGGCGATCGACTCGAAGCGTGGTTTGAAGCAATTCTAAAAAGGGTTTGAGACATGAAACGCTGTCAACCTCCCGCCTCGCTTAAACCCGGTGATCTGCTGCGAGTCATTTCGCCGAGCGGCACTTTGAGAGAAATGAGTGCCCTTGAGCTAGGCGTAGAGGTGTGGCGCAAGCGAGGCTATCGAGTCGAATCAACCCCCGGATTTGACGATCGCCACGGCTATCTCGCCGGAACTGACACCAATCGCCGCACACAGCTAGAGATTGCCCTCAACGATCCAGAGTGTAAAGGCATCCTCTGTGCCAGAGGCGGATATGGAGGAGCCAGACTGCTCGAAGATTGGACGTTTCCCTCAACAGATCCTAAGTGGCTAATCGGATTTTCTGACATCACCAGCCTGCTGTGGAGCTTTAGCCTTCAGGGAATTTCTGGAGTTCATGCGCCACTATTGACGACGATCGCCGCCGAGCCAGATTGGTCAAAAGAAAGATTGTTTGATTGGGTCGAAGGTCGTCCGTTACGATCGCTCACAGGCTCCGGTTGGGGTGGCGGACAGGCAACTGGATTGTTGCTTCCAGCCAATCTAACCGTTGCTACTCATATTCTCAATACGCCCTTACAACCTGATCTGTCGGGCATCGTTCTAGCGTTTGAAGATGTGAGTGAAGCCCCTTATCGCATTGATCGAATGTTGACTCAGTGGCGATTATCGGGTGCATTCCAAAAAGTTTGCGCGATCGCGTTGGGGCGTTTTAGTCAATGCGATCCACCTAGCAACATTCCTAGCTTTACCACTCGTGAAGTATTACACGATCGCCTGGGTGATTTAGGAATTCCGATCGTTTCTGATTTACCCTTTGGTCACGATGGCGAAAATGCCGCTTTACCTGTTGGAGTTCCGGTTTTGTTAGATGGCGATCGCGGGATTCTCAGTTTTGATCCGTTGCGTTAGCGTTAACGATTCGCTTGTTTACATCCCGAATAGATTGATTTGCAACTCCCCAAATTCCTGCAAGCAAAACCCAGCCCAATGTATTAATCCGCGCATCAAACAGCGTGATATCCAAAAAACTAAACAGCGTACAGGCAGCGAATGCCATCAAAAACGTGAAATAAATCAGTCGATCGCCGTTCAGAGTTCGCAGCGCTAACACTCCCTGAGCCATCACCCAACCCACCAAGCCATACAGCAATAGCGCCGCCGGGATTCCCGCTTCAGCCGACATCATCAGCAACAGATTGTGCGGATGCCCCAGCCAATAGTGCATCTGAGCATCATAGAGTTGCGTAAAGTTTCGCAGCCCCCATCCGGTTAAAGGACGCTGTTGCGTGAGTGACCAGGCAAACTTCCACTGCGTCGATCGCAGTTGGGCAACGGGGCGATCTTGATACATCTGGTCATTCAATCTCGCCCAAAAAAACGCTGGCACAACGACCCGAAACCAAGTCTGAAACGGAAGCGGCGCAAACGCGGCTCCTAGCATCACTCCGGCAACGGCTGCAACGATTCCAACAATCCAACGCCAGCCTTGATAGAGGGCAAAGGCGAGACAAGCCAGCAGCGCGATCGCCCAAGCATTGCGAGAGTTGGTGAGAATCAGCGCGATCGCGTCGATCGTCATCACACTTCCCCAAAAATACCAGAGCCGAGTTTGGCGTTTAGCTTCAACCCACAGCCCCAACCCCAACACAAACACCATCACAAAATAGCTAGCCAACACATTGGCGTAGGTAAACACAGAAGCCATGCGTCCGGGAGGGTTACCCGTGGGTGCGATCGTCCATTCAATCAAGCCCCACAGCAGAGAAGGATGTCCGCCCCAGCTTAAATAGAGTTGCCCAAAGCCAATCAGCGTCACCGGAATCGAAGTCAAAACCAGAGTCCAGGCGATGCGCCGCAGTTGATCAGAAGTCTGAATCAAGCCCCCCAGAGCCGGAAACACGATGAAAAAGGGCAAAAAGTTAAACAGCCCCAGAAACGCATTCTCGCGGTCGAACGCAACGCAAGCGGTGATCCATAACCACACACCCAGCCCTGCAAATCCGAGACTAAGAGGCTGACGAATTAGGAATTTACCCTGCCGTCTCCAAATATCCAACGACGTGACCAGCAGCGCAACGCCGCCCAAAAAAGCGCTGAAAGGCAACAGAAACAACCCGATTTGAACGACGTTCCAGTGTCTTTGAAGCGCACGATCGGGGTGATCTTGAAGTCGAACGCCCAAAATCGTTCTCAAATCGCCTCAAAACACTCAGAGCGAGTTAAGCGAATCTGTGCCAATGCAAACACTGTCGGAATCACTCGACCGTAATTCGTAGAAATCGATCGCCACCCCAAATCAGCTAAAAACCACGCCCACATTGCCGAGCCAGCCACCGCAAACACCGTCCGAGCCGCTCCATATCGGGCTGCGCTCACCGCCATTCCATGCCGCGCCATTCGCATCGACACATAGTTTTGAAACTGAGTTGCCGCTACAACGCCTCCTTGAGCCAGGGTTTCTTTGGCGATTTGATAGCTGGCAAAATGCAGCGCAAACTGACGAGCCACGTGCTGCAACAGCATGGGTCGCACCAGCGAACTAATCGCGATCGCGCCGCCGCCCTTTAAGACTAGATTTAAGGGATCATTCTGCACCGGGAGCGGCAGTTGACTGGCAAGACTCGACTGCGAGACCGATCGCTGCACCCGTCGCGTCAAAACACTCTTTTCTGACGCGGGAAGCTGCTTCCAGGCGCGGTTGAGCAAGCTGAGAAAGATTTCGGCTTCTAAATCAGTGGTGGACATTGAGCCAGCGTAGGGCAGCTTCAAATAGCGACAGACTTGGATCAAAATCTGGCGATAGCTCACCTGACCCGTTTGGCGACGCAGCACCGTCACGCCATCAGCTCCCAAATAGCGAAAGCGATCGTCGATCGCATCGAGCCAATCTTCGCGATCTTGACTCTGCACCTCGATCGGGTTGGGCGTTCTGACGTAATCTAACGGGTTAAACTTGGGACGGAACAAAATTTCTGTCAAGTCCCGCAACTCGTCTTCCGTCGCTAACTCTAACGCGGTTCTCAGTTCGTCCACTCGTAGGCTCCTCTAGTGCAGGGTGATGGCAACCTCCCACATTCTACATAAAGGCAGGGGAGAGTTATTGATTCTTTCGATTATAGGAAACTCAAAACTCTTTTATCATGACCGATTCTCACTTTGATATTGCTGTAATTGGCGCAGGGGTAGCGGGTCTAACCTGTGCTCAGCAACTCCACCAGGCAGGCTATCGCGTCGTGGTGATTGAGAAATCTCGTGGAATGGGAGGGCGCTTGGCAACTCGACGGTTGCAGGGCACTCATGCCGATCATGGGGTGTGTTACTTAAAGCCCAAAGACGATCGCTTCAAAGCCCTAATTACAACGCTGCTCGATCGCTCGATTTTGCAACCTTGGACTGACACTATTTATGAACTCGATGCTGAAGGTCAACTAATCGCGCCTCCCGAAGCCAATCGCGGTTCGCGCTATGCCTCGCCGACTGGAATCTCGACGATCGCCAAGTTTCTCAGCACCGGATTAGCTATCCATCTCAATCAGCGAGTCGAAGCCATTCGTCCAATTCATCAAGGCTGGGAATTGCAGGTTGAGCTTGATGGAACACGATCGGGAATCACAGCAGCCGCGATTATCAGCGCAATTCCGGCTCCCCAAGCGGTGGCGCTGTTAGAATCTATTCCAGAAGGCGAAGAAGTCTTAACTCGGCTGCGATCGATTCAATTTTCGGCTTGCATTAGCGCGATCGCCGTCTACTCCCCACAAGACCTGTCAGCCATTCCCTGGAAAGGGGTGACCAGCATCCACGATCCAGAAATCGGATGGGTCGGGTTAGATAGCAGCAAGCAAAATTCACCGTCCCAGCCTGTCGTCGTTGTTCAAAGCACGGCTGCGTTTGCAAATCGTCATTTAGAAACCACTGACCTGCATCCGATCGGACAAGCACTCTTAAACAGAGCCGCCCAGTTTCTAGAACCCTGGTTAGCGACTCCCGAAGTTCTGCAAGTTCATCGCTGGCGCTATGCGTTTCCGATCAATCCTTTGACCGAGCCGTTTTTGAGCGCCAACACGACCTCACCATTACTATTCACCGGAGACTGGTGTGGCGGAAATCGAGTCGAAAGCGCTTTCTTAGCAGGATCGTCAACCGCGAAGCAAATCAACAGCCAACTGCACACCCGATCGCTGCCCGATCGCTTTTGGGAGACGATCTACTAACCATTAAAATTCCCCAAACCAGTGCGGCTTGGGGATGGGGTGAGATTCACTGATCTGCACATTCGAGGAGAGGGGCACAACCTGGTTGAACTCTCAGCCCGTCTAAAGATTTAGCGATTTGAACTTCAAATCTCTAGACATCAGCAGCGCCTTCATTGCCTCTGCCGCCTGCACCTTCTTGATCGCCTTCAGCATCATCCATACGGTTGCTGTCGTAGCGTCTTCCTCTGGTCATCCGACCCGTGTTGGTGCGCTTACGAAACTTACGAGCATAAGCCTGGTTGCGGAGAGCTTTTTCTTTTTTTTGGTTGCGGCGCTTAGCCATGTTTACCCCTTTGAGACATCTATTAGCGAATGGTGTAAATGACGATCGTAGTTTTTGAGAACTCGGTTTAGCTCTCAGAAAAAAGAGTTAGAGAATCACTCTAACATAATCTCGATGGTCATTCAGACTACAGGGTATCGCGAAATCGTGGATTTTTCTCACAGCCTGATCAAGTCTGCTGCGAGGGCGAGGGCATCTTCACGGGTTGTAATCTTGCCTTCTGCCCGTGCCAGTTGCAAAGCCGCCAATAGCTGCCCGATGCGAGGTCCTGCTACCAGGTTTAGGGCACTCATCAAATCCTGTCCGGTCAACAAAGGAGTCGGATGAGCAACCGGATCGTCTGCGTTTAAGAACCGTCGAATCAGCATTGAAATCGCTTCTAAAGGAGTTCCGGCGGCGATCGCTAAAATCGCCAACGCGGGAAACGTCGCCCCCACTTCCTTAAAGAAAAAATACTGGTCTGCCAACGTCCATTCCTCGATCGGACTGCCAGCATCAAATCGAGGCAACTCCTTCAGTGCAACGCTCACCGACTGAATCTCAGCCCGACTGTATTTTAATCGCCATAGCTGCGCCTCCGCCTGCTGGGGGTCAGACGCTAACAGGCTGGCTAACTTAGCGATCGTCAGCCAAGTCCGAGCCGACCCAGACGCTTTCGGTTCAGACTGACCCGCATTTGACGGTGACCCGCCCCGAATGCTCCGAGCTAGTTCGGTGGCAAATTCAGCCCAGGTTTCTTGGAAAATTACCGTAGTCTGATCGATCCCAAGCAGTCGCGCCAAACTTTGGGCATCGGCACTCGGAAACCAATCGTGCAGCAGCCCATCTTGCCAAGCTGCGTTTAGCCAAGACGTGCCGCGATCGCTGCTCAACAAATAGTTCAACTCGGACTGCACTCGCTCTGCCGCAATCTGCCGCAGTTTAGGAGCCAGTTGCCGAATCACCCGCTGAGTTTCTGGCTCTAACGAAAATCCTAGCTGGGCAGCCTGACGATACGCCCGTAGTAACCTTAACGGGTCTTCTGCCAGATTTTCTGCACACACCATGCGAAGCAGCCCGCGTTTGAGGTCGATGTGACCTTGAAGCGGGTCGAGCAGTTGAGCCGTGTGGGGGTTGTAAGCGATCGCGTTCACCGTGAAGTCTCGTCGCCGCAGATCGGCATCCAAACTAGCGCCGACCTGCTGGGCAAAATCTGCCGTTCCTTGCTCAAAGACCACTCGTGCAATTTGGCGATCGGCATCTAGCAAGACAAACCCGGCTCGATAGTGACGCGCGATCGCCTGAGCGGTTTCAACTGCACCCGTCGGCAGCACAAAATCTAAATCGAGATAGTCAGAAGGGCGATCGAGCAACGCATCGCGAACAGTTCCTCCGACTAGACAGGCAGAGGGTGGAAGCCAGTTGAGGCTAAAGGGCCAGGTTTCAGGAGATAGGGCAGAAGAGGCAACCAAAACGTCCTGCCAACAATCTAAACGGTGATTCAATGCAAACTCATCCCAAACACAATGCTTGCGAAACAACTTTGTGAAACAGAATCAGACTGCAACACGCTTTTATCCGACAGATCTTTAGTATGACGATTCAAGATTGAAGAAGGGTGAGCGTCTGGCAGAAATCCACTAATCTCGGACTCGATCGCGCAGACAAACTGATTGAGCACCGTCTCCCAAATGAGCGACATAAATCAACCTGAAAGCCCATGATCAATTCGTTCGCCTGAGTTAGAGTAACAGAAAAGCATCTCGATTCCCGATTCGTCTCTAAGAGTCAGAACGCCACTCTAATTTTTAGTGATCACAAAGAGATTGACCCCCATGTGTATTTGCGTAAACTGCCACTATGTAGACCGTTGCACCACCTACCACGCGGTCGAAGATCAGCACGAGCAGGCTCACCTAACCGAAACTCCAGATTTTGAGGCATCTGAGCCAACCATCAACGTCAACATTCGCGATCGCACTGACTACATTGAGATGGAGTGGGATGTGGTCGGCTGCCTGAGCTTTCAAAAAGAGCAAGGCAAGTGGGCAAAACTGCGCCCTGGAGAACTCGTCCCCACTTGACAATCTGGAGGAATGACACAAATCTTTAACTCATAAAAGTAATTAGATCTCAAAGGTTGGGAACAGTAGGGCGAAAATCAATACCTGTCCTCTACTAAACTCAGCTTAGATTTATGAGCCTTCCTTCTGCCAATCGTTCAGCGGTCTTTGCGATCGCGCTGACTGTTGGTTTTGCATCGTCTCTCGTCGGCATCTCATCCGCAGTTGCTCAAACTGAAGCTCCCGCGTCGATCACGGCTCCTCTTCCACTAGCGCCTCAGCCCCTTGAAGCGGCTAAAACTCAGCAAGAAGCTCAGAAATTCTATAGTCAAGGAGAAGGCAAAGCCAGAGCCGCAGATTATCGCGGCGCATTAGAAGACTATAACCAGGCGCTTCGACTTAATCCTGATTTTAGTCAGGGTTATGTGGCGCGAGGAGTGGCGCGATCGAATATCGGCGATCAGTCTGGTGCCCTCGAAGATTTCGATCAGGCGATTAGACTTAACCCTGCCGACGCGACCGCCTATGCTCAGAGAGGAACCACCCGCGTCAAGTTGGGCAACCCTGAAGAAGCGCTAGCAGACTTAGACAAAGCCCTAGAGTTAGATCCCAATTTAGCAGCAGCTTACGTGAATCGGGGCTATGTGCGATCGCAGGCTAACGATGCAGATAGCGCGATCGCTGATTTTGATCAAGCGCTGCGAATTCAGCCCAGCTATGCGCCTGCCTTACTGAATCGCGGGTTTGCCTATTTCACCAAGGGCGATCGTCAAGCCGCCATCAGTGACTTTAACCAAGCGATCAAACTTCAGCCCAATTACGCTGAGGCTTATATTAGTCGAGGCACCCTCAATTATGAGATTGGCGAAGAAGATGCAGCCGTCGAAGATTTCGGTCAAGCGATTCGTCTCAATCCCACTAATGGATCTGCTTACTACAATCGTGGGTTAGCCCACTCCAAACTCGGCAATCTAGAAGCCGCCCAAGCAGACTTTACAAAAGTGGTGCAACTCAACCCTGACAAGCCAGAAGTCTTTCTGCAACGGGGCATGGTCTACGCTGCGCTGGAAAATCCTCAAAGCGCGATCGCAGACTATAACCAAGCGCTCAAACTCAAGCCCGACTACGCCGAAGCGCTCAAAAGTCGGGGTGACTTGCTCACCGCAACCGGAGACAAACAAGGCGCACTCAAAGACTATGACCAAGCCGTGCAGGTGCGGTCTACCTTTGCGTCTGCTTATACAAGCCGCGCTGAAACTCGATCGCAGCTCGGCGATCGTCAGGGCGCAATCTCAGACTACAGTCAAGCCGTCAGCCTCAACGCCAACGATGCCACAGCTTTTGAGAAGCGGGGCAAAGCCAGAATGGAGATGGGCGACGAGAGAGGCGCGATCGCAGACTTTTCTCAAACGCTGCGCATTGATGCGAGTGTGGCAGATGCTTACTACAATCGCGGAGTCTTGCTCGCCAAGTTGGGCAACCGACCCGACGCGATCGCAGATTTGCGCCAAGCGGGTGAGCTTTATCTTCAACAGGGTCAAGCAGACGGCTATCGCAACACGATTAGCCAAATCAGTCAGTTAAAGAGCCGCTAGAATTAGTCGCTTACTGTCTTAGAGATCCCTAACTTCGATAAAGTAGATCTAACTGCGTCCTGTTGGTGAAGACCTTGAAACTTCACTAGCGGGGCGTTTATAGTTCGATCGAGGTAAGCACTGTCTTACAGGGGTGGGAGATGATTATTACTGCAATAACGGTGCTGGTTGCGCTGGGCATTCTCGGCTGGGGCTATTATCGCGCCAAACCGTTTGGCAAACTGGGCATTCTTGCCTGGTGGCAATCGGTTGTGTTGATGGCTCCCTGGCTATTTTTCTTTGGGTTGACCACGCTGGGTATCTATCTCAACCTGGTGGGCGTTTTGCTGCTGTTTGTTGCTTCTACCGGACTCTACATTCTCATTGGGCGCAGACTTCGGGCAGCAGGTCAAGAAGAGCTTGCTAAACGAGTGTCGGCAGTTGCCAGTGGAGATGACTTATTTTCTAAACTTGAGTCATCAGGTTCAGAGGCGGCGGAATTGTCTCCCGTCTTAGACCCCGCCGCAAAGCCTGACGTTCTCCCGATTCCCGCTGAAGATCTCAAGGCAATTCAGGGAATTTTTGGCATTGACACATTTTTCGCCACCGAAACCATTCCCTATCAGGAAGGCGCAATTTTTAAAGGCAACCTACGCGGCGAGGTAGAGCCAACCTTTGAGCGGTTATCTGTCAGCTTAAAAGAACGGCTCGACGATCGCTATCGCCTCTTCTTAGTCGAAAGTCAGGAAAACAGACCCGTAGTGGTGGTTTTGCCGAGCACTAACGATCCCAAGCCTGCGACGCTGACACAGAAACTTTTGGCAGGAGTATTGTTGATTGCGACGATCGCCACTTGCCTAGAGACTGCCGGACTTTTATTAGAATTTGACTTTTATAACTCACCAGAACGCTATCGAGAAGTGCTTCCGATCGGGCTAGGAATTCTCACGATTTTAGGCGTTCATGAACTGGGTCACTGGCTGCTGGCGCGTCGTCACAACGTCCGGTTAAGCTTTCCTTACTTCATTCCAACCTGGCAGATTGGCTCGTTTGGTGCCATCACTCGCTTTGAGTCACTGTTGCCCAGTCGATCGGCGCTGTTTGATATTGCATTTGCAGGTCCGGCGGCGGGTGGCATCGTGTCGTTAGCCATGCTGATTACAGGGTTGCTGCTCTCCCACGAAGGCAGCTTATTTAAGCTGCCAACTCAATTTTTTGAGGGGTCAATTCTCGTCGGAACCGTGGCGCGAGTGATTTTAGGAACGTCTCTTCAGCAAGCGATCGTAGACATTCACCCCCTCACCATCTTGGGCTGGGTTGGGCTGGTTCTCACCGCCATCAATCTTATGCCTGCGGGGCAACTCGACGGAGGCAGAATCGTGCAGGCGATCTATGGACGCAAAACGGCTGGACGAACGACTGCTGCCACGATCGTGGTCTTAGCGATCGCGTCTCTAGTTAACCCGCTGGCTCTCTATTGGGCGATCGTGATTTTAGTCTTGCAGCGCAACTTAGAGCGACCCAGCCTTAACGAGTTGTCAGAACCCGATGACACACGAGCCGCTTTAGGATTGCTTGCTCTATTTCTAATGGTGACGATCTTGCTGCCGCTAACTCCCAGTCTGGCGGGGCGGTTAGGGATTGGTGGATAGGCATACCACCCACATAAGGTCTATCGTATTTTTGCTGGATTTTGTTAACCATTTGCGAAGGTTAGTCAGAAATAAAGGATTCAGAATCATAATTGTCAAGGGAGTTCTCTCTTGTCTTCCCTTTCATCTTCCTGAAACTATGTCAGACCTCCCCCCGATTCTGCTTCTCCTGGACCTGAGTGCGCTGCTGGTGGGTAAGCCCCGCGAGTGGCAAGAGTTTACCCGTCTGGGCAAAGGTTATGTCCCCCAGTCGGTTTATGAAGAAATTCAGGCGTTAAGGAACGTTGGAGTTGAGCGCAGTCATGAGCAAACGGCGAAAGAGTTTTGCCGCTTTTTTGCTGATAGTGATTGGCAACTCACCGGGGCGGGAGCCGTGCATCCCTTACTTCAGCCCAGTGACGGGCAGAACATCAGCAAACGCGCTCGACTTGCGCAAGCGGTCGCAGAATGCGCTTATGGGTTTGCCCGCAATAGCCCAGGACGGCTCGTTGTGTTGATTTCTAACGACCAATCCTTGCTAAATCGAATTCAGAGTTTGGGGGTAGCAAATCTATCTGGAGTGCCTGTATCAGCGGTGTTGATCTGGAGTCGGAGCGGTCGGAGACCTCCGATCGTTGCCCAACACCTGCAAGCCATGCGGTCAACCACCGTCACCGTCAGCGGAGTCATCACTCCGCGTCGAGTTCAGACCGATGCTCTCGCACCTACTCGAACGCCTTCTCAACCTGTCAAACAGCCTCAGCCAAGGTTGCGGGCAGTTCAGCCGCTCTACGATCGCCCCAGTCTATTGCATCAAATCACCTCTGGGATCTCTGCTCTCGTGGCGCTGACAATCGCGCTCAGCATTGCCTGGTATGTCGTCCAACCCAGAAGCTTCAATCAGTTTCTGCGAGCCAGAAATCTGCCGTCTCTTCCTGAGATTCCTTCGCAAAATTAGCCATCCTGGAACTTGCATTCTGATCTAAACCGTCTGAGACTGCATCCACTTCAGTCATCACGATTTATTTGCAATGTCTCCCAATCGTTCCGCTAAACTACTTGCCGCGATCGTCCTAATCAGTGCCTTATCGTTGGTCACTAGAGTTTCGATCGAAGGCACTAAGTCTGAAGTCGCGGCTAATCGCCTTTCTTTCCAGCGAGTGCGGCAGTTTGAGAAATTGGTGCGAACTCACGTTAAACCCTTCGATCGTCTCAGCTACCCTGCTAGTGAGGCAGAATCGCAGTGAGAGAG
>Ga0209512_1000951_pt1 | contig 39821 bp, 39 predicted proteins | sample frozenSSSSmetaG_FD_184142 | JGI IMG/M metagenome (GOLD analysis project Ga0209512, IMG submission 184142) | Glacier valley bacterial and archeal communities from Borup Fiord, Nunavut, Canada, to study Microbial Dark Matter (Phase II) -... | ecosystem: Environmental > Aquatic > Freshwater > Ice >...
CCGTGGTCGGCGGCTCGGCATGCCCGCCAGCCATGATGCGCACCTTCCAGGAACGCTACGACGTGGCGGTGCTGCACGCCTGGGGAATGACCGAGATGAGCCCGGTCGGCACCGTGGCCACGCTCAAGCCCAAGCACCTGGGCCTGACCAGCGACGCGCGAATGGCCGTGCAGGCCACGCAGGGCCGCGCGGTCTACGGTGTGGACATGAAGATCGTCGATGAACAAGGCGCCGAGCTGGCGTGGGACGGCCAGGTCTCGGGCGAGTTGCTGGTGCGCGGGCCGTGGATCATCAACACCTACTTCAAGAGCGAGGGCGGCGATCCCCTGGTGGATGGCTGGTTCCCCACTGGCGATGTGGCCACGATCGACGCCGACGGCTACATGCACATCACCGACCGCAGCAAGGACGTCATCAAGTCCGGCGGCGAGTGGATCGGCTCGATCGACCTCGAGAACATCGCGATGGCGCACCCGAAGGTCGCGATGGCGGCGTGCATCGCGGCGCTGCACGTCAAGTGGGACGAGCGGCCGCTGCTAATCGTCGTGAAGAAGCCCAGCGCCGAGCTGACGCGCGACGAGTTGCTGGCGTTCTTCGAAGGCCGCATCGCCAAGTGGTGGACGCCCGACGACGTGGTGTTCGTCGACGCCATCCCGCTCGGCGCCACCGGCAAGATGCTGAAGAACCGCCTGCGCGAACAGTACGGCCGGCACCTGGTGGGTACCGCCTGATGCAGCGGTTCATGCCTGCAGCGAAGGCTGCTTTCATGGCTGCTCCCCGCCGTTGAACGCCGGCCTCGTCTACGCCGCCTGCGCCTTCGTCTGGTGGGGGCTGTTCCCGATTTACATCCGGCTCGTCACCAGCGTGTCGGCGGCCGAGATCCTGGCGCACCGCGTGGTGTGGTGCCTGCTGTTCGTGGGTACGGCGCTGTCGTGGCGCGGCCAGTGGGCCTGGCTGCGGCCGGTCGCGCGCCAGCCGCGCGTGCTGTTCGCCTTCATGGCGAGTGCGCTGCTGATCGGCGGCAATTGGCTCGCCTACATCTGGGCCGTGAGCAACGGCCATGTGCTCGATGCAAGCCTCGGCTACTTCATCACGCCGCTCGTCAACGTGCTGCTCGGCACCACGCTGCTGCACGAGCGCCTGCGCCCGCCGCAATGGGCCGCGCTCTCGCTTGCCACGCTCGGCGTGGTGTGGCTCGGGTGGCAGGCCGGGCACCCGCCGTGGATTGCGCTCGTGCTGGCCACCACCTTCGGCGGCTATGGGCTGTTGCGCAAGGTCGCGGTGCTCGGCGCACTCGAGGGGTTGACGCTCGAGACGATGCTGCTCGCGCCGATCGCGCTGGCGGTGATCGGCCTGGCGGCGAGACACGGTACGGGCAGCTTCCCGGCCGCCGACCTGCCGACGAACCTGTGGATCATCGCCCTCGGCCCCGTCACCGCCGTGCCGCTGCTGCTGTTCGCCGCTGCGGCGCGGCGCCTGCCGATGACGACGCTCGGCCTCATGCAGTACATCGGCCCGACGATCCAGTTCGCCGTTGGCGTGTGGCTGTTCCACGAGCCGTTCAGCGCTGCACGGCTGATCGGCTTCGGGTTCATCTGGCTCGCGCTCGTGGTCTACACCGCCGACGGCCTGCAAACCGGGCGGCGCACGGCCGCCCTGAAAGCTCAAACGGTCGCAGTTTCCTGAACAGCCGCCGGTGCCGATGAGCGGATCAGGTGATCGAACGCGCCGAGCGCTGCCTTGGCACCATCACCGGTCGCGATGATGATCTGCTTGAACGGCACCGTCGTCACGTCGCCCGCGGCGAACACGCCGGGCAGCGAGGTCTGGCCCCGCGCATCGACCACGATTTCACCATGGCGCGACAACTCCAGCGTGCCCTTCAGCCACTCGGAATTCGGCACCAGGCCGATCTGCACGAACACGCCTTCGAGCTCGACATGCCTGGCCTCGCCGCTCGCGCGGTCGGTATAGCTCAGGCCGTTGACCTTGCCGTCGGCGCCGGTGATTTCAGTCGTCTGCGCCTGGGTGTGGATCACCACGTTCGGCAGGCTCTTCAGCTTGCTCACCAACACCGCATCGGCGCGGAGCTGGTCGCCGAATTCGAGCAGCGTGACATGGCCGACCAGACCCGCCAGGTCGATCGCCGCCTCGACGCCCGAGTTGCCGCCGCCGATCACCGCCACGCGCTTGCCCTTGAACAACGGGCCGTCGCAGTGCGGGCAGTACGCGACACCCCGGTTGCGGTATTCCTTTTCGCCGGGCACGTTGACCTCGCGCCAGCGCGCACCGGTCGACAAGATCACGGTCCTGCTCTTCAGTGTCGCGCCGTTGGCGAGTTGCACGCCGATCAGGCCGTCCTTGTCGGCCGCAGGAACCAGCTTCTCCGCACGCTGGAGGTTCAGGATCTCGACGTCGTACTGCTTCGCGTGCTGCTCCAGCGCCGCGGCGAACTTCGGCCCGTCGGTCTCGAGCACCGAGATGAAGTTCTCGATGCTCATCGTGTCCATCGTCTGGCCGCCCATGCGCTCGGCGAGCATGCCGGTGCGGATGCCCTTGCGCGCCGCATACACGGCCGCCGCGGCGCCGGCCGGGCCACCGCCGACGATCAGCACGTCGTATGCGCCCTTGGCGTTGAGCTTGACCGCATCGCGCGCAGCGGCGCCGGTGTCGAGCTTCGCGACGATCTCTTCCACGTCCATGCGGCCCTGGCCGAACAGCACGCCGTTCAGGAACACCATCGGTACGGCAAGGATCTGCCGCTCGGCCACCTCTTGCTGGTACAGGCCACCGTCGATCACGACGCTCGTGATGTGCGGGTTCAGCACCGCCATCAGGTTCAGCGCCTGCACCACGTCCGGGCAGTTGTGGCACGTGAGGGACATGTAGGTCTCGAAACGCAACTCGTTCCCAAATTCGGCGCCGTCGAGGGCCTTGATCTGCTCGATCAAATCGGCCTCGATCTTCGGCGGGTGGCCGCCGACCTGCAACAGCGCGAGCACCAGCGAGGTGAACTCGTGGCCCATCGGGATCGCCGCGAAGCGGATGCGTGCAGCCTCGCCGATGCGGCCGAGCGTGAACGACGGTTGGCGGGCATCCGTGCCGTCGGTCTTCAGCGTAATCTTGTCGGTCAGCGAGACGATGTCCTGCAACAGGCCATGCATCTCCTGGGCGGCCGTGCTGTCGTCGAGCGACGCGGTGATCTCGAAAGGAAGCTTCACGCGTTCGAGGTAGGCCTTGAGCTGCGCCTTCAGGTTTGCGTCCAACATCGTGAAGCTCCTTCGATTTCAGTTGACGGGCGAGATCAGATCTTGCCGACGAGGTCGAGCGACGGCGTCAGTGTGGCCGCGCCCTCGTTCCACTTGGCCGGGCACACTTCACCCGGGTGGGCGGCGGTGTACTGCGCGGCCTTGAGCTTGCGCAGCGTTTCCTTCACGTCACGGGCGATCTCGTTGGAGTGCACCTCGGCGGTCTTGATCATGCCGTCCGGGTTGATCAGGAACGTGCCGCGCAGCGCCCGGCCTTCCTCGGGGATGTACACGTCGAATGCCTTCGTCAGCGCGTGGGTCGAGTCACCGACCAGCGGGAACTTCGCCTTGCCGACGGCCGGCGAGGTCTCGTGCCACACCTTGTGGGCGAAGTGCGAGTCGGTCGTCACGATGTAGACCTCGGTCTGCAACTTCTGGAACTCGGCGTAGTTGTCGGCAGCGTCTTCCACTTCCGTCGGGCAGTTGAAAGTGAACGCGGCTGGCATGAATATGAAGACCGACCACTTGCCCTTCAGGGTCTGCTCGGTGACCTCGATGAACTTGCCGTTCTTGAATGCCTGCGCCTTGAAAGGCTGGACTTGGGTGTTGATCACGGACATGGCTACTTCCTTCGAGTGGGTGGATGGATCGACGCGGCAGAGCGCCACCATCACAAAGATTATGTACTATCGATAAACGAAATATGATCGTCTTTGACTAACGGCGAGATAGACAAGAACTCGCCCGCGAGGCACCCCCGAAGTGAGGGGCGGCCGGCGCGCCGACAGGGCGGATATTTGTGCGGTAGGACACATATGCCGTGATAACGTTACTTACGTTTGGTGAACACGGTCACAGGAGCAACATGAAGACAAACATCTACCGCCGTTGGCTTTCGGCCGGTTTTCTTGTAGCTGCCGGCCTGTTCGGCGCAGCGGCTCATGCAGGGCCGTACAGCGACCTCGTCATCTTCGGCGACAGCTTGTCCGACACCGGCAACGTGTTCATCCTCACCGGCGGGGCCGTGCCTTCGCAGAGCGTCGGGCCGTACGACGGCGGCCGATTCTCGAACGGGCCGTTGTGGGTCGAGACCCTGGCCGCTGGCCTGGGCCTGCCCACCGCCGCGTCGCCGTTCCTGCTGGGCGGCGGCAACTACGCCTTCGCCGGCGCCAAGACGGGCGTCGGGGTCACTCCGCCCGACCTGCTGCTTCAGTCGATCTTCCTGTGGGGCGGCAGCCACCCGGTGGCCGACGCCAACGCGCTGTACGTGGTGATGGCCGGCGGCAACGACATGCGTGCCGCGCGTGATGCCTTCCAGACCAACTCAGCCGCCGACATCGCCGGCCGTCAGACTGCCGCCGAGGCCGCCATCGGCAACCTTCTGGTCGACCTGTTCTACCTGCAGTCGAGGGGCGTAAAAAACGTGTTGCTCGCCAACCTGCCCGATCTGGGCGGGACGCCGGAAGCCGTGTCGCTCGGTCTGCAAGCGGCCTCCACCGACGCCACGCTGCGCTTCGACGCTTTCTTCCCGGCGCTGCTCGCGATCGGCACCCAGGGTCTGGGGCTGAACATGAGCTTCCTCGACTTGGCCGGCCTGTACCAAAGCGTGCTGTTCGACGCCACCAGCAATGGCGGCGCCGTCTACGGCATCACCAATGTCACCGACCCGTGCGCGGGCTTCCTGGGCTCGGCGGGCAATGCCTGCGCCACCTCGCTGTTCTCGGACAACCTGCACCCCTCGGCACGCACGCACCAGCTGATCGGCCTCGCCGCATTGCAGGCCGTGGGGGCGATCCCCGAGCCTTCGACGGTGCTTCTGTTCGCGGTGGGCTTGTTCGGTGTGATCGGCTGGAGCCGGCGCCGCGCCTGACAGCGTCGGCTCAGTTCCGAATCAGCACCAAGTCAGCGCAGGTCGCCGGCGAGGCTGGCGAGCGTCTCGGCTGAAATTGCGCCATGCGCCGGGTAATTGGTGTGGTCGCACCCCAGCTTCACGGCAGCACCCGCACGAACAGCGTCGCGTGCGGCCTTCGTGAACTCGAAGCGCACGAAGTGCACCGCCGAGGTCTTCTCGTCGTTCTCGCGGTCCAGGTCTTCGTCGGCGATCGCGTATGCGCGCGCATGACCCTCGACTTCAACGAACAGCCGGTCTTCCACGCCAATGAGCCGCCCCAATTCGCGTTTGCGCTCGTGCGGGTCGGGGTACTCGATCAGCATCGTCGCCTTCCAGTTGGTGCCGTCTGGCACCAGCGGCTGGTAGGCGTCGATCTCGCTCAGGATGCCGTCTTCCTCGAAGATCTTCTCGATGTGCAGCATCTCCTGGACCTGCCGCCGGATGGTGCGTTCGTCTTCGAACTGCACGCTGATGTGCTCGCCAAGGTGCACGGTACGCAGCTTGCGGTGGGCTATGAAATCGGCCTTCGCCGACTTGCGGATCTTGGCGTAGGCTTCGAGTGACAGCAGGCTGTCTTTGGTGATGGTGGCCATTCGAATCACTCCATTCCATACGCGATGCGCACCAGACTTAGCGGGTGCGCAAGCCGCGCTGCCGGCAAGTCGTTCAACGCCATGCCCTGCGCGATGTGGTGGCCGGCAAGTGCGCAGTCGGAGCTGATGTAGTCGGGCGCGTCCCGGCCCATCGCCTTGAACACCGGCTTGCCGATCTTCATCGCAATCGGGTGGGTCGACGTCTTCACACCGTAGGTGCCGGCGTGGCCCGAACAGCGCTCGACGGTGTTGAGCTGCACGGCGACCGTCTGTCCGATCAGCTTGAACACCTCTTCCGTTTTCTTGCCGATCTTCTGCACCCGGCCATGGCACGGGATGTGGTAACTCACCTTGCCGAGCGCGGTGGTGAAGTCGGTCTTGAGCAGGCCGTCTTTGTGGCGCGCCATCAGGTACTCGAAGGGGTCGAACATTGCCGCCTGCACGGCGCGCACATCGGCGTCGTCCGGGAACAGCAGCGGCAGTTCCTGCTTGAACATCAGCGTGCACGAGGGCACGGCGGTGACGATGGCGTAACCCGCGCGCGCGTACCTAGCCAGCACCGGAATGTTCGCCTCCTTGTGCCTGGCCACGCCGTCGAGGTCACCGAGTTCGAGCTTGGGCATGCCGCAGCAGCTTTCCTTCTCGACGAGTTCATAGGCGATGTCGTTGTGCTTGAGCACCTTCAACAGGTCGTGCCCGATGCCGGGCTCGTTGTAGTTGACATAGCAGGTCGCGAAGACTGCCACCTTGCCGGGCGTGCGCTGGCCGTTCGTCACCGGGACCACGCCGCCCTGCTTGTCGGCACTCCAGCGGAAGCGCTTGCTTGCCAGTTCGGGCAGCCACGCGTCGGGGTGCACGCCCAGCGCGCTGTCGAGTGCCCTGCGCACCGGCTTGGTCCGGTTCAGCGCATTGACCACCTGCACGACCACGGGAATGCCGGCGAACTGGCCGTGCGTGTCGGTCGAGGCCAGCAGCCTCTCGCCGGCGCCGACCTCACCGTTCTTGAACTTGATGGCCTTGGCACGCAGCATGGTGTGCGGGAAGTCCAGGTTCCAGGGGTGTGGCGGCACGTAAGGGCACTTCGTCATGTAGCACAGGTCGCACAGGTAGCACTGGTCGACCACGCTCCAGAAACCGCGCTTGTCGACGCCGTGAACCTCGCCGTCTGCCGTGGCATCGACCAGGTCGAACAGCGTGGGGAACGACTGGCACAGGCTCACGCAGCGCCGGCAGCCGTGGCAGATGTCGAAGATGCGTTCCATTTCGGTCTCGCACGCCGCCTGGTCGTAGAACTGCGGGTTCTTCCAGTCCACCGGGTGGCGGGTCGGGGCTTCGAGGTTGCCTTCGCGGGTGGCCATCGCATGTGCTCGCTGAAGTGGTGTCTTGGGAACGAACAAGGGGCACGAAGCCCCTTGTTCCGTGGCGCACGGCGGCCGGTCAGTCGACCAGCGCGTCCAGTGCCTTCTGGTAGCGGTTGGCGTGCGAGCGCTCGGCCTTGGCCAGTGTCTCGAACCAGTCGGCGATCTCGTCGAAACCTTCGTCGCGTGCGCTCTTGGCCATGCCGGGGTACATGTCGGTGTACTCGTGCGTTTCGCCGGCCACCGCTGCCGCCAGGTTCTGGCGGCTCGACCCGATGGGCAAACCGGTGGCCGGGTCGCCCACGGCTTCCAGGAACTCGAGGTGGCCATGCGCATGGCCGGTTTCTCCTTCAGCGGTCGAGCGGAACAACGCGGCCACGTCGTTCTGGCCCTCGATGTCGGCCTTGTTCGCGAAGTAGAGGTAACGCCGGTTCGCCTGCGATTCGCCTGCGAAGGCGTCTTTCAGGTTCTGCTCGGTCTTCGATCCTTTTAAACCCATGGCGATTCTCCTGTGAGTGAACTTGCGGTAGCCGCGCCGGCACGCACGCGCGCAAGCGAACAGCAGCTTTTACGCTACCGCAGCACCGCATGCCCGGCAATAGAAAGCAGCAATGCATTGCATTGACCCAGGCTATTCGCGTGGAGCCAGGCCAAGCAGGCCAAGCGCAAGCCGATGCACGCGCGCTCGAGGGTCGGCCAGGCCCTCGATGATGTTCAGATGGTTGCACGCGGGAATGGCCTCGCAGGAAGGCACTGCGTGCGCGCCCCACTTCTGGCGAATCAGCGCGTTCTGGCGCAGGAACTCCTCGCTCTCGAGCGCGCCGACCACGGCATGCAACTCGCCTGCCGGCGCGGGGAACCAGGCCGGGCTCAAGCGCCGCGCGCAGCGGCGTGTGAGCCGCAGGTCCGCCTGCAGGAACGGCGTGTGGCGCAGCGGCTCCAGGTCGTACAAGCCCGAGATCGACAAGGCCTTGCAAACCAGTTCCTCCGGCAGATTGCGCCCAACCTCCGCCCACCGGCACGCCAGCAGCATGGCCGCCAGGTGCCCGCCGGCAGAGTGCCCCGCCACGACGATGCGCGCGGGGTCGCCGCCGTACTGCGCGGCATGCCGGTACACCCAGGCCAGCGCCCGCACCATCTGCATCACGATGGCTGCGATACCGACCGACGGGCACAGCGAGTAGTTCGGCACTACCACCATGGCGCCGGCATGCGTCAGGGCCGGGGCCACGAACGAGTGGTCGCGCTTGTCGAGCGAGCGCCAGTACCCACCGTGAATGAACACGAATACCGGTGCGTCAGTGTGCGCGGCCGGGAATATGTCGAGCGTCTCGGCTGCCTCAACACCATAGTGCAGATCGAGGTATGCCGGGCCTTCCTGCCGCGCCCGGGCCGACGCCAGCTTCCAGTGCTCGAAGATGAGCGCATGGTCCGCGATGCGCGCGCGGTTGTTGTATTGAGTGTCGAGCCAGACGGGGTCGAAAGTCTGCATGAGCAGGCGCATCCAGAGTTGCCGCGATGGGGTGTTTTAACAGGCATCCCGTGCAGCGGCCGCGACCCCGGACGACGCGCACATTTGCTAGACTCCGCAGCGCGTGTGGGGGGGTAGCTCAGCTGGGAGAGCGCCGCGTTCGCAATGCGGAGGTCGGGAGTTCGATCCTCCTCCTCTCCACCACCCGCAACTTCCAAGACGCCTCGCGTACTCCGGGCCGGCCCCAAAGCACAAGATCCACGCTCGTACACCACCATCGATGTCGCCAAGCGGCTCGGGGTATCTCTGCATACCGTGCAGCGCTGGGTCGATGCCGGCCATCTGAAGCCCTGGAAGTCCCTTGGCGGGCATCGAAGAATCGAGGCCGCCGGCGCGGAGTTGCTCTTCAAGGAGCAAGAAGCGAGCATCGAAAAGGTGGAAGGAACGAAGGCCAACTGCACTTCGAGATGATTCGGACCCTGCTCGAAGGCGAGGCGGTTCGCCCACGAACGCTGATCACGGTCTCGGCCTTGTCGAGGCAGGAACTTTCAGCAATGGGAACGCTGCCGCCTGGGGTGCATGTCTTCACCAAGCCGCTGGAGCAGGACCGGTTTGTGGCCGCGCTCCGAAACGGCCGATGACGCACCGGCTGGCCATCTACCCGCTGGAGCCGATCAGGTGTGGCGCCCGACCCCCAAGAGGGCCGAATCACCGCTGGGCGAGCAGCCAGTCGTGGCACGCCATGCCGACCCCCATAGCGGCGACGAATGCAACGGCGGCCGCCGAACCGGCCGCCGCGGAAACGATGGCTGGGCCAGGGCAGTAGCCGGCAATCCCCCAACTGGTGCCGAAGATCAGGCCACCGATCACCAGCCGGGCGTCGACAACCCGGCTCGCGGGCAACTCGATCAATGCGCCCGACCACGCCACGCGCTGCCGTTTGGCCCGGGCGAAGGCAAAGAAGCCGACGACGATGGCGCCCCCCATGACGAGCGCAAGGCTCGGATCCCAGGCGCCGAACAGGTCGAGAAACCCCTTTACCTTGGCGGGGTCGGTCATGCCGCTCTCGATCAGGCCGAGGCCGAAAACGAGACCGCTGAGCAATGCGATGGACGATGCCATGGCGGCGCCTTTCAGAACAGGTGGCGCATGACGAACACCGCGGCAACGCCAGCGCCCATGAACGCCAGCACATTGACCCGCGAACGCCCGGAAAGGCGGCTCAGGCCGCACACGCCATGGCCGCTGGTGCAGCCATTGCCCATGCGGACACCCACGCCCACCAGCAAGCCCGCCGCGAGGATGCCCGGCATGCTGACATCCAGGTGGCTCTGCGGCAGCGGCGCAAACAGCCGCCACAACCACGGCGCGATCAGCAGGCCGGCGATGAAGAGAAGCCGCGTCGTCTCGGCGCGCCATCTGCCACCGCGGAGCAACACCCGCAGCGGGCTGGCGACGATGCCCGCGATACCTGCCACCCGGCCATTGCCGAGAATGTAGAGGGCAGATGCCAGGCCGATCAGCACGCCGCCGGTCAAGGCAGCCTGAGGCGTGAATGCGTTCCATGCCAAGGTCATGAGAATTCCTCTATCAACTGAGCGGATCGATGGGCTGTCGGCATGTATAAGCATTGAATTATATTACGATCGACTGCTCTACGAACTGCCTGGAAAGCCTGCCGATGACCCAGCCGCACATCGAGTCATTCTTCGACGAGACAACGTTCACCGTGACGCACATCGTGTCGTGCCGGGCGACGCGCTGCGCTGCGGTGATCGACAGCGTTCTCGACTTCGACCCAAGTCCGGCCGCACAACCACCACGGCAGCGGACCGCGTACTCCGCCACCTGCGCGCGAATGAACTGACGGTCGCGTGGCACCTCGAAACGCACGCGCATGCCGACCACCTTTCGGCAGCACCGTACCTGAAGCAGCAGGTCGGTGGGCGCATCGCCATCGGCAGCCACATTCGGGAAGTCCAGGCTGTCTTCCGGAAGATCTTCAACGCCGATGACATCGGTGCCGACGGCACGCAGTTCGACCACCTGTTCGCCGACGGCGAGGCCTTTCGCATCGGCGAGCTCGAAGCGCGCGTGATGCACACGCCCGGCCACACGCCGGCCTGCGTGACCTACCGGATCGGCGGCGACGCCTTCATCGGCGACACCCTGTTCATGCCCGACTACGGGTCGGCGCGTTGCGACTTTCCCGGAGGCAATGCGCGCACGCTCTACCGGTCGATCCGCAAGGTGCTCGCCCTGCCCGACGCGACGCGGCTGCACCTGTGTCACGACTACATGCCGGGCGGCCGCGCACCGGCCTGGGAGTCGACGGTGGCTCGGCAGCGCGCCGACAACCTGCACGTGCACGACGGCGTCAGCGAAGACGAGTTCGTGGCCATGCGCACCGCGCGCGACCACACGCTCGACATGCCCACACTCATGCTTCCCGCCGTGCAGGTCAACGTGCGTGCCGGCCACTTCCCTGCGGCAGAAAGCAACGGCGTTCGGTACTTGAAGATTCCGCTGAATACCGTTTGAGTCGATCCGCAACACCGCCCTGCGTCAAGGGCCACTGATGCACCGCCAAAGCAACGGTATGCTCGGCCGCTTTGCCGGCTGCAACGCGCGCCGGATGGCTATCAAGGAGAGTGGATGAAGCACCACCTGGTCGCGGCCGTGTTGACCGGCCTGGCACTTGCGGCGCCGGGCACATTTGCGCAGCAGAAATCGACTGCCGAAGGAATCGCGGAGTACCGCAAGATGCTGGAAGACGGCAACCCTGCCGAACTGTTCGAGGCCAAGGGCGAAGAGCTCTGGAAGCGCAAGCGCGGGCCCGCGAGCGCATCACTCGAACAATGCGACCTCGGCAAGGGCGCGGGGCAGGTCAAGGGCGCTTTCGTCGAGCTGCCGCGCTACTTCGCCGACACCAAGAGAGTGCAGGATCTGGAGTCACGCCTGCTGACCTGCATGGAAGACCTGCAGGGCTTCAACGCCGCCGAGATTGCAAGCACGCCCTTCGGCCGGGGCGAGCAGGTCACCATGGAGTCGCTGGTGGCCTGGGTCGCATCGCAGTCGAAGGGGCTGCGCTTCAACCTGCCGCAGGGCCGCACCGAGGAACGCACGATGCGCGAACTCGGGCGCCGCGCGTTCTTCTACCGCGCTGGCCCGTACGACTTCTCGTGCGCGTCGTGCCACGGCGACGAAGGCAAGCGCATTCGCCTGCAAGACCTGCCGAACCTGACCCGCAACCCGGGCGACGGCGTCGGCTTCGCGGCCTGGCCGGCCTATCGGGTGAGCAGCGGCGAACTGTGGAGCATGCAGCGGCGCCTGAACGACTGCTTTCGCCAGCAGCGCTTCCCCTACCCGGGCTACGCGTCGGACGTGACCATCGCGCTCGCCGCCTACATGGGCGTGAATGCCAAGGGTGCCGAGTCGATCGCACCTTCTCTCAAGCGTTGAACAGGGATACCACCATGATGCAGAAAACGATGTGCCGCCTCGCGGCCACCGCAGCCACCGCCACGCTGTTGGCCGGCTGTGCCACGAGCCCGCCTGCCCCGAACTACGACGCGATGCTCGGCACGATGATGAAGTCGTCGTTCAGGGACCAGGGCATCGCGACGGTCGACCGGCTCCGGCAAGACGAATCCGACGCCGCGTGCTCGAAGGCCGAGGGCAAGGCCTTGCCCGACGCCGCTGCCGCAGCCATTGAAGCCGCGAACCTCCGGACCGTGAAGATGCCGGCCGACGGCCAGTTCATCGGCGACTGGAAGGAAGGCGAGAAGCTGGCCCAGAACGGCCGCGGCATGACCTGGAGCGACCCCTCCGCCGCGACCAGCGCGAACGGCGGCAACTGCTACAACTGCCACCAGATCGCGAACAGCGAAATCGCCTACGGCACGCTCGGCCCGAGCCTTCACAACTACGGCAAGCTGCGCGGCGTGGCCGACCCGGCCAGCCCCGAGGCCCGGCCCATCATTGAGTACACCTGGCGCAAGCTCTACAACGCCAAGGCGTTCAACGCGTGCTCGGGCATGCCGCGCTTCGGCCATGCCGGGCTGCTCGACGAAGCGCAACTCAAGAACCTGATGGCGCTGTTGCTCGACCCGAAGTCACCGGTGAACCAGTAGGCTTTGGCGATTCATGAGTCTTTCAAAGCGCGAATTCATGCAGGTCTTGGGCGCGGCGGCGGTGGCCGGCATGGGCCTCGGGCGCTTCGCCGATGCCGATGCGGCCGCCGCACAGCGCGGCCTGTACGACATGCGGCCGTTCGGCAACGTGTCGTTCCTGCACATGACCGACTGCCATGCGCAACTCAAGCCGAGCTACTTTCGCGAGCCCAGCGTGAACCTCGGCGTTGGAGCCATGAACGGCCGGTGGCCGCACTTCGTCGGCGAGCAGTTCTTGAAGGTGGCGGGTATCCGCGCGTCGACCGACCTGGCCCATGCGTTCACCTGCCTCGACTTCGAACGGGCGGCCCGGCGCTACGGCAAGGTCGGCGGCTTCGCCCACCTTGCCACGCTCGTCAAGCAACTCAAGGCGAGCCGCCCGGGCGCGTTGCTGCCCGATGGTGGTGACACCTGGCAAGGCTCGGCCACTTCGCTCTGGACCGATGCGCAAGACATGGTCGACGCCGCCCTGCTGCTGGGTGTCGACGTGATGACCGGTCACTGGGAGTTCACTTACGGCATGGCGCGCGTCAAGCACATCGTCGAACGCGACTTCAAGGGCCGCATCGAGTTCCTCGCGCAGAACATCAAGACCACCGACTTCGGCGACCCGGTGTTCAAGCCCTACACCTTGCGCGAGATCAACGGCGTCTCGTGCGCCATCATCGGCCAGGCCTTCCCGTACACGCCGATCGCGAACCCGCGCTACCTGATGGCCGACTGGAGCTTCGGCATCCAGGACGAGAACATGCAGAAGGTGGTCGACGAGGTGCGCGCCAAGGGTGCCACGGTCGTCGTCCCGCTGTCGCACAACGGGATGGATGTCGACCTCAGACTAGCGACCCGCGTACGCGGCATCGACGCCATCTTCGGCGGCCACACGCACGACGGCGTGCCGGTGGCGGTGCCCGTCGCCAACGGGGGAAGCACGGCCGGCGGCAAGACGCTGGTCACGAACGCCGGCTGCAACGGCAAGTTCCTCGGCGTGATCGACTTCGACGTGAAGAGCGGCCGGGTCGTCGACTTACGCTACCGCCTGCTGCCGGTCTTCGCGAACCAGCTGCAGGCCGACCCTTTGATGGACGCCCTCATCACCAGAGTGCGTGCGCCGTTCGAGGCGAAGCTCGCCGAGAAGCTGGCGGTGACCGACGGTCTGCTGTTCCGGCGCGGCAACTTCAACGGCAGCTGGGACCAGCTGATCTGCGACGCACTGATGAACGTGCAAGGCGCCGAGATCGCGTTCTCGCCGGGCTTTCGATGGGGTACCACGCTGCTGCCCGGCGACACCATTACACGCGAGCGGATGATGGACCAGCTCGCCATCACCTACCCCTATGCCACCGTCAACGCGCTCACCGGCGAGGCGATCAAGACCATCTTGGAGGACGTGGCCGACAACCTCTTCAACCCCGACCCGTACTACCAGCAGGGCGGCGACATGGTGCGCGTCGGCGGGCTGGCCTACACCTGCGACCCGGCACAGAAGATGGGCGCGCGCATCAGCAACATGCACTTGAACGGCAAGGCGATCGAGGCCGGCAAGACCTACAAGGTGGCCGGCTGGGCACCGGTGGCGGAAGAGGCGCGCACGGCGCCCGGCACGAAGCCGGTGTGGGACGTGCTCGAGTCGTGGCTCGGCGCGCAGGGCGGGCGCGTCAAGCCGCGCACCTTGAACACGCCGAAGCTGATCGGCATGCAAGGCAACCCGGGGCTGGTGAGCACATGAACCGAACGCAACCCCCGCACGCACCTCGCATGCGCCCCGCCCAAGCGCCGACAACACCACGCACGCCCATGGGCAACGCCACCGACCAAGACCGCGTGTTCGCCGCAGTAGCCGAGTTGTTCTCGGTGCTCTCGACCCCGATCCGCCTGAAGATCATCAGCGCGGTCTGTCACGGCGAGAAGAACGTGACCGAACTGCTCGCCGAGATCGACACGACGCAGCCGAACATGTCCCAGCACCTGGCCACGCTGTACCGCTGCGGCGTGCTGGCGAAGCGACGCGAAGGCGTGCAGATGTACTACCGCCTGCAAAGCGAACGCGTGGCCCTGCTCTGCCGTGCGGTGTGCAGCCAGGTCGCGATGGAGCTCGACCCGGCGTCGCAAGTCGAAGCCTCCGAGCGCCTGGTCCCGGCGGACATTCGCTACAGCTAGGGCCTAACATCGGCGTCCCGCATTCGACCGGCGTTCCCCATGCCAACACAAGCCTTCATCTGCGACGCCCTTCGCACCCCGTTCGGCCGCTACGGTGGCGCGCTGTCGTCGGTGCGTGCCGATGACCTGGGCGCGGTCCCGCTCAAGGCCTTGATGGCGCGCCACCCGCAGCTCGACTGGGCCGCAGTCACCGATGTGATCTTCGGCTGCGCCAACCAGGCCGGCGAAGACAACCGCAACGTCGCGCGCATGTCGGCGCTGCTGGCAGGCCTGCCGGTCGAGGTGCCCGGCGCCACCATCAACCGCCTGTGCGGCTCGGGGCTCGACGCGGTGGGCACGGCGGCACGCGCCATCAAGGCCGGCGAAGCGCAGTTGATGATCGCCGGCGGCGTGGAAAGCATGAGCCGCGCGCCGTTCGTGATGCCGAAAGCCGAGTCGGCATTCAGCCGCGTGAACGCGGTGCACGACACGACCATTGGCTGGCGCTTCGTGAACAAGCTGATGAAGGCGCAGTACGGCGTCGACTCCATGCCCGAGACCGCCGAGAACGTGGCGCAGGACTTCAAAATCGAGCGCGCCGCGCAAGACCGCATGGCACTGCGCTCGCAGGCCAACGCGCTGAAGGCACAGGCCAGCGGCTTCTTCGACGCCGAGATCACGCCCGTGACCGTGGCGCAAAAGAAAGGCGAGCCGATCATCGTCGGCCAGGACGAACACCCGCGCGCCACCAGCCTGGATGCACTGGCAAAGCTCAAGCCCGTGGTCCGGCCCGAAGGCAGCGTGACCGCCGGGAATGCGAGCGGCGTGAACGACGGCGCCTGCGCGCTGCTGCTCGCCAGTGAAGCCGCCGCCGCGCGCCACGGCCTGACGCCGCGCGCCCGCGTGGTCGGCATGGCAACGGCGGGGGTGGCGCCGCGCATCATGGGCTTCGGGCCGGCACCGGCCACGCGCAAGGTGCTGCAACTCACCGGCCTCACGCTCGCGCAGATGGACGTGATCGAGCTCAATGAAGCCTTCGCGGCCCAGGGCCTGGCGGTGCTTCGCGACCTGGGCCTGGCCGACGAGGACGCTCGCGTCAACCCGAATGGCGGCGCCATCGCCCTGGGGCACCCGCTCGGCGCCAGTGGTGCGCGGCTCGCGAGCACGGCAGTGAACCAGTTACACCGCACGGGCGGGCGCTATGCGCTCGTCACCATGTGCATCGGCGTGGGCCAGGGAATTGCGCTGGTGGTCGAACGGGTCTGAGCTGGTCTGAGTTGGGTCAAGGCGACAGGCGGTCCATGTCGTGCACCTCGCGCTCGTGCGTGGGCGCACCTTCGAGCGCGATCGACTGCGAGCCGTTCTCGTAGTCCACGGCCACGAAGCGGCGGTCCGGCAGGTGGCCGTGTGTTGCCGGGAACAACGCGAACACCGCATCACCGGCGAGCAGCGCCGCCACCACGGTGGATACCGGCGCAACGCTCTCGGGTTCGGCCCACTCATTGCGATGGGTGTCGACCCGGCCCCAGTACACGGCCGTGATGCGGCCGTCCTTGTCGAGGCGAACTTTCGAGACGGCGTGCACGGTCATGATGAGTCCTGGTCGATGCGGTGTCACGGGCTCGCCAGCTGGCGAGCCACTTCCTTGCGCTTCATGGTGAGGTACTCGTCGCGCTCCATCTCGTGCAACTGGCGCGCATGCCGCTCGGTGGCGGTGTACCAGTCGCTCATGCGCTTGTCGGCCTGTTGCTCGGGGGGCAGCGCCAGAGCGCCGAGATAGGCCTCGATGGCAAGGTAGTAGCGCATCGTGTTGCGTTCGACGAGGCCGCGCACGCTGCCCACGTAGTCGGCGCTGCCGTCGGGCTTGCGGCCGACGACGCTGAAGCCGACCTTGTCGCGCCCGAGTGTCGCGAGGTAGCCCTCCATCGCCAACCGTGCCGCCATGCCGTAGCCGTAGGAGTACGACATGTGCACGAAGCTGCGGGTCGCGTCCAGCGGCACGGCTTCGAACACGATGCGGTAGTTCTTCGTGCCCAGCGGACCGGCCTCGGCGTCGAGGCGAACCTGCAGGTAGTCGGGCTCATTGGCAGCCACCCGGTATGCGAACGCGACCTGGTAGGCGTCGTCCACAGGCTGGTCGAACTTGCGCCCGACCACGAGGTTCACCGTGGTCTGCGCGCCGCTGCCGCGCGTACGGCATTGCTTCACGTTCAGGTGCACGATGAGTACGTCGCACCAGTGCTCGCTGACCTGCAGCGCCGGGCCGACGACGCTGTACGGCTGGGCGACCACCGCGTACACATCACCCTTCAGGCTGCCGTCGGCCTGTGTCGATTCGAGCACCAGCGGACGCTGGAACAGGCTCGTCGCAAGCGCGTCACGCAGCGCGGTGTGGCGGGCACGCAGGCCGGCGGCGTCTTGCGCATTCGCGGCGGGTACTGTCAGCACGCCGAGCAAGCCGGCGAGTGCCATGCCAACCCACAGCAGTATGCGGTGCGAGAAACCGGCGCTGATGAGGATGGTGGTCAAGGCCATGCAATAGCTTATAACCAGTATTGCCAGATTCGCGCAAAGACTTCCTTGGCTCGCAAGTCGAGTGTGCGGCGCCGCCATTCGCGCAGCGCGATCGGCTCGGCGCGCATCAGGTCGGCTTCGAACGCGGCGCGCATCTGGTTGCCGAAGGACTCGCCGAGCACCACGGCGTTCAACTCCTGGTTGTGCAGGAAGCTGCGCCAGTCGAGGTTGGTCGAGCCGACTGTCGACCACACGCCGTCGACAAGCGCCGTCTTGGAATGCAGCATCACATCGCGGCGCTCGAAGAGCTTCACCCCGGCTTTGAGCAACTCGTCGTAGTACGAGCGGCCGGCGTGGAAAACGAGCGCCGAGTCGGAAGTGCCGGGCAGGATGATCTTGACGTCGACGCCGCGTGCAACGGCCGATTTCAACGACGCACGCAGTTGCGGGTCGGGCACGAAGTAGGCGTTCGTCAACAGCACCTCGGTTTCGGCGTTGTCGATGGCCGAAATGAGCGTCGCGTAGATGAGGCTGTATTCGTCGTCGGGCGAGCTGCCGATGGCGTGGATCACCTCAACGCCTTGCGCGGTGAGCGTGGGGTAGTAGTCGCGCGCGGCGAGCGGCTCACCCTTCTGCTTGGTCCAGGTGTCGATGAACAGCTTCTGGAACTCGGCAACGACCGGGCCGTCGATCTGCAGGTCGGTGTCGCGCCAGGGCTGCGTCTTGGCGGGCTTCTTGCCGGCGGTGTCGCCGGGCTTGTCCGACGGCCGGTTGCCCGACCCACGGCTGAACGAGCCGCCCGAATACACGCCGCTGATGTTGATGCCACCGAGAAAAGCGGTGCGGCCATCAACGATCAAGAGCTTGCGGTGGTCGCGCTGGTTCACGTCCCAGCCGGCCTTGGCAGCCAGGGGGTTGACCGGGTTGAATTCGAGAAGCTTGATGCCGCCGTCGCGCAAGCGCCCGAAGAACTCCGGCTTCGTGCCCAGCGTTCCCACGCTGTCGTAAACAATGTTCACCTGTACGCCGCGCGCCTGCTGCGCCAGCAGGGCATCCGAGAACTGCTTGCCGGTGTCGTCATCCTCGAAGATGTAGCTCTCCATGTTGATGTGGTCGCGCGCGGTGGCGATGGTGGCGAGCATGGCCCGGTAGGTGGCCGGGCCGTCTTCCAGCAGGCGCACGCGGTTGCCGGCGGTCAGCGGGCTGTCGCTGATGGCCTGCTCGAGCGCAAGGTGCCTGTCGAGCCGATTCGCCTGCGGGTTGCTGCCCTTGAGCGCGTCGAGGATCTGCCGGCTGCGCGTGGTCGACAACGGGCCGTGCTGGCCGCTGACCTGCGCGGTGGCGCGCGGTCCGCCCATGTCGGGCACGATGGCGGGCAAGGTGGAGCAGGCGGTGATGGTCGGCAGCAAGACGGCGGCAGCCAACGCAGACGCCGCAGACGCCGCAGTGCGGCATTGAAGTCTCTGCGTGAGTCGGGTAAATCTTTGCAAATGGGCGAACGGCGCCATCGTCAGCCCATGGCGACGAAGCGGTCGGCCCGGGCTGCGTGCAGCACGTCGGCGGGGCTGGCGGCAATCGCCTCCGCCGGCGAACGGCCGTCGAGCCAGTTGTTGGTTCGGGTGAACCAGTGCGCCAGTTCCCAATCGTCGAACGGCGCACCCAATTCGGCAATCACGTCGCGCACGCCCGGACGCACGGTCATGTGATCGAAGTCGAACTGGAATTTCGGCAGGTAGTTCTCGGAATCAAGGTTCAGCATGAACACTTCGCGGGACACGATCCAGTGCGCCAGCAGCGAGATCGGCTGATCCGAAGCACTGCGCAACAACCCCGTGAGCTCGTTACCACCGATCACGCCACCGGTGGCCGAAAAACCGGCCAGCGCCTCCCGCCGTCTCGACAGGTGACCGTCGTCGATCGACGGCTGGGGAACCCCGTGCCGGCTGGCGCGAGTGGCGTGGATCAGGGTGTGCATGGCAGTGCTCCGCGCGTGGGTATCCATGCAATCTTGCCCGGGCAACTGCCGCCCACCGGCAAGACGACGGCGGCACTTGTTGCAGGCCTTGTCCGACAAGGCGGGCCGCCGGCAGAGGCAGCAGCCCCGGATAAAAGCCCGTTTGGCCGTGCAACTTTCCCGACCCTGGCCACTCTGTGAAAGGGTCGCGGGAATATACTGGCCAAGGGGCCTCAATGGGCACGAATACCGCCGGAAACCGGCAGCAAAAGGGGTCACTCATGGGTTCCAAACTGAAAGTCGCAGGGTGGCTCGCGGTCGGCGCCGTCGCCGGTGCACTTACCACGATGCAGTTGCAGGCCACGGCGCGCAATGGCGTCTCGCAACTGCCGCTCGAAGAGTTGCAGCAACTCGCGGCGGTGTTCGGCATGGTCAAGACCGACTATGTGGAACCAGTCGACGAGAAGAAGCTCATCGGTGACGCCATCAGCGGCATGGTCGCCGGGCTCGACCCGCATTCGCAGTATTTCGACAAGAAATCATGGAAGGAATTCCGCGAAGCGACCACCGGCCGCTTCATCGGCATCGGCATCGAGATGGGCATGGAAGACGGCCTCGTGAAGGTCGTGAGCCCCATCGAAGGGTCACCCGCATTCCGCGCAGGCCTGAAGAGCGGCGACCTGATCACCAAGGTCGACGACACGCTCGTCAAGGGCCTGACGGTCGACCAGGCCGTCAAGCGCATGCGCGGCGAGCCCAACACCAAGGTCGTGCTGATGGTGTTCCGCAAGTCCGAGAACCGCAGCTTCCCGGTGACCATCGTGCGCGAGGAAATCCGAACCCAGAGCGTTCGCTCCAAGGTCATCGAGCCAGGCTATGCGTGGCTTCGTGTCAGCCAGTTCCAGGACCGCACGGTCGATGACTTCGCCCGCAAGCTCGACGAGATCTTCAAGCAGGAGCCCAACCTCAAAGGGCTGGTGCTCGACCTTCGCAACGACCCGGGTGGCTTGCTGGAAGGCGCAGTGGCCATCTCGGCTGCATTCCTGCCGAGCGACGCGCTGGTCGTCACCACAAACGGCCAGATCGCCGACTCGAAGCAGACCTTCAAGGCCAGCCCTTCCGACTACCTGCGCCGCGGCGGCGCCGACCCGCTGAAGAAGCTGCCCGAGGCGCTGAAGAAAGTGCCGTTGATCGTGCTCGTGAACGAAGGCTCCGCCTCGGCCAGCGAGATCGTTGCCGGCGCGTTGCAAGACCACAAGCGCGCGATCATCATGGGCGCACAGACCTTCGGCAAGGGCTCGGTGCAGACCGTGCGCCAGCTCTCGCCCGAGACGGCACTGAAGATCACGACCGCGCGCTACTACACGCCCAGCGGTGCGTCGATCCAGGCCAAGGGCATCGTGCCCGACGTGATGCTCGACGAGACGGCCGAGGGCAACTTGTTCGCTGCGCTGCGCACCCGCGAGGCCGACCTCGAGAAGCACCTGCAAAGCGGCCAGGGTGCCGAAGCGAAGGACGAAGCCCGCGAAAAGGCGCGCGAAGAAGCCCGCAAGAAGCTCGAAGACGAAGCCGCCAAGCGCGCTGCGGCACCGCAGAAGCCGCCGGTCGAGTTCGGCACGGCGGAAGACTTCCAGCTCACGCAGGCGCTGAACCGCCTGAAGGGCAAGCAGGTGCTCGCCAGCAAGACCGCCGTTGAACGCAAGGCCGAGGCCGACACGGTCAACTGAAGTCTTCCCACTCTGCCCACACGCCCGTGCATCCCACGGGCGTGTTCGTTTTCCGACCTACCGATGAACGACGACCAACTGCTGCGGTACTCGCGCCACATCCTGCTTGACGCCATCGGCATCGAAGGCCAACGCCGGCTGATGGCGGCGCACGCGCTCGTCATCGGCGCCGGTGGCTTGGGCTCGCCGGTGCTGCTGTTCCTGGCCAGTGCCGGCGTGGGCACCATCACGGTGGCCGACGACGACAGCGTCGATCTGACCAACCTGCAGCGGCAGATCGCCCACCGCAGCAGCGGCATCGGCCAGCCCAAGGTCCAGTCGGCGGCCGCTGCCATGACCGCGATCAACCCCGAGGTGCGCGTGGTCGCGCTGCCCGAACGTACCGATGCGCAGCGCCTGTGCGTGCTCGTGCAGGAAGCCGACGTGGTGATCGACTGCAGCGACAACTTCGCCACGCGCCAGGCCATCAACGCCGCCTGCGTGGCACATGCCAGACCGTTGGTATCGGGCGCGGCGGTGCAGTTCGACGGGCAAGTCTCGGTCTACGACGCGCGCAGTGCTGCGAGCCCGTGCTATGCATGCATCTTCCCGCCCGAGGCGACGCTGCAGGACGCCGCGTGCGCCACCATGGGCGTGTTCGCGCCGCTGGTGGGCATCATCGGCAGTGTGCAGGCGGCGGAGGCTTTGAAGCTCCTGATCGGCACCGGCACCTCGCTGGCGGGCCGGCTTCAGATGCTCGATGCGGGCACGATGGAGTGGAGCGAAATCCGCCTTTCGCGCGACCCGAACTGCACGGTCTGCGGGCCGCACCGTCGTGACGCCAACGCGGGCGACATGACCGTGCCTTAAGCTTGCAGCCATGGACGACAAAACCCCCCTGAACGCCCGCAACTTCCCCACGGCCGAGCAAGACGTTGCGGCCGGCACGGCGCACGCGCTGTCTCGTTACCAGGGGCCGGAGAGTTCATACCGCCTCGCCTTCGCCGACACCGCGTTCCTTCTGCGCGAAGAGATGCGCCCGGTGCGCATGCAGCTCGAACTGCTCAAGCCCGAACTCGTGCAGGACGAACAGGGCATCGAAGCCACCATCGTGATCTTCGGCAGCGCCCGCATCGTGCCACCCGAGGTGGCGCAGCAGATGTTGACCGACGCGAAAGCCGCGAACGACAGCGCCGCGCTCGCTGTCGCGCGGCGCCACGCCCGCATGGCGCCGTACTACGCCGAGGCGCGGCGCTTCGGCGCGCTGGTGACCGAGAAGTCTCGCGCCCTGCAGACGCCGTTGTACGTGGTCACCGGCGGCGGCCCCGGCATCATGGAAGCGGGCAACCGCGGCGCGTTCGATGCTGGCGGCAAGAGCATCGGCCTGAACATCGTGCTGCAGCACGAGCAGGCACCGAACCCGTACATCACGCCTGAGCTGTGCTTCCAGTTTCACTACTTCGGCTTGCGCAAGATGCACTTCCTGATGCGCTCGGTGGCACTCGTGTGCTTCCCCGGCGGCTTCGGCACGCTCGACGAGATGTTCGAGGCGCTCACGCTCATCCAGACCGGCAAGTCGCGGCGCCGCCCGGTGCTGCTGTTCGGCCGCGAGTTCTGGACCAAGCTGATCAACTTCGAGCTGCTGGTCGAAACCGGCATGATCAGCGCGCCCGACCTGGCGCTGTTCCGCTTCGTCGAGACCGCCGAAGAGGCCTGGGGCATTCTGGAGGCCGAGTACGGTTTCAGCCTGCGCCAGATTGAAAACGACAGCGACCAACACGCATCCGCCACCAGTCTGTGATGTGCCAGGCGAACCGGAGCCCGCGATGAACCAGCGCATCAGCCTGATCGGCGCCCCCACCGACATCGGCGCTGGCAGCCGCGGCTCCAGCATGGGCCCGGAAGCACTGCGCGTTGCGGGCATCGTGCCCGTGCTCGAAGGCCACGGCCTGGAGGTCGTCGACCGCGGCAACCTGGCCGGCCCTGCCAACCCGTGGCAGCCGCCGACCGAGGGCTACCGCCACCTGAAGGAAGTGGTCGCGTGGAACGAAGCCGTGCACGCGGCCATGCATGCCGAGCTGCAACTCGGCCGCCTGCCCATCCTGCTGGGCGGTGACCACTGCCTGGGCATCGGCTCGATCAGCGCGGTGGCCCGCCACTGCCGGGAGGCCGGCAAGAAGCTGCGCGTGCTGTGGCTCGACGCGCATGCCGACTTCAACACCAACACCCTCACCCCCAGCGGCAACATCCACGGCATGCCGGTGGCTTGCCTGTGCGGCTACGGCCCGCCCGAGCTGTGCGCCATCGGCGGCACCGTGCCCGCGATCAGCCCGAAGGTGGTTCGCCAGATCGGCATCCGCAGCGTCGACCCCGGCGAGAAGCGCCTCGTCCACGCCGCCGGGCTCGACGTGTTCGACATGCGCTTCATCGACGAGATGGGCATGCGTCACACCATGGAACTGGCCCTCGCCACCATCGACGCCAACACGCACCTGCACGTGAGCTTCGATGTCGACTTTCTCGACGCCGACATCGCCCCCGGCGTGGGCACCACCGTGAAGGGCGGGCCGACCTACCGAGAAGCGCAACTGTGCATGGAGATGATCGCCGACACCGGGCGCCTCGCCTCGCTCGACGTGATGGAGCTGAACCCCGCGCTCGACGTACGCAACGGCACCGCCATCGTCGCTGTCGACCTGATCGAGTCGCTGTTCGGGAAGAGCACCCTGATGCGGGCTTGACGGGTCAGGGAGTTGGAAGACGAGACCTCTTCCTACGCATATTCGGCGAGTCCTCCTGTGGCCACAGCGCGCTCCGCCCTCGAACATGTAGGCGCTGAAGTTCGATTCAAACCCACAGGAGAAAACCCATGAAGAAGCTGATCGCTACACTCGCCGCCCTGACCCTCACCGGCGCCGTGTTCGCACAAGCCGGCACCGCCATGAAAGAAGCCGGCAAGGCGACGGCCGAGACCACCAAGCAAGGCGTCGAGAACGTCAAGGGCGCTGGCAGCAGCGAGCCCGAGAAGACGATGCACAAGGCCAAGGCCAAGATGCACAAGGCGAAGGCCAAGATGCACCGCAGCAACGCCAAGGCGGCCGCGAAAGAAACGGTGAACTGACCCCGCGCTCAGCGCTGCGCTAACCAGCGCCACGCGGCCCACCCTGCGAGCGAGAGCGCTGTGATCCACACAGCCGCAATCGCCGCAGCACCCCACCACAGTGCCGGCAGCTTGTCGGACGACGCGCGCGCTTGCGTGAGCATTTCGTTCCACAGCGGCCGCGGCGTGAGGCGCACCACCAGCGCCACGCCCAGCGGGATCAGCACCAGGTCATCGAGCAGGCCGATCACCGGAATGAAGTCCGGGATGAGGTCGATGGGGCTCACCGCATAGGCGATCACGGCGAACGCCACCCACTTCGCCGCGCGCGGGGTTTGCGGGTGGCGCACCAGCTTCCACAGCGCGATCAAATACACGCGCAAGCCGACGAGCTTTGCAGCAGCGAACCGCTTGAACGCCTTGCCGATCATGCGACGCGCCTGCGCCTTCCACGGCGCGGCACGAAGCCCGCCGCGGCTTCATCGGCCGCCCGTTCCATGTCGGCCAGCAGCCGGTCGATGCGGTCTTTGAGCTTCTCGGTCGTGAGTTTCTCGCGAAAGCGCTCCACCATCAGCGGCAGCGCAAACGGGCTGGGCACCTTGAGTTCGACATAGTCCACGCGCTGGTGTCGCATGCGTTTCAGTGTGGCGCCGAGGCGGCCGATGTCAAGTTCCTGGCCCAGCACTTCGGTCTGCGCCTGGGTCAGCAGCATGTTGCCCGCGTCGTACTTGCTGAACACGTCGAAGAACAGCGAGCTCGATGCCTGCAGCTGCTTCGTGCTCTTGGGCTGGCCAGGATATCCCGTGAACACGAGCCCGGCCACGCGCGCGATCTCGCGGAAGCGGCGGCGCGCGAGCTCGCTGGAGTTCAGGCTCGCGAGCACGTCGTGGAGCAGCGCGTCGTCGGTGAACAGGCTCTGGTCGCGCAGGGGCGCCGGTTCGATGGGCAGCGCACTGAGCAGCTCGAAACCATAGTCGTTGATCGAGATGCTGAACGTGTTCGGCGCGTCCTTTGCGAGCCGCCACGCCAGCAGGCTCGCCAGGCCGATGTGCGCATTGCGGCCCGCGAACGGGTACACGAACAGGTGTTGCCCCTCGCGCGACTCGAAACGCTCGATCAGCAAGGTGCCTGGTGTGGGCAGGTGCGACAAGCGCATCTGCGTTTCCAGCATCGGCTTCGCGGCTTCCAGCTCAGGCTCGCCCATGGCGTCGATTCTGTCGCCCTGCGCCGCGCCGGCCAGCACCTCCAGCACCGCATCGGCGAGCTCGTTCGACAGCGGCATCTTGGCCCCCGCCCAGCTCGTGACCACACCCTTCGGCTTGAGGGCGCGCTTGACGTAGGCCGTCATGTCCTGCGTGCGGATGTACTCCAGCGTGCGGCCGGCGAACACGAAGCAGTCGCCGGCGCGCAACCGTGCAATGAAGCCTTCCTCGACCACGCCAATGCGCCCGCCGCTCAGGTAGGCGACCTGCATCGACGACTCGGCCACGATGGTGCCCACCTGCAACCGGTGGCGCCGCGCGATGCCACGGTCGGGCACGCGGTACACGCCCTTCGCATCGGGCTGCACGCGGTGGTAGTCGGGGTAGGCGGCCAGGCTCTCGCCACCCTTCTCGACGAAGGCCAGCGCCCAGGCGAACTCTGCTGCCGTGAGGTGGCGGTACGCATGCGCGCTGCGCACCTCGGCCAGCATGGCGCGCGGCTTGAAGCCGCCGCCGAGTGCCACCGTGACGAGGTGCTGCACCAGCACGTCGAGCGGCTTGCTCGGCGTGGCGCGCGCCTCGACGCGCCCGGCCTGCGCGGCACGGCGCGCGGCCACCGCCTCGACCAGCTCCAGCGTGTTCGTGGGAACCAGCGTGATGCGGCTCGCACGGCCCGGCGCATGGCCGCTGCGGCCGGCGCGTTGCAGCAGCCGCGCCACGCCCTTGGCGGAGCCGATCTGCAGCACGCGCTCGACTGGCAGGAAGTCCACTCCCAGGTCGAGTGAGGACGTGGCCACCACCGCCTTCAGGCGCCCTTCCTTCAACCCCGCCTCGACCCACTCGCGCACGCTCTTGTCGAGCGAGCCGTGGTGCAGCGCCACCACGCCGGCCCACTCGGGCCGTTGCTGCAACAGAAGCTGGTACCAGATCTCGGCCTGCGAACGCACGTTGACGAACACCAGCGTCGTGCTCGAACGCTCGATCTCGGCCACCACCGGCAACTGCATCTGCTTGCCCAGGTGGCCGCCCCAACTGAAGCGGCCCGGGTGCTCGGGCAGCAGCGTGTCGATCACGAGCTGCTTGTCGATGCGCCCCTGCACCACGCGGCCGGCCGCCTTGCCGAGCAGCACCTGCCTGGCCTCCATCAGGTTGCCCAGCGTGGCCGACAAGCCCCACACCACGAGCTGCGGGTTCCAGCGCTTGAGGCGTGCCAATGCCAGCTGCACCTGCACGCCGCGCTTGTTGCCCATCAGCTCGTGCCATTCATCGACGATGACGGTGTGGAGGCCGGCGAGTTCATCGTGCGCTGCCGCGCGCGTGAGCATCAGGCTGAGCGACTCGGGGGTCGTGACCAGCACGGTCGGGAAGCGCCGATCCTGCCGCGCACGCTCGGCGCTCGGCGTGTCGCCGGTGCGCATGCCGACCGTCCACGCCGAGCCGATGTCGTCGAGCGGCATGCGCAGTGCGCGCGTGGTGTCGGCGGCGAGTGCGCGCATCGGTGTGAGCCACAGCACGCCGAGCGGCGGTGGGCTTGCGCCGTGCAGCGGTACGCCCAACACCGTCGCGCGCGCGAGCGCGCCGAACCACACCGCATACGTCTTGCCCGAGCCGGTGGTGGCGTGCAGCAGGCCGCTTTCGCCCTGCGCGCAGGCGGCCCATACCTCGCGCTGGAACGCGAACGGCACCCAGCCGCGCTGCGCGAACCAGGCTTCGTGAAGGCTGGACTGCGCGCTATCGGGCTGCACGCTACTGGCCTGCGGGCTCGCCGCTGGCGCCGTCACGCCGAGACGGGCGCGCTCGGCGCCAGCGCCAGCCCGACGCGGACGATGCGCCCGTTGTGCAGGCGGCTCACGCGAAAGTGCGCGCCGGCCCAGTCGATGCCGTCGCCTTCGGCGTGGTCGCGCGCCAGGTTGTCGGTCAGCCACTCGCGCAGCGTGGCCCGCGCGCCGATGGGTGGCAGCGGCAACTGGAAAAACGCGAACACGTCGGCCACCGGCAGGTCGGCATCGAGCGTCAAGCGGCCTTGCACCGCGCGCTGGTCGGGTGGTGGTTGCTCAGCCGGCAGGGCCACGCCCAGGCGCCGGGCCACCCAGCCGAGCGTGGTGCCTTGCAGCAGCAGCGACGCGAGCACCACCGCGAACGCGACGTTGAAGAAGAGGTAGCTGTCGGGCAGCTTCTCGATCAACGGGAACAAGGCCAGCACGATGGGCACGGCCCCACGCAGCCCCACCCAGCCGATGAACGCACGCTGCGCGGGTGCGAAGCGCAGCGGCAGCAGGCACAGCCACACCGCCACCGGCCGCGCCACGAAGATCAGCGCCGCCGCCACGGCGAATGTCGGGCCGATGCTGGCCAGCATGTCGTGTGGCGAAACCAGCAGGCCGAGCAGCAGGAACATCGTGGCCTGCGCGGCCCAGGCAAAGCCGTCGAGCGCCGACGACGCCGCGTGCGCGGCACTCTCGGCCCGCGCCCGCACGCCCAGGCCGAACAGGTAGATCGCCAGAAAGCCCGATCCGTCGACCAGGCCGCAGAGCGCGAACAGGATCATTCCTGCCGAGACGATGATGAGCGAGAGCACCGCGCCGTGTTCCACCTCGAGCGGCAGCCGGCGCAGCAAGGCGCCCACGGCCCATGCGCCGGCCCAGCCGATGGTGGCGCCGAAGCCGACCTGCCGCAGCAACAGCAGCGCGAGGTCTGCTGCGGTGGCGTTGGACTTGATGCTCGCGATCAACGCCAATACCAGGAACACCGCCATCGGGTCGTTCAGGCCCGACTCGAGCTCGAGCGTGGCCGACACGCGCTCGGCCAGCCGCACGCCGGTCTGCCGCAGCATCGTGAACACTGCGGCCGCATCGGTCGAGCCGACGATGGCGCCGAGCAGCAGGCCGGCGCGCCAGTCCACATGCATCACCACCATCGCCACCGCACCGACGATCATGGCCGTGAGCAGCACGCCCGCGGTGGCCAGCACGAGGGCGGGCTTGAAGCCGGCGCGAAAGGTGCGCACGCGGGTGCTGATGCCGCCTTCCAGCAGGATCACCGCGAGGCAGGCATTGCCGACCCAGGCCGCGAGCTGCACGTTGTCGAACGGCAGGCCGATGGGGCCGTCCACGCCCACGAACATGCCAGCGCCGAGGAAGACGATCAGGAACGGTACGCCCAGGCGCGTGGAAAGCACACCGGCCAGCAGGCTGATGAACACCAGCACGCCCGCGCACAGCATCAGGATGTAGAGCGTGTGCATGCCGAGGACCTTAGCAGAGGGCACGCCGGGGTGAGAGTTCGAGCGGCCCACAGCCGAATGAGCCCGCAGCGTTTCAGGCGGTCACGATCCAGCCTTCGAGCGGGTCGATGGCCAGCGGCAGCCCGTGATTCGGCTGCGTGCCGGCCCACGCGGCCTGCATCAGGCACAGCACGGCATCGAGCCGATCGCCCGCTGCATCGGCGGCCAGATCGTCGCGCTGGGCATGCGTCAGCCGCAGGCGCACACCGAGCCGCGTTCGGCCCTGTTCCAGCGCATCGAGCAGGTCCTTGCGCGCAATGAAGCGCTCGGGCGTCTGCTTCGCCCGGGTGTCGCTCTTGTACGAGCGCGCACCGAGCAGCTCGCGCGCCAGCAGGCCGGGGTAGCCTTCAAGCGCCACACGTGTCTCGTCACCCGCATGCAAGCCGGGCAGGTGCACGCCGGCATCGACGAGCAAGGGCACGCCGGCATGCAGCATGTACGCGACCGGCGGGTTCACCCACTTCATCGACGGCGACGAGCCCGCGGGCCGGTCGGTGGAACGGTGCGCGAACTTCTGCCCCACCGGCCGCGCGTTGCAGAACGCGGCGAACGTGGCACGGATCTCGTCACGCGGCAGGCTCGCGTAGTGGCGCATCAACGCGAGCCACTCGGTCGGCCAGCCGAGCGCCAGCACCAGCTCGCGCGGCAGGCCGAACGGCAGGTCGAACACCGCGAGCCACGGCCCGGGGCTGGCGAGCCACTGCGCGAAGCCCGCGTTGTCGGCATGTGCTTCGATGCGCTCCAGCCGCACCACGCCGTGCTGAGCGTGCCCGAGTGCCACGATGATGGGCTTGCGCTTGGTGGGGCGGCTGGTGAAGTCGACGCCAGCGAGGCGTTGCAGGGCGGGAGGTATGGTCATCTGAAGTGCGGTCGCGGCCATGGCGCCACTCGGCGCAAAGCGCTCGACTCTACGGCCTCGCGTGGCACGCGAGCCGGCACGCTAAAGTGCCCCCATGAACCCGACCCTCGTGAACGTGTTGCGCGGCGCCGCCGTCGAGTCCACCCACTGCGGCGCGCTCGCCGTGCTCGATGCCGCTGGCGCGGTGCGCTGGCAGCTCGGCGACATCGACCGCCCGATCTTCCCGCGCTCGGCGGTGAAGGTGCTGCAGGCGCTGCCGCTGGTGGAAAGCGGCGCAGCCGATCAACTGGGCCTGGCCGACGAAGAACTGGCCATCGCCTGCGCCTCGCACAACGGTGAGGAAGTGCATGTGCGCACCGCCGCCGCGATGCTCGCCAAGACCGGGCTCGACGTGAGTGCGCTCGAATGCGGCACGCACTGGCCCTACCTCGACACGGCCGCGCACGCGATCGCCCGCGCGGGCCGCGCGCCCACCGCGTTGAACAACAACTGCTCGGGCAAGCACGCGGGCTTTCTGTGCCTTGCATGCGCATTGCACGGGCACGGCAAGCCCGACTTGCAGCGCTTCACGGTGGGTTACGTGGCACCCGACCACCCGGTGATGCGCGAGGTGACTGCGGCGTTGCAGGCCGCGACCGGCTTCGACCTGACCGTTGCACCGCGTGGCGTGGACGGTTGCTCGATACCCACCTTCGCCATCCCGCTGCGCCACCTCGCGCAGGCCTTCGCGCGCGTGGGCACCGGCGTCGGCCTGAGCGACGGCCACGCCCGCGCCGCCAGGCGCCTGCGCACGGCAGTCGCCAAGGCGCCGTTCATGGTCGCCGGCACCGGCCGCTTCGACACCCGCGTGATGGAGCGGCTCGGCGAACGCGTGTTCTGCAAGGTCGGCGCCGAAGGCGTTTTCTGCGCCTCGTTGCCCGAGCAAGGTTTGGGCGTCGCCGTCAAGATCGACGACGGCAACAACGCGCGAGCGGCCGAGGTGGTGATGGCCGCAGTGATCGAAGCGCTCGTGCCGCTCGACGACGCCGAGGCGACGTTCATGCGTGGGTTGAGCGATGTGCGTTTGTCGAACTGGAATGGGGTGGAGGTGGGGAGACTGGTGGCTTCATCTGTGTTGCGAGCCAACCTGGTCGCGTAGCGCTCAAGTCCCGTGATTGGCGCGGCAAAGGCGCGCCCAGGCAGGCGTCAGCGCTTCGGTTCGGTGGTCGATGTAACCATCGACTTCCCTGCGGTGCGCGGTCTCTCGGCCGTCGCCGAACTCACTGCGCTCCTCGGCACCTCACAGGCGCGCTGCCACCTGCCCGAGCGCGCCTTTGCTCAACCGTGGGTGGCCTTTCGTCGAACAGCAAACACCGTTGCTTGCTCGTGGCGGGCGGTGCCCGGCGGGGGCGACGTGAAGGGGCGACGAGCAGCGCAGTGCAGTCGGCGCAGCCGACCGCCCCGCCGGAGCCCCCGCCGGGCACCGCTCGCCGCGAGCCCGCTCCACGCGAGCCGCACAGCCGCACAGCCGCACAGCAAGCATCAAGCCTTCAACCGCCACCCCGTCCGCATGATCCAGGTCGCGAACCAGAGCGCCACGAAAAAGAACCCCAGCGTCACCGAAAAGCTGATGCCGATGTGCATCTCGGCGTTGCCGAAGAAGCTCCAGCGGAAGCCGCTGATCAGGTAGACCGACGGGTTCAGCATCGACAGCTTCTGCCACACCGGCGGCAGCATGTCGATCGAGTAGAACGGGCCGCCGAGAAAGGTGAGCGGCATCACGATCAGCATCGGAATGAGCTGCAGCTTCTCGAACCCGTCGGCCCAGATGCCGATGATGAAACCGAACAGGCTGAACGTGACCGCCGTGAGCACCAGGAACAGCAGCATCCACACCGGGTGCGCGATGTGCAGCGGTACGAACATGGCGGCCGTGGCCAGGATGATGAGCCCCACCAGCACCGACTTGGTGGCCGCCGCCCCCACGTAACTCGTCACGATCTCCAGGTGCGAGATCGGTGCCGACAACAGCTCGTAGATCGTGCCCGTGAACTTCGGGAAGTAGATGCCGAACGACGCGTTCGAGATGCTCTGCGTGAGCACCGACAGCATGATCAGGCCGGGCACGATGAACGCGCCGTAGCTCACCGTGCCGATGCTCTCGATGCGCGAGCCGATAGCCGAGCCGAACACCACGAAGTAAAGCGCTGTCGACAGCACCGGCGAGATGATGCTTTGCGTGATGGTGCGCCAGGTGCGCGCCATCTCGAAACGGTAGATGGCAACCATCGCGTGGGTGTTCATGCCTTCTCCTGGACGAGGCCGATGAAGATGTCTTCGAGCGAGCTTTGCGTGGTGTGCAGGTCCTTCAACCGGATGCCCGCGCGCTGCAGGTCGTCGAGCAGCGCCGCCACCGCGCCATGGGCGCCTTCCACGCCGCGCGGGTCGTACACATAAGTGAGCTGGGTGCCGTCGGCGTTCAGGCTCAGGCCATCGGCCGCCAGGCTTGGCGGTATCTGCGCGAGAGGCTGCTGCAACTCCAGCATCAACTGCTTCTTGCCGAGCTTGCGCATCAGCGTGACCTTGTCTTCGACGAGGATGATCTTGCCGTGGCTGATCACGCCGACGCGGTCGGCCATGTCTTCGGCCTCTTCGATGTAATGCGTGGTCAGCACGATGGTCACGCCGTCTTCGCGCAGGCCGCGCACCATGGCCCACATGTCCTTGCGCAGCGCCACGTCGACACCCGCCGTGGGCTCGTCGAGGAACAGCACACGCGGCTCGTGCGACAAGGCCTTGGCGATCATCACGCGGCGCTTCATGCCGCCTGACAGCGTCATGATCTTGCTGTCCTTCTTGTCCCACAGCGACAGCGCGCGCAGCGTCTTCTCGATGTGCGCCGGGTCGGGTGCCTTGCCGAACAGGCCGCGGCTGAACGACACCGTGGCCCACACGGTTTCGAACGCGTCGGTGGTCAGCTCCTGCGGCACCAGGCCGATGAGCGAGCGCACCTCGCGGTAGTCGCGAACGATGTCCTTGCCGGCCACGGTCACGCTGCCCTCACCCAGCTTCACGATGCCGCAGATCAGGCCGATCAGCGTGGTCTTGCCGGCGCCGTTCGGGCCGAGCAGCGCGAAGATCTCGCCGGGCTGTACTTGCAGATCGACGTGGTCGAGCGCGCGAAAACCGGTGGCGTAGGTCTTTGAGGCGTTGACGACGGAAATGACGGGATCCATGGGGCCTCGAAGGTCGGGCGGTGCAGCGCAGCCGGGCGGGTCATTCTGACCGTTTGCCTACAAGAGCGCTTCGAGCACCTGCAGCGTGTCGGCCTCGTGCAGCGGCTTGTCGTCGCGGATGCGCAGCATGCGCGGGAAGCGCACCGCAATGCCGCTCTTGTGGCGCGGGCTGCGGTTGATGCCTTCGAAGCCCAGCTCGAACACCAGCGTCGGCTTGACGCTGCGCACCGGGCCGAACTTTTCGAGCGTGGTCTTGCGGATCACCGCATCGACGCGCTTGAACTCTGCGTCGGTCAACCCCGAGTACGCCTTGGCGAACGCGACCAGTTGCAGCGCGCCGGCCTGCGCCGGCTCGCGATTCGCGATGGCGTCGACGACCGCCTGCGCCTCGGCGGCGTCGGCCGGGGCGCGGCTCCACACCGCGAAGGTGTAGTCGGTGTAGACGCTCGCGCGGCGGCCGTGGCCGGCCTGCGCGTAGATCAGCACGGCGTCGACGCTGAAGGGTTCGACCTTCCACTTCCACCACGTGCCCGCGCCCAGGCCTTGCTGCTTCTTGCGGCCGCTGCCGTAGCGCGCATCAACGTGCTTGAGCATGAAGCCTTCGACGCCCCGCTCGCGCGACTCTTCACGCAGCAGGGCCAGCTCGGCCCAGGTGGCGCGCGCTTCCACGGGCGAGACCTCGATGCGCCCCTGCACCGCTGCAACGAGTACTGCGCGGCGCTCGGCCTGCGGCACGTCGCGCAGGTCGGCGCCCTGCCATTCGAGCAGGTCGTAGGCGATCAGCGTGACCGGTGCGTCGGCCAGCACCCGCTTTGTGAGCGTGGTGCGGGCGATGCGCTGCTGCAGCAGGTTGAAGGCAGCCGGCCGGCCGTCTTTCCAGACCACGATCTCGCCGTCGAGCACGGTGCCGTCGGGCAGGCCCTGCACCAGCGCCACGATCTCGGGGAAGCGCTCGGTCACCAGCTCTTCGCCACGCGACCACACCCACACCTGCCCGGCGCGCTTGACCACTTGCGCGCGAATGCCGTCGTACTTCCACTCGATCAGCCAGTCGCCGGGCGCACCGAGCCTGGCGTCGAACTCGGCGAGCGGCAGCTCGGCAGGTTGCGGCAGCGCATGCGCCAGGAAGAACGGGTACGGCTGGCCCATGTCCTCGGCCGTGCCGGCCGCGCTCGGCTCTTGCGTCACGAGCTTCAGGTAGGCCCGTGCATCCGGCGCGCGCTTCGCGTCGGTGTAACCCATCATGCGCTGCGCCACGAGCTTGGCATCGATGCCCGCGCCTTCGGCGAGCGCGCGCTGCACCAGCAGCTTGCTCACGCCCACGCGAAAGCCGCCGCCGATGAGCTTGACGAGCAGGAAGCGGCCGCTCGCATCCAGCTCGTCCCAGTACGCGTCGATGTTGACGGCCTGCTGCGCCGGCGCCATACCGCGCAGCGGCAGCAGGCGCTGCTCGACCCATTCGGCCAGGCCGACATCGCCGACCGCCTGCGGCGGCGGGAGGATGTGGGCAATGGTTTCGGCCAGGTCGCCGACGGCCTGGTAGCTCGCTTCGAACAGCCACTCGGCGATGCCTGCGCGCGCTGTGGCCAACGCCCGCAGCAGCGCGGTCGGCACCACCTGACGCGGCTTGCCGCCTGCGAGGAAGTACACCGCCCAGGCGGCGTCGGCCGGCGCGGCAGCGCTGAAGTAGCGCTTCAGTGCATCGACCTTCGCGCCGGTGGCGGTGCTCGCGTCGAGCGCGTTGAAGAGTTGCGCAAAACGCTTCATTCGTGAGTGGGCACGTTGGTGGGCACGGCGGCAGGCGCGGCGATGGATTCGTCGTTGACCGCCGTGTCCGATGTCACCGCATCGTCTTCGCGGCCGTACTCGGTGTCGAACGAGCCGGCTTCCAGGCCCTGCTCGCGCAGCCAGCGCACCATCACGTCTTCAAAGCCGTGCGTCACGATCACGCGCGACGCGCCTGTCGCCTGGATGGCGCGTTGCAGGCCGGGCCAGTCGGCATGGTCGCTGAGCACGAAGCCGCGGTCCACCGAGCGGCGCCGCCGCGCACCGCGCAACTGCATCCAGCCGCTGGCGAAGGCGTCGCTGGCGTCGCCGAAGCGGCGCGCCCACACCGAGTTCGCAATTGAGGGCGGTGCAATGACGAGAGCACGCTTGAACAGCGCCTTCTCCGTCACGTCGGTGACCAGCAGCGTGGGTGGCAAGGCCACACCGGCCTCGCGGTACGCGCGGTTCAGCGGCTCCACCGCGCCGTGCACGACGATGGGCCCGATGCGCGCATCCACGCCCATCAGCAGGCGCTGCGCCTTGCCGAAGCTGTAGCCCATCAGCAGGCTCGCGCGGCCCGCATCGGCATTCGCCTGCCACCACGCGTTGACCTCGGCGAAGAGCTCGCGCTGCGGCGCCCAGCGGTAGATCGGCAGGCCGAAAGTGCTTTCGGTGATGAAGGTGTGGCAGCGCACCGGCTCGAACGGCGCGCAGGTGGCGTTGTCTTCACGCGCATCGTGCTCGGAGCCGGCCACGAAGTAGTCGCCCGACGCCACCCACACCTGCCCGCCGTGTTCGAGCCGCACCTGGGCCGAGCCGAGCACATGGCCGGCCGGGTGCAAAGACACGCGCACGCCGAAGTGGTCGATGACCTCGCCGTAAGGCAAGGTCTGCAAGGTGATCTCGCCCAGCCGCGCCCGCAGCACGCCTTCGGCCGGCGCTGCGGCCAGGTAGTGCGCATGGCCGCGCCGCGCGTGGTCGGCATGGGCGTGGGTGACGACGGCGCGCGCCACCGGGCGCCACGGGTCGATGTAGAAGTCGCCCGGCGGGCAGTACAGGCCCTCCGGGCGCTGCACGATCAGGTCGGCGCCCTTCACGGTGGATTCAGGCAGCCGGCTCAAAGGCCGGCTCAATACCGCTTGCCCGTGAGGAACAGCGCCACACGCATTGCGCCATAGGCGCCCCAGGCCAGCGCACGTGGCCTGAACGAGCGCTGCTCGTGCGCTCCGGGGTCGACGCGGCGGCCCTGGCGGGCGATGGCGTCCATGAGGTGGGTGCGCAATTCGGCTGCGAACGCATCATCACGAATGAACAGGTTCGCCTCGCGTGCGAGCAGCAGGCTGAAAGGGTCGAGATTGGACGAGCCGACCGTTGCGAGCGCGCCGTTCTCGGAATCCATCACCGCCACCTTGGCATGCAGGAAGCTCGCTTCGTATTCGATGATCTCGACCCCCGCCGCGAGCAGTGGGCCGTAGACCGCGCGGCTGGCGTGGAACTGCATGAAGTACTCGTACTTGCCCTGCAGCAGCAGCGTGATCTTCACACCGCGCCGGGCCGCACGCAGCAAGGCGCGCTGCAGCTGCACGCCAGGGATGAAGTACGCATTGGCGATCAGGATCTCGCTCTTCGCCTGTGCGATGGCCAGGCGGTAGGTGCCTTCGATGGCGCGGCGGTAGCGCACGTTGTCGCGCAGCACGAGCGTGGCCATCGAGCCGCGCGGGCGGGCGGGCTCCAGCCGGTCGCCGGTCTTCATCATGGTGTCGTCGGCCAGGTCGGTGCCGGCCTGCGCCGCCGTGCGCAGGGCTTCGACGGCGGCACCGACATTCAGCCGCCCGGCTTCGCGCGCGACCTGCAGGCGCGACCACAAGCGCTGCATGGTGTCGAGCATGTCGGCCACCAGCGGGCCTTGCACGCGCACCGAGAAGTCGAAGCGCGGCTCGGCCAGCGTGCCGTGGTTGGGGTCGAAGTAGTCGTCGAGCATGTTGATGCCGCCGCAGAACGCCACGGTCCGGTCGACGACGCACAGCTTGCGGTGCAGTCGCCGCCAGCGCTTGGGGAGCAGCACGCGCCAGCCTTGTGCCGGGTTGAAGACGCGCCAGTGCACACCGGCCCGCGACCAGCGCTGCTGCCATTCGGCCGGCACCTCGCCGGTGCCCACGCCATCAACGACCACGTACACCGCGACGCCCCGCGCCGCAGCGCGCTCGACCGCCTCGGCCACGCTCACGGCCGAGTAGTCGAAGTGGAACATGTAGGTCTCCAGCCGCACCTCGGTGCGCGCCGCATCGATGGCGGCGGCGAGCGCCGGAAAGAACGCCACAGCCCCCTTGAGCAAGGTGAGCTGGTGGTCGGGCCGCAGGCTGCGCATCGAGGGCGGTGACGTCAGCGGCCGCGAGGCAATCAGTCGAGCGCGAGCTCGGCGACCAGCGGCAGGTGGTCCGACATGCGCGCCCAGGCCGCGCCGCGCGGCACCGAGGTCGACACGCAGTGCAGCCCGCGCGTGTAGATGCGGTCCATCGAGAACACCGGCAAGCGCGACGGGAAGGTGTGGCCGCGCGTCTGCGGGTCACCCTCGACCCAGGCGCGCGCCAGGCCGCTGCGGTGCATCAGCGCGTCGAGCTTGTCGCCCCAGTCGTTGAAGTCGCCCGCCACGATCAGCAGTTCGCCCTTCGGCACCTCGGCCTCGATGAACGCCGCGAGCCGCTGCACCTGGCGCACACGGCTCGCGTGCATCAAGCCGAAGTGCGCCACGATGGCGTGGATGCGCTCGCCCTGCCAGTGCACCGGCACATGCAGCAGGCCGCGTTGCTCGAAGCGGTGGTCCGACACATCGTGGTGGCCGATGTCGCCCAGCGGCCAGCGCGACAGCAGCGCGTTGCCATGCTCGCCGTGGCGCGTGGTGGCGTTGGTGCGGTAAGCGACCTCGTAGCCCTCGGGCGCCAGGTAGTCGGCCTGCGGCATGCGCGGCCAGCCCACCACCGTGTCGGGGAACTTGCGCGCTTCGGCGCGGTTCAGCAGCCGCACTTCCTGCAGGAACACCAGGTCGGCGTCGAGCGCCTCGACGCCCAGGCCCAGGTTGTGGATCTCCAGGCGCTTGCGCGGCCCCATGCCGCGAACGCCTTTGTGGATGTTGTAGGTGGCCACGCGCAGCACATGGCTCGGGTGCAAGGTGGACAGGTGGGCCGGGCGGGTCAGCGCCATCGTGCGAGCCTCGGCAGTTGCAGCACGGCTTCGGCATTCGACGGCGAGAAGCACAGGTCGGCCGCCGCCTTGAAGTCGAGCCACTGATGGCGCAGGTGCTCGCGCGGCGCCAGCACCACGGCCACATCACGCGGCACGCACAGGCCGAAAACATGCTCGGTGTTGTGCGTGACACCCGGCGCGTAGCGGTGCCGCCAGACGGGGTAGATCTCGTAGACGTTGTTGAGCTGCCAGTCGCGCAGGTTCGCCGCCGGGATGCCCGGTGAGCCGATCACGATGCCGGTCTCCTCAGCCACCTCGCGCGCGGCCGTCGTGGCCGAAGGTTCGTCGAGGGCGTCTTTCGAGCCGGTCACGCTTTGCCAGAAGCCGGGGTGGTCGGCGCGTTCGATCAGCAACACCTCGAGCTCGGCGGTGTGGATGACCACCAGAACCGACTCGGGAATTTTGAAGGTCTTGAAGGGTTTGGAGTCATCCATCAGATACCGCCACTCACCGCGTCGAGCGCACCCACGATCTCGTTGGCGTGCGCGCGCAACGACACCACCTTGCGCTTGAGCAGACGTGCGCTGATCGGGCCGGACTCTTGCGGCAGCAACACTACCGCGACGCCGTCGACCGTGAAGCCGGGGCACAGACTTCGCGGCAACGCTGTGGCCGTCACGCGAGTAAGCGCCAGCGGCGACACCAGGCGCGTTTCAAGCCCGCTCAACAGGTCGCTCTGAAGGTCAACGAGGAAAGGAATCTCGCCGCGCATGCGCGCACTCGGATTGACGTAGACGTCCCATTGCGCCATTCGAGTCACCAGCGCCGGAACTCTTCGTTCCAGAGCCCGTGTTTCTCGAACCGTGCGTTCTGTTCGGCAATCCAGTCTTTGTATTTCTCGTTGAACTCGCGCGTGCGCTCCTTCAGCGACCTGCCCGCCTCGGCCTTGAGCAACTCTTCATAGCGCTCGCTCGACAACACCACGCTGTGGCGCCTGCCGGCCTTGTCGATGAAGACTGGCGCGCGCTGGGCGTGTTCAAGCACCTGACCCAGGCGGTTCTTGGCTTCGGTGGCAGTGACGTTCATGACGCACCCAATCCGTTTAGATTAGCCATTCTAGCCACACGACCACGCCCCTCGCGCTTCGCGACTGCCTGCCTGGGTGGAGCTGGGAACGCCGCTGTCGGCTGGTCGAACGGCGCTTTGCGCCGCCCTCGGCCTTCGTCACTTGAGTTCTTGACCGACGAATCGCGACTCGGTTCAGGACCAGGTCGGTGGGCTCTCTGCGCAGTGAAGTCAAGGGGGAGGCCGCAGGCCGGAGGACATGAACGGAGCAGAGTGGCCGACCGGCCTGATCCGGCTGCGCCGCACGTCCGCTTCGCCGAAACAGGATCAGCCCGCCACCGCCTGCACGTTGCGCAGGCGAATATGCAGTTCCTTCAATTGCTTCTCGTCCACCGCGCTCGGCGCGCTCGTCAGCAAATCTTGGGCGCGCTGCGTCTTCGGGAAGGCGATCACGTCGCGCAGGCTCTCTGCGCCGGTCATCAGCATCACGAAGCGGTCCAGGCCGATGGCGATGCCGCCGTGTGGCGGGGCGCCGTACTGCAGCGCGTCGAGCAGAAAGCCGAACTTGGAACTCGCTTCCTCGGCGTCGATCTTGAGCGCGCGGAACACCTTGCTCTGCACTTCTTCGCGGTGGATACGCACCGAGCCGCCGCCGAGTTCGATGCCGTTGAGCACCACGTCGTAGGCCTTCGAGATGCAGCGGCCAGGGTCGGTCTCGAGCCAGTCTTCATGGCCGTCTTTCGGCGCGGTGAACGGGTGGTGCACCGCGTTCCAGCGCTGCGCTGCATCGTCGTATTCGAACATCGGGAAGTCGACCACCCACAGCGGCTCCCACACGCCCTGCACCAGGCCGCGCGCCTTGCCGAAGTCGCTGTGGCCGACCTTCACGCGCAGCGCGCCGATGGCGTCGTTCACGATCTTCGCCTTGTCGGCGCCGAAGAACAGCAGATCGCCGTTCTGCGCGCCGCTGCGCTTGATGATCTCGGCGAGTGCGGCGTCGTGCAGGTTCTTGACCACCGGCGACTGCAGCCCTTCGCGGCCCTTCGCCACGTCGTTCACCTTGATCCAGGCCAGGCCCTTGGCACCGTAGATCTTGACGAACTC
>Ga0209512_1000953_pt1 | contig 39755 bp, 40 predicted proteins | sample frozenSSSSmetaG_FD_184142 | JGI IMG/M metagenome (GOLD analysis project Ga0209512, IMG submission 184142) | Glacier valley bacterial and archeal communities from Borup Fiord, Nunavut, Canada, to study Microbial Dark Matter (Phase II) -... | ecosystem: Environmental > Aquatic > Freshwater > Ice >...
GTGGAGGGGGGGCGTGGGCAGGGTCGTGGAGACGGAGGTGGCGGCGGAGGGGGTGAGGGGGGAGATACTGGAGAGGAGGAGGGGGGGAGAAGCCGCTCCGAGATTGGCATGAGTGTGGCATGGCAGGCATGGCGCTGGCTTCTCCAAAACAACAAACAATACCCGAGGACCGCAGGCACATCGGACGCGACGCGACGCGCGGGGAAACACGCAGTTCCATGCCACGCCGTCAGTCTCTTCATATCCCATCCCATCCCACAGACCCCTCGCGACGCGGCGTCCGGCCTCACATTTCCGGCGTTCTGTACAATAGAAGAGGAGCGTGGCAATGAAGAAGACAAGATCTGCAATATCCCTTCCGCATCCCTGCTCTGCTCTGCTCTACAGTGCTGTGCTCTGCTCCCATGCCTACGTGCTCCCGTCTTGCCATCCTCCTTCCTTACTTCTTCGCGCAGTTAGTGGCGATACACACACACACATATCACATCACAGCATAACACATCAGGCCATTCCCACTCCCACCCAGGCCAGGTCCCAACACGACTAAGATCGATGGAAAATCGACAAGCGACAGCAACACCGTGATGAATTGCTGCTCTGGGCTACACTACACACTCCACTGCAGTCACTCCACTGCTCTACCCCAGTACACTGTTCTGCACCACACCAACTCCACTGCACACGCAGACTTGCCCAACACACTACAAACAACACAAGCAACACAGCACAGCACAGCACAGTGGCTTCCAGCTCTGCGCACCCTATTCCCGCCACCCCAGAAACACATAAACCTCCACAGCCCATTCGCACACACACGATGCTCGCATTCCACCGTCCTCCCCCTTTAAACCGCCCCCCTTTAACCCCCCACCCCCTACAAAACATCCCCCTTCTCAACCACATACTCGGCCTTCCTCATAATCCCCTCCACCGGCCCCAGCAGCCTCTGGAACCCATCCTTCCCCAGCGTCGCGACCTTGACCTTCGTCTTGCACACGACGCTCGCCGCGCGCGGCTGGTCATTCAGCAGCGCCAGCTCGCCGAAGTAGTCGCCCTTCTGGTACCTGCGCACGGGCTTGTCGAGGCCGCTTTTGTACGCCTCGGCCTCGCCCTGCTCCAACAAGTAGAACGCCTCGCCCGCGTCGCCCTCGCGGATCACCGTCGCCCCCGCCGCGAACCTCACGCTCTCGAGCGCGTCCGCGATCTTGCTGCGCTGGTACTCCGTCAGCGGCGCCAGCAGCGGCACCTCCGCCAGGAACTTCTCGTACATCCGCCGCCGCGCGAACGTGTAGTCCATCAGGATCCGCCGGAACGTCACGCGGTCCAGCGCCCACAGCGTGCAGTCCGGCTCCGCCGACACCACCGTCGCGTTGCGCGGCGCGCCGTACATGAGCGCGAGCTCGCCGAACGTGCCGCCCTGCGTGATCGTGGCCACTTTGGAGCCGAGGCCTGAGGCGTCGGCTTGGGGGGATCCGGAGGGGTGGATGTAGATGTCGAAGGAGCCGCGCTCGACGATGTAGAAGTAGTCTCCTTGATCGCCTTGGGTGATTACCTGGGGGAGTTAGTATGATGGGAGGGAGATGGAAAGGAGGAGGAAGGAATGTTAGTATGATGGGAGGGAGATGGAAAGCAGGAGGAAATACCTTGATGTTCTTCGCCGGAATAGGTTTCTCGACGAGCGCACCGATGATCTGGCGGCTCTGCTCCTCGTCCAGGCCCTTGAACAGCGTGTGTCCGCTGACGGCGGTCTTGAGGCGTTCCAGCTGGTCAGCCGTCTTCGGGTAGATGGGCGGCGTCCACTTGTCGCTGCTCGCATCCGTCGGGTTCATGGACTCGGCCGACACGGACGTGCGCCGAGCCATGCCGTAGTTCGACGGGAAGCCCTCCGAGGACGGCTTGAAGGAGGACGGCGGGGCCCCTCTCGCGCTGACGTCGTCGAAGGGCCCGCCCGAGAAGTTCTGGGAGAAACTAGGCCTGGCGCTGCTCGTCGGCGAGGTCACGGTGTCGTTCTCGTCGTCGCCCTCGCCCTCCTCGACGACCTTGGAGATGCCGCGCGACGGCTTGGGTTCGTTCGTGGAGGGAGATTTGGTGGACGAGCCGAAGGGGTTCGCGCCGTGGCGACCCGGGAAGGTGTGGCTGGCCATCTGTGCTCTCTTCGTTGTGTGGATGGAGAATGGAAGTCAGCGAGAGGAGTCCTTTATAGGACAGATTCGTCGGGGATGGCGAATGGAAGTCAGCGGGATGAGTCTTTTATAGGACAGGATCGTCGGTAGATGAGTGTGTCGAGCCAGCACAGATGCTCAGCTGAGCGTGGGATGTCTTTCTTTTCTTTGTTTCGTGGATGATGCCGAGAGTCAGATGGTGACTGCGAAGTCGAAGCGAGAGGTATTGTGTGAATGAATGACGAAGAGGCTCTTGGCTCTGAGGCTCTGAGCTCTGAGGGTTCGTAGTCGATGGAAGGGCGTTTGTACTGGCCAAAGCGAAGCGGTGATGTTGGCTGAGGGGTAAGGTCAGCTCTGCCTGCAGTGGGATAAGATGACGACGTCTGAAATGAGGACAAACGTACTTGGGGTAAGGATGTATGGATGTATGGATGCCGAGAGTTGAGGTTGTAGAATGAAGCTATGCCACGATTCTTCAAGGATGGATGGAGGTGAGGCGAGGTGAGTTGCAAGGTCTCGGTTTAAGGTTCTATGGAGGGGAAGTTTGGAGTTTGGAGTTTGGAGTTTGGAAGCTTGGAGTGTGGGTGGTATGGTATGGTGTGGTGGAGTGGAGTGGAGTGGAGTGGAGTGGAATGGAGTGAAGTGGAGTGGAGTGGGATGAGGTGTTGGTCAAGATGTAGATGTTTGGTGCGAGGTATGAGGTATGAGGTGTGAGGTGTGAGGTGTGAGGTATGAGGTATGAGGTGTGAAGTAGTGTAAGGTATGAATGAGGTATGAGATGAGGTATGAGATGAGGTATGAGGTATGATGTGACTAGTCCACGCCGGAGCTCCAACAAGGCATGTTCATGTTCGCTAAAGATGCGTAGTGTAGCGTGTAGCGTGTAGCGTGTAGCGTGTAGCGTGTAGCGTGTAGTGTATGCGTAGTGGGTGGGTGATTAGGTACCTACCTACCTATTCTCTCCTTCTCCCAGCTCCTACACCTGTTTTTTGGCGGGGAGGAGAAGGAGAGGGGGAGGGGGTACTTCCTTCCATTAGGGCCTTCCAGCTTCCAGAAGCATCATGGAAAAGCGAAGATGCCTGTGAAAAGACGTCGGTGAATGTGAATGTGCATGTGCACGGTGTGGGAGACACGGGCCTGATACTGGTAGGTGCTGACATGACACGACGGATGCGGCCTGTGCTGTTTATGTAGCTGATCGTGTGTATTATATATCCGTAGGTGTATGTATGGATATATATATGCGGATGTATCTACATGTATATCTTATATATGTATCTCTGTATGCATATACATATGTATATGCATATGTATATATATTATAATATAGCACACTACAACATCACACCACAGACCATAGATCATAGATGACCTATAAAGAAGCAGATTCCCATCCGTTTGCTTGTATCTCAACGTAGCTGAACAAACACTGGCCAGGAATAATTTATAAAGCCCGCTCTCCAAGAGAGATCGGCAAACCTTCCCATACAGAACGAAGAGATTTGCTTCAGAAAGTCAATAAGGTGGCACTCTGGGTGACTCGGAACTCACCACCTTGAAGCTGGAGACGCCAGTAGCATGATTGATCAGTCGGTGCCATGATCATGATTTGCGTGGGTGGGAACGAGGGACCTGGGAGTACTGGCTGTGCTAACAGGACGGGATTGCAAAGATTGGAAGATGAGACTCGACATAAGATTGTACAATATGATGTCATATGATTTCGTGGAAGAGCTCTCGATATGTATTGCTGCCCAATGTCGCGGCGAACGTCAACCTTTTCTATTTGATTGAGTTGCAGAATCCTCTCTCAACAAGTCCCGTTGGAGAACACCAAGATCTTCATTCGAGCCTTGTGAGGCCTTACTTCCTTCACGTAAGCCTCTCGGATCCTCAACTTCTGAGCCTTCATTCAGTGATCGAGCATTCTGCAATGCTGTCCATTGCTTCCATGGTAACCACATAACCCATACTCTAGCCGCTCCATTCTCTATCTATGCATTATATTAGAAAACGCCCCTTCAATGGCTTGATTTGATTTTACTCACCCACAAGAAGTAATAAAATCAACCTGCGTAGAGAACCAGAGATGCCAGAGCACCGACTGAGGCTATACAACAAAACCCAGATTCCACAGGAAAGAGCGCGGACAACTGGGTAAAGTCTCGTCCCAAACATAAACTTAACTAGGTAAAGTTTCGTCCGAAACAGAAATTGAAATGGGTAAAGCTTCGTCCCAAAGAGGAACCTAACAAAATATTTTATAGATATTCCAAGATATGCTGCTAAAAAAATGAAAGTAGCATAATCTTCAAAGCCTCAGTATAGCCAATACTTAAGGCTATCAAGATACTGATTGCAGCCGCCGCAAAGAAACATGTCAACAGAGCCCACCAAAGCAACGCGGCCAATTATCACAGTAAAGTGACAGCTATCCACCCTTGCAAAATCCAGCAGAGCCTCTCTGAAAAGGACAAGGCAAACAACCTGGTAACCGATCAATGAACCCCCAGCAAGCGAGAGAAGAAGCCGTAGGCCTTCCTCCCCTGGTCCAACGAAAGGAAACACCAAGAGCAACGCGCCGAGTACAACGAAGATCGCCGACATGGCCGTGTCGTCCAGCCATAAACCGTCGTTATTGGAAGTCGAGTCGCCCGTGGGCTTGAGGCTGCGACTTTCGCCAACAAGGCATCTCGACCGTGTGACATTCATATGTCGAATTCCGCACCGTTCAGATCGGAAGATCTATCAACCAGTCCCCCTCCCTCTTCCTCTTCCTCTACCTCTGCCCAGCCCACGCTCTCTGTCCTGGTCCCTTCGGGCTTCGTCCCCGTCCCGCCATTGCTTCTCCCTGCCATCCGCATCCAGGGCTGATGATCACGTGCTCTGCGTGTGTCACTTAGCATAAGCCTCGGAGACTAGCAAATGTGATCCAAATGCCGCGTTTACCTAATTCAAGAAAAGTTTAAAAGATGAGATGAAATTAAACACCATGTAGAGTAAGGAAAAGCTAATGTATAGGGGGTGTAGGAATTCACTGCGTAGGGGCCACCACGTGATTTCTAAAGTGTATAAAATTGATATTATTACATTTATTACTACAACGAGGACCTAACTCGCTCTCCTCCAAGTTCTTGCACACTCTTACACCTCCAAGGCATCTCCCTAGTATGATTATAGATTTGATAGATCTATGTAATTATAATTCTATCCCATCCTCGCTAGATTACTACTTTAAATTCAGCAACTATATTCCATTCAGCATGTGCACATGCCTGATGTCCACCCTCAAGAGACAACGCTGCATCCCTTAAGAGCATTCCTGTGTATATATGTTGTATGTATTCCGTCTCTTGCAAATGCTTCACGTATACGGAGATGGCGTGCACGTGATAGGATACATACTATGAAGATGAAATGGGGATTCCCCAAGTCGAAGCTCCGAAGCGCCGAGGCCGAGCTCTGTCAGCGAGCGGGGCAAACGTCAAGCTATAGCTGTAGCTGTAGTTTAGCTGTAGCTGTAGCTGAATGTACCACTATACCTGTAACTGTGTGTATGTACCTGTAGCTGTATTGGCTCTCTTACCAAGATTCCCCAGCGCCACAGACTTGTACCCGTACAAAGGATGTATGGATGTACATATACAAAGGATGTATGTATGTACGGTAAGTTCGCCAAGTGAATATGAATGAAACTTCCCTCAGCAAAGCCAGAACCGCCAAAGCAGCACTCTAGCCTCTACGAAGTAGCAGCTTCTTACGCTTCCTAGGTTTAAGTTATTGGTTACAAGTTATTAGGTTCTTAGGCTATTAGATTAGGCTATAAATTATTAAATTATTAGGTTATGTTATAATTGTTAGGTATAAGTTATCGGTGATTAGGTTACTCACTTACTACGCTTACTCCTTGTACCTGTTGGGAAGTTCAGACGCCATCCCTCCCTCCACCCATCCATCCATCACTTGTCCACGACTCGCTCCTCGCTCCTCACTCCTCACTCCTCACTCCAACAAGCCAATCACCAATCGCTCCCACCACTCTACATGTCTATGCGAGTAATCAGCCTTTATTATTGATTCATCATACTTCATCACTTCATCATCTTCATCTACAACTTCATCATCATCACCTTCAACCCTCAAAGACCGCCTCCCCATTAAAATCAACTCGAACCTCAACCTCCCACCTCCCATCTTTCTTTGCCTTCGCCTGGCTTATCTACAACCACCAAGTCCTCATCCTCGACGCAACACCGGATCTGCATCGTGATCCCTCGGAACAACATCCATCCATCCATCCATCCATCCACTACCGCAGTGATGGGAACCTTCGTCTTTAAGTGGTAAGCAGGCTCACTCAATCCATCACCAGCTCCCGACACGAGATATCCAGCGTCGCCCAGGCGGAATCGCAAGATCCCAGCTCACCTCATCTCCTCTCATTTCATCTCATCTCATGCCCACGATCCGATCGCTGACCCAACCACCTGCAGGGAGCATCCCGCCTCCGAAGTCTTCGTGACAGGCACCTTCGACGACTGGCAGAAGACGGAGAGGCTCGAGAAGACGGGCGACGTCTTCGCGAAGGAGGTCACGCTGCCCAGCGCCACCGACAAGATATACTACAAGGTGAGACCGTCCCCGGCGATGGCACATTTTGCATTCTACTGTATGAGGTGAATTGCGCCGAGCGCGAGAGGACACAAGTGGTCTTGAGGGAGGCTCCGGCTCTCCAGCTCTCCAGCTCCTCAGCTCCTTCAGCTCCTCCAGCTCGCCTTGAGCTTGAGCTTGCAGCTTTGAAGAGCGTTGGACATGGAGGGAGATACTGCGCGCAGTCATGCTGCATGCGGCTTCTGTCGCATGCTGAGGAATGCTCCATCACAGATGACGACACATGGACCCTGAGAATGGCACATTCCCTGGAATCACGCTTTGGTCCTGTTTTGCCTGTTTTGCCTGTTTTGCCTGCTGAGTAGGAGCTACTTTCTATGTACCTAGGTCCTACCTAGGTACCTAATATCCAAGTACCTCGCTGAGCTCCGAGCGCGCTGGAAGAGCAAGTGCTCTCATAATATAGGTACCTGGATACCTAGGTACAGGTACATAGCTCTCTGCTCCGTTCCACTCTAGCACGGTCAGCAGACACTGCAAAGGAACTCGCCTCGCTCTAGACCGGAGCCACGATCCACCGCAAGTCGTCATGTCATACACACATACATCATCCAATACATCGCATCCGTCCCCTAGGCTGTTCCTAGCTTAAGGTCGTTGACCGCTCGACCCCTCGGGAACCCCGATCCCGCCCCTCAAATATCATGTTATCCTCCGTCTCTGCTTGTCATTGATCTCCTTCTTTCTTCTTCACTCCTTCATACCAACATACCATCACATCAACACACTCATACTGATACTCGAATCTACAGTTCGTCGTCGACGGCAATTGGGTTACAGACCACACCGCTCCACAAGAAAACGATCAATCCGGCAATCTCAACAACGTCCTCACGACAGACCGCATCAAGACTCCCCCAACCGCTGCCATAATGTCGGGCGTCACGCCAACCTCAACGACCGCCCAATTGGCAGGAGCCGTGCCAAAGGAAAACGCGGCGTCGTCGGCCCTTCCAGGCACATTCCCAGAGACTCCAGCGAACGAGCCAGCCGCCTTCTCCGTCAACCCAATCCCAGCGTCCGAGGGTGCTGGCAACCCAGTCAAGCTCGCGCCAGGCGAGGCAGTCCCAGCACCGAGCGAAGTCACACCCAACACCGTCTCGTCGACCGTGCATGATGACGAGGAGCTGAAGGCAGCCGACGCCGCTCAGGAGCAGACCTTCAGCGTCAGCCCCATCCCCGCCACCGCCGGGGCCGGAAACCCCATCAAGCTTGCCGCGGGCGAGCCCGTCCCTCCCGCGAGCGAGATCACCTCGAACACGGTCGCGTCTACCGCCACCACCGACAAGAAGTCATACGAGAACGGCACCGCTGTCGCTGGAGGCGAGGCCAAGGCGGCCGACCTGCCACCGGCCAAGAACCTGATCCCCGAATCCAGCCTCCCAATGGGCGAGGGCGGCGTCGGCACGTACGACGCCGGCCCAACCATCTCATCCGTCGGGCCCAACAGCACGACGGTCGGGCTCGCGGCCGCCGTGCCGCTCGAGAAGGACACCAGGAATGAGGTGCCGGAGGTCGTCACGGTGAGCCAGGAGGAGGCGCACTTCCCGCCCGAGGCCAGCGCCGACCCCGAGGAGGTGAGGGAGAAGAGCGAGGTCGAGCGGGAGCTCCTCGGCGAGGTCCCTATCGCGCGCGTGACCTCTGACGAGACACACGGGGAGGCCGACACCTACAAGGTGGTCGGCACCGTGCGCAAGGTGCCGAGCTTGACGGCCGTGCTCCCCGAGTCGGCGCACCCGCCGGCGGAGTCGGAAGACGAGGTGTCGATGGCGGCGCCGCGGGTCGTGAGGAGGTCGATCTCTGAGGCGCGGGCGAGCCCGGAGGCAGCGGCGTACGCGGAGGAGATTGGGGAGAAGGCGGAGGTGGAGGCGCAGCTGTTGAGGCGGGTGCCGACGAGCGAGGCGGCGGGGGAGCCGGCGCCGGATATTGCGCGGGACTCGCCGGCGGACAAGCTGATGGAGGCGGAGCTGGAGCCGCCGCACAATCGGGGGGCGGAGAGTCGCGAGGTCAGTCCGGGGACGGTGCCGGAGGAGAGGAGGCCACTGCAGGAGGAGGGTGGGGAGCAGCTGCATCCGGTGGTGACGTGGGGTGGGAAGAGGGAGGTTGTGCCGGAGGTCAGTGGGACGCCTGCGCCGAGGGGAGAGGGGACGGGGACGGTAAAGGCGAGCGAGAAGGCGGAGCAGGCGGCGGGCGAGGCAAAGGAGGCGAGGCAGAAGAAGCGGAGGAGTTTCTTTGGGAGGTTGAAGGATAAGTTGAAGGAGTTGTAGGTATGAGATGAGATGAGATGGGATGGAAGGGGAGGGGAGAGGGGGGGGTGCTTCTGTACGATATACATAATCCCCCCGCCTTTGTGGCATTTTCATCGTTGGGCTTGGTTCGTCGTGCGTTGTTTTTGTTTTGTTTGTGGTTTTATGTTGTGAGGGAGGGGAGGATGGGGGGTGGATAGATAGATGGTTCGGTGTCGTGTAATGGGAGGGGAGAGGGGGGGGAAGGGGAAGGCAAAGGGGAATTATAAATCTTTCAAAGCCGAACCCAAAGACTACTCGTCCGAATTCTTCTGTCGCGTCTCTCTTTCTCCTTTCCTCTCCTCCCCCTTCCCTTCTCGCCGTCTGCATCTGTCTGCCTCGATCCGCATTTGTGCAGCCATCATCCATGGTCTGCAGTGGCTGTCTTCGGAGGCGCGTCGGGTTCTCAGGAGGGGGGATGAAGTTGGCCCTGTCCTTTGTTGATGTTCTCTGCTGCTCACTCCGCCGTCATTCTTGTGGGAACCATGCATTCCCTCCTCCTCCTCCATCTCGTCACCTCTGGACAAAAGGCCACGGCACTCCTTCGCCCGCCCCTTACCGTCCATGAAGAGGGCGACGCGATGGATGGCCGCTGTCGCGATGCTCTCGGGATATGAGACTATTTCTGAAGCTTTGCCGGCGGTCGCAGAGTGCGTTTGCTCCCGTGGTCGGCGGAATGGAAGTGCTGGGGATGCTGGAAATGGTCGTCGATTTTCATGTCGTCAGTTTGAGTATTGTCAGCTCGTCTCAGGACAGTCATTTTTTGACAGTCCTTTCTGACTGTCCGCAGTTATCGGAACCAGCTGTGGCAGTGCAGCAAATTTTAAGCTAACATGAATTCTGAATTCTTCTAATTACTATTCTAGCTATTAGCGACGACAGCATCTCGCGTCAATTTTGCTGTCGTCACTCACTCACAGATCACGGGCAATTGTAAGCTGCGGACAGTCAGAAAGTGACTGTCAAAAAGTGACTGTCCTGAGACGAGCTGGAGTATCGTATTTCGCACTACAAACTTTAAACTTCATGTCAGGTACCTAGTAAATCGCACTTTCCGATATATATCCAGCCACCTGCAACTGCATCCATCAGCTTCACTTCATCAAGCGTCAGCGCCGACAAAACCCGTCAACCTTCCTCATGAACAGCCGCGTTACAAAATCACCCGCACGCAGCTCTCATGCGAAGCCGTCTGAGGTTTCTCAAATAGAGCTGCTAGATGCGAACTCAAGTCACGGTCCAGGTATGCCTGTTATCCACATTGCACTCACCATCTCACGGACTGCGGCAACTAAACTTACGATCTACAGGGCTCGCACAGGACCGACCGTCGAGAAGATCCCGTAGAAGATCGTGCTCCGCCAGAGAACTCGACGAAGAGGCACCTTGATACGACATCTGAGATCGATCCATTTCCTGCGAAATGACCCTGTTCAACGCGTCCGAATACACACAAGCGATGGCCTGGAGTCGAGGGGGAGAAAGCAGTGCAGACGGTCGAGGTATGACAATGTTCCTACATGCAAGCCATCGACTAATGGAGGGGCTCGTGCAGACAATCCAGAACCCGAATCCTGCAGCAAGTTGGTTTCCGAGTGGATGGAGTCCATCTACGGATCAGAGAAACTCTGCCGGTCGAATGGTCATCTTCACCGTTCAGACGACAAGGGAGCTGACAAAATCAGCGCCAGCCATGGAGGCGCGACTATACATCACCTGGAAGCACGACGACCTGAGGTATTATATGGCTAGTGTAAAGAACTTCTTGCTTCAAGACCCAGATCACTACTTGGAGTTCCGGAAACATGTTAGGAACATCATCGACTGGGGAGGAGGCAAGCGGCTAGAAGAGATTCGGGACTCGTTAGACATCCTCCTCGAGGAGGGCAGGAAGACGGTCTCCGAGCAAGCGAAGTCCCGCCCGCCGCCTTCCAATGGCTCTGCGACTAGCAGTGGCGGGAAAGAGAAGTCGTCGAGAAGTGGCACCAGATCGAGAAGCGGAACGGAGGAGGGTGAGGAAGGAGGAGGGCAAGGGGGCCAATGATCGGGCCCTCGCCATCAAGATCCTCATCATGGGGGAAGGCGAGGGGGCGTCGCCGGTGAAGCTCGGGGCGCATTGGAGTTCGTCGGGGTCTGCTTTTCTCTGTTGGGTGTGGGGATCTTCAGCATAGTGCATCTGTGCCAGCGATTGTAAAAGTACCTACTTTTGCGGCGGGTGTCCGTGGGCTCCCGTCGTCATCGGAAAGCCAGGCCGCTATGGTCTAGTCTATCATCTATGGAATCAGAATTCTTATCTCCATCCAACATCGCAAGCTCCTGACGTCTCCCATAGTGCCAGTTGATTACTTTCTCTCTCCCATTACTTCCCATTACTTCCTATGAAAATGTGACTGTAATGCAAACGCTAAGACAAGAGACAAAAGAGACAAGAAAAGCTCATCTCCATCCAACATCACAAGCTCCCAACATCTCCCATGGTGCCAGTTGGTGACTTTCTCCTCTCCCCCATTACTTCTTATGAAACAGTGTTCGGCACGGATACCAATGTATCCGGATACTCTTGGCATATCCGGATACATATACCTACCCGTAGGCATTTGAAAAGTATCTGGGGTATCCGGATACTTGAGGATATATATCCGGATACATGCCAAGTATAGCCAAGCATAGCCAAGCCATATTTTTGCCAACGTCGTGAGACTTGTGTTAATGTTGTATGTAGTGTGAATTATCCTCAAAATGAGTGACTCTTCGTTATCAGACGTGCCAATTGATCTTCATAGCTATAGCGGCTATGATACTCATGATGAGCTAGTCTTACCACCACTACCTACCCCTATTCTACCGCCTCTGCCTCCACCGCTCCGTCTACAGCCTCCAGGACCAATGCTGCCACCAACGACATCAATACTATTTACGAAGCACTTATATTCACGATCAATACTTGACAGCAATCCGCCGCTACTCAAAATGACCTGCCGACAACCAAATTGTAGATACTCGCCGACGCCTCAACCCTTAAGCCAGAGCTCAACAGGCAATCTTTGGAAGCACTATACCCAAAAGCATCCAACAATAGCATATACAATGAAAAGTGGTGGAAATACACCATCAAGCCCATCGAGTAGCGCATCATCATTTTTTGAACCACGCAATACACAAATCCAGCTAGCTAGAGCATCGAAGGATACAGCTCAATACCGAGAGATTTTGCTCTCATTTGTGGTATCAAACAACCTATCTTTACGACTTGTTGAGAGCTATTCATTTCGACAATTAGTACAATTCCTAAACCCAACTACGCTATCAGTTTCATCACGAACGCTACACCGGGAGCTACAACGCCAATTTATACATCATCGAGGTAGATTGCAAATAGAGCTTCATGCTCATATTATAAATGGAGGCCGGATATCTATAACAACAGATGCATGGTCTGCCCGGAACTATACTGAATACGCTGCTGTTACAGGCCATTAGATTAATGAGAAGTGGCAACAACAGTCTGCATTGCTAGATGTAGTACATCTTCAAGAGCCTATTCATAGCGGTGAATACTTAGCTCAAGAATTGGCAAGAGTGACGGATAGCTTGAATATCGTAGGTGCAATATTTACATGCACGCGGGATAATGCATCTGCAAATACAGTTATGCTTATAGAATATGAGAAGTTGGCTAGAGATTATCAAACGTCAACTCAACAGCCTTAGACATTTACTGTGAAAGAAGGAGACGTCCGATGCATTGCACATATTATCAATCTCGCAGTTCAAGCCGCTCTTAAGAGCTTAAAAGCCGACCCAAATGCAGAGATAGAGGCATACCGTTGTGAGCAAGGTGCAGCTCATATTCCACGAACTGTGGATTCTTATGCAGAAGTGTCAAATACTCTAGCAAAACTACGAAGACATATTTATGTGTTTCGGAACCGGCGAGCGTGGAAGGATGCCTTGCAAAGGCAGGTTCAAGCTGCAGGCTTAAAGCTATGTCAATTATCACTTGATATGCCTGTACGCTGGAATTCAACACATCATATGCTTGAGAGTGCTCTTAAACTTAAGATGCCAATTATAGCCGTTTGTACAACACAGCAACTTGATATTAGCATGAAGGATATTATGTTGACTACAGAAGATTGGGCTACAATTAAGGCTCTTGAACTCCTGTTCTTAATATTCCTTAAGCCATCAAGACGGTTGCAAAGTAGTACATATCCAACACTTAACTTTGCTATTCCTCTTTATCTAAAGATGATAAATAAAGTTAGGACGATGCAACAAGATCTTAGTGAGCAATCCACAATTGGAATTGCATGTGGAGCTGCTCTTCGGAAGCTTAATGAGTATTATACTCTTGCTACAAATCAGCAATACAAGCACTCAGCTGTTGCTACAATTTGCGACCCACGGATGAATCATGGAGTATTTAAGAAGATATATCCAAATAGTATAGATGATGCAAGAAGAGCACGGGCAAGGGCACAATTTGAGGATGTTTGTAGAACATATCAGAGACGGGAGTATCACCTTGATGCGGAGCGTATTGAGCGTGAAGCAGCTCTTGCAGATATATTAAGTGATACAAATATAAGAGCGCAAGAGCCAGATTCTGATGAAGACCTATTTGCATCAGAGGGTATAGCATTTCAGGAGCCAGAATGGAGGCGGTGGATGCTTGAACTAAGGCCTAGTGAGCAGACGGACATCCTCAAATATTGGTCTGCAAAGCAATACCAATATCCAACTATTGCCCGTATTGCTCGTGACCATTTAGCAATTCCGGCAACATCTGCAGCATCAGAACGGGTATTTAGCAATGGGAGTGATATTATCACAAAGAAGCGGAATAGGTTATCACCTTCAACAATTAGATATCTATTATGCCTGCGGGATTGGGGTCAATTACTAGATAGTATTGATAGCGACGATGAGCAGGCAGATAATGAGATGGAATAGGGGTTCATAGAATCACGGATCATAGTTCATCAGGATCATCAAAAGCTTCATTTTTATTTACTATTGATAGATTTGAGCCTCATGTATCCGGGAATGTATCCGGGTATATACTCTACCCTACCCGTGAGGTTTGGCCCGGATACATACCCTACCCGTGGACCTCACGGATACTATCCGGATATGTATCCGCCGAACACTGTAATATGAAAATGCGAAACGCCAAGACAAAAGAAACAAGAAAATAAGCACGCTCATCCCCGACACTCAAACTCCGTCATCTCCTATCCACATCGTCCCCTCGCCTTTCTTGCGCATCCCCACCCCTCCCTCACATAACCGCATGCAAGCCAAGCGATCCCTCTGGAAGCCTCGCCCCCACATCTGGGAGAAGCCCCGCCCGCCCGGCACAACCCTCGGCCTCAGCCTTAGCCGCAACTCCCTCCTCCTCCAGCACGCGTCTGAGGATCTTGCCCGTCGGGTTCCGCGGGATCGCCGCCACGAAGACGACCTCGTCCGGGACCTTGAAGCGCGCGAGCCGCGCGCCCATGAAGGCCTTGACCTCTTGCTCCGAGAGGCCCGCGCCCTCGCGCCGCACGACGTAGGCGCGCGGGACCTCTGCGCAGGCGCGCGGCGTGCTGGAGCGCACGACGGCGGCGTCGACGATGTCGCGGTGCGCGAGGAGCACGGCCTCGAGCTCGGCCGGGGAGACTTGCCAGCCGCGCACCTTGATGACGTCTTTCTTGCGGTCGGTGACGTAGCATTTGCCGGAGGCGGCGACATGGCCGATGTCGCCGGAGCGGACCCAGCCGTCGGGGGTGAGGGCGGCGGCGGTGGCGGCGGGGTTGTTGAGGTAGCCCAGCATGGGGAAGGGAGGCTTGATGTACATCTCGCCTGTCTGGCCGGGCTTTGTGATCTCGAGCCCGTCGTCGTCGACGACCCTGGGGTGATGTCAGCGGGGTGGTTTGCATGGGGATGGCTCGACGACTTACTTGACCTGGAACCCCTCGAGAGGTCTGCCGACGCTTCCGGTGGTGTCCTTCTCGGGGTACTGGAAGCCACAAATCCACCCAGTCTCGGTCATACCATAGATTTGGTTGACGCGAGCATCTGGATGCAGAGCCGCGTACATCTCCTGCTGCACCCCATTACCAACATGCGCACCTCCGCAGAAAACCTGGCGCAGGGAACTCATGGCTTTGCGGGTGAAGTTTGGTGCCATGGGCAATGAAAGGAGCATTGGCGGGACGAACAAGGTTTCTGTAATCTGGTACTTCTCAACGGCTTCAATGAAGAGGCCTGCATCATAGCGTGACATGACATAGATCACATTTCCAGCTTTGATTGGGGCGCCATGCTGGGATGGTGCGACGTAGCCGGGGAATGGAGGGAGGCAGATCAGTCTGCGAACCTGGTATTGTTAGCCATTGCTGGCAAAGGTTGATGAAGCTGCTCACCTTATAGGGCAACTTTCTGTCAGTCTGGAGGGCGCATTGAGCCGTCATGTAGGCGTGTGGAATGACGACAGCTTTTGGCAGTCCAGAAGTGCCAGAGCTGTTGATGTAGGCGCAGGGGACATTGGCGGCGTCAGAGACGGGCTCCCATGCAGCCTCACCGTGGGTGGTCAGGTCCCAGAAGGATCTGCTATTTGGTGGGATGTCTTCGTGGTTGGGATTGAAGACGAAGACGTTCGACTCTGGGATGTCCACCTCCTCCGCTGCCTTCTTTGCTGTTTCGAAAGACTGCAGCCCGGTGATTAGAAACTTCGCCTCGCACACACGCAAGTGATGCACCGTCTCAAAGACCTTGTATCCAGGATTGGCGCCAGTAAAGATGCCTCCAGAAGCCATGATGCCGAGATATAAAGGGGTGTAGTAAATCTATGGACGTGTGAGTGCCAGAAGAAACATCGATAGACAGATGAAAGGACAACTCACGTCATTAAAACTCATGACACAGACACTGTCACCCTTCTTCAAGCCATGATGCTTCAAGCCGCTAACAATTTTGGAGATCAAGCTCTTGATCTGTGCGGAGGACAGGTGACGCTCTGGATTACTGGCATCAAAATAGAGCTGAAACGTCATGTCAGTGTTGTTCAAGAAAATCCATGAGATTCGTCTGTGGTGTACATACTGGTGCTTCCAGATCGTAGTGGAGGTCCTCAAAGATCCAATCCACATAACTGATCCTGAGATGACGGTCAAGCATTGTGGACTTCCAAGAAACAGTCACAGTCAACGTCGTGTTGAGAAAGTATTACCCAAAAGGTGGCCAGTGTCGTCTGTGTAAATGCCTGGCTGTGTAATAACCAATGTGATGCAATGCAATGCAATGGTTAATGAAATGAAGAAAGAGGAAGAGAATATGAAGAGAAAGAGACAGAGAAAGAGAGAGAGGATGAAAAGGAAAAGGAAAAGAAAAAGAAGAGAAAGGTTCTAGGCCCGAGAGCGAATAAGATGAGGTGAATATTCACCTGGCTAGTCTGTTGTGTGCAGACTGCTGTTGCTGTTGCCGCTTCTGTTGCCGCTGCTGCTGCTGCTGCTGGTGTTGCCAAAACAGAGACTCGAGACGTCTCCGAACTGAAATTTCAGCAGAGCGGCTGAACAGAGACGGGGCAGCCGAAATCGAGCGTTCTGTAAACGCCTGTTAAGGAACTGTAGAGGACAAATTTTCACGACGACAGCTTTCAGGGCTGCTGCATGATGGAGATACAAAGGAGATGCATACTGTGAGCCTCATGAGGATCTCATCTGCTGTGGTGTTTGTCTAGGTCTGAACATCCTGCCGCAAACGCCAGGACAGAGACATGCATGAGGCGACACTTCAACCTTATTAATCCACTGTCTATGCCCGTCAAAAAGCCATTCGTAGCTCCGCTCTGAAGGGGGCAGGAGGCCAATCCTACGACACGAAATTTCAGAAATGTGCGTTTGGGATTGGGATGAGACATGTACGAAGCTGTACTTGAACCTTACATTTGCTCCACCGTTGAGAAAATGAAAATGCGGAGAGATGCATCTGAAATGAGCCGACAGGCCCCTAGACGCCAAACGAAGAAAGGGGTTGGAAAATGACTGACGGCTATTTTCAAATCCGTCAACTGGTGTAAATCCGAAAGACCCCGCCCACTACACCAACCCCATAACTCCGTATAACTATTAATATCCAACCCTCAAAATCCGATCTGTCACGCATTCCCACTCCTCACCGCGTCCGCCGGCATCTCATACACAGCATCACGTGCATAATCCCCATCTGTCCCCAGCTCCTGCGGCTCCGCCTTCCTCGGCAACGCCGTTGCCACATCCTTCCCATTCCCCGGCGCATCAACATACGTAGGCTGCAGACAATGGTCCAGCTCATAATGCTTTCCCTTCTTCGACCTCCTCAGCCAAAGCACCAGCGCAGCCATCACTCCCACCACAATCCCCGCAATCGCGCCGCCCGCGAGCGCCGCCGCGCTGCCAGCGTCCGCCGGCTCAGCACCGGTCTCCTGCAGCAATGCTGCTGTTTGCGAAGAGGCGGCGCTCGCGTCTGCCGTCGCGGCCGTCCTCGTCGTCCGCGTCTTCTTGGCCGTGCCGGTCGCGAAGTCGTTGGTTTCGTGGCGGATCGCGATGCCGTAGGCCTGCACGTTCCCGGTTATGGTGGTGGCGGCGAGGGTGGCGACGCTGCCGTCGGGCTGGAGAGAGAAGACCTTGGCGGAGCGCGGGGACGCGAGGGGGTCGTTGAGGATGGTGGAGCGCTCGGTGAGGCGGTGTGCTAGATGTGTGGATGAGTCGAAGGCCCTGGTCTGGCAGGTGTAGAAGCTGAAGAGACGCTGTTAGTTTCGTTCAATTAGAGGGTGGGGCTTTTGCCATCTCTGGCGGGAAACATGCCTCGGACAATATGTAGCAACTGTTTCGGTCACATCGTCGGTAGTGAAGACTTGCGCGCAGGCCTGTGTATAACCGGCCGGACATATTCCTGGGCTGTAATATTGCCCTTCTTCCACGGCGAAGCCAGAAGGATAGCAGCTCGGATTCCACGCTGTGGGAGGTCCAAGTTTAAACCATGAGTATGTCCCTGGAGACTCGCCGGCCGTTTCTGTAGTGGTTGATACCCAGTACTGCTCTGTACATGACTTTGATGGCGTGATTTGAGGGTCTGCCATTTTCCACTCTGGATTGAAATAATGAATTGCAAGATCTACGATATGAACCTGGAAATAGCGATGCGAGCGGCGATGAGGAATGAAGAAGACAATACAACAACGAAACCTTAGAGAGAAGCAACTGGCGGTTCTTCATTAATATGCCAACGATGAACATCCATGCCATGCTCTATGCCCCGTCTAATCTCCGGAAGCTTGGAATCCTCATTGCTAATCGCGATCCTTCGCTCCTTCAAGCTCACGAGTAGAGATCCTTCTTCAGGGTCTGTGGCAGGTGAGCTAGGAGATCAAGCATTTTGACATTTCGTTTTGGACACGGCCGAAAGGGCAGCATTTATGCAAATCAGGCATTAACTCATAACCTTCGTAATGACAAGTCACCTTAAATTGTAGAGAAAAGAGCGTTTATCATGACCTACTTATCTTTATAACATTTGATTTTAAAACTTTAAGCCTTATTTACCTAATTATAGGGTATAAGGTACTATATGGAGCTCATAGATAAGTCTTTAAGGCTTTGAAGTAGGTGTAATAGCACTACTTTAAAGAAGGAATTAAGCATGTGAACTTGATTCAGACAAATCGATGTGTGAAGTACTTACAATGCCTCAGATTTTTATATAATCAGGTGATTTATTAGTTGGATTAATACCTCAAATAGATTAATTTTCATAATCCATCTGCCTTTTGCTTTTGGCCCCGCCCAGCATTTAAAGCTTGAATGCCCAGACCGAAGCCAGCCCATCCGGGTCAGTGCTGACGGGCTATGCATGGTAAGAAATGAGATTTCCATCTTATTCCTGGCACACCGGCCGTTCTGGACGTCTCGGGCCTCTAGGGTTTCATGGACAGGAAGCTGCGACCTGGTATCATCTCATGATCGCCGAATGCTGGTGATGTTGATGGGTTTAAGAGCACACAGCATCTCCGAAATGCTCTACAAGAGACACGGTAGGGCATCAGGAGTAACAGATCGCCAAGAACATTGCAGAACACAAAACACAAAGCCATGACCCAACAGCAAATGTCAAATAGGGACAAGTTCCACAAACTCCTCGCTTATGCATGTGGAAGAAAGAATAAGTTCCGTCCACGAATGCCGCCGTTTGATCGGCTGCGCCAACCTTTGGGGACGAGGAGTTATGGCAGGATCTTCTAGGAGAGGGAGAAGGTTCTGGGGCATGGAATATGTGAATGCCTTAGACTGAAAGCTTGGATTCGCAAAAGACCTCCAGATGGTCGAACAGAAAAAGAATAATGCAACGCACAACCGCAAAGGTGAGGAAGCCGGCGAGCATCTCGTGACGCTAGTTCGCGAGGATTGCTATCTGAATTAGTCCTGCCTATACACTGGAACGATCTCACCTACTAATTTCACGCGCCATGGCACAGACTCCAACTCGAAAGGCGGTGCTCGTATAGACGCCGTCGTCACCACCGAGCTCAATACGCTCCTCACCAGAAGAGAATGGAGCAGGAGCATAGGCACGTAAGAAGCGACAGTGTGGATAGACTCTATATCATGTCCCTTGGTGTCATATTCGCCGCCAAGTGCAAGAACTGTGCCAACGCGAAGTCTGATCTGCAAGCTTGTCCCTCGCTGTGAATGCAAGGTTCACTGTATCCGTAACAGTCTGGGTATACGTATGCCTCCGTCTTGATTATCTCCAGGCTGATGAGATTGACCCGCGAGATACTGTTCAACGCTCAAACTAAGAAGAAATGAATTCCTACCTTCTGTTTTTTTGCGCTCGGCGACTGTCCTAGTCAAGGCGCTTGACAGACGTTCAGCTCAACATAGCTAGGATCAAATTCTCTCTGCTGAACCGGTGTGGAATTTAGTATCTCCAGCCTTCAGCTGACGCTCAGGGCTTCGACATATAAAGTTTCGCCGCGGCACCTCACAAGGCTGAACAAAAGATGCGGCTCAATAAGCCGAGGCATTTCTGCCAAATTTTTAATTTCTTTTTGCGCGGCCCACCACCAAGCTTCCTCCGCAGCTTCCCTGAGAAAGCATCAAGGTTGCTAAGATGAAGAGAAATGATGAATAAGAAAACTCGGAATACGGTGACTTGAGATCGCAAGACCTGTTAGGCTTTGGCTGCATAGTCGGGCACCGGCCAGGGCAACACAAGAGCTCCCGAGAGAACGTGCTTGAGGGCCCCATGTCATGTAGAATCAGATGGTAGATATTCTGAATAGAGGGAGAAAGAGAACAGATGCTTGTGTCTTACTGTCCCATCTTTATTCCGGTGCTCCGCATTGTTCCAGGGCGTTTAGGGAGGCAGATCTGTTGGACAAAAGAGAGTGTGATCGCTATGTGGGTCGGAAGACAATCCCTAAGGTCCTCAGAGACTGCTGAGAGCTTGAAAATATAGGTGCTGCGTAATCATGAACCACATCTGCCGCTGTGAAGAATGAGGGCGTTGAAAACTATTCTACTTCCCGATGTTGCCGGAGATCGAAGAGAACTCGGGCAGAAAGAGGATTCAAGGGCAAGAAGATTGGCATTCTCCCATGACCTTGATGCAGCGCAGAAGAGATTAGTTCTCGATGCTAATGTCGGGAATCGGCAACATGGCTTTACGGCAGTTCGATGCCCAGCGATTGACGCGTAGATGCTTAGATTGCTGAGACATCTTCGTGATAGACTGCCTCAAAAAGGACGACGACCAAAAGTCTACTGCGAACAACTTTAGCAAAAAATAGGACAATCGATTCAGGTTTTGTGATTATAGCTATCATGAACATGGTGGTGTTGTTGATCGCCATACAACATTCATGGATGGTATGAAACTCCTCTGTTTCGGTCGGGCGATCTGCTAATGATCTGCCGAACACGTGCTGAAGTGGTCATGATATGGAGAAAGATGATTGTGGGGATCGAGCTCTGATCCCAACACTGATGTTGAGATCCAAAGTCATGGTGAATATATGGTGAGACATCGACCCACAGGTGTTGAGATAGTGGCAATCGTCAGCCTCGCCGTACATTCGACGTTCTCGCCCCACAATAGCCTGAAATTGATATCTCTAAGTTTTAGATCTTTTTTTTCGTGCGAGGAAGTGATGATAGGCGACAAATTTTGATGAACGCGAGATAGACGCCCGACAGATGAGCGTCTTGGATCAACCGCAGCTTGGCCTATGAGCGTGGGGTGTCCAGCCTCGTCGTATCCTGGGACCTGTTGAAACCTATCTTTCATCTCATTTCGGTCAAGATGCCCATTGGCTATTTGGGGGACCGGTATCAATGCCTTCAACGATCAACAACATATTTCCTATTTTTGCCATAGCTCCTTCCACAGAACACGCATGAAGTGCCCAGACAATATCCACGATCAACTCCAACTTTTAGCGAACGTAACCATTCGGAACGATCTACCGACGATCTACCGACGGTCTCATACAAGATCTGGCAGTCCATGTGTGCGATTGTGCTTCTCTGCTATGTAATGCACACAGAAGAAAGTGGAGATGCTCTTCGCTTGTCCAACTGCCGGCCCATTGCCCAAGCAGCGCTGTAAAACGAATAACAAAATATTGATCTCTCCGGTGAACTGGGAATGAAAGACTTTTATGCTCAGACTAAAAGAGATGAGGCTGCGGAAAGGTGGAGGGTAGGACAAGGGCGTAGCTCCCGAGGGCGTGGGGGCTTTATTTGTCCAGGAACGGGTTTGGTGCTCCTTGAAGATACCTCGAGATAACTGATATCGACAATGTCCCTGAGTCGCGGCAGGAGTTTCGGATCGCCGTGGATGTTGGTATTTTTTTTTTAAAAAATGAGAGTCGTACTCCTCCTACCTTGCAGGCATTTGGCGGTGAGCAGAGCGATATTCGCTTCCGTCCACATATGAAACTCGAGTGTCGCAAACAACACTGGCTCTCGTCACATCGCATGCTGCTGGTAGTGCCAAAAGACGAAATAGACGTCATGATTCAAGCTTCAAAATACCGGCAACTTTTAGCACGAGAAAACACTATTTTCCTGGCTGTCGTGCGACGGTTTTGGAAGTCAAAAGTGCACGGCTTATACTCGAATCAGCCACTCACATTCGCCAGGCGCGACTGCAGCCTCGCCAAAATAGTGAGGCGGACATACAGGAGATTTCTGCTACCATCCTAAGACCAATACTTTCGTAGAGGCAAATGCAAAACCTTTGCATGGGATGCAAGCATCAATACGTGTGCGGCTGGGACTTGTTCTGTCGTATTTCCCTCAGGTGGTCATGGGGAGGGAAACTGTGTAAGTGATTCGGGCAGTCTCCGCAGCTCAAATCGAGGGAGCAGCAACTGGAGGCACAGTTCTCGGGAGAAATGCAACCGGGCATTTCCAGTTCCCTATATATGGACTTAAAGATCCTCATCGAAATAACCCATTTCTCTCACGCCGATCGATCCTATCTCAATCAGAGTTGAATGTATCTCTGGAAGATACTCCTCATCATTCTTTCTTCATGATACGTTACACCCTCCGTTCTCCACATAATATCCATTATGTCTTCCGATAGAATGAACAGATACTGGCTTCCGAATCTCGAAATCAACAAAAGAGTCATCACCCAAGAACTTCAGTATTATCTCGGTCCAGAGGCTCATGTCCGGCCATTCACCAGAGATGTCAGTCAACAATGTCCCCCTTATGCTCATTGTTCCGGGGTCGTGCTGACTGGGCTGCAGGGCGAAGACGGATTCCTCATCACCACGCCAGGACCATGCCTCACAGATGTACATCCACTTCCTGGAAGAGACATTCGACGGCCATGAAACTGACTATCACGAAGGAGCAAATCGACGACATATGCCGGAAATCGAAGGAGGTATGGGAGAAGCAAGCCGCTGCAAGGATGAAAAATGAGAAGGCGGAAGGACCAGAAAAGCCACTGAAGCGTCCACTGAATCAGCCAGTCCTGGTATCACGAGCAACGGACTCTGGAAGGCGAGACGAGAGGCGGCGCAGTAATGACCGCAGCCGGAGCGGAGGTTCTGATCGAAGGTCCGAGGAAGAAAGACGAAGAGACAACAGACGCAGATGAGATTCAGGACAGGAGAGCAGCGACACTCTAACATTAACAGCGTAATGGGGACATTTCTGCCCATTGGAACCGAAGAAGATGCAATGAGAATTGCTTGGCCATGAAAGCACAGGGCGGTTGTAGACAGGACGAGACAAGAGGATATCTGGTGCAAGGATTTGAAACATTCGACGTGGTGTTCCATAATTTTCGCATGCGGGAAGCGTGGTGTTCAGCGTAAGGTGGAGAGCTTGTTGCACTTGTGCATTGTTCTACTTCCCCCAATAGAAATCAACTCAACTCATCGGAAATGTCTCTCGACAACCAACTGGAATAGGTGTCTATCATGAACTATTAGTTGCGGGATAGCATTTCCGCAACACGAAGCGGTGATGCTCAAGCTTCGACCTTATCCGAATTAGGCCTGCTGCAGTTCCCTTGCTCGAGAACTGAATGCACCGGGTACAGGTACCTCACTCCATACTACCAGGCAGGGATTTGTTTTGGCTAGACCTATCTAAAGGTCAGATCGCAGTCTTGCCGATGTAGAAATATTACAGCCATTTCTATGCAAAGCCATCGGCGAAAAGTCTGCATGCGAGAAGCTCCAGGATATCTGGTTGTCCGCATCGACGCCCAGCAAATTGTGGCTCACATCGAGCGCGTCAAGGTTGTGGCACAACAGGGCTGGCGATGCGTGAGGGCTGAGCATCAAATTACTGATTCGCATTCAGCAATCTTTTGGTTTCTCAACTCCAAATAGTGTACGGATAGTTTGGCGATGCTTTCGCTTCAAGTCACAGTTCGACTTGGCCTTCACAACCTTCCCAGAAAAGCTTGGGACGTCGCGACTTCATCCGAATTGCCACGAGCGGAGGGACGGAGAAGATTGCCTGCGGAGGAGTATATACTCAAGGTAAATTACTCTCTGCTTGAATGCCAGCCAGGGCACTTTCGTATTCCTCAATCCGTACTGATCCGGCAGACCAGAATACGATCGCTTGTACAGCAGCGGCGTGGATAATCTGTCCACCAGAAGTCGTTGGCTTGCTCTCCCGCTGCGTAATATAGCCCATGACATTCACCCATTCTCCAACACAAGTATCAGATGACCTCAGAGTCTCAAGGAGAAGTTTGACGTCAACCAAAGCCTTCCACCCATTGCCACGCGGATAGTCGTGGTGGAGCGTGACGATCCCAAGTTTTGTGTTGTAGTTGGTGACGCTGTGAGTTTTTGTTAGCCATGTGGCGGAGCTGTGATATAATGATGCATATTGAAGTTCAGAACGCCTGACAGTAACTGTCTAATGAAGGATTGATTTGCCAATGAGAACAAAGGTGTAGAATGAAGTTGCACCCTTGTCTTTCGACCACCCCTAAGAGAAGTAATTTTCTCTATGAAAGAGGCTTCTTGAACAATTTGGATCGGCTAATAGCAACCGCAGAAGACTGTTATTACGAAGGCTCAAAGGACGAAATAGGGAAAAGATCCAAAAAGAACAGATGCCGGGAATTGTGTCTGAGGCTTGAACCTGAGAAAATCTGAGGGGATTTGTCTTTTGCTGATCCAGCAGACAAGGCTGGGATGCATCTTGCACCGTTATACCACTTGCTGTTGGTTGAGAGTGTAGCGCTTGCTTGGAATGTTGTGGTTGCAGTTGAGGTAGATCTAAAGAAAGCAAAGTGAATGAATGTACTTACCAGCCAAGGAAACGCACTTTTTCTCCAATTTGGCAGCGTCCTAAGTCAGATAGAGCAACCAAGTGTGTAGGAAGAGGTCCAGCATTTGCCATAATAATGTCTGGGTGATGGTGTTGTTCTTCCCAGATGGGAAACACACATGAATGAAGTTGATCTGCACGTGACGGATCAGAAAACGCCGCTAGCCTACATTAGGGCACCATCGTCATCCGAAGCAAGACCTTTGGGCATATCAACAGTCGACAGCCTAGCAGGAACCGCAAGATAAAGCCAAACACGACTCCTACAGCCTCTCAAGGTCTTCTGGATTTTTTATCTCGCTTTATCCTCCCCCAAGGCCTCGCAAACGACGACATCAACTCCAGCAAACCTCCTCCACCGGCCCTTTGGAATCACCCCGCCATCGCGCCTCCCACGTAGGCGCTGGACTCCTCGGTCGGGCTCGTAGAGGCCACAACCTGAGATATAGCGTTTGTGATACGAATCACTCGCCACATCCGCTGCCGGCCACCATCTCTCGAACCTCAACTTTACCCTTTGCAAGATGTCGGGCATGTGGGGCTGGTTTGGCGGGCAGAGCACCCAGAGCAAGAGGGATACGCCAAAGAATGCGATACTTGGGCTGCGGTCGCAGCTGGAGATGCTGCAGAAGAGAGAGCGTCATCTTCAGACACAGATGGATGAGCAGGATGCCATAGCGAGGAAGAACATCAGCACAAACAAGAATGGTACGTGGCCTAGGCTGCCTTGCGCCATCTCCCCGGTTGCCGATATACGAATCGAATCTCTTCTCCCATGACTACTAGGCACACAGATTTGCTAACGTCTTCCGATCTACAGCGGCGAGGGCTGCTCTAAAGCGCAAGAAGCAACACGAACATACTCTGGACCAGACGTTGGCTCAAATCTCGACACTGGAGCAGCAAATCTACTCTATCGAGGCGGCGAATATCAACAGAGAGACGCTTGCGGCGATGGAGAAGGCTGGACAAGCTATGAAGCAAATCCATGGGAAGCTCACGATCGACGTTGTGGACCAAACAATGTACGCCTGCATGTCTCGCACGGTCGTGGATCTGATGATACTGACGGTTATGCAGGGAGGAACTCAGAGAACAACACGCGCTCGGCGAAGAGATCGCAAGCGCCATTACAAACGCTCCTCTTGGAGAGACCATCGACGAGGGCGAGCTGGAAGATGAGCTGGCCGAGATGGAGCAGGAGCAGCTGGATAACAAGATGCTGAAGACAGGCACGGTCCCTGTATCGGATGAGATACACAGACTGCCTGCTGCCGCGACTGGCGAGCGTATGTCACACTCTGAGCGCGAAGCGTCCCTTGAGAGCAGATTCTCTAACCTACCTCCAGTCAAGGCCAGACAGCCTGCTCGCCAGGAAGAGGAAGACGAGGAGGAAGAGCTCCGGAAGCTGCAGGCCGAGATGGCGATGTAATGCGGAGGTTAATGTACAGCGAAGCATGAGAGAGGGGGTTTTGGGTGACTTTTTGACTTTGTTGCCACTGACTGCATCATACTGGGGGGCTCTTTGCAAGGGGTTGGGTGCGCGCTTGAGCTTGAGAGGGGTTTATTATCTAGGTCTTTTTTTTCTATTCTGCACCAGGCGTTCCAGGCTATATAGATGCTGTACATTCTCGTTCTCGAATACCACGCAGTTCCCCGGTACCATGGATGCATCGGGCGTGCTCTGCGATTATGCTCTGGCTTTCCGGAGCAACAGCAGTGACTGAGTGACACGAATCTTGGGCTTCCCCTTGGGACTTGCCAACCCCACACTGTGCCGAGTCACGTGCAACGAGCTCGGATCGAAGTGCGTTGGCAACTGCAACAGAACCTAACGGATATTTGGTTAGAGTCATGTGCTTCATCTGAAGTTGTTGGCCTGTCTCATTCTCACATTCTAATTCTCTTTCTCTTTCTCTTTCTCGCTCTGTCTCACTCCTCACTCCTCACTCCTCATTCCTCACTCCTCACTCCTCATTCCTCACTTCTCAGTATGTCATGTCGTCAATGGCATTTTAAGCCGTCTTCATCGCCAATTCGACGTCAACATGGCTATCATCATATCATGGCTATCTCTGGAGTATGATCCGTCAGTCACCTCACCCCGACAGCATCACCATCACCACTAACCACTCGGCTGGCTATGGTGAGTGACTTGGCAGTTGAAGTTGAAAAGACGCAACGATTCGCTTTGGCTCTGCTAGAACCTTCCCCCTCTCCCCACGTCTTGCTCAACCTCAATACCTGCCTGGATATTCTGGGTATGGGTATGGGTATGTAGGTATGCGACCAGTCCAGTGGCAGTGTTGGACCGAGGCGACCACATCGCATGGCGATTCCAAGGATTCCAAGGATTCCAAGGATTGCAAGCCCTGTTCACGGACCGGACCGGTAAACATGCCATCTCCATCATGCAATCCAGGAACCACTGAGAAAAAAAGAAAAAGCTGTACTTTATATTTACTTTATATTCCGACCAACGGCCTCTTAGCACGCTGCAGTATGCAAACTCAGGTGCAGACTCTTGCAGATCCTCCCAATTGCCTCTATTGCCTCAACTGCTTCAACTCCCACGACTTCCATTCCTCCGCCTGCAGCGCACCAACGCTTTCCGGCTTAACGTGCAGGTTGGGCACCACTGCACTGCACCGCACTGCACTGCACTGCAATGTCGCGACATCAAGAATTTCGATGCCAGAAGGAATACGACGAGACGCACGTCGTCCCACAACCGACGGCGACGTGGCCCAATGGCGGAACCCCCCCCTCCAATGAACCGCTGGCACGATTATCATCAGATTAATTCTGCATTCTCAAGGTGGGACGTTGATGCATCGGGCATCGGGGATCGTCGCTTTTCATCTTCTCATCTCATCTTCTCATTTCTCATTTCTCATTTCCTCCAGCCTGTGCCTTTTTTTACTTCACGCTGGCACCAATGCGCCAATCCATAAGACCTGCCGTCTTGCATCGTTATACTGTGCATGTCCCCTCAGACCTTCTCGTTCAACGTTCAACGCAAGCAACCAAGCAAGCAACCAAGCAAGCAACCAAGCAAGCAACCAACCAAGCAATCAATCAAATCGATCAGCTTGCCCTTCCCTTCTAGACATCTCATCATTACACGTCTCTGCTCTTGTATGTGCCACACCCGCTGCTGAACCGCGCCCAATGTTACCCGACCTTGCCTATTGTCTCGCACAGTGTGCTCGCATTTGACCCGACACAGACTCATTGCTGGCTGGCACTCGAGGCGTCGCCTTCGAGCGAAAGGGCATAAGAGCATAAGAACATCGATCTCATACCTATTTGCTACTGTTACACTAGGTAGCTTCGGGACATAGCTCTGACTGAGTTGCGCTTTCTCACTATCTTCCAGTATGGAAATCTCATTTTGTCCTTATAGGACCCAAATCAACCCGTCTAAAATTCTTTACACTAGAGTAAGCACGCCGGTCACCTTCTCGGGCAACGCGAAGGATCTGCTGCTCCTCGACGCGTGCAGGGTAAATGACGACGACGAAGAAGAAGGCGAAGCTTGTAAGTTGGCATCGACACCTTGGCATCTATCTGGCACTTACAATTGCGCAGCCGACCCTCCGGAACAACTTAAGGAAGAAGAAGGCGTTGGAGATCCTCCAGACTCTCCATCAGTAGTTGAACCAGAGCACGCTGCTCTAGAAGCAGCAACAGAAGAGGTAGTCTTCCCAGAAGATATCAGTGAAGCAACATCCGACCAACACTCAGAGGAACAGCATCCACCCGATCCCAAACCGCCCAAGTCGAGCCTCTCATCGCATTCACACAAGAGTAACAACACCAACAAAAAGAAAAAGGAGAAGACAGTCTCCTGGTTCGCCCCCATGGCAAAGCAGAAGAAGCCCAAGCGGGGCGGCGGGGGCAAGAAGCAGAAGCCTATTGCGGCTGATGAGGCCACGCCTGGCGATGCTGAGCCTGTTGCTGCCGACTCGGCGACAGAGGCTGCTTCTGAGGAACCGAGCCCTGCTGCCGACGAAGAGAAGCCTGCGGACCCTCCTGCTGCTGCTGATGAGGCCTTGGGCAACCCTACCGCTGGTGAAGAGATCGCGGCAGTTGCTGAGGATACCACACCGGAGGAAAAGCCGACAGAAGATCCCACCCCGGTTGCCGACGGACCAAGTGCCGATCAGCCAGTCGAGGCCACTGAAGGGTCTGCCCCAAGTGAGGACACACCACCGGCCGTGGTCGAAGACGCACCTCCAGCAGAAGAAGCCAGCGCTCCAGCCGAAGGAGCAAGTGCTCCTCCAGAAGAAGCCAGCACTCCAGCGAAAGACCCAGCTCCCGTCGCTAACGAGCCAGAAACAATCGACGAGCCAGAAACCACCGACGAGTCACCTCTCACCAACTCCACGCCCGTAAGTGAAGACGCCAGCCCAACTGACGACACGCCACAGGACAACCCTCCCGCTCCCGCCGAGAACGTCGAAGATAACCAAGCCGAGCCAGTTTATGATGATGCCGCTCCCGGTGGCAGCGAAGAGATTGCGGAGCCAGAGCCGGAGCCAGAGCCGCAGCCGCAGCCGGAGTCGCACTCCGAGCCTCTCGAGATCGCAGCAGGAGAAGAGAACACGTCTGATGTCGCAGATGGAGAGGAATCGGCTGCAGTGGCTTCAAGCGAAGGAGGAGAGGTCGCTGACATATCAGGCGGGGATATACCTGTTGAGCCCGTAAGCAGTGAAGAAGAGGCGCCGGGTGGAGACGCTCCCGTTGAGATACAGACCGAGGAGGAGCCGTCGATTGCGCTGACCGAAGCCAGCGACAAGGGTAAAAGCACGGAAGCAACGAGCACGGATGACACACCGACGGAACCCGAGATCACCAAGGATAGTCTTCCAGAAGCAGCAAGCGAAGGGGCGGAGCCGGAGGAAACTCTCCCTGGCGATGAACCACAGCCGGAGGAGGCTGAGACCGAGACCGACAGACCCCCAAGCGATGACACGAAACCGGATGATGCCGCCGAAGGAGGAAACGCAGAAGAAGTCGCGGACAATCCGGAGCCTGAACCGGTGGCAACGGAGGAACCGAAACCAGAAGAACCGGAAGGAAATAGCAGCGAGGAGTTCCTCGTCGCCACGGTTGTGAGCGATGAGACCGAACCAGAAAAAGCTGCCGTCGAAGAAGCAAAGAGCGAAGAGCCTGACATTGCTGAAAACTCGGAAAGCGCTGAGGTCGAAAATCCGGAGGAGCCTGTCCAAGAGCCGGTGGTCGAGGCTGAGAGCACTCCAGAGCCTGCAGCTGAGAGTGCTGCCGATGATGACGAAAGCAAGCCAGAAGAAGCAACCGAGGGCAGTCAAGAGGATGCTCCGGTCGAGAAGAGCGAGCCTGACGAGGGTGTTGCTGATGCCGCCCCAGACGAAGAAAGCAAGGAGGAGGAAATCGTTGAAGTCGTCGAGATCGTTGGGGAAAACACACCAGATGAGGACGTCGCCGGAGCCTCTCCGGAAGAAGAGAAAGAGGAGGATCCCGTTAAGGAAAACAAGGCTGATGAGGACGTCACCGAAGATCCTCCGGAGCAAGAGATAGAGGATAACACCGTTGAGGAAACTAGCCCGCCTGAAGGGAGCGCCCCCGACGATTCAACCCCCGACGATTCTCCTGGAGACGGCACAAAGGAGGAAGAAGCAGAGGAAGAAATCGTCGCTGTCGAGGAGACTCCTGTCGAGAATACTAAAGCGGACGCAGCGCCTGATGGAGGAAGCTCCGAAACACCAGTTGAGGAGAGTGCAGCCGCGGCATCGACCGATGCAGTCGAGAGTCCTGAAAGCCCAGAGGAGAAAGCAGACCAAGAGGGCGACAAGGAGATCATCGTGGAAGACGCGCCGGTGGCCGAGGACACGACCGAGCAGACGAACGCCGAAGCCGAGGAAACCCAAGAATCTCCCGCAAGCGAAGAAACTCCAACCGCTCCTCCCGTCACCGAGGCGCAGGCCGTTGTTGCCGAGGAACCCGAACCCTCTCCTGCCGATAATCCCACAAGTGCGGAAAGCCCAGAGACTGACGGAAGCGCGCCTGGTCCTCCAAGTAGCGAGGAGAGCTCGCCAAGCGTTGAGGAGAGCGTTTCTTCTGAGGAAAGTGCGGCTGTTCGGGCTGAGGACCAGAAGCCAACGGAGGAGGACGATCTAGCTGAGCCAGCTGTCGAAGAGGCAGCAGAGGTGACTCAAACAGAGCCAGCTGCCATTGAAGAACCAGCAGAGACGACTCAAACAGAGGCAGCTGCCACCGAAGAAGCAGCAGAAGAAGGCTCGACCGAGCCAACTGCCGCCGAAGAGGCAGCAGAGGTGACTCAAACAGAGCCAGCTGCCATTGAAGAAGGAGCAGAGGTGGCTCAAACGGAGCCAGCTGCAACCGAAGAGGCAGCAGAGGTGACTCAAACTGAGCCAGCTGTAACCGAAGAAGCAGCAGAAGACGGCTCAACCGAGCCAGCTGTCACCGAAGAAGCAGCAGAGGCGACTGAAACGGAGCCAGCTGTAACCGAAGAAGCAGCAGAAGACGGCTCAGCCAAGCCAGCTGTCACCGAAGAAGCAGAAGAAGACGGCTCAACCGAGCCAGCTGTCACCGAAGAAGCAGCAGAGGCAACTCAAACAGAGGCAGCTGCCATTGAAGAAGTAGCAGAGGTGGCTCAAACGGAGCCGTCTGCCATTGAAGAAGCAGCAGAGGCGACTCAAACGGAGCCATCTGCCATTGAAGAAGGAGCAGAGGTGGCTCAAACGCAGCCAGCTGCAACCGAAGAAGCAGCAGAAGACGGCTCGACCGAGCCAACTGCCGCCGAAGAGGCCGCAATCACAGAAGTCCCGCCAGCCGATACTCCGACCGCCGAGGAGGCGCTGAGTGGTCCACCGCAGGTCGAGGAGAGTGCAGAGCCTGAAGGTAGCAGCAAAGATGAAGAAGCTGTTATTGTTGAGGCAAGCCCAGATGTTGTGGAAGAAAGCACTCAAAGCACTCCTGTTGCGGAGGAGGAAAAGCCGGCCGAAGACGCGCCAACCACAGATGAGGCTCCGGCTCCAGCTGAAGACGCACCTGTGGTAAGCGAGGAGGCTGTTGTTGAAGAGATCCCGGCTCCAGCTGAAGAGGCGCCTGTGGTAAGCAAGGAGGCTGGCGTTGAAGAAAAGTCTGTCGATATTCCAGTGGAAAGGGAGTCCCCTGCGCCCTCCGAGGACCTTCCCGGAGAGCCACAGCCAGAAGATCCACCAGCGCCAGCAGAGGAAACCGCAGCCCCCAAATCCGCTGCCGACGAAGTCCCTCGAGCAATAACCGACACAGCCATCGTCGAAGAACCCGAGTCCACCGAGCCCGCCGCCGTCGACTCTCCTCCTCGACCTCCAAGCCCCACCGACAAAAAGCGGCGCTCCAGGCACTCCTCCCATTCCCATTCTCACTCCTCCAAGAACCATTCCTCACGTTCCTCCAAAGACAAAGAGAAGGAACGCGCTCTCCCATCCGCCGCAGCCGACGAAATCGCCACGCCGCCATCTAGCTCCCGTCCGCACAGGAAGAGGAGGGAGAGCGGCGCCAGCCTGTCCGAGTTCCTGAAGATAGTGACGCCGAAGGCCATGCAGCAGCATGATTCGGGGATGAGCATGGGCGTCGGACATAGATCGGACGAGAAGCAGCGCGATAGGGAGCACAGGAGAGAGCGCACGGCCGAAGAGCAGGCTGCGCACGAGGCGCGGAAGGCGGAGAGGAAGGCAGCGAAGCGCGCGCTGGTGGAGGCGGCGGAGGCGGAGGCGGCGGCGCAGAAGGAGGCGGAAGAGGCTGCGAGGGTGGCGAGGGAGCAGAAGGATGCAGAACGTCGGGAACGCCATCGGTTGCGCGAGCAGAGGAGGAGGGAGGAGGAGGACCGACGCAGGGTTGAAGATGAGAAGCGCCGCGAGGAGGAGGAGGCTGCACGCGCGGCGCACAGAGAGCGGAGACGGAGGCATTCGACGGCTGTCAGGAGCGAAGAGAAGGGCGGCCTGAATGGCGAGAGAGCGGAGAGGCCGAAGTTGATCAGTCTCAAAGGCGAGTCCGAGATGGGACGGGACAGGGAGAGGAAGCGCGATGGTATGGATGGTGAAAGGGAACGGCCGAGGAGCAGCAGAAATGGGAGCGAGCGCACCCGTAGGGTTCGCACGCCAGAAGAGCAGGAGGCGCATGAGCGGCGCAAGGCGGAGCGGAGGGCCCGGGAAGCGGAGAGGATCAAGGCGGAAGAGGAGGAGCGGGTTAGGCTTGATGAGGACAGGAGGAGGAGACATGAGGAGAGGAGGCGGAGGAGGGATGAGGAGGCGGCGATGGAGGCGGCGACGGAGAAAGAACGTCCGCGCGCGCGAGAACGTGCGAGGGAGAGGGAGCGGGAGAGGGAACGCGAGCGGCCGGGCCCGGTTAAGGGGCTATTGAAGAAGTGGTTGGGCGTTTAGGGGAGATTGACGAGGGATTATACGTTTGGTTCAGACCACTGGATGAGCAGGCATGCCGTGCTGCCGATACGTCATTTTTCATTTCATTTCACCTGCCGCTGTATATGCTGGCCAGCGGGGCTTTCGGGATATCAAGATTTGGGAGATTGGAATGAGCGAACGAGATGAAGGATGTAATGGGTTCACGAAACGATTCTCTGTACGAAGTCACGTTGTTCTTCTTTTCTTGTACGACCTAGTGTTTTTTGCAGCGCTCTACGATGTCACGATAGTCTTTTCTTCTCCTCTGCTCTTTCGTCTATGGATGAGGGCGCGTTTCGGGATTCTTCGGGGAGGGAATTACGGATTGTGGACGGCGGGTGGATGTTGGAAGATGGAGATGGAGCTGCTGGGATGGATAGCAGCGTTCGAAGTCCGAAGTTCAACGTGCACTGGGGGTCTGTTGTAATGTATTTCGCATATTCATGATTCGTAGTAACAGCTTTGAAGACAACTGCGTCACCGCCGAGTTATCATAATGGGAAATGTCTGATATCACCTCCAAATCATGATAAATGCCTCTACTGTCCCCTAGATGTAATAAGTAAAACGACTGTATATACTATCATGCGTCCGTTCATCATCCCGTCCCGCTCCATACCATTCTCTGGATCTGGGGGATCTTACTCGGTGAACCTGTCTCTTCTGGCCAAGCTGGCTTTGCATCAACATTAATCCCCACGACAAATCTCGCCAGAAAGTAGCTTACTAGTGCAAAGATCTGCTAGCGCGCTGCAATTATCAAAACCTCCTACCTCGTCGTGCTTCCACATATTGTAAAAATGAGAATTGTTGATTGTCAGAATCACGCCATTGTATAGCTGTAAAAGATTAAGGTCTTTACAGGATCTATCGTTCTCGTGTTGTCTCCTGGGACGCACTGTATGTCGGCGATGTCAGGAGATTTCGCAGAGGGAGATTTGTGATAAAACTGTCATTTATCGCAGCAATGATCCTGACCACAAGAATCAACCAAACTCCTTTGACTGCCTTTTTCAAATCTTTATCAGAAAAAGGCTTCACGTAGTCAAAGCAAGGGAGGCCTTCGGTGATAAGTTTGTTGTCATCAGCATGGAGAGCGGCAATCCCCATCCATAGCTTGCTTTGAAGCTTCGGAAGAACGGCCCACGAGATGGACGGCATTTCCGCGGCTGGTCCACTGCACGACGTTAATAAGCACATTGCCGGATATCACGCTGACAAAAGGGTATAAACCATGTATGCATTGCGTTGACCCTGAGTTCCAGCACCAATTCTAGCGACGGAACGTGTTTGGAGTTCGGTGGCGCGACCCTGAAGAGAAATTAATGCATGGCGTCTTCAGAGAGGACGCTCAAGAACAATGTCTAGTGTACTTCGCGTATCATCAGTCTAGGGATCGTTGAGGTTGTTGTCTCTCTTCCTGGCATCTTCAGACAGAGTTTGGGAACTCCGGCTTGAGGCTCTGCTTTGAGAGGCTTGCGAGCTGAAATCTTCGACGCGGCAAGTTTACGTTTGCCAACTGGAGTATCAGGCGCTGGATGCTTTCTCGAAGCTCCAGAACTCGCAGTCGCAGCCGAGATGTCTTGTGGTTGATATCTCGGCGTGATTGATTTGATCTGTCGTGCATAGGAGAAAAGGTGAAGCTGTGAGGGTTGAAGTGAAAGGTGGAATGGGATAATGCTAGGAGGAGAGGTTGTACTCGGCGCTAGGACCAGAACATATCCTCACGGCTGCTGGGAACCACCAGCAATATTACGCATGAGTACCTGGATATGACCCTTTGTAGAATATGATAATAATTGACAATAAGAGATGAAATAATAAGGACTTTCGTCGAAAGACATGCCTGCACCAGAGCTGGATATGCAGAATTACTGTATACAACCCAAACTTGTTGAACACAGTATCAATGGACTGTGTGCACGGAAGCAAAAGTGTGATAAAAGCAATGTAGAATAAATCTATCTAAACTACGGAATAGGCATCTCTCATATAGAGAGCCTCAAATAAAGAAGTGAAGACTATCAAACAGTGTTCCATGCATGGTGGCTTCCATGCATGAACACAAACAGAATCTTCGGGTGGCCGTCAGCTATTGGAAGTGAATGCCCGTATTCACGCAACAAAACTAAGCAAACTTCAAAATGAGGGAAAATTCAGGGAACAGGAAGAGAAATATTGTACTCAAAAGAGATTAACACACCGACTTATGGAAGTCATGAGCTATGTTATAGAGGGAGCTTGTCAGAAGAAGACACCCAGAACTCAGATAGATAGATGGAGCATCTCGTTTGATTCCACTTGGTATAAATAACACAATGCGCCTTCCCGGATGCCCCTATTTTGGTCCTCCGATCATTTAACACACCCTCTACCCAGCATTGGCATGTCTCATTACTCAGTACACTATCGAAAAAGCTCGCTCAGATAAGATGCTTCGACCTACGATCACCAGTTAGTTCAACCCTTCGCAATTTAACATGGGCTCCTTGCCTGAAATATGCGCGCAGATAAACAATCTGCCACGCTCCTAATGCGACCAGCATACCAACTGTGCAAAATCCAAACCACTTCACACGGTTGTTCGTGCTCTCATTCGTGTCTCTGAGCTTTTGCTCTCTGTGCCTCAGATACTCCATCTCGTTCACAATCTCCTGGACCAATTCCTCCATACGGCGCAGCTCTGTCTCGACAGGCTTGAGCTTCTCCGTAGCTTGGACCGCAGACCAATCTTTCGCATCAGCTCCAATGTCAACATCCAGCTCGACGTGGCGGAGATGGGGTTGAGGTGCGGTGTCTGCAGAACGGGTGTCAGATACGCATAGCCTAACGGGGCAGTCTTCATACTGGAGTATAGCAAATTCTCGAAGCAAACATCAAAGGCGGAATCGGCAAGGGAAGTGAATGCCATTCTCTTCTCTCCAGCAACATCCTTGGCTCGCGCATAGTCGTTTCTTAGAGCGTCTGTGATCTATCTCACCGTCAGCATCCGACACAATTGGCAATTGGCACTCTTGACAAGCTCACATGAATATTGACTTGCATCCCATCTCCCTTCTGCCCACTGACTGTCGCCGTAACCATCACCAAGGTGTCCTTGGACACAAAGTTCCGTATACACCTCACGTTCTTCTTATCATGGTGGGGATATGCCAATAAATCGAACTTCAGAGCCTCAGCACACGCAAGCAGCAGCGCCAGCCCGCAGAGGACGCGCAGCAATGAAGTCGAGAAGGCCATATTGTCTTCAGCGCAAGTGGTGACAGCTGTTCTTGTCTTGTCGCGTGCAAAAGGAGGTCGCTCCGTCCCTGGGTCGCTGCCAGGAAGTTTAAGCGACGTGGTATGTAGCTTTACCCCTGTCTTCTACGTGCCTTCACCACCATCCGGATTATCTTAACTCCGGATAACTTCGATATCACGTGCAACACCATTCAATTCCGCCTCGCCTCGATAATCGCGAACGACGATCAACATTCTTGAACGAGCAACCAAATTGAGGATTGAAGCTTCAACAACCTTATCATAACACCGCAAAGATGCCCAAATGTGAGTTGCTCGCTATGCGATCTGGATTATGAGCTTTGCTAATATATACATACAGTCTTTTGTACGTTTCTTCAGCCTTCTGCATTCGCGCCGCCCGACGTCCTTGTCTTGAACCTCATACTGACGCTTCTTCAGGCGACTACTGCGATGTCTATCTTACGCACGACTCGATGAGCGTGCGCAAAGCTCATAATAGCGGCCGTAACCATCTGCGCAATGTAGTCGACTACTACCAACGTACGCCTCCACACACCTCCTCACCCCTCGGCTTCCATCCTCTCTTCTCCTCTCCATCCTTCAGCCTCATACTGACTTGATCCCACACAGAAATCGGCCACGAAAAAGCCCAATCAGTAATCGACTCCATCACCTCTTCCTACGCCGCCGAAGGCCAATCCTCGTCCAACCCCATGCTAAATACAAACCCCGGCTTGGGCCAGCCCTTCCCGCCACCACCCTTCGGTCGCGGCATGCCACCCACCCTCCCCAACGGCATGCCAATGCCCTTCCCACCACCCGGCGGCCTTCCAAGCGGCATGCCCTTCCCTCCACCCGGCGGTCTGCCAAACGGAATGCCCTTCCCGCCACCAGGAGGGTTTCCAGCAGGCATGCCTTTCCCTCCTCCTGGCGGACTGCCGTTCCCGCCGCCGGGAGGTCTCCCAGCCGGCATGCCTCCATTGCCGCCGAACTTCCAGTTCCCGCAAGGTGCGCCGCCGCCGGGTGGATTCCCCGGATTCCCCCCGCCACAAGGTTTCCCACAGCAGCCGCCTAGTGCGTCGGCAGGAGGACCACCAGAGCAGAGCAGGGACCCGAGATTACAAGGACGAGACGCGTTCAGTGACAGAAGATAGGCGAGCTGGGAGATTGGTCACGGTGGAGAGGTTGTTTCGGCAATGACAGAAGAATGCATTGATGGTGGGCGTTACGATATGGCGGAGTCTAAGGCGTTACATCTGGCTCGGGCGCTATTCGCGGATGGAAAATGATGATTGGTTCAAAATGTACTTTTATACCAAGCGCTATACCAAATATTGGTTGTACAGTTCCTAGCAACTCTAAGTGGACTACCGTGCGCTGTTACTGTGGTGATTCATGTCCACCAATTTGACCCCCCCTACAGCCACCTTTGAGCCCAGGGGGCGGAGTGTTGTAGGAGGCAGCATTCCTTGCAAGAGCCTGGCCAAAATACTCAGCATGCATCTCAAATTGCCAAGGCCTGCCGGTCTACCTGGAGTGGCTGGTGACTGTACTATGTTTCGTCCGTCAGGTGCAAGGATATGAACATGTTTCAATTCAGCAGTACCGCCTCATATGTATAAGCCCGAGTAAGGGGAGCTTTCAGCATCTCTCCAGATCGACTTCACTAGTTCGCCGTTGTTCAATATCTACGCGTCTGCTTTTGAGTCTCGAAGCAGGATCTTACAGTTTGCAGGCAGTCTCAACCCTTTCGTCCAGAAATATTATCTGACCTTGGCCGGTGGATCAAGCGCCGTAATCTCGAGTCTCACCCTTTCCATGAGGGAGTTGAATAAATAATAAATTAAGAATTGGTATTCGAATTGCTAATAGGAAAATATTAAAGTAAATAAATATTTAGCGACTTTGCTTGGTTGCCCTGTACACATAGCCCTTCTATCTAACGTGGATAGATCTTCTCTTCTTTAATCAAAACAATCTCACAATGACCACCCTGTGCAATTCGCCAAAAATGTCTTTGCCAAAAATGGGCCCGTAGAGGATTTCCGCAGTGGCCAGGATACTCACAGAGCTCCAATCGACACCAGAGAACCCGAACGCGGAGACCTGTAGGTGGAAGCCCTGCCCAGGTAGAGGCAGGCGGCGAAACTGACTGACTTAGCATTGCAATTGTCCATTTCATACAGGGAGGAAAGGTAATCTCCCAAGGCTGCTAAAGACCTGGCTTTGTGGACTTAACGGCGCTGCTATTTGAGAAGAGGGTATATACGCATTTGGCTTCAACATTGTGAATCTTATCATCAGAGGGAAAGACAGACTACTTGAACTCTCTAGATATCTTCGCAGAGATGTTACAGAGTTAGAGATAAATTGCCTACTATTTTACCATTCTCATTTGTTAACCTTCGAAGAGGGGGTGATCGAAGACTAATCTTCATTGACTATGATATTGCTGTCTCATTCGACAAGCAGGGTCAATATGACGAAGCGTCGGTTCAGAAACTTCATGGACTTTGTCGAGTTCAGGAAGCCACTGAGAAATCTCAAGCTCTTGAGTCGAATGCTGGACACTTCTCTCTATGACTACAATTTACTGCAAAATCGAAAACTGGAGTAAGTACTGCAAAAGATATCGCCCGCAAGGCCTCCCCCGAACAGTATGGAGATTCTCTAACTTGCCTGGACTCTGCATCTAAAGGTATGAAGGATGTCACTCCGAGGGGAGAGATTCAGCACCTACTGTCCTGCGCGCACTCCCTTGACGGAGTTCATCCGTCCCTGCTCTCGACGATGCACTGTCCTGGGGCCATAGCGCGAGAAGGCGACTTGGGTGGCATTGACCTTGCCACAGAGCTTCTAATAGAAGGCATGAAATATAGAGAGATGAAGCTAAAAGTCGATCATATTGTGTTGAGATGTTCGGTCGGTTCTCACATTATGCATGTCTCACATCCAGAGCATGCAGGAGCATATTTGTCAAGAGTAGAGCTACGCAGTAGAAATAGATGAATGAAAAGTGATTAATTAACTAACTATGCTATGGACCATCCTTCTCTTGATATAGGTGGCCGTGACAAAGGCTCAAAGAGCCGATGGAAA
>Ga0209512_1000955_pt1 | contig 39739 bp, 32 predicted proteins | sample frozenSSSSmetaG_FD_184142 | JGI IMG/M metagenome (GOLD analysis project Ga0209512, IMG submission 184142) | Glacier valley bacterial and archeal communities from Borup Fiord, Nunavut, Canada, to study Microbial Dark Matter (Phase II) -... | ecosystem: Environmental > Aquatic > Freshwater > Ice >...
ATACTAAAACGCGATTAGCTGTATGTAATCGGACAGCCCTGGCTAAGACAACCCGTTCTAAATCCTTACCTTTTCTAATTAAATCTGTAACTTCATCTCGGTGACTCACTCGCACCACATCTTGCTCAATAATCGGACCTGCATCAAGATCGGCAGTTACATAGTGAGATGTTGCACCGATGATTTTTACACCACGTTCAAAGGCTTTGTGATACGGGTTTGCACCTACGAAGGCAGGTAAAAATGAATGATGAATATTAATAATTTGCGGAAATTGCTGAATAAAATCTTTGCTGATAATTTGCATGTATTTTGCCAAAACAACTAAATCTATGTTGTATTCCCGGAGTAATTCCAGTTGTTTGGCTTCTTGCTCTTGTTTGTTATCTTGGATGGGTAGGTAGTAATAGTCGATGCCAAATTGTTCAGCTACCGCTTGGAGATTTGGGTGATTGCTGACTATTAACGGAATTTCTCCAGAAAATTCATGAGCACGTTGTCGCCAAATCAGGTCAAATAAACAGTGATCTTGGCGGCTGACCCATAAAGCAATGCGCGGGACTGTATCAGAAAAGTGCAATTGCCATTGAGCTTGTAAAGGTTGAGCGATCGCACTAAAGGCAGGTGCAATAACTTCACGCGGTAAATAGAAAGAGTCTAATTGCCATTCGATTCTCGTCAAAAACAAGCCTGCAGCTAAGTCTGTATGCTGGTCGGCATGAATGATGTTACCACCATTGGAGTAGATAAAATTGGCGATTTTTGCCACTAATCCTCGTTGATCTGGGCAAGAAACTAGTAAGGTTGCTGTCGGAGTTGTCATAATTATTACCTGACTATTAAGTGATTTTTATTGAAAAATAACCGTATAATTTCAGAGGCTAATGTGCTTTATTTAACTTACCATTAATTGAGTTGGGAAAATTTAGTCATTGAATCATTTACTTTTTGTAAACTTTAACTTCCAGTTTTGAGGACAATGCTTTAGTATTTTTACTGAGTATAAAATTTGATTGACTCTTCACCCAAAGTAAAACATAGTTTACATCTTCTTTAGAGAGAGTCAGCTAATAATAGAAGTAGTAGCCTAAATTTTGCATTTTATATATTTGTATTCAGGAATTTACTACTCAGTAAGTGAAGACGTACTAAAGAAGTACAGTAATGTCCAGTTGTGTCATAAATCTAATTTCTACCTACTTAACCTTTTTTAAAGAAAAACACTCATGCTACTATCACTTCTCTGGAAGTTAGGTATTATATATTACTTGTTCATAGCTTGTATTCTATTTTTCCGGTGGTTAGATTTTTTTGTTAAGGATAGCAGCATGACTAGGGAGCAGAGACATTTCTCAGTCATAATTTTAGTGTCGGCAACTTTGTTATGGCCAATTACTGTGCCGTTTTCCTACATAGAGCTATTAAAATCTCAACAAAAAATTATTGATAATTCTGATATCTCTGTTATAAATGATACGTATACAGAGCAAGAGCCTCGTTCAGCTAATTCGAGCTTTGGGAAAGGAAAACTACTCAACTGATGGTTTTTTTAACGAAGTGTAAAGTGATATTAATTTGTTTGTGCATTTACACTCCTTTAAGGTTTTTTACTAGGTAGAATTGGCGCGATGGTCGCTGTTGGTGTGGGAGTAGGCGTGATGGTCGCTGTTGGTGTGGGAGTAGGCGATTGAGTTGTAGTTGGTAGGGAAACAGGAGGTGTATCACTGTCTTCTGGCTCAACGGGGACGTGATTGTCTGCAAACCACTCGGGAAGTTGACGATTTACAGCATTTTGAAAACTGGTAGGCACTAATAAGATATTTATTTTTCCTGATGGATTAGTTGCTTGGTCAGCTAGAGCATACAAGAAACGGTGATTGAAGTCATGCTTACCTAAAATCAACTGATGATTTTGCTGATTTTTAAGTTTAATCTCAATTGTAGCTTGCGGCGGTTGTAGACCATATTCTGGTAATTGATTTGCCGCAACTGTTAACACGCGATCGCTCTTACCCAGTAGCAAAGTCATTAAATAAGACACACTAGCATCACTAGCTGGACCAACTGCTGGAGACTTAAGCATCCATTTATACTTAGATGATTTTTCAGCACGTTGGATAAATAACGTCTTAGCGTTGATCTTTACGGTCAACGCCTGAACATCATCCGCTTTAAAATTGAAAATTTGCTGTTGGGTTTGAATTTCTGGCTTGGTGGTCTTCCCATAAATTTCCCGGAAGTAAACCACACCTGACATCGTCAACGCCAAGAAAAACAAAACGATTGTAGTCGGTTGCAATTTCATTTTTTTTAATTCTACCGTCGTTGCCACCAAAGAACACCAGCGCTCAAAAATCCGAGGATGGGTAACACCAACACCGATGTCCAACTCAAAAGTTGACCTTGGGCGGGAGTTAGGTTGATGCGGCGGTTTTTGACTTGTTTGGGACGAATCAACAGTGGTTGGTTATCTTGCTGACTTAGCCAAGTTACGGAATTCAAAAATACATCTCCATTCAATTGTTGGTCAAATAAACCATCGGTGGCGAAATCAGAATTACCTATGACTACTAAGCGGGACTCTTTAGCGATGGGACGGGCGGGAACGGCTGGAGGAGTGGTGGATGATTTGGTTCCTGTGACGGTAATAGTAGGGATAGCTTTGGTGGGAGTAGCAGTATTACTGGCTGCAGTTGAGGTGGCTTTGCGAGTAAGCGCAACACCTAAAGCTAAAGGACCTGGAAGATCGCTTCCTTGGTTAAATTCCAATTTTTCACTTTTTTGATCGCTCTCTGCCCAAGAGTCAGGATAGGATTTGGTGAGGAGGAGATTGGTGGATTGGACACCAGCTACGGGAGTCGTCTCAATCGCACGGGCTAGCCGATAAAAAGACATGCCTTTACCAAAACCTTTGGTAATTGGGTGGTTGCCATATTTTTGGACAACGGGAACCGCCGGACCGAGTCCCACACTACTTTTAACATCTACGACTAAACGATTGTCTAGTTTGACACCCCAATCATTTAGTAATAGGTCAAGCTTCGGTTCCGTATTAGGATCGATCATCAACAGTAAATTACCACCGCGATCGAGATAATCTTTTAAAGCTTTGACTTCAGTGGGAAACAACTCTCTCCGAGGTCCGGCGACTATCAATACCACAGCATCTGCGGGGACGCTAGATTCGGCAAGATTTAGTGGAAGAGGAGTGAAATTTTTATCACCTAAAGTATTCAACGCCTTGGAAATACTACCTTGTCCTGGTTGGAGTGAGTTTTCACCATGACCTTGAAGCAGGTAGACTTTACTGATGTTTGAGCTGGTAATTCGTTGCAAAGAGTTTGTTAATCGCAATTCCGATAACCTTTCACTCTCATTAAGCACTTGTACTAACTTGTGCTGATTCTTGGCTTCTACATAGACTTCACCCGGTCCTTTGACGCCGAACTTTTCCGCTAACCCCGGTCTGAGTTGCGGATCGACATACTCAAAACTGAATAACTTGCTTTGGCGGCGGTAATTTTCTAGCAAGTCAATGTCTAAAGGATTTTGACCGCGTTCAAATAACCACACTTTTATCGGATATTGTAACTTTTGGACTTGTTGTTGTGATTGAGGTGCGAGGGTGAATAATTTTGTTTCTGTCAAATCTATGCGGACTAAATAGCGGCTTGCTAAAAAGTTAATCAACCCTAAAATCACCACAACCGAAATTGTCGCAATTAGTGCATTAGTACCGGCTTGAGTAGAACGGCGTTCCCACCACTTATTTTTGCGGGCAGTGGTAATTAACCATGCAGCAGTACAACCAAACCCCAAGATGATTAATCCTAAAGGAACTTGTCCCCATATTCCTGAGACAGCCCCCGCTGTCAAACCCATCACCAAGAGGCAAGGACCAATCCAAAATAGATATTGCCATTTCTTTTTTATCATTAGTCATTAGTCATGAGTCATTAGTCTATCGATGGTGCGACAAAGAACAAATGCCAAAATACTTATTTGTTAAGATCGCTGAAATCGCAGAGCATCAATAGATTGGGCAGTGAGAAAAATTCCTAAAAAGATGTAACTGGCAAACAAAATTAAACTGCTGCTGTCGATAATACCTTGCACCAGATTAGTGTAATGTTTGAGCAACGATAGATGTCCTAAAGCTTCGCCAATTGGACCACCAACCGCTTTTGCCATCAAATCTACCAATAACAACAGTAAAATCGTGGCAAAAGTCAAGACAGCCGCGAGGATAGTGCTATCAGTTAAGGAGGAAATAAACATTCCTAGAGATAAAATTGCCGCTGCGAGCAAAATTAATCCCAAATGTCCCAAAATCGGGATTCCGGGTTGAACTGCTGGACTGGCTGCACTTAAAGCGATCGCTTCAAACACCATCAGTGGCACAATCAAGGTGATAAAAAAAGTCAGTACTCCCAACAATTTACCGACAGCTACCGCCCAGTTAGTTAATGGTGAAGTAGCTAACAACTCCAAAGTGCCGCGCTTGCGTTCTTCTGCGTAAAGTCCCATTGACAGGACAGGCAAAATGAACAATAACAACCATCCCAATCGGTCTAAAAAGGCACGTACAAACTCATAGGCAACATCAATTGAGGTTGCAGGTGCGCCTACTTGTTGTCCTTGTAAATCGATTTGCGCCACAGTATAGATAATCCCATCTGGTGCTAGCAAAATCATCGCGAAAAATAATCCCGCTAACAGCCAGAAAATTCCCGCGATCGCATAAGCTAAAGGCGAGACAAAATAGCTTTGGAGTTCGCGGCGATAAATAGCAATAATATTGCCGAATATCACACCCATCAAGCGGCTTCTCCCTCGGTTGGTAAATCAGTATCTTCCAACTTCTTTTCCTCCATCGTCAATTGCAAAAAGGCATCTTCGAGATTTGCTCGCACGCGGCGCATTTCTTGTAAACCTAATCCAGCGTTCACCAATACAGTCGCAATGTCCTGGTTTTTCATGGATGAGCCGGAATTAAAGACAACCCGGAAGCAAGTGCAATTTTCACTTCCTTCACGCTCCATCAATTCGACCACCGGAATTGATTCTACCAGACGGACACCAGGTAAATCTTGTAATACTTGAATTGCAATGTTGGCATCTCCCAATATTTCCAATTCATATCCTGAACCACTAGTGAGTTGCGCGATCAGATTTTCCGGGGTATTTGTCGCCACAATTTTACCCTGATTGATGATGGCGACGCGGCTACAAGTCATGCTGACTTCCGGTAAAATGTGAGTGGAAAGGATAATTGTATGAGTGCCGGCGAGGCTTTTAATCAAATTCCGCACTTCGATGATTTGGCGCGGGTCGAGTCCAACTGTAGGTTCATCGAGAATAATTGCCGGCGGATCGTGAACAATTGCCTGAGCAATACCAACCCTTTGTTTGAAGCCTTTGGAAAGTTTACGAATAATCACATGTCGCTTTTCTAAAAGATTACAGCGTTCGAGTGCTGCATTAATTTTTGCGGCGCGATCGCCCGAGGGTACTCCTTTAATCCGTGTAACAAAAAATAAAAATCCCTCAACTGTCATTTCTGGATACAACGGCGGAATTTCTGGGAGATAACCGATCCGCTGGCGTACCAGTAAGGATTTTTCATGCACATCGTAGCCAGCGATCCGGGCTGTACCACTACTAGCAGGTAAATAACCAGCTAAAATCCGCATGGTTGTTGTTTTACCAGCACCATTGGGACCGAGAAATCCGAGAATTTCTCCAGGTTCTACATTAAAAGTCACATCCTCAATTGCCGAGGTCGAGCCGTATATTTTACTCAGATGCTCAACTTCAATCATGGGGTTTTACAAATGGCGACAAATACGACATCTCAAAATTCTAGAGCAAGTCCGACACTCATAGTTATAAGTGGGAGAATCCCCACGAATAAATAGTGAGGCGATTTTCTCTGGTCACGAAGAAAAGAAAAATTATCAATAATCTACCAATGACTATGTTTTACGTTCATCCTGTAACTGGAAATGATGCCGCGAATGGTTCGCGGTTCACACCTTTTAAAACTCTCACCCGCGCTTTGAAATCTCCGCAGCCTAGTACTATCCAATTAGCGCCCGGAATTTATGACGCCGCTAGCGGTGAAGTGTTTCCGCTGGTGATCGGCGTGGGGACAATCGTTGTTGGTAACGAAGCTACAAAAGGGAAGGGAATTGCGATTGTTGGTAGTGGAGAGTATGACAGCCCAACTTTTGGGCGACAGAATATTACCTTAAGCCTCTTGGAGAGAGCTTTTCTCTCTGGTGTGACAGTCACCAATCGCCAAGCCCGAGGTACTGGAGTCTGGATTGAATCCGCATCTCCTACTCTTTCAAATAACACTTTTATTGATTGTGGACGTGAGGGTGTGTTTGTGAGTGGGACATCTAATCCGGAAATTTTGCATAATCTATTCGAGCAAAATGCAGCGGCTGGATTGCTCATGGCAGGTCAGAGTCGAGGCAAAGTGCGGCAAAATGTTTTTCAATTCCACGGTTTTGGCATGGCGATTAGCGATACAGCGGCTCCAATGATTGTGGATAACAAATTTATTGCGGGTCTAGTAGGAGTCGTGCTTTCGCGTTCAGCTAGACCTGTACTGCGGCAGAACCTAATTGAAAACAACAAAACAGGAATGGTTGTCAACGGTAACGCTTTGCCTGACCTAGGCAATCACGAGGCGGCGGGCAATATTTTTCGCGGTCAGGCAATTGATTTACAAAACTTAACTTCTCTTAACTTAATTTCTGTCGGGAATCAACTCGATCCGCTGCGAGTCGAAGGCGTAGTTAATTTTCGTGTCGTGACTGTTGCCGATGCTAACGAATTGATTGATATGGCTGGACATTGGGCGGCAGATTTTGTGCAGGCGTTAGTTGCCCAAGGAATGTTTGATATTTCCGAAAACCGCTGTTTTCAGCCAGATGCGCCGATTACCCGCCTCGAATATGCGGCTTTAGTCGTCAAAGCCTTTAAACCCCAACCCAGCGCGGCTACTGCCTTTGTAGATATTCCCGCGCAAACAAGCGCTGATCGCGTGATTCAGCAAGCAGTGGGAGGCGGCTTTGTCAGCGGTTTTGCCGATCGCACGTTTCGACCGCAGCAACCTGTTTTGAGGCTGCAAGCAATTGTCTCACTCGTCAACGGATTAGCACTACCAGCAGCCGAGGTTTCCAGTATTAACCGTTACACCGATCGCGACAGCATTCCAGTAGCAGCACGCACTGCTGTGGCGACGGCGACAGCGCACAAAATTGTCGTTAACTACCCCAATCCTCAGTTAATTCAGCCGCAGCATCAGGCAAAAAGAGCCGTTGTCGCAGTCATGGTTTATCAAGCATTAGTCGCACTCGGACGCCAGCCAGCAATTAAGTCAAGCTACATCATTTGAACGTGATTACATCAAAGCTTGAATAAATATGATAAAGTCTCGAAACTCCTAATTTTTGCCGTGATTACCCCGTAGACAAATATGTAAATTAAATGATTCGTAGTTTAATTCCGCTATTTTTGCTCCAATCCTTTACTCCTACGATAGGCTATAGGCTACGATCCACGTTTATTTTTGCCTATTGCCTCGCCCAAATGCGCCAATGTTGATACAAAACGATACGACTGCTGAATTGGCAGTAGAGTTATTAATTCACTATAGTTTTGATTTAAGCGGTTACACTGCCAGTGAACTAATGAGCCGCTGGCAGCAGCGCTATCCTGACAGTTGGGTACATCTGGCAGTAGTTGAAGCGCTGTATCAAGGTCGCTATAAAGCTATTTCCGTTGAACAAATCTTAGCCTTGTGGCAGCGTCGGGGTCAGGCATACTACCACTTCAACATGGAATTTGAGCGCCTTGTGTGCAGCAGATTTCCGCAAAAACTTCACTCCCAAATCAACCCACAAGTATATACAAATCAAAAGACCCATGACTTGCCACTAGCTATAGCCCCCGCAACCGTAGCACCAATAGCTGAGGTGAAGGCGGAGGAAACGCCAGAAACTAGAAGTGAGGAATGGGAAAATATAGCTCAAATAACCCACGAACAATCACCAGCCATTCATTCTCCAATTGGGCAATTTACCCCCAGAACTAGCGATCGCTCAGAGGTCTTTACATCAAAGCTCAAAGCGATCGTCAAGCAGGAGGATTGAGGAATTAATTTTTCTCTCTCACTCAATAGAGGCTCTCAAACGGTTACTGTTGAGCATTTGCACCATTTGCTCAGCGTTAAAGCGATTGCTAAATGCGCCTACTTGCATGGTTTGCCGACCGTTGACAACTGTGATAAAAGCATCGGGGACGAGCGATCGCACTACCGCTGCATCATTCTCGGTTTGAATGTCTACAAAAACTCGGTAACGAGAACCCATGCCTGTAGATGCATACTGAGTGTTATTGTATGCAGTTATATTTGGGTATTTTTGTGTAGGTACAAGGGAATTTTGTGCTGGTATAGGGGATAAGCTGCTTGAGCGCCGACGATGGTTGCCAATGGGAATACTTCCACTGGGTACAGGTAAAAGCCCATTAGCGATGATAGGAGGTGTGCCTGAGGAGTAAGCTGGTTGCTGAGATTGGGGTCGTGCTTCCAAGCGTGGTGTTGGGGCAACAAAATCGAGATTAGAAGAGCCGCTATTGCTATTCTGATTTTGCGGAGGATTGACTCCGGTCATCTGGACGTAATTTAAACTCTGGGTTGTGGCTGGCTGAGTTTGTAGCACTCCTAATCTTCCGGCTGAGGGATTTACTTGGGCTGGCTGTAAATTCGGGAGTTGACGCTCATTAATGGCGGCTGGTGGCATACCATAGGGCTGTGTTTGCCCGGTATATGGTGCTGTTGTGCGCCCGGTGGGTCGATTATTCACAGCCTGCGGCATTGGTGGCATATCACTATTAGGGTTTAGTCCGGTTTGAGGAGTAAACTGCATCTCGTTAACAGGCTTAGGAAATGCGGCTGCAGTCTGCCTGCGTGGCGACACACGGCGCGTATTTTTGACTTTAGATGATGATAGTTTGGGTTTCTTTACAGATTGTGGCTGTGGACGGCTAGGAGGGACTATTGCCAGGTTTTGACTATTGTCAAATGGTCTGGGGGGTAGGTCAGCAGCTTCCACTGTATTTACGATCCCTGTGCCGGAAATATCAATGTTACTACTGGTACGATTCCGCGAAATCGTGTTGCCAAAGGCGGATATTACTTGCTTAGTGGCGCTACCGTTAACGTCATAACGCGCATTGTTACGGAATGTATTGCCGCCTGGGGCGTTGGTAGTTCCGAGATCTGGCAAGGATTGGGCGATTGCGACCAGCCCATCTTCTGTATTTCCTTCTATTAAATTATTCCGCAAAATTGGGCGCGAATTTGCCTGGGCGACAACTCCGGTGCGGTTATAAATAATCCGATTGTTTACTAGCATTGGCGCAGCATTCTGGTTAATATTGATGCCAAAGCCAGTTCTTTCAAAAACATTTTCCCTAATTTCCGGCTGGGAAGTGCCATATACAGTGATGCCGTTAGCACCGTTTTGATAAAAGTAATTATTCCGAATAATTGGCGCACTCTTGCCATTGACGGAAATTCCATCATGACCACTGCCAATAAATGTATTTTCTGCCACCGTTGGGCTGCTAGACTCAATCCACAAACCGTAACCTCGTGGGTTAGGATTGGTGATTGTCACCCCAGTAATCGCTGTTTGATTGGCTCCCACAATCGTGACATTTTGACGTGCTGAGGTTGGGCTGAGGTAAGTATCCCCACCTTGAATGGTAATATTTTTGCCTTTAGTACTTGCATCGCCTTGCAAAGAAATCCCTGATTTGAGCAATATAGGAAACGTCTCTCCGGTTTGAGCACTGTATATTCCCGGAGAAAGCATAATTACAGTATTGGCTTGAGCTAACTGCAGTGCTTGCGTAATCGTTTTTAACGGCGCACGATCGGTGCCAGCCGTCTTGTTATCCCCGACACTTGGGTTGACAAACAGCATCTGTACCTGAGACATTGTTTTCGCACTACTAGGCGATTGAGGTTGTTCCGGCTGTGTTTGAGCAACGCTGGGACGCATCCCGAGAATTATGCAGCCAAGGGTAGCGCTCAACAAAACAATGAGGTAACGAGTCAAAACAGCGGTAATCTGGGACAGTCTTGCTGTCCGGCGAGGTGTCACAACTTGCGGTCTAATTAATTTTTTCACAAAATACTCCTTGATCTAAAACCTTGTGTGACTATTGTTGACAAGTCTGAGGATGATCTAACTGAGATCACGGTTTTTTTTATCAATTCCAAGACAAGGGTCATCAAAACATACCGGAAATAAACTGAGACTGGCTGGTAGGATGAAATCACTAATGGGGTTGTTCCAAAATGGTCGAGCCATATAGGCGCACAGAGCAGGTACAGCAAGTTATTTATAGGATTTTGGACGCAAATTTAGACCGCGCTCGTGAAGGTTTGCGAATTATTGAGGAATGGTGCCGTTTTGGCTTGAATAACGCTCATTTGTCTGGAGAATGCAAGCAGCTACGCCAAGAACTAGCTAGCTGGCATACAGACGAATTACGTTCAGCACGGGATACCCCTGGTGATCCTGGTACTGAGTTATCCCATTCCCAAGAAGAACAACGTTCTAGCCTCAAATCGCTCTTACAAGCTAATTTTTGCCGTGTTCAAGAAGCACTGAGAACCCTGGAAGAATACGGTAAACTATATCACCCGGATATGGGAGCGGCACACAAGCAAATGCGATATCGAGTTTATACCCTAGAAAGTACTTTACTAGGTTATCAGCGACATCAACTGCTATGGCGATCGCATTTATATCTAGTTACATCTCCTTCGGAACAATTATTTACAACTGTCGAAGCTGCCCTCAAAGGTGGACTAACCTTGGTACAGTACCGCGACAAAATGGCTGATGATACTGTTCGCCTGCCAATAGCCCAGAAACTGTGCCAATTGTGCCACCAACATGGTGCTTTATTTATCCTTAATGACAGAATCGATCTAGCTTTAGCAGTAGATGCCGATGGTGTGCATCTCGGACAACAAGACATGCCTGTCGCTATAGCTCGCCAGTTACTTGGTCCGCAGCGCTTGATAGGTCGTTCTACCACAAATCCTGAAGAAATGCAACGCGCAGTGACGGAAGGTGTCGATTACATCGGTGTAGGTCCAGTATACGAAACTCCCACCAAAGAAGGGAAACCAGCCGCCGGCTTAGAATACGTCCGTTACGCTGCTAAAAACTGCTCGCTACCTTGGTTTGCCATTGGCGGCATCGACCCAGCTAATATTAAAGATGTGATCGACGCTGGTGCAGCGCGTGTAGCAGTCGTGCGATCGCTCATGCAAGCAGACCAACCTACCTTAATGACACAATATTTCCTCTCACAGCTACATCACTTTTAGACTTATGTCCGATCAAATTACCATCACCTTAAACGGCGAAAGCCGTACTTGTAATCAAACTCTTTTACCGGACCTACTCCAACAAATGGGTTTTAACCCCCGTTTACTGGCAGTAGAATACAATGGTGAAATTTTACATCGCCAATTTTGGGAACAAACCAAAATCCAACCAGGCGATCGCTTAGAAATAGTCACTATCGTCGGTGGTGGATAATCAGGTACGGATTTCATCCCCAGCAATCCACCCTGAGCATCATGCTGCTTTCCTACCAGAAGCGATAAATTAAGAAGGTAACTAGACAGCCAATAAAAATATAAAGTTTACGGTGCGACGATCGCTAGTCACGTACCCACAAAAAAATGTTTTCCCAGGATTGTATTATGCGTAAAAGATTCACTTCAGCCATTAAGCCAGTACTTAACACACTATTCGTCCTTTGTCTAGCCTTCGGTATCGCCGCAGGTAATGCCGATGGAGCTTTAGCCGCCAGAAGTGGTGGTCGGATTGGTGGCGGTTCCTTTAGAATGCCTACGACTAGTCGTCCTTACTCAGCACCTCGGACTTACGCACCGGGTGGTAGCGGATATTACGCGCCTGCACCGTATTTTCCAGGTGGAGGTGGATTCGGATTTCCCTTCTTGCTTCCTTTTTGGGGAATTGGTGGTGGAGTCAGTGGCTTATTTGGAATTTTGATTTTCCTGGCTATAGCTAACTTCCTCGCCCAAACATTCCGTCGCGTCCGCAATGGAGAAAGCGAAGGAGACTATACTGACAATTCGCAGGTCTCGATCACCCGTTTGCAAGTAGGGCTTTTAGCCAACGCCCGCAACCTGCAAAACGAACTCAACCACATCGCCGAAACAGCCGACACTAACTCAGCAGCCGGTCGCGTCGAAGTTTTGCAAGAAACCTCACTCGCCCTACTCCGCCATCCAGAATACTGGGTATACGCTGGAGGTGGTACAACCGCTGCTCGCTTAAACTCCGCTGAATCCCAATTTAATAATTTAGCATTAGCTGAACGCAGTAAATTCAGTGCCGAAACCCTCTCCAACGTCAATAACCAACTTAAAGCAGCCACACCTAAAGGCGCTTTACCTGGAGAAAACCCTACCGACCTACTGACAGAAGGACCAGGACAATATATTGTCGTCACCCTTCTCGCAGCCACTCTCGGAACTCTCCCTATCGCCGCCATTAACAACGCTGACAACCTGCGTCAAGCCCTCAGCCAAATCGGTAGTCTCCCCCAAGAAAGGCTACTAGCGATAGAAGTCCTGTGGACACCGCAAGCTGAAGGCGACACTCTGACCGCAGATGATATGTTGGCTTATGCTGATTTGAAGTTAGTTTAATCACGCAAAGCACCTACCCTAGAAAGGTAGGACTAGTAAAACAAAGCCCGCCAGCAACAACTAAGCAACCTATTGATTTTGCTTAGTCCATGCAGGTGGGCTTTGTACGTATATAGCGTTTCTTAATCCAGTAAGGTACAACAATTTTAAATCAACGCCGGGGCGCAAGCGGGCGCAAGCGGGCGCAAGCCTTGCGCCCCTACAAACGTACTCATACAGCGCTGGTAACTGCTATAGCCATATCCTTCTAGGGTATCGCGGTTGATAATTGATTTAGGCAGAATGGCAAGACTTATTTAAAAGTTTCGATTAATGTGTATACGTTACCGTTAATAACTTTGGTGAGGGCGTATTTATGAGTCATCCATTTGAGCTAAATCTAGAAGATTTGCAAGAAATTGAAACTGATGTCACAGAAGAACTAACTTTAGAAGCAGCGCAGGCAGTTGGTGGTGGTTCAAAGTTCACAACCCTGATGGCGACCACAGCCGAATATGGAGAAGTTGGTGAAGAAGGAGGTGGTGGAATTATTAAGCCTCCAGTGGCAACTACCAATTACTATGGTGAAGAAGGTGGCGGCAAACCCCCCATTGTGACTCAAGATTGTGTGACATATGGACATGGTGAGACTGGTGAAGGTGGTGGCGGTGTCATAGCGTGGTTATAAACTAATAAAATTTAGTTAGTAACGAAAGTAGGGGCGCAAAGCTTGCGCCCTAATCTTTTTGTTAAGTACTAAACTGTATTAGGTAGTAAACTGTTATCCCATTTTTGCATTAATAATCCATATAAATATATGCATATTTTAGTTTTAAGCAATTTGGAAGACCCTCATGCACAACATGTAGCGAATGCTCTTTCCATGTCTGGGGTCATCGTCAATTATTTATGTACTCGTTCATTTCCTACCGATATCCAAATATCCTGGCAACCAGATGAACAAGTAGGATTTTTAACTTTACCAGACAGACAAAGATTAAATTTACAAGATATACACAAAGTCTTTTGGCGCAATTTCTGCGTTCCGCATATTCCTGATTTAAAGGACGGCAACCTGCAAGCAATTGCTTATAGTGATACGATGAGCGTGTTGCGAACACTATTGCAAGCTGACCCCGATATGTGGGTTAATTCTTGGCAGGCATATCAATTTCACAAAGAGAAGCCGTTACAACTAAGTAAAGTTAAGCAACTTGGTGTACCTATACCCGCTACTCTTATTAGTAACGACCCGGAAAAAATTAGTGAATTTAGCCGTTTGCACAAGGCAATTTTTAAGCCTGTCTACGGCGGTACTCATACTCAGTTAGTCACAGAATCCCATTTAGACCCAGAAAGACTAAACTCGGTATTGAAATTATCTCCAGTCACAATTCAAGCATATATTCCAGGTACGAATATTCGTAGCTATGTGATTGGTGATAATGTTTATTCTGCCGAAATTAGAAGTAATGCTTTAGATTTCCGCGAAGATGAAGCTTCTCAGTTAATTCCTGTCGAGATTCCCGAGTATGTCCACCAACAATGTTTGGCAATTATGCAAGCATTGATGTTGAAGTGGACAGCAATTGATTGGCGTTTACAACCGACAGGGGAATATATATTTTTGGAAGCAAATCCCAGTCCGATGTTTATCTACTTTGAAAATCAGACTGGTTTTCCAATTACACAAAAATTAGTGCAACTGTTAATGAGTTAATGATTTTTGTTAAACTATCTTGTCAGTTTTTGTAGGTTGTGATTGACCAAATGCTTTTTTAGACATATCATCAGAGATTTTGTAAAGTTAAGTTTCTGGGGTTTTTCAAAACAAAGTTATTGTCTTCCTTAATCAAGTCGCCTTGGACAACTAAAGGTAAGCGCTCTTGGTAAGCTTTGACAGCTAATAAATAATCATTAGTGTCTAATGCAATCTGAATTTTCCTAAGTTTATCGACTACAACACCCAATAATGTAACTTCGCCATTTTTACTGTCTGTGTTATGCGCGTCTACTTCAGTTACTAATCCTTGAATGGTGATATTAGGGGCAGTGGTAATAAGTTCGCTTAAAATATCTAATTGCGAACGATTTTCTGCTTTTTCTAAAGTTTCCATAATTTCAGACATTCGACGAGAATAATCTTCAAATTCAGGGTCTAATGGTAAATAAATTTTTAGGCGAGTTTCAGAAAATGTATTTCTCGTCCAGCTAGATACTCGATTGGGAACGCAGGTTACTTGATGCCAACCTGATGAGTGCAAGTAAGTGGCTACCTGACTCGGTTCTATGCTTTTTAAAACATCACTATCGCTAACGCTCGCTCTCATAACGTACCTTCTGTTTCAATTTGCTGCATCAAATTTGACAAGGGCTTTGTTCTTTTTTTGTTGGAATTGGTGGTGGAAGGATAGCGATAATGACTGATTCTCCCGCAGTTGGAACCTTAGGACGAGCTGGATTACTACTGAATCACTCGGCTTACACTGCCGCTACAGCAATCTTTGCTCGTATTGTCAATTAGCTGCATCCGGTAATTGGCAAGGAATTTAACCTTATTTATCGATGACACTGCAGCGAATTCAGCAGCCTTGGGCAAATGAATTGCTAGCCCAAGTGACTGCTGCAAAATGATGTACTGGTGGAATTGGTTTTAAGGGATTGCGATCCGCCCTTCAGTCGGCAGCACTGTATTACGCACTCATGGTATAATTCGCAAAGTCTACAAGTGCTTAAGTGCATAAGCTGATATTACTTATGTCTATTAACAACATGTACGGTGTCTTTGTCTAACAAAAAAGATATATTCACTGTTTTCCTTCTAAGGTTTAACTTTTGCTTCTTCCGATCCTCATGTACCAAAAACATAGGCTTGCAAGCTGCACTTAACTATGACAAAGGACTACTCTGGTCAAAATCTTCGTGGGCGATCGTTCACAGGTCAAAACCTTGATAGTGCTAAGTTTAAATATTTTGGTATCAAAAATATCACTAATTGTGAATGATACCAATTTACGAAGTGTAATATTTTGCACTTAAATACGTACATACCTACCCTACTATTTTGGATACCATTGTTATGAATCAAGAATCACTAACTCCTAATAACGATAAAGAAACTACGTCTGAAGCAACAAATACATCAAACCGTATAGCATCTGTTAAAAGCATTGCGGCTTCACCTCCGAATCTTGTTTCAGCAGCGATACGAGACCACTGTAAAACTCATTGTGCCAATGACTCGAATTTTGATAAATGTGTTGATGAATGTATGAAGCAAAATGCTTCTGATAAATAACGCTCTTTAGTAGATAGGATGCACTCATTCTCTTGCCACAGCCTAAAACTCTTGTTTGAGAAGAATTTACAGACTTTCACAGAAATGTATCCGCTCAATAATCCGGGGTAAATCTCTTAGTGACAAGCCTCAAATGACGCAAAATCGTTCCCTAACTGGTAGTCCACCTCGATTTATTGAGCGGATACACAGAAATTATCTGCCGATTTGCTCTTAAAAATGCCCAAAGCCTTTATTAACGAGTATTTTGGGTTGTAGAGAATAATGTTTAGCATACCAAAAACTCAAAGATCATAAATCAATGTTTCAAAATTTTTCTGGACAAAAGCTTTGTGGAAAGTGTTTTAAAGGTAAAAACCTAAGTAATGCCAATTTTAATGGTGCTGATATTCGAGGCGTTAACTTCACAAACTCTATTTTAAAAGAGGTAAACTTAGGTAATACAAATTCTGGTTTGGAATTAAAACAAATATTTATTCTATTTGTTTGTTCACTGTTGTTAGTAGCTTTAGCAGCATTAATCTCAGGAACAGCGGGTATTCTGATATTTATTGATTGGCGATCAAAACACATAAATACTCCTACTATTATATCCAATATTATTATTTTAGTCTCTTTATCAAGCTTTCTTGTAATGACTTTATGGAAGAATTTTTTATATGGCTTTTTAATAGGAATGTTAGTGATAATTCCCAGCTTACTAGTTGGTTTAGCTTTAACTGGAGAAATTAGTACTAAAATGAACGGAGCATTTATTAGGGGTACGGAAGTATTATTTTTAATTGCAAGTAGTCTTGCAGCTATCGCTTTGGCTCATAATGTAATTATAGTGACAACTAGTTCTGTCTCTATAGCTATATTTGCCAGCTTTATAGTAGCTGTAGTCTCTTCCTCAACCTTAGTTATAAAAATATCAACTCCGACTACTGCGATCATTGCCATATTAGGAAGTTATATTGGTTGGCAAGCTTCAATTGGTACTGAAAATTTTACCTGGATTCAAAAAATTGCTGTTTTTATAGCTGGTATAGGAGGTACAAGTTTTTACGGCGCTGACTTGACTGATGCTAATTTTACAAATGCCAATCTCAAAAATACAGATTTTCGAGGTGCCATTTTAAATCGTACTCTCTTCTACAAAGCTAAGTTACTTGAACGTGTTCTTCCTGGAAAAACCTATCTTCAAAACGTACAAATCCGTCAACTAGTTGTCACAAAACAGGGGCAGGAGAAGAATTTTGACCGCCAAAATTTACGAGGTGTTAATTTACAAGGTGCTTACTTAGCTGATGCTAGCTTTGTTGGTGTAGATTTAAGCGAAGCTAACCTACAGGATGCTGATTTATCAAGAACCAATCTGAAGCAGACGCAACTCGATGCAACTAATTTTACTGGCGCTACTCTTACAGGTGCCTTTATTGAAGATTGGGGTATTACTAGTCAGACTAAGTTTAAGGGTGCAAGATGCGAGTACGTGTACATGAGATCGCCTACCAAACTCAACCCCGACCCTCTCCGCAAACCTGACAATCGAGAGGAAGTCTTTAAAGATGGCGACTTTGCTGATTTTATCCAACCGATTTTCGATACCCTCGACCTTTACCACAACCAAGGCGTTGACCCTCGTGCTATTGCTATTGCCTTCAAGCAGCTAGCCGAAAACAATCCTGAGGCCAAAATGCGAATTGTAGGTATGGAAGTAAAAGGCGAAGATAAATTTTTACTCCGTGCTAAAACTGTAGCTACAGCTAACAAGTCTGAACTAAGTGGAGAATATTTTGATACTTATAATCAGGTAAAAGCTCTACCAGAACAGGAAATTAAATTACTATTATCAGAAAAAGATCATCAAATTAATAGATTAGAAAATATGGTCATGACGGCTCTAGAACGCCCTAGCTTTTACGCACAAACTTATCAAAATCAAGGAGATACCATCATGCCAGAAGGCTCTAAAAAAGAATCTAACTTTAGCTTACAAAATACCCAGTTTGGTGGTGGTTTAGTCAATGCGGATACAGTCAATGCCGAGCAAATAGGCGGTGACATTACCAACCACGGTCAAGACCAAAACCTTGCACAAACACAATCTAACAGTTCTGTGGTCAAAACAATTCTAATTTTGGCTGCAAATCCAAAAGCCACTTCAGCCTTACGATTAGATGAAGAAATCCGAGAAATTGATGCTGGACTACAACGAGCCAAAAAACGGGAACTGTTTGACCTAAAACAACGTTGGGCTGTGCGCGTTCAAGAAGTTTACCAATCTTTACTGGACTTCAAACCACAAATTGTTCATTTTAGTGGTCACGGTACAGGAGATAATGGTTTAGCATTAGAAGATGAAGCCGGAAATGTACGGTTAGTAGATACCGTTGCCTTAGCTAAACTGTTCGAGTTATTTGCTTCTAACGTGGAATGTGTTGTCCTGAATGCTTGTTACTCAGAGGTACAGGCTATAGCCATTGCCCAACACATCCCCTACGTTATCGGCATGAATAAGGCGATTGGCGATCTAGCTGCAATCAAATTCTCTACAGGTTTCTACAGTGCGTTGGGTACAGGAGAATCTGTTGAATTTGCTTACAAACTGGGATGTAATGTGATTCAGTTAGATGGGATTCCCGAACATTTGACTCCTATATTGAAAAAGAGACAGTGATTTACTTTCATGATGGAATGTAAATTCATGTCAATACTAAAGTACTTTTAGCGATCGCCTCTGCTGTTAGCTTACCAGAAAGTACGGCACCTTCCATACTTCCTAAATAGCGTTGCATAGTGTAACTACCTGACAGATAGAAGTTGGCGATGGGACTAACTTGTGTTGGACGGTATTCTTGACGACCTGGTGTGGCTTTATAAACTGACTTTGGCGTTTTCACCACATGATATTTTAGTAATGTTGCCGGATTATCTCCGCCGATACTATCAGGGAAGAGTTTTTTCAATTCGCTAATTGACGCCGCAATAATCTCCTCATCTGACTTATCTATCCAATCCTTGGCTGGCGCTAAGACTAATTCCAACATTGACCGATCAGGATTGGCATATTCGCGACAAGTATTGCTCATATCAGCATAAACGCTCAAGAGAGGACTTCGCGAAAATAACAATTGGTCAATATCTGTAAGTTTTCGGTCAAACCACAAATGCAAGTTAATTACAGGTACTCCTTCCAATCCGTCCAGCTTTTGGAAATAGTCTAATTCTTTCCAAGGTGTCGGTAAAATTGCTTTCAGAACATCAACCGACATCGCCGAAACAAACAAGTCAGCAGTTTCAATATAGTCTGGTGCGCCATTCAAACCCCGCATCAGAAAATGCTTAACTGAACCATCCTCATTCAGGACAATCTCTTTGAGAGGTGCATTCAGACGAACTTCACCATTATGTTCCGTAACGTAATCTACCATTGGTTGACATAACCGTTCTGTAGGAGAACCATCTAAAAAGGCAATTTTAGAACCATATCTTTCCTGCAAAAAACGATTCAGTGCAGTTAGCATAACCGTTGATGAAACTTCTTCAGGATTGATAAAAGTCAATGCTTTACAAGCAGCGATAAAAACATCACTACTTACCCGTTTTCCGACACCTTGCCTTTCCAGCCACTCTAAGAAGCTGTACTTGTCCATATCCTCAACATACTTCTGACCTCTAATGACTGCGGGGAGTAACCCGATGGCAAACCGAATTTTTTGCTCCCAAGTCAGCATGTCATTGTTGTTCATAATCGACGCGATCACGTTGAAAGGTGCAGGGATATCTGGAACATCAAAACGCGACAGAGTTCCCGGCTTCTCCGGTTGATTAAAAATCAGCGTATGCTCTTTCCACTGGAGCCGGTCTGCAATGCCTAATTCTCCCATTAACTGCAGCATATTGGGATAGGCTCCGAAAAAGGCATGTAAACCAGTCTCGTACCAATCCCCGTCTTTGTCTTTCCACGCCGCAACCAAGCCACCTAGCACGTCCCGACTTTCGAGGACAATGGGTGTGTGACCTGCGTCTGTGAGATATTTAGCACAAGCAAGTCCTGCTAGACCTGCACCCGCAATAGCTACTCGCATTTAATCCTACTGTTCTTCAACATTCTTAACGTTTTGTATTTTTATTATACGTTGTCTGAGAGTGTCAGCTACGTTACACAATCTGGATTTAATCATTCCTCTGCGCTGATGAAAGCGTAACTTTATCCTTACTTCTTACTTTAATGAATCTTTCTATACATTAGCGGCAATGGTCATTACTTAAGCAAGCTACTATAAAAATAGTACTGCTCAAGCAGTTAAATAAGTATTAATACGTAGACAAATACTTCGTCCGTGCGTTAGCTTACTTAACAAAAAAGATGCAATTTAGCTCAGAACAACAAGCATCAGACGAAAACACTCCCAGCGTTAGCCTGTGGGTTCTTGCTAAACAAAGTATAGAACTGGGGAGATTGGTGGCGAAAAATCCTAGTGCTGACCCCGAACTATTGCGCGAATTGGTTTCTAGTAACGACAAAACGATTTGCGAAGAAGTTGTTTCTAATCCTAATACACCAACTGATGTGTTGCTAAGCTTGGCAGAATTGTTTCCTCAACAATTTTTGTTGAATCCTGTATTTCCCTTACTACTACTAGAAAATCCCAATCTACCTATAGAGATATCATATTGGACATTACTTAAGCTACTGGAACAAGATGAGGTTCCAGAGTTATTTTTGGCCAATGCGGCAACGCATCGTAACACGGAAATATTGTATGCGATCGCCCGACATCGCAAAACCCCAGAAACAGTTCTAGAGCAAATAGCAATTAGGAACAAATACGATGTCCGACTAGGTTTATGTATTGCTAAACGTCGAGATGTTACAGAACGGATTTTGCTCAAGCTTGCTGAACATAAATCTGCAAGACTTCCCTTATACCTTGCCAAACACCCTAAAACCCCTAGCAGCGTCTTAGAAAAATTGGCAGACAACAAAGACTTAGATTGGCATGTGAGAATAAAAATTCAAAAAGCCATAGCTCGAAATTCCCAAACCTCTTTGAGTGTTCTCGAAAAGCTAGCAGGGGAACATATAAAGGTTAAACAAGCTGTAGCTAGGCGTCGCCATTTACCGATAAGTCTGATAGTCCAATTAGCAATGGATTACCAAATACATTCAATGAGAGTTCTCTGTGAGAATCTTAGCATTCCTGGAAGCTTGTTATTACAATTAACAGACCATCCAGAGTTTAGGGTTCGCCAAATGGTGGCGTGGCATCCGAATACTCCTGTAGAAGTGCTGGAAAAATGGGCAAACGAAAGCGAACTTCGGAAAGGTGTTGCTTACAACTCCAGTACACCAGCAGAAATTTTAGCGCAGCTAGCGGCAGATGATGATGATCAGATACAAGCATCAGTAGCTCAAAACCCTAGTACGCCAGCAATTGTGTTAGAACAACTAGCCAACAATCCCATCCATGACCTTTTGCTGGCAAAGCATCCGAACACTCCTCTAGCCGTCTTAGAAATTGTTATAGAACGGTTGGCAATGGATCAACGTTTATCAGTGCGTAAATATGTTGCTAAACATCCTCGTACACCGGCAAAGATTTTAACACAGTGGGCAAAAAAAAATCCTGAGCTTCACCCGTGGATTGCTCAAAATCCCAATACTCCAACAGACATATTAGAAGAGTTACTTCAGAAGTCATTACTAGAGGTGCGGGAAGCTGTAGCGCAGAATCCAAATACAGCAAGCGGTATACTTTTGCAACTATCAAAGGATAGACAGCCTAAAGTACGTCAGTCTGTTGCCAAGAATCCCCATACACCAGGGCATATTTTAGAATCCCTGACTATCGATTTGTATTGTGGCACAATACTTTCCCAAAATCCCAACACACCGGCAACTGCTTTAGAAAGATTGGCAGCGCGGAGCGGGATTTACGATCTATTTCTAGTTAGACATCCCAATATCTTACCAAGAACACTTGTAAAAGTATTGGAGAGACTGGCAAGAAATTTAAGTTCCTCGATTCGTATATATGTTGCGAGACATCCTTGCACTCCCCAACATATTTTGGAAGAGTTAAGTCAAGACAAGGAAATGGCAGTTCGTCAGGTGGCTTTGCGGAAGCTGAATAAATAACTATCCCTTACTAATAAATCTATTATCCTATGACTCCTAACAACCTAAAAGCTTACTTAGATAACCTGTTAGCAAAGAACTTGAAAATTAGTACCATGATCTGGGGAGCACCTGGTATTGGTAAATCTAGCATTGTCGCCCAGCTATCTAGCGAACATAAAATTGATTTTATCGATTTGCGTCTCAGTCAACTTGCGCCTACCGACTTGCGCGGTTTACCTGTAGCTGAAGACGGTATTTCTAAATGGTATCCACCAGAATTTCTACCCCGCGATGGTCAAGGCATCCTTTTTCTGGATGAACTTAACATGGCACCTCCAGCCATGCAAGGCGTCGCCCAGCAATTGATTTTAGATCGTCGCGTCGGCTCCTACACGGTTCCCGAAGGTTGGTTTGTGTGGGCTGCAGGCAACCGTAAAGAAGACCGCGCCTCTGTGTTTGATATGCCTTCTCCTTTAGCAAACAGATTTTTGCATCTTCAGGTAGAAGCTGATTTTGATAGCTTTAAAACTTACGCAATAGATGCAGGCGTACACGAGCAGATTATTGCCTTTCTCTCTTTCCGCTCAACACTATTGCATAAAGTTGACCCATTACAACCCGCTTGGCCGTCTCCTCGTTCTTGGGTAATGGCGAGTGCGTTACATAGTGCTGAATTAGACATTGCACCGGCGATTGGAGTTGGTGCGGCGGCTGAGTTTAGTGCATTTACTACTCTGTATCAAACACTACCTAGCCTCACACCAATTCTGGATGGCATGGGTGATAATATCCCATTTCCCACCGAACCTTCTGCACAGTATGCAACGGCTATTGGGTTGACTGTGCGATCGCTTGATGCCACCTCTGCTTACAATGCTTTTATTTGGTTGAGTCGAGTGGCTACAACCGAGTGGGTACAGCTTTTTATCGTAGATTTATGTCGTGTGATGCGGAGTAAAAAGCAGATGAGTGTTTTGGCTAAGTTAGTTCAGAAAGACCCTAACTTACAAAAATTCATCCAAGATTTTCTGCAATTGACCTAATTTTAAAGATTTTTTATCTCTAATTCCTAAGGTTTCCACTAATGAATGATATCTCCCAGATTATTAGTGCTTCTGTATTGCGGTTGCGAATGAAGTCACCTTTTTTCGCAGCATTGGCTTTGTTTGCTCGATTTATCCCAACGCAGAAATTAACAACTGCGGCGACCGATGGCAAAGATATATTTTTCAATCCAGAATACATGCGATCGCTACCCATAGATCAGCAAGATGGATTGCTGCTACATGAAGTTTTGCACGCAGCCTTATTACACGTACCGCGACGAGGTACACGAGATGGGAAATTGTGGAATATTGCAGCGGATATAGCGATAAACGGCATGATCGCTCAACAAGGTGGGTATCAACTACCCGAAGGTGGATTGCGCGACCTAAAATTAGAGCACCTCAGTGTAGAAGAGATTTATGAGTTGCTATTGCAAGAAGATAGCGATCGCAACTTGACTAATCCCGATTTGCTGAGTCAACCGCCAGAGGATGCGCCATCACAGACTGGGGGAGAACAAACTGACTCATCTAAGCCTGGTCATACCAGCGACGGTCAAGCCCCCCAGGAATCAGATAGTTTATCTCAAACCAAAAAAGCGGCGTTGGAAGCACACTGGAAAAATGCATTGCAGCAAGCTGGGGCGATCGCCCAGTCGGTTAATCAAGGTAAACTACCGACAGGAATGGAGCGAGAACTCAACACCTTAACATCTCCTCAACTTGATTGGCGTTCTTATCTATGGCGATATTTAGTCCAAACCCCTACTGATTTTACCGGCTTTGATCGCCGCTTCATTGGGCGCGGGATGTATCTAGAAACACTTGAAGGTGAATCAGTGCAGGTATATTTGGCAGTGGATACCAGCGGCTCGATTAACCAAGATAGACTACAGCTATTTTTAACTGAAGTGCAGGGGATTTTGAATTCTTACCCTCATTTGCGGTGTGACCTCTATTATGTCGATACTGAAGCTTACGGTCCTTATCCACTCAATGCTAATAGTATCTTGCCAAAACCAACGGGTGGTGGTGGAACTTCCTTTGTACCTTTTTTCGACCAAGTGAAAGCAAATTGGGATGGTTACAGTCGGGGAGTTTGTGTTTATTTAACCGATGGTTATGGTACTTTCCCTGAGAAACAACCAGAATTACCTGTGCTTTGGGTAGTGACTCCTGGAGGATTAGACTTGCAGAAGTTCCCATTTGGGGAGGCGGTAAGATTATTGTCGGCGTAAAATGCATCTAACTATTTGCGAAGATACACTTAATTACCCTGAGCTTAGAAGCGAGTTGCTCTAAGAACAAAAACTGTTTTGGTAGACTTGATGAAAAATAGTTTAGAAATGGCATTCGCTGTAACTTGAGTACCAGCACGTTGAATGCCTTGCTAAACTTTATTCACGGTGTCTGAGTAGTAGCCAGTTCCTGCTTCCATCGTCCATGCAGCGCAGATAAATAATGCGTTGTTACAAGAGATGAAAATTATTGGAAATTAAGTGCTAGTTCTAAGGTAAAATTGTATCAGCATTTGATTACATCTGAAAAAATAGCATGATTGAAATTCCTAGCAGTATCGGGCGTTCACAAGTGTAGAGAGTGAAAGAAGAAGCTAACGCTGTGCAAGTGGCGCAAAATATTCAACAAAGTTTAGATCATCCACCTGGTAAAAAAACAATTGCTAGTGTTGAGAGCGGTGAGCGAACAATCAGTGGTTGGAAACAACAATCAGGTTTTATTCAAGCTACAGAAAGAGTGATGATACGGTGCGAAGAAATTGGATATAGTCTCAGACCTGCTGGTCCTTTGGACAAAGGTGTTCCAGGACGCTACAATGCATCACATGCTGAAAAGCAAATATCAGTTATTCATCCAGATAAACCAATAGGTGTATCGAGCGAGATGTGCCTTGATTGTCAAGAATACTTTAAAGCGTTAGTGCGTCATACTGGTAATATACAAGTAATTGCCGATCCAAAGATAGTGCGAATATTTTACCCAAATGGTAACGTAGATGAGTTATCCAATGTCTCAGATATTTAAATGACATCAGAGGTTTGATATGTTAGTTGCAACTAATTTAGACCAAATTACTGAACAGGCTTTAAATGCTGTTCGCAATCATCCGCAGCATGACCTTAATTTAGGATATCGTCAAGCAATATTGGCTGCACTTGGTTCTCAGAATGAATCTGGGCATTTGAGACGAACTACTTTAGCAATACTAGCATCTCAATATGTATTACCGATGTGGGATAACGTTAATGAAGATAATACACCTGCTATCGTTCTCACTATGGCAGAACAAGTATTAAATGGGACATTAGACATTCAGCTAGCTCGAAGCTATAAAGATAAAGTTTGGACGAAAGTTGAAAACAACGCTAGTGTTCCAGAACACCAATGTCTTGAATACCAAAAGCTGATAAATATCGAATTAAGTGCTTTAGCATCTCTAAATTCAGCTTTATATGATGAAGAATTCGATCCAAATAATCTCAACTACGATTTGACTGATGCTGACGTCGATGCTTATGAAAGTGATTCGTCGTTTTGGGCTGCTTCAGCTTATGCCGATGGTCCAATTTGGGAACCATCGTCTAGTGCTACTAAACGGCTTGAATTTTGGGAGTGGTGGCTAACAACTGCTGTTTCCGAAGCGCAAAAGTGTTAGTTGACTATAGCTTTTATGCAGAGAAATCTTCATAGAAGATATTTACGCATAATCACAGAAGTTATTTTATGATAAATGTGACATTTTAGAATAAATAAACATCAGCAATATCTGAACTTCCCTACATCATTGTACTCCTCGACATATCTTGGAATTAAGTCAAGACCAGGAAATGGCAGTCCGTTAGGTGGCTTTGCGGAAGCTAAATCAATAACTATACCGATAAAATCTTATGACCCCTAACGACCTCAAAGCTTACTTAAATAACCTACTAGCAAAGAACTTGAAAATTAGCACCATGATCTGGGGATCTCCCGGTATTGGCAAATCTAGTATTGTCGCCCAGCTATCTAGCGAACATAAAATTGACTTTGTCGATGTGCGTCTCAGTCAACTTGCGCCTACCGACTTGCGCGGTTTACCTGTAGCTGAAGACGGTATTTCTAAATGGTATCCACCGGAATTTTTACCCCGCGATGGTCAAGGTATCCTTTTTCTGGATGAACTTAACATGGCACCTCCAGCCATGCAAGGCGTCGCCCAGCAATTGATTTTAGATCGTCGTGTAGGCTCCTATACGGTTCCAGAAGGTTGGTTTGTCTGGGCTGCAGGAAACCGCAAAGAAGACCGCGCCTCTGTGTTTGATATGCCTTCGCCGCTGGCAAATCGATTTTTGCATCTTCAGGTAGAAGCTGATTTTGACAGCTTTAAAACTTATGCTCTCGAAACAGGCGTGCATGAGCAGATTATCGCCTTTCTCTCCTTCCGCTCAACACTATTGCATAAAGCTGACCCGCAACAACCGGCTTGGCCGTCTCCTCGTTCTTGGGTAATGGCGAGTGCGCTGCATAATGCGGGGTTAGATATTGCACCGGCGATTGGAATTGGTGCGGCGGCTGAGTTTAGTGCCTTTATTACTTTATATCAAACATTACCTAACCTCACACCGATTTTGGATGGTAAAGGCGATAATATCCCCTTTCCTACCGAACCTTCCGCACGGTATGCAACGGCGATCGGATTGACTGTGCGATCGCTTGATGCTAACTCTGCTTACAATGCTTTTACTTGGTTGAGTCGAGTCGCTACAGCCGAATGGGTACAGCTTTTTAGCGTAGATTTATTTCGCGTGATGCGGAGTAAAGGTCAGATGGGAGTTTTGGCTAAGTTAGTGCAGAAAGACCCTAACTTACAAAAATTCATGAAAGATTTTCAGCAATTGGTCGGACTTTAACTCTTTCCTCGGTTTCCTCCCATGAATGATTCCTCTCGGATTATTAGCGCTTCTGTATTGCGGTTGCGGATGAAGTCACCTTTTTTTGCGACATTGGCATTGTTTGCTCGATTTATCCCAACGCCGGAATTACCAACTGCGGCGACAGATGGCAAAGATATATTTTTCAATCCAGAATACATGCGATCGCTACCCACTGAGCAGCAAGATGGATTGCTGCTACATGAAGTTTTGCACGCAGCACTATTACACGTACCGCGACGGGGCACACGAGAAGGGAAATTGTGGAATATTGCGGCGGATATATTTGTAAATGGCGCGATCGCTCAACAAGGTACGTTTCAACTACCCGAAGGTGGATTACGCGACCCAAAATTAGAGCATCTGAGTGTAGAAGAGATTTATGAGTTGCTATTGAAAGAGGATAGCTCTCATTTAAACTTGACTAATCCCGATTTGCTCTCTCAACCGCCTGATGATGCGCCATCAGATGAGACTAGGGGACAAAAAACCGACTCATCTAAACCTGATAATACCAATGGCGGTCAAGCCAACCAGGAAGCAGATAGCTTATCTCAAGCCAAAAAAGCGGCGCTGGAAGCACACTGGAAAAATGCTTTGCAGCAGGCAAGTGCGATCGCCCGCTCGGTTAATCAAGGTAAACTACCTGTGGGAATGGAGAGAGAACTTAGCGTCTTAACATCTCCTCAACTCGATTGGCGTTCTTATCTATGGCGCTATTTGGTACAAACCCCTACTGATTTTATAGGCTTTGACCGCCGCTTCATTGGGCGTGGGTTGTATTTAGAAACACTTGAAGGTGAATCAGTACAAGTATATGTGGCGGTTGATACCAGCGGCTCGATTGACCAAAAGGGACTACAGTTATTTTTGAATGAAGTGCAGGGGATTTTGAATTCATACCCGCATTTGCGGTGTGACCTCTATTATGTCGATGCTGAGGCTTACGGTCCTTATCCGCTCAATCCTAATAGTATTTTGCCAAAACCAAAAGGTGGTGGTGGAACTTCATTTGTACCTTTTTTCGACCAAGTACAAGCAAACTGGGATGGTTACACCCAAGGAGTTTGTGTTTATTTAACTGATGGTTATGGTACTTTCCCAGAGAAGCAGCCAGAATTACCCGTGCTTTGGGTGGTGACTCCTGGAGGATTAGACTTGCAGAAGTTCCCATTTGGGGAGGCGGTAAGATTATTGTCTGTGTAATCGGCTAGAAATCTAAATCTAAGCTCAACTATAGTTAGAAAGTAGTGCCTTGTAGATTTCATAGTTCTCCTGGTCATAGCAGCAAAAAATTACTTTCTTGGGATAACTACTTATTTGCAATTGTTCATTGCATACCTTAACTGCAACTTCAGCAGCTAAAGCTTTAGGATATTGGTAAATGCCAGTGCTAATGCAAGGAAATGCTAAGCTATTAAAATTGTTATCAGCGGCGATTTGCATACATTTACGGTAACAAGAAACTAGAAGTTCTGGTTCTCCACAATTACCTCCTCGCCATACTGGTCCAACAGTGTGAATAATGAAGCGTGCGGGTAAACGGTATCCTTTAGTTAGTTTAGCATCACCGATTTTACATCCTCTAAGTGACCGGCATTCATCAACAAGTTCTCTTCCAGATGCCCTATGTATTGCTCCATCTACTCCACTACCTCCCAGCAGACTAGTGTTCGCAGCATTCACAATTGCATCAACGTCTAACTTTGTAATGTCGCCTAAAATAACTTCCATACAAATAATTATGAATTATAATTAAACATGGGTCAGGTAATTTAATTGTAATTCGCTTTGTTGAAAGATGTAATTCACCGCTGCAAAAAGTTTATCTAATTCTTGGATTGTGTAAAATATCTTATTTATAGTGAAAGTTGCAATTTCTAACTTGCCAAATTGCCATAAGTTTCCGTTGGAGACTATACCATAAACAATTATTTGCGCTGCTTCATTAAGCCTTTGAGCAGCAATCATTTCTGCTAAACATTGTGCCCAGCCAGCTTCAAAGTTGTCTTGTTTTGCTTCTACTAACATGAAGTATGGTTGATCAAAGACAACTTTTCCGAGAGGAGATTTCTTTGCTAGAATATATTCGGGGAAACCTGTGAGATTTTCGTCATAACTTAGTGACTGATGACTCCACAAAATAAACTGACTCCGGTAGGATTTCCAAATTTCTTTAAGCACCGGATATATGAGGTTTTCACAAATAGCGAACTCCGAGTTATCAATAACCCCATCGTCCATCATTGTTTGTAAATCATCTCGGAAGTAATCTGGAATTGTAAACTTAGCTTCACCCATAAAATTAGCTTGAGTATAGGTAATCTGAAACTCCTTAAGGACTTCACTGATAGTTTTATAACGGCTAAAAGCCATATCACCCTCTGGTAGTAGTTATAGAGCCTTATTACACATACCACGACGAGGTAGGCGAGATTGAAAATTGTGGAATATTGCAGTAGATATAGTGATTAATGGTGTAATTGCTCAACAAGATACTTATCTACTACCTGACGGTGGACTGCGTGACCCGCAATTAGAGCATCACCCTCGAACAAGTAGATATCACTTAGTGTCAGAACTTGCACAAAGGAGCCATCAATACACATACCGCTCAAATCGTCCAATCTTCGATCTTGAGCTTGCCGATGGGACTGAAGTCTTTGGGGAAAGCGGGTAAGCAGAATAGCTTCATGGGATAGGGCAATTGCAGCGATTTTCAAGTCCATAGAACCGAGACGCGGATGTTGGGTTCGCAGGGTTTGAAAAATACCTCCAGCTTTCTCATCAAAACTCAGAACTTGAATCTTACGATAGTAGGTGAGGTGACGTTCTAGTTTGCGATACGCAGCAATTTGGTCAGCGATCTGGTTGGTTTTCGCCGTATAGCTTAACCAACCCCGCATTTGTTCTTCATAAGTAATAATTGTGGTTGCAACGTCATTGGGATTGATGAGCACAAGTTTAGCAAGTAAAGGTCGCGCAGCTTGACCTCCTCGATCAAAAATGCTGATGTGATCTGTATCAAAAATATACATTGCTAGTCAAACTCAGGAGGAGCAGTCGCTCTCAGGGATTCCCGATATTCCCGACCGAGGCGCATCGCCTCGTCGTAGACAGGATCTTCGGCAAAGGTACCGAGAATTGATTCCCACCAAGGGGTTTGATCGGGGGTCTGAATTTGTGATTTGAGGTGCGACACTTCCTTTTCTAATTTTGCGAGTCTGACTTCAATTTCAGTGTTAGACATAGCAGTTCTCTAGTAAAGACACTTTGATTTTATCGTAGTAGTAGGGATAATGTGTTAGGTGTAGCGTCTAAGGGAGCTTAAATTAGTAGTAGAGTCAGATGATAGCGCTGTCACAAAAGCTAGGGAGTTAATTAGCCTTGCCAAAGAACAAATAGTATCGGAAATTACCCAACGGGAATTTCTCAAATTGATAGAAACGATTATTGTCTATAAATTTCCCCAAAAAAGTAGAGAGGAGATAGAGCAAATGTTTGGATTTAGCGAGTTAAAACAGACTAAAGTTTATCAAGAAGGAAAACTTGAAGGTAAAGTAGAAGGAAAACTTGAAGGTAAATTAGAAGCAGTTCCTTTAATGTTGAATTTGGGTGCGAGTATAGAACAAATTGCTGAGGCTTTAGGGTTAGATGTTGAGTTAGTTCGATTGGTAGCGCAGAAAGTTAATGTAAATGAAGAGAATGTTGATAAATCCTCGTAGGATGACGATTTGAGTATAGTGCGAAGCCCGTAATTAGCGGGAGAAAAGCGCTGACTCGCACAAATGTATATTGCATTACTAAGCGCACGCGATGTCCAACCCGTGTATGAGAAGATTTTGCTTGAAAAAACTGGTAGCAACGCGATAAGGTATTAGGTGCAGCGTCTAAGGGATCATGGCAAACGTTCGACTCGAAGGCATTAATCGCCGATTTAACAACGTAACCGCGATTGAGGACATTACCTTTGAAGTCCCTGATGGTGAGTTTTGGGTTTTAGTTGGACCCTCAGGTTGTGGTAAATCAACTATTCTGCGTACTATTGCTGGTCTGGAATCAGCAACTAGTGGCGAACTATACATTGGTGATTATCTGGTAAACAACGTCCCCGCCCGTCAACGGGATGTAGCAATGGTTTTTCAGAATTATGCTTTGTACCCACACATGACAGTTGCGGAAAATATCGCCTTTGGGTTGCAAATGCGGAAAGTTGACCCCAAGACGATTCGGGAACGAGTCGAGACAGTCGCCCAATCCCTATCTTTAGATAGATTACTCGATCGCAAGCCTAAACAACTTTCTGGTGGACAACAACAACGTGTAGCATTAGGAAGAGCGATCGCGCGTCAACCGCAAGTGTTCCTACTTGACGAACCTTTATCTAATTTAGATGCTCAGTTGCGCGATGATACACGCGCGGAATTAAAGCAGTTACATTCCCAATGGGGAATCACCACTGTCTACGTCACACACGACCAAGTAGAGGCGATGACTCTAGCCGATCGCATCGTGGTGCTAAATCGCGGTAAAATTCAACAAATTGGTGAACCGCAGCAGATTTACGCCCAGCCAGCAAACCGGATGGTCGCGAGTTTCTTAGGAAATCCGCCAATGAATATTTTACCGGCAATTTATACGGGTGAAGGATTTAATGTCAGCGGGCAGTTATTAGATTGTCCTGTGGGTGTGAAAGAATTACGCCTGCATGAAGGACAGAGTGTTGATTTAGGGATACGTCCAGAACATATTTCGATTGGGGAAGCCGACTCCTCAGTTTTAAAAGTAGATGTCAAAGTGACAGAACCTCTAGGAAGAGAGACTTTGATTCGCTTTGCCTTGGTTGATTCCCAGGTGATGGTTAATGTAATATCGGGTGCGGATGCACATTATCGTGTAAGCGATCGCTTGTCAATCCAACTTGATCTAGATCGACTGTTTATATTTGATTCCACAACCGGCGATGCTGTGTATCCTGTGTAGAGACGCTTTGTACGCCTCTACTATTTAACTTAGGCTTTTTTGGTTGTGGCTTTTGTCGTTTTGTAATGTTTGATTAATTCATCGATGTAAGTACTGTACTTATCTGCTAACGCGCGATCGTGTAGTACCAGCACATTTTCAGCGTTTTGGGTAGCACTGCGCGAAAAATTGTAACTTCCTGTAACAACGATGTCATCGCACACTACTACTTTATTGTGCATAAAATCGTGCTTCCCGGTCGGGGAATAAGGAGTAGAGTGCTTACTAGCTAAATGAGTAGCAACTTCTTTAAAGGTCGCAGCTATACCATCACTATTAGTAGATTTCTGCCAGAGTTTTAGCACATTCCCCATTTGCGTACCATCATAAATCCCGCCAAAATCAGCAACTTGATTATTTTGGATTGCATCATCTAGCGCACCCAAAATTCCGTGGGAGGTAATCACCATCGAGGCAATTTTAATGCGTTTTTTCGCAGTACTAATGATGCTGGAAATCATTTGGTCAATAGTTTGTCCTTCGCCTGGTGCAAAAGCTACATCGACACTAATTTGTCCAATCTTCACCGTCCCAGTATCATTAACGCCTGTAGAACGGATATCACCACTTTGCCACAATTCTTGAAAATCAGTTTCGTAATAAGCGCAAAGTTCTGGGGATGTAATCTGGACAATATTATTTTCTTGGTAAGTCCAAGCATCATCAGTGAAATTAGCAGAACCAGTCCAAAGCGCAGCGTCCGGCGTATTCACGTCTCGCACAATGAACTTATTATGCATCAACTTTGAGCCGGTAATGCCTTTCATCTGAACTTTGCTGTCTTTTGGCATATTTTCCAGAAATGTATCTGTCCCAATAGGCGCTGGGTCACCACCGACTTCAATAAACTGGTTGATATCCATTTCGACTAAAGCATTGTCACCACTACTGGTGTTAGCTGCTGGTCTACCTGCATAGTAAGCAACTTTAACCTCGACTCCAGATGCAGCTTTGTCGTTGAGTGCTGTGAGTACTAAATCGGAGAGTTTGGGATCTTTGAGGCGGAAATCGTAAATCGCAATGTGTAAGCTAGATTTAGCAGCTTTGATAAATTCTGCTAACTGTGTTGCGGTCTGCAATGCTTGTCCTTTCTGTCCTTCTTTAAGAAAAGTTACATCAATTCCCATTTTTCCCCCTATTTATAGTAATAAAGTTTGCTTTACCTCAGTGGTTATAACTGCTATTAACCATTTTGTCATTACTGAGTAGCTAAAAGCTAGAACTCAAATATCTTAGTACGTTTTTATACTTTTAATCCTATACGTTGGATAGGTAATTGAGCAAATAATTAGGTTGAGACAAACTGAGAGTAGTCTCATAAATAAAGTCTTGGATTGGCGCTGTGTGTATAGCATTGCGTCAGGTATAGCAACAATTATGAACTTTTGACAAGTTTTAAAATCTTGATTCTCCACAAACAACAAAATCTTAGTAACTATCAAAAGATAGATATTTTTGCTTTTAACAAATTACATTAGTTTGCATACTTTTGTAACGGTTAATTTTTATACTATTTATCCTTTTCTTAACCATTTATTAGTCTATTCATTAACTCAAAATATCGCCGAAGAGTCTAACATTTAAAAAGTTCAGGTTACTTGTGAAGATATTCTTCATTTTTGTAATCTGTGAAAAATTTATTTACCATTACTTACGCTCTTGATTCTCCAGGCTCAAATAACCAAATGTCTCGCATCAACATTAGTTGATTTGAGGAGATTTTTCTGCTTATTAAGTCAGAAATTAGCATATTTGAGCAATTGGCGAGCAACTTTATTATTTTGAGGAATCAAAAATGGCAACTAATCTGAATCAGGGAGTTCTCAGCACGGACTTATCTGAAAGTAGTCTTTCTACAAAGTCAAATAGCGGTTTGCAAACCAGCGACCAACAAATGTTGAAGGGAAGTAGCGGACAAGGTCGAAATGTGTTGATTTTTGTTGCTGATGGTCTGCGTCCTAGTTCTGTTAATCCCACCGACGCACCGACACTTTCAAGTTTGCGTGAGAGTGGAGTCAACTTTACCAACAGTCACTCTTTATTTCCTACTTTTACCACACCGAATGCATCAGCGATCGCTACTGGTCACTATCTGGGTGACACCGGCGATTTTAGCAACACTATCTATACCGGATATCCGGTTTTCAACGGGACAAACACTCCATTTATTGAAAATGACCCAATTTTAGGTGATATTGATGACCATTTCGGTGGCAATTACTTAAATGAAGAAACTCTACTAGCGTATGCAAGGCAAAATGGTTACGACACCGCAGCTGTGGGGAAACTTGGACCAACGCTGATTCAGGACGTGACTCAAGGTAATCCAGGCGCAGATGGTAAGGTTCCTACACCGACGACCACAATCATTGATGACTCTACAGGTAGAAATGGCGGAATTCCCCTTGCAGATGATATTAGCACCCGGTTAACTGCGGCGGGATTACCTACAGTGGCTCCTACTCGCGGTGCAAATGGTGTGAGTGGAAACAACACTACACCAGGAACCCTAGTTGCGAATATTAACCAGCAAAAGTATTTTACCGATGCTGTTACTGAAGCCTTACTGCCTAAATTTAAAGCAGATAGTAATCCCTTTGCAATGGTGTACTGGTCGCGCGACCCAGATGGTACGCAGCACAATCAGGGTGATAGTCTCAATAGTCTCACACCAGGGATTAATGGCCCAACATCCAAAGCGGCGGTAAAAAATGCTGACACTAATCTCAGCCAAATTATTCAAGGTTTGAAAGCTCAGGGTTTGTACGATAATACTGATATTTTCATCACTTCTGACCACGGCTTCGCGACGATTAGCAAGCGAGTTGTCGATAACCAAGGGACAACTGTCAATGACTACGCTAGTTCCCTGTCTTTTGCTGGGGTAAATCAAGGCTATTTACCAGGTGGTTTTGTGGCAATTGACATTGCCCATGATTTGAATCAACCTTTATATGACCCAGATACACAAATCAAAGACAGCAGCGGTAAGAATGTTGCTTATACTTTGGTAAATCCTCAAGCTGGGGAACGTCCGGCTTTTGGCGATGGTTTGATTGGTGGTAGCGGTCAAATTAAAGACCAAACAGATGCTAAAGTTGTCGTCGCGGCTAACGGCGGTTCCGACCTCATTTATATTCCTGATGGTGACGCGGAAACTTTCCACAAAGTTGTAGATTTCTTATCGAAGCAGAATTATACCAGTGGCTTGTTTGTTGATACCAAGACCTTTGGTGATACTCCCGGTACACTGTCTCTTGACTCGATTAATCTCCAAGGTTCTACTTCCTTACCAAAACCAGCGATTGTTTTGAACTTCAAAACTTTCTCCACCGACCCAAGTAATCCTACAGGTTCTCAAGTCGAGATTGCTGACACCAACTTGCAGCAAGGACAAGGAATGCATGGCAGCTTTGGTCGCGGTGATACTTACAATAATATGATCGCCATCGGTCCTGACTTTAAGCAGAGTTATACTGACTTGACCCCTGTGAGTAACGCTGATGTCGCTACAACCTTAGCAAGTGTGCTGGGATTTGATATTCCTAGTAACGGCGATTTAAAAGGACGAGTAATTAATGAAGCGATCGCAGGCAATCCAGATCATACAAGCTACACAACTGGTATCCTGAAATCAGACCCAACGAGCGATGGTACTGCTACTTATTTAGACTATCAGGATGTCAATGGGACTAAATATTTTGATGCGGCAGGATATCGCGATCGCACTGTGGGTTTATCGACAAGTAAGCATGTCCTCCTCCTCTCAATTGATGGATTGCGACAAGCCGACTTAGCCGACCCCAAACTTCAAAGTGATATTCCCAACATCCTCAATTTAGCGAGTACTGGTGTCACTTACACTAACGCCACCACCAGCAAGCCGTCTGACTCGTTTCCAGGAACTCTATCTTATTTAACCGGCGCGGGACCTGCAACCACGGGTGTTTATTACGACAACTCCTACGATCGCTCTCTCATCGCACCAGGGGATAATGCTAATTCTCCCCAAGGTACGCAAGTTTTATTTGACGAAAGCATTGACAAAAATCCCGACCTACTTAGCGGTGGTGGCGGTTATGGCGTCAGCAGTATCGACCCCACAAAATTACCGTTAGATAGTAATGGTAACTTTATCTATCCTCACAACTACCCAAAAGTCAACACAATTTTTGATGTTGCTAAAGCCGCTGGACTTTACACCGCTTTCTCAGACAAACATCCAGCTTACGATTTGGTCACAGGTCCCAATGGAAATGCTGTCGATGACTTATATACCCCAGAAATTGCGGCTAAAGTTGCCATTGAAAACGGTAAGTTAGTCGATAAATCAACAGCGCAAAATCCGAGTTCCCTGACCTTCAAAGGTGTAACTAGCAGCGTCACTACGACAGAAGCTTACGACGACCTGAAAGTTAAAGCTATCTTGAACGAAACTCAAGGATTAAATTCGTTTGGTAATCGAAAAACTGAAGTGCCATCTATCTATGGGATGAACTTTCAGGCATTAAGTGTTGCCCAAAAAGACATTAATGGTGGGATTGCAGCTGATGGTACTCCTTCTGCTGAATTAGAAGATGCGTTGAAGCACACTGACCAAAGTGTCGGTCAAATTGTGGCTGAGTTGAAAAAGCAAGGCTTATTTGACTCAACTTTAGTAGTGCTAACAGCGAAACACGGTCAAAATCCTCGCTTAGGTGCTGCAACTCTCATCAAGGATGACATTTATACTAATGCATTGCAAAGTGCCGGAATCGAAGTCGCCCAAGCAACTCAAGATGACGTATCAGTCTTGTGGTTGAAAGACCCAAGCCAAGCAGGCGCTGCTGCAAATGTCCTCAATAGTCTCAAAGACTCCAATCCGCAATCCGCAATTGATACAGTCTACTCTGGAGACAGTTTAACCCAAGCTGGCTTCGGCAATTCTGACAATCGTACTCCCGACTTGATTGTCAAACTCCAGCCAGGAAACGTGTTAGTTGGTAATCCTGCTACTTCCACCAAACGCGCTGAACATGGCGGCTTATCTGAGGATGATACCCATGTTGGTCTAATTGTCGGTGGTGATAACTTACCATCTAACATTCAAGGTACGCAAGTCGCCGATCCCGTCTCGACCACTCAAATTGCTGTGACTGCACTCAAAGCATTAGGACTCAATCCTGATGACTTACAAGGTGCTGTAGCAGAAAATACTCAACCGCTACCACAACTACAGACAGTTGCCTAAGATTAGACTTCTTGCATTCATTCTTTAATCTTGATGCAAGAAGTCTAAATAATTTACCAAAACTAACATTATTTATTGGAGGAAGTGTAATGGTACTAAATACAAATGCAACAAACTTAGATACAAATCTCAATCTTCAGGTACTGAACAACGGGCAAACACTAGACACCCAAAATCAGCAGATTACCAATCGCAGTTCACAAGCCCCAATCACCTATCAACCCTATCTTGAATCGGGCGATTCTGGAGCATTTGGTGCCAAAGACCAGATGGTGATTGCTTGGCAAACTAGTGAAGCTCAACCTCAAGCTGATGCTTACAAAGTCGAGTTTAGTACTAATGACCAAGTTGGTGGTAGTGTTACACCTGTAGGTCGGGTAGTCGATAATTATTTAGCAGCCGATCCTTCTCTACCTGTACCGCCAACAGCCACTGGTCCACGCACCAATTACTATGCTGTTTTAGGAAACTTAGACTACGACACAGATTACTCTTATCGAGTCGTCGGACCTGGATTACCAGCAGCCGGATTTGAAGCGACCTTCCACACGCGCAAGCAAAGTCCGCAATTTTCCTATCAAGTGATGGGTGATGAAGGTTTCTTTCCTGCCGATCCCACCAACAAGCCTTATTTAGCTAACTATGAGGCTCGCGTTGTCAATACAATGTACAACATCCAGAACCTATCAATCCCCGGAATAGATGCTCTACCCAAACCAGATTTGGGTTTAAATACCGGAGATAACGTTTACCTCAAAGGTTCGGAAGCTAACTACGGCGATTTTTGGATGCCTGTTTGGAACAATGATACAGCTTCCAATGAAACAGGTGCCCCTTATGTCCGCAATATTCCCTATTATATTGTTGCGGGGAACCATGATTTTGGTGGTAGTGGCGATCGCGTTAACTTATTAGCTGACGATACCGCTGCTCGTTACAGTGGCAACTTAGGTGGTGGTGATGCCCTACAATACTTTAATAATTATTACTTCCCGTTGAATGGTCCAACTGGTGTTGATCCACAATACATCTATAACGGCGACACAAAGACAGATAATGGCTTTTATTTGAGCTATCAAGGCAAAACCTACAATTCACCCGCCGCGATTGAAGCTTTTCGCAATAGCACAACTGTAGATACAGGTCAAGGTACAAAGCGCCAAATTGACTATATGAGTAATTACTCATTTGACAACGGTAACGCTCACTTTACCTTCCTTGATGCTAACCCGCATTTGTTTGATGCGATCAATAGTTACGACCCAATCTACCAAAGCGCCCCATCCGACTTCCCGAATTATCCATCCCCTTTAAGAGACTGGTTAGTCAACGATCTTGATTCCAGTAAACAAACCTGGAAAGTTGTAGTTTTCCACCAACCCGCTTTCTCTTCCGGTGATGCGACATTACGAAACGACCAGATGCGGCGCATTGCCTCTTTCTTAGAAGATCACGGCGTCAACGTAGTTTACAACGGTCACGAACACAACTATCAACGTACCTTGCCCATCCGCGCCTTGAACCGAGTCGCAGACACACCAACTACTCAAGCAGATCCCGCAGTCGCCGTTGACACTAACTACGATGGCATAAATAATACAGTACCAGATGGAGTACTCTACATTGTCGAAGGTGCAGGTGGCGATCGCGACTTTGACAACAATCTTAGCGAACCGCGTGGTTCTGGTCCTAGTGCCGACCAAGATGACTCAGCAACTGGTACATACACCTATGGCCCAGGATTAACCTTCCCTAACGGACCGGCTTCTTGGCTAGACACCAATTTAACTACTGCCCAAATGTCACCGTTTTTCCCCAATGCTGGTGAAGGACAAAAGATCACCGCCCACTTCAAATCCAAAGTCTTTTCCTTTGGTGATGTCGTCATCGACGGCAACACTTTAACTCAATATCAAATTACCGAACCGTTACAGGATAAATCCTCAGCTACAGCCGACAATCCTTTTCCTTATGGTACAGATGTGAACGGTAATCCTCTCAATGACCCCATCCCCGAAACACTGATTGACCCAGCCACAGGTTCCGTTGTCACACCACCAGCCCAAGGCACTCCAGCTTTGTTAGATAAATTTACAATCACTAAGCCAGATGTCTCTGATGGTGTGTCAGCACAATTCTCCGCACCGTCCTCTATTCACAACAATGACTTATTAGATTACGAAGTTAACGTCACCAATAACTCACCTTATGCCTTAAATGGTACACAAGTAGTAGTTACTCTACCTGAAGGTGTAAATTTTGCTGGAGATTACGGATCTTCTCTAACGCAGCATGGTCATGATGTAGTGTTAACTTTAGGACGCTTAGATTTAGGCGAACAGCGG
>Ga0209512_1000956_pt1 | contig 39736 bp, 32 predicted proteins | sample frozenSSSSmetaG_FD_184142 | JGI IMG/M metagenome (GOLD analysis project Ga0209512, IMG submission 184142) | Glacier valley bacterial and archeal communities from Borup Fiord, Nunavut, Canada, to study Microbial Dark Matter (Phase II) -... | ecosystem: Environmental > Aquatic > Freshwater > Ice >...
ATTTAACTTAAATTCTTTATCATATCGTTTTTGACTCATAACAATTCCTCCTAAGATTTATTCTATTTCATCTCAGTTCAATTTGTCCGTTTTATTATAGTAAGATCATTACACTGCTTTAATGAAGGCTTGTTTGTCGGGAAAGTTTGATGTGGCAAGACTTTTATTAAAGAATGACGCAAGGTTTGATGCTATCAGTGATGAAATAGTGCTAAAACTATTGGCTGACACCACCTCTTATAAAAATCCCTATATGCAGGGCCCTAAGCTCTTTAATTTTTTTAAAGAAGTAAATTTCAAATTAGATTTTCCTGGGTTATGTGATGAGCAAGGTCAGTTTTCTGATACAGTAACTAAAAACATTAAATATATATTTAGCAATGTGGTTAGTGCTGAGTATGGAGGAGCAAAGTTCTTAGTTGAATCAGGTTTAAATCTTAATGGACAATGCCCAGATAGTCCTAAAGGATATACTTGGTTTATGTATTTAACTAGTAAAATTGGACATAGATGTGATTCAGGGGAAAATGATTTATTAAAGCAAATAATAAGAAATAGTGGAAATAATAAAGTAGATATTAATTATCAGGATGATGAGGGTAATACAGTTTTAACTCATGCAGTTGCGAGTAAGCAGATTAAATTATGTAAAATTTTACTTAATGAGTGCGAGATGAATATTGATTTACAGACAAAATCAGGTGCTACTGCCCTAACAATAGCCTATTCAAATAAACAATTTGATATAGTTAAATTGTTATTAAAGAACAAAACAGATGAAGTACCGGCACTGGATTCACCTGAGTGCTCCGCGCTTAAAGCTTTAGATAGCGCATGCCAAATAAAACTTGGAGCAGAAGATATTGATAAGAATTATGAAAATTTACCGGGATTTTATTTTATTAATCGAATCTTATTTGATCAGGACGCACTCGAGAAGTGCATAGAGATACCTAACTTTGCAAAGTTACTTAAAGATGCTCAAGGTTCTCCACTTCTTGCTCGAAATTGTCCAGAGATTACAGCGATTTTTAAGATATATAAACTTGAACCTGAAGTGACCCAAGATGTAATGTTGCAAGGTGAGATTATTGAGAACAGTTACAATACTGATCATAATATAACCTGATAGATGAGATTATGCTTGATCGTCATCAGGAGTGTCCCCGATTATATCAGGATCGGCTGAAACTCCGTAACGATCAAACCTAAGTTTGTTAAGACCATAACTATCAAACCCTTCTTTGTCATAGCCTTGGTTATCATATTCCTTCCAGTATATCTCCTTAGAGTCAATGTCCATTTCTAGGGCCATGTAGCCTCGCCCATCCCCTAGATTATTAACCTGTAGAACCACAGTATTTTTTGACATATATTCCCTTCATTAAAAATTAAACAAAATTATAAATTAACTGGAGATACAAGTTATACTCAGAGATAGACGATATTTACGGCAAAATTTTGCATCTGAAATTTATCTCCGCTTTCAGAGAAATCTGAAACAACCTTGATATTTGCAGCTGAAGTAACATTTTTAAGATCCTCTACGATTTCATCAGACAATTTAAGGTTTTTAATTTCAATTACGCTAATTGGAGCTTTGATTGAGATATTTCTATCGGCTTTCGACTTCCTTACAAAATCAAGAATTTCAATTAGTTGCGCACCTTGAGAAATATCAATATCAGCAGATGTCTCAAGCGCAGGCCAATTTCCTCTAGTATGAATTGAGCTATTATTATATAAATGCTGATAAATTTCCTCCGTGATATGCGGCATGAATGGTGCAAACAACTCCAAAATTACTTGCAAACTATGATATATCGCAAGCACAGTACTATACTGGCCATCAACGTCATTTTGATTCTCATTATAGGCACGCGTTTTGGTAATCTCCAGGTAGTTATCACAAAAATTCTTCATGAAAAATTGCTCGGTTAGCTCTAGACCTTGCGCATATTCAAAGACGGTCATCGTTTCTGTAACTTTTTTTACCAATGTATTTAAGTGCTGAATCAACCATTGATCCATAGTCCTTGAAATCTTATGCTGGATTTGGCTAAGTTTTGCAGCCTTATCTGCACTGCTTAAAATATTAAAATGTAAACTTGCAAATTTGGATGCGTTCCAAAGTTTATTAACTAGCCTCTTGCCATCTTTCATCACGTCCTCTGAATAGGCAGTATCAGCGCCTAAACGCGAGGTTGCAGCCCAGTACCTTGTAACATCTGCACCATATTGCTCAAGCAGCTTTTGCGGCACCACTACATTACCTTTGGATTTTGACATTTTGCTGCGATCCTCAGCCAAGCACCAGCCGCTAATCATTATATTTTTCCATGGTAATTTATTATCATGTAGATGTGCTTTTAACATCGTGTAAAATGCCCAGGTTCTGATGATTTCATGAGCTTGTGGTCGTAAATCGGCCGGAAATAATTGCGTGTGACGCGTGGAATCATGCGCAAACTCATCTGATATTCCTTGCGAGCTTAATTGCGGCGATACTGAACTTGTTGCCCAAGTATCCATCACGTCTTTATCTGCTTCCACTTCATCCCGCGCATACCCTACAGGCAAATCTTTAAGAGGATCAACCGGCAACTGATCAACTTGAGCAAATATCGGTTTTCCTTCTTCGCCCGCTCTTTTAGAATACCATACCGGAAAGGGCACGCCGAAATAACGTTGCCTACTGATGCACCAATCCCAAGCGATGCTATTGATCCAGTTTTCCAAACGAATTTTCATGGTTTTTGGGCGCCAATTCAGTTCTTGAGTTTTTTCGAGCAACGCTTGTTTATGTGAGATGGTGCGAACAAACCATTGCGGAGTTGTAAGAATCTCTAAGGGGCTACCTGATCGCTCAGCGCATTTAACTGTTTGAGTGATCTCCGTTTGCTTAAGCAGCAACTCATTCTCTTTTAGGATTTCAACAATCCGTGCTCTTGCATCACTTACTTTAAGCCCTTCAAGCAGACCTGCATATTCTGCTGCTGCGCCTGTAAAGCCTTGATCGCCTAAAGTAATTCTACCTCTTTTATCGAGTATAACTTTTATTGGGAGCTTATATTTTTTCCACCATAAAATATCTGTCTGGTCACCGAATGTACAACACATCACAAGCCCCGTGCCTTTATCAGGTTGAACCATATCGTCTGGTAAAAGCGGCACTTCAACATTAAACAAAGGTGTAGTAGCAAACGTGCCCTTCAAATGCTTGAAACGTTCGTCTTCTGGATGATAAAAAATACTCACGCACGCAGGGAGTAGCTCAGGGCGTGTTGTAGCAATTGCGAGCTTTTCACCGCTTGTAGTTTGAAAGATAATATCATTCATAAGCCCTGCTCGCTCTTTATCCTCGATATCAGCCTGAGCAAGCGCAGTTTGGTCAATAGGATCCCATAACATCGGTTGATCATCACGGTAAATTTCATTTTTATTGATGAGGTCAAGGAACGACATTTGCGAGATTTTACAAGATAGCGGGCTGATTGTTTGGTACTCTAGGCTCCAGTCGACAGATAGGGCCATATGGTTAAACAAGTTTCTGAACTTTTCCTCTTCAGATTCTACAACCCCTTTACAGATATCAATAAATTCCTGCCTGTTTAGATTTGCAGCTCTTATGCCTTTTTGTTTTTCAACGAGGCGCTCAGTAGGCAGACCGTTATCATCGAAACCTATCGGGTAGAAAATATTTTTACCCATCATCCTTTGAAACCGGACTATAAAGTCGGCTTGAGTATAGCTATAGACGTGGCCAATATGTAATTGCCCCGAAACTGTTGGCGGGGGAGTATCTACTATAAATGTATTTTCTTTAGATTCTTTAGCATCCCATTTATAAACACCAAGCTCTTGCCAGTAATCTTGCCATTTTTTTTCACTTTCAACAAAATTATAATTTTTAAGGGTGATGGTCATATGATATAACTATGTTTGCTGGTTGAATCAGGTCTGATTTTAAGACACCGAATATATTATATTTATAAAACAAATGCCAAATAAATTTTTATCCTCTTTGCATCTTGCAAGGCTTCATGTACCTGCTAGTTATCTGCTACCTTTTTTTATAGCATCTCTTGGAGCTGTGCTTGGTTGCAATGTTGCTAATGATCTTAAAATATTGCCGTTATTTTTCTTTGGAAGCATCACTGCGCGAGGTGCAGGATGTATTATAAACGATATTTTTGATAAAGATTTTGATTCTAAAGTCGAACGTACAAAAAACCGCCCTCTTGCAAACGGTGCTTTGAGCATAAAATTTGCACTTGTACAATTATTTATATTTCTAATGGTTAGCTTACTTATAGTTTTAACCTTGCCTAGGGCTGCAATCTACACTGCGATAGTTGCCTCTATTATGATGGGCTTGTATCCTTTAATGAAAAGGCTTATCAATCAGCCTCAAGTTTTCCTAGGGTTCACTTACAGTATGGCATCTTTAATAGGATATGCGAGCATCACTGGTAATATATCAACAAGTGCGATCATTTTATATTTAGCAATTGTATCTTGGACAATAGGATTTGACATTATTTATGGCTATATGGATATCAAAGATGACAAAAAGATCAATATTAAATCGATGTCGATTTGGCTTGAGAATAAAAATTATAAAATGTGGATTGCATCTTTATACATTATTTTCATAATTTTATTTTGTAGTTCCTATTATTTAAGCTCAGATAAATTATCTGCGATATTTGCTTTAGGCGTACTTTCAAGCTCAAGTTTACTGATGTGGCAGGTAATAACATTAGATATAGAAAATCCCGCAAACTGCCTTGTCCGCTTTAGATCAAATATATATATTGGAGCAATGTTACTTGGCGGAGCTCTACATACTAAAATATTTTACTTGAGTAATTAAAGCTAATTTGGTTGCGAATTACTAATTCATAAATATTTAATTTAAAATTTTGCTACAATTGCTTGAAAAAGCTTATTTGAAAGATTATATTGTTTAATGTGATAACTATTAGTAAGAGGTAAATTATGATTGACTATACCAAAGCATTTGCCGCAGGCACCCAGAAAAGCTTTGATGCGGGTCTGCGCGCTTACATGCTAAAAATATACAACTATATGGCTGTTGCCTTAGTGCTTACAGGGGTTGCGGCGTTTGCAACATTGAACTTTGAGCCGGTAGCAAGATTAATGTTCCAGATAACTCCGCAAGGTCAAATAGTTGGCAATACGGGCCTTGGCACACTTATAATGCTCGCTCCAGTGGGGATAGCCTTATATTTCTTCATGGGTTTTCAAAGAATAAGCCTAAGCACCACTAAAGCACTATTCTGGACTTACTCCATTCTAACCGGTATGTCTCTTGCATCTTTGGGTTTTATATATACCGGAGAGTCAATTGCTAGAACTTTCTTTATAACTGCTTCAGTATTTGGTGGCATGAGTTTATATGGCTATAGCACAGGCAGAGATTTAACTTCGATGGGTTCATTCTTAATGATGGGTCTTATTGGTGTGATCCTAGCATCACTGGTTAATATGTTTTTCAGGAGCCCTGCTATTGAATTTGCAACTTCTTTAATCGGAATTGTAATATTCATGGGTCTTATTGCTTGGGATACTCAAAAGCTTAAAGCGATGTATTACAGCGCCGGTAGTGGAGAGCTTGGTCAAAAAATGTCTATAATGGGGGCGTTTACTCTTTATTTAGACTTTATCAATTTATTCTTATATTTGATAAGATTTCTTGGCAACAGAAGAGATCAATAACATACTAAAAAAGGGCTCTTATTTTCGGAGCCCTTTTTCATTTATCCTATAAAAAAACAAATTTCCCATGTCAGATCCTACTGCAGCTATAGTTATAATTGGTGATGAAATATTATCAGGCAGGACGCTTGATACAAACACCAACTATATTGCAAACAAACTCTCTGAAAACGGGATTGATTTAAAAGAAGTCAGAGTAATTGCTGATGACCACGCGCAAATTATCGCAGTAATAACTGCCTTAAGATCAAAATACACATACATATTCACTACAGGCGGCATAGGCCCGACACACGACGATATTACAAGTCTTGCGATTGCTGATGCTTTTAACTTGCCCTTAGAGAGAAACTTAGAAGCTTACGATATCATCAAGGCTTTCTACCTCTCTCAAGGTAAAGAGCTAAATTCGGCACGAGAAAAGATGGCAGACATACCAAGAGGTAGCGCCTTAATAAATAACCCCGTTTCCTGGGCGCCTGGCTTTATAATTGATAATGTTTTTGTTCTTGCGGGAGTGCCAAATATTATGCAAGCGATGTTTGAACATTTATTACCCTCATTAAAAAAGGGGCGAGTTTTAAAAAGCAAGAACATCGATATTTTTGTTGGTGAAAGCACTATTGCTGCAGAGTTTGCTAGCCTTCAAAATAAATACCCAAATGTCCAAATGGGTAGCTATCCTTTTAAAAAAGATGAAAGATTCGGCACCTCGCTTGTACTCAGTTCAAAAGATTCTTTCAAGCTAGAGGAAGCTTATCAAGAGCTTGAGTCATTTATCAAGCAAAAATTTGAAAATTTAATAATTGTCTGAAAACCTGTTTTTTGAAGCCTTAATCTAATTAATCAGCTAATCCCCCAATTATTTCTGCTTATGGTTTGTTTCAAGCGCTAATTGATGTTACTATAAAACTTGCAGATCAAATCTGCTTTAAAAACATATGATAATTTATATTTAAAAAGGGAGAATTATGATGAATAGTAGTTTCGGTTTAAAGATGATTGCGGTTGTTGACCAAAGCAGATTACGCTTGTACGAAGCGCAAGGAATTAAAATAACAAAAAAAATCGAAGAGCTACATATTTCCGAACACAAGGAACCACGACATGAAAAAGGAAATTTTCAAAAAAGTTTTACTCAAGGCTCATCTCAAGGTTCGGCATATGAACCGCATACCTCAATTAAGGATATTGAGCATCACAATGTTGCAAAGCTTGCGGTAAGTCACATTGATAAGATACTAACTCACAATTCTGACTATAAAGAGCTAATGATTGCTGCTGAACCTAAAACTCTTGGTCACATCAGGTCAGAGCTTACAAATCATTTGAAGAAAATTCTGACTAAAGAAGTAGTGAAAGATTTAGCTCACCAAGAAATGCGTGAGATCGAACAAGCATTTTTTTCTTAAAAAAAATTATAATCTTTAAATATGCAAAAGCCTCATCTGTCACCGTTTGAATACAAAGAAATTCACGATCATGCAAAGTTAGATTCATACTTTAAGCATGCAACAAGCACGCATACTATAAAAAAAGTTGCCGTGATAGGTTCAGGGGTAATGGGTTCAGGAATTGCTGCATTACTTGCAAATTCATCTATTGAAGTGGTTTTACTTGATATTGCAAGCGATGATTCAAATAATAAAAATTTAGTTGTGGAGCAGGCGCTTGAAAAACTTGCAACTCAAAAACCCGCTCCGTTAACTTCGCAGTGCAGAAAGGACTTTATTGAGATCGGTAATTTAGATGATGATTTAAAACTGCTGCGTGATTGTGATTTAATAATTGAAGTGATAGTTGAGAAGCTTGCCATCAAATGGCAACTTTACGACAAGATCATCCCTTATCTTAAAGAAGGGGTTATTCTTGCCTCAAATACCTCAACATTACCGTTAAAGCAATTAAAGAAAAACCTACCAGAATTATTAAAACCGCGATTCTTAATTATCCATTTCTTTAACCCTCCACGTTATATGGAGCTGGTTGAACTGGTATCAGGTAAGGAAACTGACCTTCACGTCTTAGACAATATCAAAGATTTTGTTACCAGCAAACTCGGTAAAACCATTGTTGAATGCAATGATACACCTGGATTTATTGCCAATAGAGTTGGATGTTTTTTTATTGAGCAGATAGTGCGCAAGGGAATTGCAGAAGAATTAAACCCTGTAATTATCGATAATATACTGACCAAGCTTTTTAAATTACCAAGTACTGGTATTTTTGGTCTTTATGATCTAATTGGTCATGATGTACTAAAGTTGATATCAAACTCACTAATCAATAATTTGCCTGATAATGATACTTACAAGCAAATTTACATCCCAACACCGTTACTTGATAAAATGGCTGAGGCAGGATATATTGGGCGCAAAGGCAAAGGTGGTTTTTACCAGATCTCAGAGATTGCAGGAAAGAAAGAGAAAAAGGTAATTTCATTTGCTCGCTCATATATAACAGATGGTGAAAGTTGGCATCCAACATATGTAAAAATCAAGGATAGTGGGAAGGATGATGAACAATTTAACTCAATAGAAGAATTGTTTAACAGCCCTACTCCTTATGGCAAATTCTTCAAGGATGTTTTATTTAAATTCTACTATTATTTATTTAGTCTTACCCCTTCAGTTACAAACAAGCCACTTGACATAGATCTTGCAATGAAGCTTGGATACAGCTGGAAGATGGGACCATTTGAGCTACTTGAATATATTCCTGGTGGGGTAAATTGGGTGATAGAGCAAATAGCTCAGCAATCTCTTGAATTACCAAAATCTTTATCAACTGACATCTCTAAGCAAATTGAAAATTTAAAATCTTCGCAAAATCTGGATAATCATATTTTTGATGCTGAAATCTTGAGCAATGTGAGTGGCAGATTGTGTCTTTACAAGAATAAGCTTGTTCTGTCGTTTGAAAGTAAAATGAATTGCTTGAATAATGATATATTTGAACTATTTTTAGAGTCAATTTTTTACGCTGAGAAGCATAAAAAAACTTTGTTTATCTATTCACCTGAATCTCCTCATTTTTCAGCAGGAGCAGATTTAAAATTTATTATTGAATGTATTGAAGCTAAAGATTTTGATAAAATAAATAACTTTATCGACTTGGGGCAGCAGGTGACCACTCGCATGCAAAACTCTAAGATAAATATTATTGCTTGCGCGCGCGGTGCTGCACTTGGTGGTGGATGCGAGATTTTGCTACATTCTGACTTTATAGTTGCTCATTCTGAACTTAAAAGCGGTCTTGTTGAAATGAGCGTCGGCCTTATCCCGGGATGGGGCGGCATTAAAGAAATGTTTGTAAGATCTCGTGGTGATGCGAAGCTTTTAATTAAGAATTTACAAAATATTATTTTGCAAAATAAGTCAGGATCTGCTGATCAATTTGCAAACGATTATGCTGCTTGCAATTACAAGATTGTGATGAATAAAGATCATCTGTTAGATGAGGCGATTAAACTCAAACTTACTCAAAAAATCTCACCTTTTTTGAGTAAAATTATCTTACCAAAAATTGAGCTCTCCACATATTTTGCCCATGTAAAGCTAAATGAATTTCAAACGAAAATGATCGCAAGCTTTCAAGAAATAACTAATTTAAAAGCAGTATCAATTAAGGATCTTCTGGAATTTGAAAGAAAGACTTTCCTCGCACTTTGCAAGCGTCCTGAAACTCTTGCAAAACTTAAAGAAAACTTCGGCTAATACAGGACGATTTTAAATAGATTTTAAGCGATAATTATTTGATACCTTCAAATCACGAGGGTTATAGTTCTCTGACTTTCATTTGTAATCAGCAATCAAGTTAAACTTAAATAGAATACTCAGTTTATCTAAGTGACATTTAAACTAAATTATTAATGGCTTTAGAACAAAAACCCTAGGCTCTTGAGAATTTTTCAAAAGCCTAAGATAGTTTTTATTTAGAAGAAATTGCTAAAATCTTACAGATTAACACGGATTTTCAATGAACCTTGATGACCCACATACTTTTTAGCTAAATGGGCATCATAACCAATGCTATATTCCATATTTTTGTGTTTAGCAGTAATCCCAGTTCCTACATTATAGAATGTTTTTGTAGGCTTAATAGCACGGGTAGCAAGTGGCCCTTTTGACCCATCAAATCGTGCATCGACTTTTGGTTTTTTACCGATGAAATCATGGTTTACAAAACCGTGTATTTCAGGAAGCAAAGTTGTTTCATTAACATAACTTACACCAGTAAGTCTTGCCCCAAGAATTCCTTCACATTTCTCTGAATTCTTCTTTTTAACAGTCAGGTTATTAATTGAAGCGCCGGTTTCAGTGTAACCCTTATCATAGAATTTAGTGTAACGAACCCCGATCATTGGTGTAAGAGCCGTACCACTTGCTACATTGAAGTTTTTACCAAGCAGCACTTCACCACCATAAGAATCTGAATTATAGTTACCTCTTGCAGTTTCTTTAGTTAAGCTTCTAGACTCATTATTTTTTATTTTATTATGAGAGTATGACAATATCCCTTGCGCAAAGAAGTTATTTTTAAGGCTTTGAACACCATATAGCGATCCCATATAAGTTGCAGCTCGGGTTTTATCACCAACTTTTTCATTTCTATGTTTGATCTTGGTATCAACATAAGTAAACGCAGCACCTAAGATCGAAGTATCAGTGATCATACCATCAAAACCAACAGTACCACCAGTAGAAGTTGCTTTATAACCTGGAGTTTGACCTCTCAATTTTTGTATACTGCTACTATAGAATGGTGTCGCCCATAGTCCCATTTTTACACCAACCGCGTCACCTGCTGCAACACCGTACGCTTCAGTTTGCTCTTGTGCTTTACGCTGATTGCCCCCTGTTCCGGTACCTGTACCGGTAGTCGTAGCACCTGTACTAGTACTGTTGCTACTATCTGGAGACACAACACCTCCTCCATCAAAGCTTGGAGCCCCAAATGATGAACCGACAGGGCTTGCAATGTCACCCATTCTTGAGCTGATTGTTGCCACGTTTCCGCTTACCGCAGAAGTGATCACGTCAGCAACTGCAGAGTTAACTGCTGCGATATTTTCACCGGTTGTTACAATAGGTAATTCATCGTTAATAGCATCTTCTCTTAATTCAAATGGCAACTTTGCTATCCCTTGTACTACTTTATCCGCGGGTGAACCTAACTCTCTATTAGCAAATGAATCTCCTATTTCCTTAGCTTGAGGGTCCCCTGCTGGTAACAGAGGAACAATAATAGCAGCCGCTGCGTTATCTTTAGGCGTTAAAGTTGAAGTTGCGGGATCAAATGTCCAACCCACCGCAGCATTCGTGTCAGCAACTGTCGTTCCAGCAAAAGGCTTTACGTCCATGGCCGCATTTTTTCTAAAAATTACATAATTTTTACCAACTACATCTGCATATCCTCCGGTAGTCATTTCGATTGCTACTGCTCCCGCTTTTGAAAGATCAAGAACTTTACCTGCGCCATCTACTATAACGTGACCAATCTCAGCTCCGCCGCCTTGAGTTGTGACGACAAATTTCACATTTCCAGTTAGAACAGCATCCTCCAAGGTTAAAGTCTTTTCTCCGAGATTTAATTTAGTGCCAACGCCTTCAAAATCACCATGGACGGTTGTATCATCTTCAACGACGAACTCTGCACCGTTCGCAATAATCTTTGAAGTAAAAATATCGCCTTTGAATTTATTATTATCTCCTGCTAAAGTTATGTCGCCTACAAGGTGTCCTACCCTACCGATTCCGCCACTAATAGAGTTATTTCCTTTAAGATCAAGTTTAACCGCACCAAGACCATTTACAGTATTAACGCCGCCTTCAACCCCTGCACCATTTATAAATTCGATTGTAGAGGCATTTGTAGCTCTAAGCTCAGTAACCTTATGTTTACCTGTTACTTTTAAGATGGTAGCTGCACCACCATCAGCCATTACTTCTTCAATACCAACTGCACCTGCCGCAGCTCCACCGATCAATTCACCGGCACCAGCAAATTTCACTTTACCTTTGACTCCACCTGTTGAGGTTAATTTTGTCTTTAGTTTTTTACCTGCAGCAATTTCAATTGTGCCTGCTCTGTTATTGAAATCGGTAGTTTCAACTGTAACGTCCTCACTAAATTTAATAGGCTTATCAGCATTAAATTTAATTTCACTCCCTGCTCCGGAATTTACAGCTTTAGTAAATTCTGCACCACCAGTACCCTCAAGGGTGATTTTCTTCGCAAAAACTCCAACCTTTACATTTATATTTTTACTACCACCAACATTTAATTCTCTTAATCTATGAGTATCATCTGTACCAAGTGAAGTACCACCAACACCAACTGCAGTATCATCTATAGTTAAAGCCCCGCCGCCGACACCGGAAGCTTGAAGCTTTACAATTCCGCTATCATCATTAGCTACAGCTAAAGTATTTTTTAGATCGGCTATAACACCACCACCTACTGAAGTATTTTGAATTTGTAAAACAGAGTTCGCAGTTTTAAAAATAATTTTATTTCCACCACCTTGCAAATCTGCATTAACTGAATCGATAACAAATATGCCATCAATTGCATCGCTAGCAACAGGATGCATGGTAGTTCTCTCCTTACCGATATTGATCACAGGAATTGCTGTAACAGTTGCGGTTTGCGCGATAAGCCCCATAGTATTCTGAACATTTAGTAATTTAACATTTGTTAAATCTACTTCACCACCACCTGCAATGGTAACTTTTTGATCACCGGTAATACGAAGTTCTGTTAATTCGCCACCTAGTACCCCTAACGTCTCACCGCCTGCGGTACCTTTAAGGATCAGCCCGCCAGCACCAGTATGAGCATTTAGCTCAACTATGCCTTTAGGTCCAGCTCCCGCTCCTGCACTTGGATCGTAAGGTAACATCATATTAAATGTTGCTGGTGCTGCAGCACTATTAGTTAATTTTAGTATTGATCCAACATCTTCAAGAGCAATTACTGTACTAAAGATGTTAATATCAGCTCCGCCTGCTGCACTTGCACTACCATCAATTGTAAATGAACTTGCGGTTCCCGCTACACCAACGTTTATTATATCGATTGCTATAACACTTGCATCTGTTGCTATTAAAGGTGTTATTACATTCAAAGTTCCATTTCCTGGAGTTGTAAATGCACCTTTCAGTGTTATTGCTTTTCCAGCTTCAGCTGCATTAGGTCCACCAGCAAGCCCTGAATTATTTATTTCTAATATTGCACCAACACCTGTGAAATCAACATCTCCCATTGCGCCATAATCGTTTGCACCTGCAGCAAACTGGTTAGCTACATCATTAACAGGATTAGGTGCCGCAAGAGATCCGTCTGAACCAGTACCTGATAAAATTGATTTCTTTCCAGCTTGAATAGTATTAGTAAGCTTTGCACCCCCTATAACAGAACCGATTAGAACGTTTTCTATAGTGTCAAGCTTGGCATTAGCCTTAGCATTTGTATCAATTGCAAGAATACTTACATCTGCAATATCTGCAGTGATAGTAGCATTGGGGTTATTAAATTTAAATGTCGAGCCAGTAATGAAAGGTACAGCAGCCTTTGTTCCATCCTTATCCATTTTACTCCCGGTTGAAAGTGTTGGGGCTACACCTTGTGATTTTCTAGCATTCCCGACTGCTAATACAGTGTTACTATATCCAAAAATCACTGCAGCAATTGAGGCTGTAGTTAAAATATTTTTTAATCTGCTTGGTTTCATGCTCATAATACTGGCTCCTTTAAATTAAGTTAACATGTTTAAGATTTAATTTACAAATTTGACAATGATTAACGATGGTTAACGATGGTTAACGATGGTTAACTTATACTATCTGCCTTTAAATTTCAATAATTATTATTGTGACTACTTGACAAGTTAAGTCAAATGGTATTATATTGCTGCTAAATAAAAATACAAAAGTAATTGCCATGTCTCGTAGATGCGAACTTAGCGGAGTCGGAGTCCAGTACGGAAATAAAGTCTCCCACTCTCAAAGAAAAACTAGAAGACGCTTTGAGCCAAATGTTAAGGTTGTAAGTTTTTTAAGCGAATCAACAGGCTTAAAGTTTAAGTTTAAAGTTAATGTGCACTGCATGAGAACAGTTGAAAAACTGGGTGGTATTGACGAGTATATACTTAAAGTTTCAGCAGATTTGCTATCAATTCCTGCAAAAGCTTTTAAAAGAAAAATCACTGATATAAGAAAAGGGGCAACAAATGAAGCCTAATATACATCCTGATTATAAGCCGTTGAAAGTACTTATTGGTAAAGATGCATTTGATACAAATTCAACTTTAGCATCTGGTGAAATTTTGATGGACGTTGATTATCGTAAGCATCCTGCATGGACAAAAGATAATTCAAACGTTGTTAACCAATCAAATAAGAACGTTAGCAATTTCAATAAGAAATTTGCTGGTCTTTCTTTTTTAGGTAAGAAAAGCAGCTAATATAAAGGCAGGTGCAGTATAAAATTGCACTTGCTAAACTATAGAATACTTGTTTCAAAAACTTAAAGCAATCAGCTAAAAGTTTCAAGTCTTATCGCGGGGTGGAGCAGCCCGGTAGCTCGTCAGGCTCATAACCTGAAGGTCGTAGGTTCGAATCCTGCCCCCGCAACCAACTATTTAAAAACAATACTCCTTAAAATTTCTAAACAATACAACGCAAAGACTCTCACCACATCTAATTAATTCAAGTGAAACGTCAAAAAGTGCATTTGATAGTTCAAAAAAATCTTACGCTTTGCAGTTCCGTACTACCGGCGCCTATATCAAAAAAAGAACCCATACCCCCATTTAAGCTGATAATTTCTCTCCCTATACCACCTAATTCTTTTTCGTCCGCGCTTTAAGAGCTCGCTTATACAAATTTATTAATGTTATTAATCTACTATCTTTCTCACCTGAAGTCATGATAGCTATCATTTCCTATAAAATTTTGAATAGCTTTAAGCCTCATGTTACTCATAACAGTTTTTATTCTTTTTAAAATTTAATACGTAAATAGATTGTAGTTGGGGACGTGCATATTAGTCGCCTTAGCAAACCTTAAACAATATAGAATACCAAATCACCTATTAAGTAATTACGCGTATGCATTTAAGTATAAATAGTTATCACCGACAAGTAAGAGCGTCATAAAGTTTCTTTAGGGTTTTAACTTAAACAAAATTTGAGGATTAAGTTATGAATATGCGCTTTTCAAGCGCGAGTACATATGCGTATTAAATCTCTAATTATGATTAAGTAAGTTTCGAGGTTAAAAAACTTGCACAAAATAAACGCTTTGCACATTCTTGCCTGATTTTTGAGCGCAGGGATCCTCTACTCGAAGTGCTTTGCGCTCCTTATCGTCTACTTTAATTCTTATAAATCGCGCAAATTGAGTTAAGCAGGTCAAGAGCATCATTCTCAGGGCGCTGGAAACTGTTGCGGCCTATTATAGAGCCATTTCCGCCGCCATCGTTAATCGCGCGCGTCTCGCTATAAATCTCTTGCGTTGTTTTAGCAGCTCCACCTGAAAACACTACAAGCCTTTTGCCATTAAAGCAGCTTTGCACTACATGTCTTACGCACTGCGTAAGATCTGCAACCGGAATTTTTTCTGATTCATAAACTTTCCTCGCTTCAGGGTGGAAAATATGAGTTGAAGGTGGTTTAACTTTGATGATATTAGCACCCAAAAGTGCAGCCATGTGAGCTGCGTATGCACACACATCTACGGCAGTTTCGCCTTCTTTGGTTAAATCTCCACCGCGTGGGTAACACCAAATCACCACTGCAAGCCCACTTAACTTGGCTTCGCGTACAATTTCCCTTGCCTCCTCCATCATATCAAAAGCCTTGCCTGATCCAGGATATAGGGTAAGTCCTACAGCAGCGCATCCTAGGCGTACAGCATCACGGACGGTTGAAGTTACCGCTTGATCCGGCAACTCAACGCTAGGTGCTAAAGAATTACTGCTATTTAGCTTTAAAATCAAAGGGACTTGTCCGGCAAATTTGTCAGCTCCAGCCTCTAAAAATCCTAAAGGTGCGGCATAAGCGTTAAGGCCCGCTTTGATAGCTAGTTCAAAATGATAATCGGGATCATAAGCGGCATTATTTTTTGCAAAGCTTCGTGCAGGTCCATGCTCAAAACCTTGGTCAACAGGCAAAATAACCATTTTTCCGGTGCCGGCGAGTTTCCCGTTCATTAGAATTTGATAAAGTTTAGACTTAACTCCTGCATTCTCCCCATTGTAGTTAGAGAGAATTTTTTCTACTTGTTTTGTAATATACATATATTCTAATTATTTTATTTTAATTCTGAAATTACTGTAAAGCGCTTACAAAGGCTAAACTTAAAGCTTACACACGAAAGCTTATTTAGCATTTAAGCTTGTAGCTCTTTTATCTTCTCTAAAACCGTACTTGCATGACCGCTTACTGAGACATCACGCCAAATATGTGCAATAGTACCATCTTTGTCAATTAGGAAAGTTGTTCTACTGATCCCCATGTAAGTTTTACCATACATTGATTTCTCACCCCAAACTCCGTATTCTTCAGCTGTGCTGGAATCTTTATCAGAAGCAAGATCAAATTCAAGGCAATATTTCTCTTTGAACTTATGATGAGAATTTAGATCATCTTTTGAAACTCCAACAATCACCGCGCTAAGTTCTTCAAATTCAGGCTTTAATTTATTAAATTCACCTGCCTGAATGGTGCACCCGGGAGTATCGTCCTTCGGGTAAAAATAAAGAATTACAAACTTACCGCGTAAACCATCAAGGCTAACTGTTGCGCCATCTTTTGTAGGCATTTCAAAGGTTGGTGCTTTATCACCGATGTTCAAGTTACTCATAAATTTTTACCTTGATTATTTCAACAACATTTTCAGGTCGTATGTTTTGTTGCTTCGTGAACTTATTGAACTATTTGCATTATAAACTATAGGATCATTATATTTACTATGACCGAATTTGTCGCTCTTGAAAACAGGAACTTGAATATTGTTGGCAAAATCCTTTAATACTTGCAAATTCTCACTTTGTGGCTCACTAACTTCGCCAAAGATTATTGCTTTAACTCTGTCAAGCAAACCTGCATGCTTTAAATGATATAGCGTTCTATCAAGTTGATAAGGCTTTATCCCTACCTCTTCAAGAAACAAAATTTTATCTTTAGTCTTTATCTGCCAAGGAGTGCCAATGGTGGTCACAACCATAGTTAAGTTGCCACCTGTTAAGGTACCATTTATCGCTACACTATTTGTAGCTGTTTTGTTTATTGGGATGAGACCGCTAATTACAGCTTGTTTGGTTTTACCGGTTACAATATTTGCAATTTTGACAAAATTTTCTCGAGCCTTATCACTGTCTAGAATCTCAGCTATACCGCTGCCATGAATAGTCCTCCAGCCCCATTCCTGCGCCAAAAATATATGAAGCACTGTAATATCGCTGTAGCCTATAAAGAATTTCTCTTTAGAGGGTTTTTCAAGTTTTGCAAGCTCTGCTATGAGTTTAGGCGAGCCGTAACCACCTCTCAAAGCCCATACAATGTTTGCGGATTTATCATATAAGACCTCCTTCAAGCATTGCCCTCTTATTTTGTCATCAGCTGAATGAAAATTGGTCGGTGCTTTGAAACAGTGCTGAGGGAATTTCAAGCTAACACCAGGTAGGTTTTGTAAATCCTTCATGATTTGCGCAGGCTTGCCTGACGCAGGAGCTATAACTTCAATTTCAACTCCTTTCATTATTTTTAAAAACTCGGCATTATTTTTTTCAAATTTTGCTCTGTCAAAACCTGATAGCATTAGAACTGCAGCAAGTAACGTGCATAACTGAACCCTATTCTTGACTCTCATAATTTAAACTCCCAAATCCTGCTTTAATTTAAGCTTGTTATTTTTATTTAAGATTGCTCGGTAGACTTGTAAGTTTTCAAGCACTCGTTGCACGTAATTACGGGTCTCAGAAAACGGAATTAATTCTATCCAGTCGAGCACGTCACGGTGATCTTTAAAGTTGCGCAAGTCACCAAAGCGCTCAAGCCATTTGTTGACCTTACAACTTGCAGCATTGTAGGATGCAAACGTAAGTATCAAAGAGCCTTTGCGCTCTTTCATCAACATGCTTAGCTGATTTGTACCAAGCTTTATGTTGTAAGCAGGATCATTTGTGAGTTTTGATACGTCACATCTAATTTTTACAGCCTTTGCCGTTCTGCACGCCGTATCTTTAATCAATTGCATAAGACCCATGGCACGCGCGGTACTCACTGCGTACTGGTTGAATACTGATTCTTGCCTGATGATACTATAGGTGATTGCGGCTTCGACCGGATGATTAGAGATTTTATAAGGAGTTGGAAAGGCATAGTCTTTTAAGAATATATGTTGCTGCGTAGCGTATTTGCCAAAGTCAGTAATATAGTAAGTGTTACCTATAGTTTTTACAAGTTCTGCAAGCCATACGAGCTCCTCAGCTTTTGCGTGTTCGGTGATTGACTTAGCGTAACAATGCGCAAGTTCTTGTTTGCCGTATTTAAGGAGAAATTTTACTGCTCTGAACACATCATTTCTTTCAATAGATTTTCTATGATGAACTTGCAACGTTGGCATAGGTGGTAATTTAATCGTATTTTGTTTAAGCTCAATATGAGCTACCTGGCCGTAAAATGTATACGGATAAATGCTTGCATCTTTATAAAATTTTACGCTGTTTTGCTTATCACCCTTTGCTTCATAAGTTCGCCCGAGCCAATATTTCCCGCGCGCAATACTGATAGGTTTTTTTGATACCGCAAGTAATCTTTGAAAATGTTTCAAAGCAAGATCGGGTTTTTTAAGAAACCTTAATGCCATCCACCCTGCAAGCCACTCGGCTTCGCGTACATCTTCATCGACACGGGCAAAAGGAATAGTCATAATTTTATAAGAACTTGCAAAATCTTTAAGGTCAATAAATTCACGGGCATGATATAATTGTAGCTTGCTCCATTCTCTGGAATGCGCTTCATCGATTTTCACCTTTTTAAACAGGGTGATAGAAGTAGCTGTCGGTTCTTCCTTTTTTTTAGACTTTAGATAATAGTATAATAAGCTCGAAGTATAATACTGTTCAGGAACTCGCTCAAACAAAGTTTCCTTTTCTCTGTTGCTGTCCATAGCTGCAATTGCCGCTTGAAAGGCTTTTTTGTAACCGTCACTGACAAGATGCAAAGATCTTTTTGCTTCCTCAATATTCTCGCTCCATAAATGTTCGTCAATTCTTTTGACATGATCATCTTCATTCAAGAATTTACCGAACTGCGTCAAATATTTTTTTTCCTCATCCGCGTTAAATTCACTGTAAATCCAACCGTTTTTTATGCGTTGTGCTGACTTATTATCATGCAACAGTTTACTAGCGGCTTTGGCATAATATTTGTGCCCCTTACCGGTACGTGGCTTGTTTTTAGCGAACCACTGTAATATTGTCTCTTCACTGGTTGTATCATTCAAATATTTCTCAATTTTAACTTTAAGCTTTTCCAAATTAGGCCAGCGTGGGTTTGTATTTATAAAATTAACGATCTCTTCAAAGCTGTTATCGCAATTACTATCCAGATATTTTTGAGATTTTACAATTTTTATTAAAGCGCTATCACTTGTGCTTTTTGCCAGCTGCTCAGCTCTTGCCCAGTTTTTTTGATCAATAAGATTAAATATTTCGGACTCAATATTTTGCGCGCTGGCATTTAAAATCTGGCATAAAAAAAGCGTTAAAATAATTGACAGCCTGCTAAAAAAACACATAATCTTCATAGATTTATTTAAGATAAAAACATAAGTTAGATATACACTAAAGAACTTTAAAAAGTAACCTTTAACTGCTTCTATAAAAAATTTTAAAAACATTAATGAATAATTATGAACAGAGCATTTGTTTTTCCTGGCCAAGGGTCTCAAATTATAGGAATGGGTAAAGATTTTTACGATGCTTTTGCAATTGCGCGTGAAGTCTTTCAAGAAGTTGACGAAGCTTTAAAATTCAATTTAAGCAAAATTATCTTTGAAGGTCCCGAGGCTGATTTAACATCAACCGTCAATACTCAAGCTGCCCTGATGGCTACTTCAATAGCAATACTCAGAACACTCTTGAGAGAATCAGGCAAAAAGATCACGGATCTTTGCCGCGTAGCTGCTGGTCACTCTCTTGGCGAATATAGCGCTCTGTGTGCAGCAGATTCAATGAATTTAAGTGATACGGCAAACTTATTGAAAGTAAGGGGAAGCGCTATGCAAGAAGCATGCCCTGAAGGAGTGGGCGCCATGGCAGCATGTCTTGGTATTGAGCTTGACCTGCTTGAAGATGTGATAAAAAATGCCATTACTTCTGGCGTTTGTCAGATAGCAAACGATAATATAGCGGGCCAAATCGTTATAAGTGGCCATAATGAGAATATTGATAATATAGTAGCAATCTTAAAAGATCTAGGCTACAAGGCAATTAAGCTGAAAGTGAGCGCGCCTTTTCATAGTACACTTATGAAGCCTGCAGAAATAAGAATGACTGAGGCACTAGCTGCAATTACTTTAAGTATACCCTCAGTGCCGATACTTGCAAATGTGACTGCTCAAACCACTAATGATCCTGTTGAAATAAAATCAAACTTAATAACCCAGATTTGCGGGCGTGTGCGCTGGCGTGAAACCTTAGACGAATTTGCAAGGCTTGAGGTTACTGAGATCGTTGAAGTTGGTCCTGGGAAGGTTCTCTCAGGGCTTGCTCGTAAAAGTGGTCATGATTTTGAGACCTTTAACATCAGTAACATAATAGAGCTTGAGGAATATTTGAAACGAATCGGCTAATAAGCTTATTTAAGATTAAAATATTCAATAATTAAATTTGCTACTTCACCGGCAGTTTTATTTTCATTTTCAATTCTTAAATAGTTTAGATCTTTAAAAAATTTTGGCTGAGAATTCATAACTCACTCTTCTTCATTTTGCAAGAGAACTTGGACGAGATAATTTTAAGTCCCTCTTGGAAGGCTTATGATTTAATCTGTTAGGAGTTTCGTTACGTTTAAGGCGGGCATCAGGGCTTGCTTCAAGCTCTGTTATACAGATTTTAAAATCATTCTGTTTAAATAGATCGATCCATTGTAACAGTGTATTTAGACCAGTATTGATTTTAAAATTTATTACAAAAGTAAATATTACACCTTTGGGTCTTTCAATAATTATTTCTTCAAATACACGAGTGCGAAATTCTTTGACAAGTTTCTTGAAATGTTCACTATTAAATTCGAATATAGGCAGTAGCGCTTCGATCACTAAATGGTTATGAAATAACTTGAAACCAGTTTGTTTTGCTATCTCTTGACCAACAGTCATTTTACCAACAGCAGGCGGACCGAGTATAACTAAAAAGCAAGGTTCTTTATCACTTAAGTTGTCATGTGCCATATTCGACCAAGCCTTTAAATAACTTTGTGATCATTAGGTTTAAATCAACTGTCGTGAAGATTTTAACCTTATTATATACCGAGATTTAGAGCAGCAAACTTAAGCTTTTTTTCGATTAGCTTCGAGGTTCAATAGCTTTGGGCGTTACAATAATTGCATCTGATACAGGACGTGCAATATTCTCTCCCGATGCTTCATCCTGATCTCCTATCGTATTATTAACAACTTTGTCGCCAATAAACATTGTTGAAGAACCGCCCCCATCTAAGTTAATTGCTGACATGCAATCTAAACTCACCATAAGATCTGCAAGTTCAGGAATTGTTAAGCCCACTATTTTCTGATTCATAAGACGCTTTTCTAAGATCTCTAAAGCTTTCAATATAGTTAACGTTTTAAAATCGATGTTTGTTTCTTTACTCAGTAAATTTTTCACCTGAGTTAATGTAAGATCTTTAATAGATTGTTCGTAGGCATGTTCAACGACTACAATAATTATTGTTCCGTCCGCCTTTAGTCCTATAGCAGTACGCGCATGTGCACTTTTGTAAAAGCTTGATAGATTTTCGCTATCAAGCTTCTTTCCATCTTTCACTAAAATAGGAATACCTGTAACTACTGAAGAAGTTCTATGTACACTTACAGATTTTTCTTCCTCGTCTATAAAATTTAGAGAAATATTTAAATTATCTCCTTTTCGTACCCATGGTAAATCTTGGCTTGGTGAAAATGATAAAACAAACCCGCCTACCGGTATAGCATTATCCCCATGGTTATATATATCTAAAACTTTAAAATTATTATCAATTACTATTTCCTTTGTATTGAAAGGTGTAAGGGTAGTACTTCCCCAAGCATCTGTATAAAGTGTAACACCTGCGGCACGTGAGAAATAATTTATTTGATTTGGCGTAAGCCACTCTTCTTCAGGAGTTTTGATTGAAACTTCTGCTGTTATCTCGATAATACGTACTCTATCTTGATCTATTACCAATAATCCTTGCGGCCTTCTATCGATAGCAAAGATTTTTCCATTAATTACAAGAGTTTTGCTTGGGCGCCCGTCTCTGCTACCTCCTATTTCAAAAAAGCTGGCATTCACCGCAGCAGCTGCATTTTTTCGCAGCGCAATTGACTGGACTGTTTCTCTGCCGATAACTTGATTGCGCGCTTTAAGTATATCTAAATTAAAATATTTAGGATTAACACTTAGTATATGAATGTTATGTTGATCTTTCTTAAGTAATTGATAGCTTATTCCGGAAGTTGGACTTAAGTTGGTTTGCGCTAAAGCAAATGAAGCGTGAAATATCCCAATAAAATAAAGTAAATAAAACAAGCTATTCATGGTAAATTTCAATTGATGATGTTGAAGTATATTATGCTAAATATATTTCAGCGTCCCTTAATTACAAGTTCTAAGATAAAACTAAATTATTTGCAGCAAACCCTTAATTACAAACTAATTTCATCATCATCGATATGTTGTTTTTCATAATTCTCATGCTGTTCTTGAGCTTCGATACACAAGGTTGCTACAGGTCTTGCAAGCAGGCGTTTAAGCCCGATTTCCTCACCGGTTTCTTCACAGTAGCCGTATTCTCCTTCATCGATTTTTGCAAGAGCTACTTCAATTTTTTCAATCAGCTTGCGGTAACGATCACGAGTTCTTAGCTCAATAGTAGTCTCTGTTTCAATTGAAGCCCTGTCATTAAGATCTGGCTCGTTCCAATTTTCTTCTCTAAGATGAGTTAACGTTTCTCTGGATTCAGTAAGCAATTCTTCACGCCAAGCACTTAGCTTGTTCTTGAAAAACTTAAGCTGCAATGGGTTCATATATTCTTCATTTTCTGTAGGTTTATACCCTTCAGGTAGAACAACTTTTTCCATCTAGTAATCCTTTTAAATTTAGTTTATTGATCATATTATTTTCAAATTCAAGCAAAACACAACTGGTTTGTAATCATATACGAATAATTTACCAATTTTTGCGTGAAACTTTCTTATTTTGCAACTTATAATATGATTTGAAGTATGAGATATAACAATATATTTACAATAAATATTAAGTGCAAGAATATATTTATTCTTTTTCATTATCGGACAATGGATGCGCCCTATTATAAACGCTCTCAAGATGCTTTAAGTTCACTTTTGTATATTTCTGCGTTGTGGACAAGCTCGCATGTCCAAGCAGATCTTGAATGGAGCGCAAATCTGCTCCATTTTCAAGCAGGTGAGTTGCAAAACTATGTCTAAAAGCATGGGCGCTTAAATGCTCAGGTAGCCCGTAATACCTGCGTAGAGCTATAAGCTCTCTGTTGAACACCGGTGCTTTCAACGGTTTGCCTTGCGCACCTCTAAATATCTGCTCACTTTCTTCGATATAAAAAGGTAAAGCAGCTAAATATTGATTAACTAAGATTCGCGCACTATCAATCCATGGTACTATTCTTTCCTTATTGCCTTTGCCAAGTACCTTAATAAATCCTTGATTGTTTATCTGACTTTTAGTGAGTGACAAGGCTTCAGATATTCTAAGGCCCGATGCGTAGATAAGAACAAGTAGGGCTTTATTTCTGAGCTCCACCCAGTCTTTTTTACCAAATTCTTGCATGTGAGTAATTGAAATTGATAATTGTTCCTCACTTAAGGCTTTAGGCAAAGTTTTAGCTTTTTTAGGGCTTTTAATTGAGTAAATCTCGTGACACTTTATTTCGGCGTTTTTTTCTAAAAATCTATAGAAATTTTTAACGCTTGAAAGTGCTCTTGCAGTTGATGAAGCTAAGTGCCCCTGATTGTGTAGTTTTGCAAGCCAGCTTCTCATTAATCTCTTGTCAACACTTGCAAGATCCGTAGCACTGACTGTGCAGGCCAAATATTCACTTATGAAGTTTAAAAAATTTTGCACGTCACTTGAATATGAAACCTGAGTGTGATTTGAATAATTTTTCTGCAAGCTCAGATATTCCCGCCATTTTTCGATTAGACTTAAGACAGTTTGAGAGAGCATAACATTATTTACCAATACAGAAATTAGCAAATATTTCGCCAAGTATCTCATCCACGCTAATTTTACCGGTGATCTGACTTAATGACCTTATCATCATTCTTATGTCTTCAGTCGCAAGCACCAGGTCGCCTTTTAAATCGAAACGGCTCAAATGTTCCAGAGCCTGCTGTAGTTGATGACGATGTCTTTCTCTAGTGATTTGCGGCCCTTGCACGGTGCCTGCAAGTTTTTCTGCCTTTTTTTCAATTTCTTTAAGCAGTTCATCTAAATTCTTCTTAGCTTTCACCGAAATTAACATCGGTTGTTGATTATTGATGTCAGTCACCTTTACTTGTGCTACCTGATCAATTTTGTTTACGATAATGATAGTATGTTCATCTATTATATGATCAAACACTTCCAAAGATTTTGCATCAAAATCATTTGCATCAAATAATATAAGTTTGATATCAGCATCTTTAGCAAGCTTGGTTGCCCGTTTAATTCCTTCTTGCTCAATAATATCGGTTGTACCTTCCCTAATACCTGCAGTATCATGCAATATAATTGGATAACCACCAATATCTAAATGTCCTTCGATAACGTCTCTGGTCGTGCCAGGAATATTTGAGACGATGGCAACTTCACGCTGCATTAAAAAATTTAGTAGGCTAGATTTTCCAACATTAGGTGCTCCAATAATTGCAAGCTTAAGACCTGCGCGCATGCGCTCACCTCGCCTGTTATCATTTAAATGGTGATTAATGGTGCTAGTTAAGATTGCAATTGTTTGTTCAACTGTGTCAAGCACGCTTTGCGGTATATCTTCATCGGGAAAATCAATATATGCTTCAAGCAAGCTAATAATGGTTAAAGCTTTAGTGCGCCATCCATTATATAATTCATGTAAACTCCCTTGCGTTTGGCTTATTGCCTGTCTGTGCTGCAAAATAGTCTCGGCTTCAATTAGATCTGCAAGCCCTTCAGCTGCGGTTAAGTCAAATTTACCGTTTAAAAATGCGCGCTTAGCAAATTCTCCTGGTTCTGCAAGCCTTAAGTTTTCCACACTCAATAAACTTGCGGTCATAAGCTTTGTGATCGCCACACTGCCATGAGTATGAATCTCAACAACATCCTCTCCCGTAAAGCTTTTGGGGCCTTTGAAATATACAATCATCGCATGGTCGATCAGTTCGTTCATTACAGGTGCAAAGATTTTTCTGTGATACATTAGGTTAGGCGTTAATACAACATCATCAGATTTCAGTAACTTCTTTATAGTCTTTAGGCTCTCTTTACCTGAGATTCTAAAGACTGTTACTCCTGCCTTGCCGTAAGCAGAACTTTGAGCGAATATAGTGTTCAACGATTACCTATCTTTCTTGCTTTAAACGAATTATTTATTATAATACACCTTAAGTCAATCTATCCAGTTTTAATAATGGTCAAGAAACCCTCTTCTCTCGGTCTGAGTCGTTTAACCTGTCAAATCCCTAATTATAAATCAGCAATTTCTGAGCTAACTAAGATAAAGCATGAAAGCCCTTTATACGTTAAATTCATCGAAAAATTTTTAGCTTATGTTCCTGTCGACTATAATTTTCATGATAAGATTTCTTTATTTGGAGAATTTTGTGATGAAGCATTTAATTTTTTCAAAAACAAAGGTTCTGTTAGCAGGAAAATTGTAGTTTCTGACAGCACGTTTGGCACCTATCCTGCTATTAGCATTATGCTTATCAATCAAAATAAGCCGTTCATTATTGATTCTTTAATTTGTTTACTGACAAAATTGGGTTTGCAAGCAAGATTAATATTACATCCTGTGATCGCCTGCATGCGAAGTGCAAGCGGTGATCTAACTGATATTTCAGATAACGGGTCAATTGATACCTCAGAATCATTGGTTTTCATGAAGATACTTGGGACATTTGATCAATCTGCTAAAGAAAGTTTTGAACATGAAATCAATAATATTTTAAATCAGCTAGATTCAACATTCAACTCATGGCAGAAAATATTAGATAATATTTCACTACTTACTGCCGAATTAACTACTCTGAAATCTTCATACGATCAAAGCAATATTCAGGTGTCAGAGACCATAGCATTTCTGGAATGGTTAAAGGATAATAATTTCACTTTTCTTGGCGGTTTAGATTTTAATATTGAGAACAGCAAAGTGATTGCAAGTGTTGGTGCTGCTACTATTTGGGAAAATAATCTAAATGAAATTACTGAGATCATTAATTTTTCAAGTACTACCTCGCGTAACAATAAGTCGGTGATTCTTGGTAAAATTAATAAATTGTCTCCTATTCACCGCAATAGTTTAATTGATTATGTATTGGTCAAAAAACTAAATGAGAAAGGCGAGTATTATGCAGGCACAATAATATTTGGTCTTTACAGTCAGGCGATCTACTATCAATCAATAAAGAATATCCCGATCTTACGTGAGAAACTACAATTTGTACTTGAAAAAGCAGGGTTCTCACCAAATGGCTATAATTCTAAAAAACTTAAGTCAATAATTGAATCCCTACCGCGTGAGGCTGTAATTCAAATCGAAGAAGGTGATTTATTCTGCATGTGTCTGCAGATGCTATCGAGTATGCTCAGTAAAAAGCTTAAAGTATTTATTCAGCATGATTGGTCTGAAACTTTCATAAATGTTTTAATATTTCTACCACGCTTGCGCCTTACACCGTCTGTGCACAGTGCAATTAATAAATATCTGTCACAAAAATTCGGCGGTCAAATATTATCTGATTATGTAACTGAGGTTGCGCAGGACTTTTCCCATCTATCAATATCAATTGAGATCAAGGAAAAACAAAATTTCATCACAGATGACATTGAAGAAGATTTAGATAAAATATCTACTCTATGGAATGAGTCGTTCTTTAAACAATATGCCCAAGTGGTAGGTGAATATCAAGCGGGTCTTGAGCTTAAAACTTATGACCATATTTTTTCTGATGGTTATCGTCACAAGTTTAGCGCGACTGAGGCTATTATTGATTTAAATTATTTAAAACTTGCCTCTCAAAATAATAAATTATTGTTTAATTTGGAATCTACTGATGACTCTGACTTTAGTTTGAAAATTTATAGCGCTGAGAGTAAGCTTGCCCTTTCAGATATTTTGCCCTCAATTGAAAATTTAGGCTTCAAGGCTATTGATGAGCAGACCTTTACAATTACGCAAAGCGGTGAAATCAAAAATAGTTGGATATACCAGTTTATTCTCTCAAGCATTCAACCTATCGAAGGGGATTTACAAGAGCTTAAAAGCAATGTTGAAGACGCACTTGATAAAATGGCGCAAGGATTACTTGCCAATGATTCTCTAAGCAAACTTGTAGTATTATCCGGTTTTAATTGGCGCAAAATAAAGCTATTAAAAGCTTTGACCCGTTACTTACATCAGACCGGTTTCACTTACGGTAAAGGTTATGTCCAGCTAACTTTAATAAAGCATAATAAGTTCACTGAATTGCTTGACGCACTCTTTGATGCTAAATTTAATCCTGAGCTCTCAGCTCCGGTAAAGGCTACTGAGATCGGCAGTCAAATCATCAGATACCTCGATGATGTAGACAGCAGCGCTGAGGATAAAGTCTTACGACAAATGCTTCATTTAATAAATGCTATAGTGAGAACCAACTTTTATCAGCTGGAAAACGGCTTGCCTAAAAGCTATATTTCATTTAAATTTAATTCAAAGTTAGTGCCTGATCTTCCACGTCCTGTACCTTATGCCGAGATATATGTATTTTCTAATGACTTCGAGGGAATTCATTTAAGAGGTGGTAAAGTTGCTCGCGGGGGGCTTAGATGGTCTGATAGAGGCGAGGATTATAGAACTGAAGTATTGGGGCTCATGAAAGCTCAAATGACTAAGAATGCTGTGATTGTTCCGGTCGGCTCAAAAGGAGGGTTTTTCCCGTTATTTAATTCAGACAACCTAACTCGTCCTGAATATATGGCAAAAATTATTGATTGCTATAAGAATTTCCTGCGCGGCTTGCTTGATATTACAGACAATATTGTTGAAGGGGGCGGCATTATCTCTCCTGCGCGTACTGTAATTCTTGATGCTTTAGATCCATATTTGGTAGTGGCAGCTGATAAGGGTACTGCAAGTTTTTCAGATTATGCAAACAGCGTATCGCTTGAATATAATTTCTGGCTTGGTGACGCTTTTGCATCTGGTGGATCAGCTGGATATGATCACAAAAAGATTGGAATAACTGCAAAAGGTTCCTGGATCTCTGTACAGCGTCACTTTCAGGAAATTGGTATCGATGTTCAAAAAGACCCTATTACGGTTGTAGGCATTGGTGATATGTCAGGCGACGTATTTGGTAACGGGTTATTGCGCTCTGAAACTATAGAGCTTGTTGCTGCATTCAATCATATGCATATATTTATTGATCCTACCCCTAATGCTCAAGTGAGTTTTGCAGAACGCAAGCGCCTATTTGATTTACCCGGTTCAAAATGGACAGATTATAATTTAGAGCTGATCTCTGCCGGCGGCAGGATATTTGCACGTTCAGCTAAAATGATTGCTCTGACGCCTGAGATCAAGAAGTTATTAAATATTGACGCAAGCGGGTTATCCCCTGAAGATTTGATCAAAGCTATTCTAAAAGCGAAGGTTGATCTTATCTGGAATGGTGGAATTGGAACATACGTTAAAGCATCGACAGAGAATCATTTTGAGATTGGTGATAAGACAAATGACGCGCTCAGATGTGATGGTAAAGACATTCAAGCCAAAGTCATTGCGGAAGGTGGAAACCTCGGGGTATCTCAGCAAGGAAGAATAGAATATTGCCGGTATGGCGGTAGGATCAACACCGACTTCATTGATAATTCAGCAGGTGTTGATTGCTCAGATCATGAAGTAAATATTAAAATTGCATTAAATCAAGCGGTTGTAACTGGAAAAATCACGTTAGAGGAGCGTAACAAGCTGCTATTTGATATGACAGACCAAGTTGAGCAGCTGGTTTTACTTGATAATTACAAACAAACCCAAGCAATAACAATTGCTGCACTTTCACAAGGGTTAACTGTTGAAACTTTTGCACAAGTTATAAACGAACTTGAGGAAGAAAAATTACTTGACCGCGCAGTTGAGTTTTTGCCTACCGAAGCTGAACTTAACAGACGTGCTATTGCAAAGGAACGTATGGCAAGACCTGAGCTTGCAGTACTGCTTTCTTATAGTAAAATGTCAGTTTTAAATGAACTTGTGAGTAGCAAACTAACTGAAGATCCTTATTTTGAACCACTGCTTATGCAATATTTCCCGAAAATGATGCAGGATAATTTTCAAGGTGAGATTGCAAGCCACCCATTACGCAAAGAAATTATCAGAACAATCATTACTAATAATATAGTAAATCAGTTAGGCGGTTCGATAATCAGTACTCTCAAAAGAGAGACCGGGGCAAGTATTGATGACATAATGAGCTCTTACCATATTGTTTTAGAGATTTTTGGTTTAGATCGCTTATGGCTTGCTGCAGAGTCTCTTCCTACTAATGTAAACAATAATGTCAAAGTTGATATGTTTGGCGAGCTTGCCAAAATTACGCGGCGTGGTATCTCCTGGTTTGTAAGAAATCTTGATCATCCAATTAATATAATTCCTACAATTAATGAGTTTAAGGGTAAGGCTGATTATTTAAATAATACCATTAAAAATTTACTGGTGGGTGAAGCAAAAATTAAGTTCGATAAAAATATTGAAAAATATAAAAATGCAGGTATTGACGACGCACTTGCAGACTCTATTGCCAATTTAGATAGTTTGATCTCAGTGTTTGACATTATTTATGTAGCAAAACACACTACGGCCGAAGATCTTGAAGTTGCAAGTCTATATTTTGCAACAGGTAACAAACTTGGTATCGATTGGCTCCGTAAAGCTTGTGAAAAACTGATTGATGATTCTTACTGGAATAAACTGTCAATCCAGTCTTTAAAAGATGATTTTTATGATAAACAGCGTCGCTTGCTAATTAAAATCATCAATCAATCTAGTGGTCAATTAGATTTAGATAAATGGATTAGTAATAATTTTGAACCGGCTAAGATTTTTATCGATTTTGTAGAAAGTATTAAATTGCATGAAAATATTAACCTTAATATGATTATACTTGCTAATAAAAAGTTTGAAATGTTTTTAAGAAAATTAAAGTAGAATCATGACCTTGCAACTCAAAGAAGCTAGAATACACGCGGGTTATAGCATAGAAATGGTTGCAAGGGAGCTTAACATCAGAACGCGGTACTTACAAGCGCTTGAGGAAGAAGAATATCATCTTTTACCTGGTCAGGTTTATATTGATGGTTACAAAAAGATTTACGCAAAATATTTAGGCATACCTTTAAGCGTTGACCATGTAATTGAAGGAGAACAGCGGATCCTCCAAAATAAGTTGGTAAATAATGAGAAGTTCAAAAAATATTTAGTTGCAACTTCGGTCATGATGTTAATCTTGATTGTTACGATTTATCAGCTAATATTACAACCAGATTTAAACACAAGCGAAATACTAAAACCTGAGAATTCTAATTATAATAACGACGTAAGTTATAACAATGAAAGAGACCAATAATTTACTAAGTGCACTAACAAAGCAAGTTGATGATGCGGTTGAATCATTATTGATAAAACTTGAAAGTCAGGATGTTGAGATAATTCATCTTAAGAGCGATAATGAACGTTTGAAGAATAATTATATTCGGCTTGTTGAAGAGATTAAACAATATATTATTGAGCTTGAGCAAATAAAAAGTCATTATGTCGATAGTAACCATAACTCTAAATAACAAGAATTTTCAGCTATCATGTGATGAGGGAGCTGAAGAACAATTAAAAAACTTGGCTGCCAGCTTAAATACTCGTATGGTTGAGATCAAGAGTGTAAATTCCAGTGCGTCATTTGAATTATTACTGGTGATGGCTGCTTTAAGTATTCAGGATCAGCTCGAGTCTGTAAACGCAAAGTTTGTACATGTTGAAAATGGCAAGAATTCTAATGAAGGCGAACAATTTGCCGAAACTCTAAGCACCATCGCACAATATCTAGAAAATCTTGCAAAAAAAATTGATAAGTGATAACCTAAAAGTTATTAGATAAGATTTTTTCGTAATTCGAATTTGATTTTCCCGAATAGTCGTGACTGGATGCGTAATTAGTTATATGGAGACGCACAGTTAACAATTTTCGATGAGCAATTTAAAAAGCTATAAAGTCTGAAGTATTTTTGTAAATTAGATTTGATTTTGAGATTAGAGCGTTCGCAAGCGTGGACTAACTACGCAAGAACGCGAATATATCGATAAAATCGAAGAGCAATTTCAAAAAAACAAAGCCCAGGCTGCTTGGTACGTTTGGTTAATATTACCTTGGGACTATAATCATTTTTCACGGGGGCCGTCCCTTTTAGAGCCGTGGCTTTAATATATGGCACCCACCTTTAACTTAAAGGTTCTGTGAGGATTTTACACCGACGGCCGAAGCGGTCTTTTAATATTAAAAATAGCCTTTTTATAGGCGTTAGTACCTTAAAAAAGTGCAAAGTTATAAGATTACTTAGGGCATTTTTTAGGTTCAAAAAGGCACATGTTATTAGTTAGGAAGAGTTGGTTGAAACAATCTTGCCAAGCTACACAAAATTCCTCGAGTATTTCTTGAGATTAAGTTCATTTTGAAACGAATTAGAAAGCAAGCATATAACCGTGTAAGCGCTTATATTAATAAAATCGAAAAGCCATTTTAAAAAGATGATTGGACGCCGTGATAGGTTTCTATTTTTCTAATAGTCTTGCTTGTAGAATGCATTAAGATCGAATGAGTGATTGCACCTTCTGGCAGCATTCGTACACCTCCGACCATTGAGCCATTAGTGACGCCAGTTGCTGCAAATATCACTTCACCTTTAGCTAGATCACTTAAATTATATTGCTTAGATAAATCTTTGATACCCATAGCATGCGCTCGCGTTTTTTGCTCTTCTTTATCAAATAACAGACGGCCACACATTTGTCCGCCTATAGTGCACAAAGCTGCAGCAGCAAGCACTCCTTCAGGGGCTCCACCTATTCCCATGTAAGCATCGATACCGGTAGTGGGCATGGAAGTTGCCACAACACCTGCAACGTCACCGTCATTGATCAAGTAGATTCTTGCCCCAGCCTCGCGGACTTTTGCGATTAATTCAGCGTGTCTTGGTCTGTTTAATATCATGACTACAAGCTCTGAGATGTCGCATTTTTTAGCTCTTGCGATATTTTTAAGATTAACTTGCGGCAAGTTATCAAGATCAATAATTTGCTCCGGGAAGTTTAAGCCGATCGCAATTTTATCCATATATACGTCAGGTGCTTGCAAGAAACATCCTTTTTTAGCCATAGCAAGGACTGCTAAAGAGTTTTGCCCGCCTGTTGCAAGTATGGTAGTTCCCTCTAGCGGGTCAAGTGCAATGTCAACTTCTTTGCCAGTCCCTGTTCCTACTTTTTCGCCTATATAAAGCATGGGTGCTTCGTCACGCTCACCTTCGCCTATAACAACTACTCCTTTCATATCAATAGTATTGAGTGATTTTCTCATAGCATCAACTGCAAGCCTGTCGGCACCCTTTTCGTCCCCTGCTCCAACTAGTTGATATGCTGCAATCGCAGCCATTTCGCAAGCTCTTACAGCTTCAAGTGATAAATTATAATCGAAGAAACTATCGAATTCATGATTTTTCATAAGTATTTGTCACTATTATTTTCAGGTTAATATATTGCGAACAAGTTGTACTTACAAGCTCAAATTAACAAGGCTTCCAAACATGTAATATTTTGTAACATAATGTTAATTGCGGTAAAGCTTTCAACTAAAGTAGGATAATGATTATTTATATATAAAAAGTACAAGCATTAATGCAAGTTACAATACAAAATCCTATCAGCTGTTATGGTATTGGTGTTCATTCAGGGAAAACCACTCATCTTACTTTAAAGCCTGCACAAGAAAATACTGGTATTGTTTTTGTAAGAACTGACTTGCGAGAAGATATTAATTTTATTAAGGCTATTTATTCAAATGTTACAGAAACCTCTCTTTGCACTGGCATAAGGAACACAAACTCTACGATGGTTACAACCATTGAACATCTTATGGCTGCGATCTGGGGCTGCGGTGTTGATAATATGATCATAGAGCTTGACGGTGAAGAAGTTCCCGTAATGGACGGCAGCAGCAAGCCTTTTGTCTTCATGATTGAATGTGCTGGTAAAAAGTTCCAGAAGGCACCAAAGAGGTTATTGAAAATTTTAAAGCAAGTTAAAGCAGTTCATAAAGATTGTGAAATAATCGCCTGTCCCGCAGATTCTTTAAATGTAGATTTAACGATTGAGTTTGAAAGTCAAGCAATCGGCAGGCAGAACTTCATTCTATCAGGGGCTGAGGCTTTCAAAGCAGAAGTTGCTGATGCTAGAACTTTTGGTTTCTTACATGAACTTGATTATTTGAAAAGCAAGGGTCTTGCTAAAGGCGCTTCTTTAGAAAATGCTATAGGTATTGATAAGGACGTCATAATGAATCCGGACGGTTTGCGCTATTCAGACGAATTCGTTCGCCATAAGCTGCTTGATTTTGTCGGAGATCTATATACCTCAGGTGCTCCTGTGGTCGCAGCCTTTTCAGCTCTTAAAACAAGCCACGCACTGAACAATCAATTTCTACGTGAACTTTTCAGTGATTCTACAAATTATGAGTGGATTGGTTCAAGTTCTTAAATATACTAATGTATCATACAAATAATTTCAAACTCCTCTTCTCTCGCTTTGTTTTAATGTTTCAATTAACTACTTCAGTCGGATTTTTAAAACTTCTTTTCTTTACAGTTAGTTGAAATACCTAGCCTGTTAAGTTACTGTAAGTGAAATTTAAAAATAGTAATTAACATTGAACATTGGAAATCTAAAATTTTCAGTACTAAGCTCGGTTATTGTGGCGACTGGGGCTATCCAGATATTATTGATAAAGCTTTAATTGAAAGTGGTATTAAAATTGATTCCGGATTACATATATTTCCGTTTAGAAGTGAGATGGATATATACAGTAATGGTTTAATTAATTTCAACAATGAAGTAATTTACGTTCATCCTGATTTAAATCTTTACTCACGGTGTGATTTAAACAAAGATAATGCGCCTTTAATGGTCTTCAAAGGTGATGATTTCAAGGTTTTGAAAATAAAAACGCAAGAATTGGAAAGCAAGCTTCATGGTTTTAGCATTCTCAATGGAACTGAGGAGATCAAAATTGAAAGTAAATATCTTTATGTAAAACTTGATGAGAGTTATTTTAAAAATGGTAATAAGCTTGAAAATTATACTGATAATGAATTAGTAGCGATTTTACAAAATCCACAAATTTTTAAAAACACTTTCAATCCCTTTTGTATCTCATACGAGCCTTCACTAAGATCCGTGCTATTAAAGTGGGCAAATAGCCTCGGGGAGATAGAGCCTCGCCTTACTGAAGACGGGTGGTATGAATACTGTACCAAGCCTGCTCGAGTTGTAAAAATTACAAAAGCAGGCATAATTAACATTCTTGGACCAATCTCCTTAGAACCAGGTGATTTTTTGCTAGCCTACGATCAAAACGATATTTTATATAGCTACTCAGTAAGTTCTACAATGTCATATACAGGATATTTATGTGATGAAAAAGGTAATATACTCGGTGATACTCCGTACCTGCCAGGACATCCTGAGATATCACTGCTGGGGTCTGAAACTTCTGAAGCAGCTTGAAATCAAGTAAGATTAAAGCGAACAACAGATTTTTAGACGCTACTAATTTACTCTAAGATCTGACGCGCTATATTTTCAGCAGTCAGACCGAAATGCTCATATAAAACTTGGGCTGGGGCAGATTTCCCAAATCCATCCATCCCAAAGTGCATACCATCCTCACCGATGATACGGTGCCAGCCAAAGCTACTTGCTGCCTCAATTGCTACTTTCAATTTTGTATTGCCAAGCAGTCCTTTAATATAGTTTTTGTCTTGCTCGAAAAATAATTCAAAACTCGGCACAGAAACCACCCGGAGAGTTATATTAGCATCACTTAAAATTTTAGCAGCTTTTAATGCAATTGATAGTTCTGAGCCGCTAGCAAATATTGATACGTCAACCTTTTCTCCAGAGTTGCCTATTTCGTAAGCACCAAATTTTGAAAGATTCTTGCGTGATTCTTGCCGAATTTGTGGAACATTCTGACGAGTTAACACGAGCATTACTGGTCCACTATCATGTGTTAGGGCGATCTCCCAAGCTTCAAAGGTCTCAACATAATCTGCAGGCCTTAAGACTAATAGATTCGGCATCGCACGCATTGCAGCTAGTTGCTCTACCGGCTGGTGGGTGGGGCCGTCTTCTCCAACTCCAATTGAGTCATGCGTCATCACATATATAACTTTTGCTTTCATCAAAGCGCCAATTCTAATGCTTGGCTTCATGTAATCAGTAAAGACAAAAAAGCTTGAGCCTACCGGTAAAAACCCACTTAAAGCAAGACCGTTCATGATAGCAGCCATTGCATTTTCGCGAACCCCGTAATGAATGAAGTTACCACTAAAGTCATCTTTAGTGATCGCTTTAGTATTAATATTTAACATATTATTTGAAGTTGATAAATCAGCTGAGCCAAAGATCATTTTATCCGAAGTTGCCATTAATTTCTCGATTATCCGGCCTGATGAAACCCGAGTAGCTTCATCCGCATTTGCTTTAGTAACCTCTTTCAAACAATCTGCATTAATTTGAGGCTCATTTAGATAAGCTTTGTCCTCATAATTCATCTTTTCAAATTTAGTTATCCATTCATTGTATAGATCTTGGCATCTAAGGGGAGCTTGACGCCAAACACTGAGCAACTCTTCTTCAATATAAAAATCTTCATTTTTTACCTGGAGTCTTTCTTTCATCAAACTTATTTCATCGCGACCGAGAGGTGCACCATGAGAAGTTGCGCTCCCAACTTTACTTGGCGCACCCTTTGCAATCTGGGTACGACAAGCTATAAAAAATGGTTTATTTGAATTTTTAGCGCGCACGATCGCCGCATCAATCTGCTCAAAATCATGACCGTCAATAGATTCAACATTCCAGCCAAGGGCCTCAAACTTTTTTAGATGGTCTTCAGAAACTGTAAGGTCAGTTGCTCCGTCGATTGAGATTTTATTATCGTCAAATAAAACGACCAAATTATTTAAGCCCAAATGTCCTGCAAGTGAAGCTGCTTCGTAACTGATCCCTTCCATAAGGCAGCCGTCGCCAACTGTACAATAAATTTTATAGTCACAAATTTTTGCACCCAAACGCGCTTGATATTTTTTGGCCGCAATAGCCATGCCAACGCTTGCAGCAAAGCCCTGCCCTAAAGGCCCTGTAGTAGTTTCAATTGCATCGTACACCTCATGTTCAGGATGGCCTGGGGTTTTCGAACCAAGTTGCCTGAAATTTTTTATGTCCACAAGTGAGAAATCTTTGTAGCCTGTAAGGTAATAAAATGCATAAAGCAGCATTGAACCATGACCATTTGAAAGCACCAAACGATCACGATTAAACCATTTGGGATTTTTAGGGTTGAATTTTAAATGATTAAACGCAAGAATTGTCATCACATCTGCCATACCGAGGGGCATCCCAGGGTGACCTGATCGTGCTCGCTCCACTGCGTCACTAGCTAAAATCCGAATAGCGTTGCTTAAGGAAAAATATGAATGATTTGGATTTTTCATAAAACTAATTATAATAGTATAGATTTTTATGCTAGAAGAATGCGATCTTAAACTAAAATAGTACTTATGACAACAAAACTATACCATATAATCCTTGCGATAAAGACTCTGTTTCGAACCCTTTGGCTTTCTGTTAGTTCGGTAGATTTCTATGAGGATGTGTATAAGAGATATTCAGGTTACGGCTTGAAATATTTATTCACACTATCTTTTATTTCTTCAGTAATTTATTGTCTCGTTTCACTAGGTCATATAGTTACACTTAAAGATTATTTTAATCACGATAAACTCACCCCCTATACAGCTAATTTGGAGCATATAATTAAACAATTGCCTGAGATTTCCTATGATGGTAAGAATATTAAGGTAGAAGAAGAAACACCATTATTTTTGTACAATAGCAGTGAAGGTAAAGTTGGAGTGGTTGATCCAAACAACCAATTGAATTTCAGCGAACGAAACAAAATTCCAATTATTTTCACTAAAAATAAAGTTATTTTTTCATTTATCTGGGATAAAAAGAAAGTCAACTTACCATTTGATTATCAGCTAATATTCGGTACGGAACCTCAAATTCTTTCAGGTGAGCAAATAAAAAAACATTTCGGTCAAATAACTAGCAGCGCCCCTACTTTATTTATCTATATATTAACTCCAGTGATGATTATCTTAACTTTCATTGCAACATTACTTCGCGCAAGTTTCCTGATCACCTTAATATATTTAATCACTCAAGCTTTTGGGCCACGCACTTCAATTAAGACCTGCACCAGAATGGTATTGTTTTCAAGCGGCGCCCATACTTTACTTGAGCCTATCATAAGCGCTTTTGCCCCCTTTTTCAGCAGCTTCAGCTGGTTGATTCTGGTATGGACAAGCATCTTGCTATTTCTATCGATCTTAAAAATGAGAAATGCCAGATAAATTTTAGTCTTTTAGTCTATTAATAAAAATAATTTTATTCTCATACACTACCTATAAACATCAAGTTTTTAAACTACTGCTTGCAAATTTATCTGATTTTTGCAAAAATTTGCTTTGCAATTATTTTAGTTTTTTTGTAAATATATCTTGTCAAAAGTAGTAAACTCAAGGTTAAAAAACTTTAAGTAATTTTTAATCTGAACACTATTTAGAATGGAATAAACTACATGATAGATTTGCTTTAGGGATAAGCTTAGTCTTATGCCGAGCGGTCAAAGGTTCCAGGCTTAATCAACTGTAGATTAAATTTTATTTTAAAAACCGTTGCTTTTGCTACTTTTATTTAATATTCTCTTAACACAAACAACTAATACGAGCATGATTTTGAACATTGATCTTACCATTTTTGTAGTATTTCTAGCTGTCAACTTGGTGGTTGGGCTGTCCTAAGGTCGGGGAATTACAAATATTAGAGAATATGCCATAGGTAACAGGGATTTTTCAACAGCTACTATTACTGCAACAGTCATTGCAACTTGCGTTGGTGGTGGATTCTTCTCAGGTGCTATCGCAGAATCTTATCGTCAAGGCCTATATTTCATAATACCTGCTATCGGTGAGCCATTAGCGTTAATAATAATTGGATATTTTCTGGCTCCACGACTTGCCGAGTTTTTAGGAACATTATCTATTGCTGAAGCTTTAGGTAGTATATACGGAAATCTTGTGAGAGTTATTATAGCCATTGCAGCAATCTTTCTGTGTATTGGACTTGTTGCATTGCAATTCAAAGTTTCAGGAGTAATATTTGAATTATTTTTCGGTTTTAGCGGCTTTTACGCAGTTTTAGTCAGCGCTGGCATTGTAATTACATATTCAGCATTTGGCGGTATTAAAGCTGTAACTTTCACCGACATCATTCAATTTTTTACGTTCGGAACAATTATTCCAATATTATCACTAATTATATGTGGTACATTAAGTGATCCAACCAAGATTTTCACAACGATTACTGAAAATCCTTTGTTTGATTATAAGGAAGTATTTGATATATATAATTTAAGGTTTATTAATTCTGCATTTCTTTTACTATTTTTCTTAATCCCCGATTTTCAGCCAGTTTTCTTCCAAAGGGCTATGATGGCAAGAAATCCTAGACAAATTAGGGATTCCTTTACAATCGCGGGGGTAGTATGTCTCGTATTGTTGTTAGTTATAACTTGGGTAGGGATATTATTGCTTGCAGATGACCCAACCTTAGATCCTAATAATTTACTTGCCCATATAATATTAAGTTACGGCTATCCTGGGCTTAAAGGTTTAACTGCCATAGGTATAATGTCAATTATCATGTCAAGTGCTGATTCATATATAAACTCAGCTGCTGTACTATTTACTAACGATATTTTCAATCCGTTTAAGCGCAAAAGAATGAGTAGCTATAATGAGCTGAATTTATCAAGATTCTTTTCAGTTTTTGTCGGTGTTATTGCCTTCTTTCTAGCCTTTAAGGCATCTAGTATCCTTAATTTACTTATTTGTTTTAAGCTTCTATATTCCTGTTGTAACCGGTCCATTGTTACTTGCCATATTTGGATTTCGTAGCACGAGCAAAACTATATTATAGCTAGAACAGTATAAAAAGAACAAGACAACGAGTGAGAGAAATGATAATAAGAGTTCAAAAAGAAAGAATTAGAGTTGATGACATATTCAGTAGATTTCCGAAAGAAAGTATTAAAAATCAAGAAAGAAGAAAAGCTTTCATATAGAGAAGTATCAAGTA
>Ga0209512_1000960_pt1 | contig 39691 bp, 35 predicted proteins | sample frozenSSSSmetaG_FD_184142 | JGI IMG/M metagenome (GOLD analysis project Ga0209512, IMG submission 184142) | Glacier valley bacterial and archeal communities from Borup Fiord, Nunavut, Canada, to study Microbial Dark Matter (Phase II) -... | ecosystem: Environmental > Aquatic > Freshwater > Ice >...
TTCCTTACCAAGGAAGTGCTCTACCGCTGAGCTACAATGGCGAAAAAAAAGAGCGGGAAACGGGACTCAAACCCGCGACCCTCAGCTTGGAAGGCTAATGCTCTATCAACTGAGCTATTCCCGCAATTTTGATTACTTAACTACAATCCGCCATTTGAGATCCTCGTTAACAATCATTCGAAAAAGTTAGGAAGAATAAATCCTTCCTAAAATTTTCAAGGTGGGCAGTGATGGATTCGAACCACCGTAAGCTTACGCTAGCAGAGTTACAGTCTGCCCCATTTGGCCACTCTGGTAACTGCCCTTTTACCTTTCATTTCTATATCCACATTATGCAGCCGCACTCAGCGCATAGGGTTTGTGAGAAACGGCTGCAAATGTAGTTGATAAATTTGAAACTGCAAAACGTTTTATGAGAAAATTTACTTGGGGCTGTTTTTTTCTTTCAATTTCAGAAGTTGTTTCTGCAATGCATCAACAGCATCATCAACTGATTCCTCAAAGGTATCGCTCACCTTGGATGCGAACAATTCATTACCTGACACCTTGATTCTCACCAGTGCCTCCTTATTCAGGGCCGTTTCCGGTTTAACGACTTTCAGTATAACTTCTGCTTCCAGAATGTCATCATAATACTGTTCCAGCTTAGCGATTTTTTTCTGGATAAATTTTTCCAATGCCACTGTTGCATCGAAATGGATCGATTGAATTCTGATTTCCATAAAGAATCCTCCTTCTTTTATGCCCGGGGATGGGCTTGTTTATATACTTTTTTTAATTCTTCGAAGGTCGTATGGGTATACACCTCCGTTGCTGAGAGACTACTATGTCCCAAAAGTTCTTTTACCGCATTCAGTTCTGCTCCTCTATTTAATAAGGTCGTGGCAAATGTATGCCTTAACACATGAGGACTGTTTTTGGATAAAGTGGCTACTTCTGACATTTTCCGGTGAACCATCTTATATACCAGTTGGGGATATAAAGGCAATCCATTTTCGCGTACCAAAAGCCGGAAAGACTTTCCGGACAACTGGGCATCCCGAATTGTTTTATAGGAGCTAAAAGCCGCTTTCAATTCCGGGCCGAATGGTATCAGGCGTTGCTTATTCCTTTTACCCGTCACGCGCAACAAGCCAGCTTCAAGATCAACTTGCTCGTCTGTTAATCCTATGAGTTCAGATAGCCGCATGCCAGTGGAATAAAATAGATCGATAATCAGGTGATCTCTCTCCGCCACAAAATCGTTTTCCGAAAAATGGGTCGGCCCGAGAAGATTTTCCATCTCATCCTCCTTTAAAAACACTGGAAGTGGTTTATTTGTTTTGGGTGCCAGCACTTTTTGCACTGGATTAACAGAAGTACAACCCTGCCTCATCAGGTAATGCCAGAACGATTTAACACTGGATAGCTTCCTGTTGACCGTACGGGCAGAAATACCTTCCTCCATAAGGCTCACCATCCAGGATCTAAGCATATCCGAATCAATTAGCTCAGGTTGAGTCACCTGAAACTCTGATTCGACATAGTCCATCAGTTGAGACAGATCACGTTTATACGCAACAACGGTATGAGTAGAATAATTCTTCTCATACCGTAAATATTGTATAAAAGCTTCGACGAACATTATATTCTATTGTTGTATTTCTGCAACGAATATAATGAAACGATTCAATAAAAGCAAGCCAATCCCTCAATATAAAGGATTATTAGCAAAGGAAAGACTATTCCTCTACTTGTTGCAATTGAAGAACGTAGATTGCTTTAGATTTCTGTTTTCTTTTTACAACAGAAGGTTTGATAAAAGCTTGTCTGCTTCTGAGTTCTTTAACGACTCCGGTTTTTTCAAATTTGCGTTTGAATTTTTTCAGCGCTTTTTCAATATTTTCACCTTCTTTGATAGGAACTACGATCATAATTTTACGTGCTTTATAGTTTTGTTTAAATCGGACTGCAAAATTAGATAATCCGATTGATTTACCAAACATTTCCACGAAAGTTTTATTTCTTTTTTTAGTTTTTTCTAAAAAGGCTCAAAAGTAGGGGGTTTTCATACATTTTAAATCAAAATAAAGTACATTTGCCGCTTTCAAACCCCTGAACATGAACACAACTATCCTAAATCGGCTGGATCTTCTGAGAAATCAACTGAAAGAAAAGGGGCTTCATGCCTGCATCATCCCCACCTCCGACCCCCATCAAAGCGAATATACAGCAGACTTCTGGAAATTCAGGGAATACATCTCCGGATTCACAGGGAGTGCAGGTACGCTGGTTGTCGGTACAGACAAAGCCGGTTTGTGGACAGACTCCAGGTACTTTCTTCAGGCGGAAACAGAATTAAAAGGTACAGATATCCGGCTATTTAAACTCGGAATGCCAGAAACGCCGAGCCCTGAAGCATGGATTATTGAAAACAATTACAAAAAAGTGGGGATTGACGGCGCAGTCTTTTCTGGAAAGTCCGTCCTTTCCTATATGGGATTCTTCCATCAAAAAGGATTTTCCATTGAAACGGATTTTGAGCCTTACGAATTAGTCTGGCCAGACCGACCCACATTTCCAGAAGGAAAAATATACGTCTTTTCGGAAGAGTTCTGTGGTGAAACGGTCGGAAGTAAACTATCAAGACTTCGTTCTAAGATGACTCAGGCAGGTGCAGATTGCATTACACTGACGGCACTTGATGAAATTGCCTGGCTCTTTAACCTCCGAGGAGAAGATGTTGATTTCAACCCTGTGGGTATTTGTTATGCATTCGTGGGTAAAGACAAAGCCCTTCTTTTTGCGGACAAATCCAAATTGACTCATGATGCGGTCGAATATCTTCAGAAAAACAACATTGAACTTCATCCCTACGACAGCCTCCCCTCCTATTTGAAAAAACTGTCAGATGCGAACATGCTTGTGGACATCGACCAGACAAATTACAGATTGTATCAAAGCATACCAACGAACTGCAGGATTTTGGAGGGTCGCTCTCCTGTGACCTTGATGAAAGCCATCAAGAATGCTGTTGAACTTTCCGGTTTCAGAAAAGCAATGATTAAGGATGGCATAGCGCTGACCCGCTTTTGGAAATGGATGGAAGAAAGTTTAAACACTTCTGAAATGAATACCCTGCCCAACGAATGGGAAATGGGCGAGAAAATAGCCGGATTCAGAAAAGAACAGGATAATTATGTCTGCGAAAGCTTCTACCCCATTGTCGGTTTCAACGATCACGGAGCCATTGTCCATTACGATGCCACTCCCGAAAGCGCATATACCGTAAGATCTGAAGGATTTCTGCTGATTGACACCGGTGGCCAGTATTTGGATGGGACAACGGACATCACCCGTTCCTGGTCTTTTTATAAGCAAACACCTTTAATATATAAAGAAGATTACACCAGCTTACTCAAAGGTGTCATAGCATTGAGCACCTCCGTTTTCCCTGCCGGAACCCGTGGTGCGCAACTGGACGTCCTGGCCAGGCAGTTCATCTGGCAAAGGAATCTCAACTTCGGTCACGGTACCGGTCACGGAGTGGGTCATTTTCTGAATGTACACGAAGGGCCCCAAAGCATTCGTATGAATGAAAATCCGGCTATTCTGGAGGTTGGGATGGTCACATCCAATGAGCCCGGCATTTATCGTTCAGGCAAATACGGCATACGACTGGAAAACCTGATTTTGGTTCGCGAAGAAGAAACTTCAGATTTCGGCATATTCCTGACTTTTGAGACCTTGACCCTTTTCCCATTTGACCTGAACAGCATTGAGAAAGACCTCCTGAGCCCCGAAGAAATAAACTGGATCAACCAATATCATGAAATGGTTTACAATCGTTTGGCGCCGGAACTGAGTGATACGGAAGGCAAATGGTTAAAAGAAAAAACAAGAAAAATCTAAAAAACAAGTATTACCTTATATATAGCATAAACAAACGACAATATGGCACTAATTAAATCGGTCAGAGGCTTTGAGCCGGAATACGGCAAAAACTGTTTTTTCGCAGAAAACGCAACCATCATAGGAGACGTCATTATGGGTGACGGATGCAGTATCTGGTTCAACACGGTCTTGCGCGGTGATGTCAATTCCATACGGATAGGCGACAACGTCAATATCCAGGACGGTTCGGTTTTGCATACCCTGTATCAAAAATCAACGATTGAAATTGGTGACAATGTTTCCATCGGACACAACGTCACCATTCATGGAGCCAAAATCGAAGACAATGCCTTGATTGGTATGGGATCTGTCGTACTCGACCATGCCGTCATCGGTGAAGGGGCCATTATTGCGGCAGGTTCCGTTGTACTGAGCAATACCCAGGTAGAACCTTTCAGTATTTATGCAGGCGTTCCGGCCAAATTTGTCAAGATGGCTAATCCTGAACAAACCCGTACCATCAACAAGCGCATTTCAGACAATTACCAGATGTATGCCAGTTGGTATGAAGAGGATGATGAGTTATAAATTCAAGGGTATTCACACCAGTCTTTAGAGTTTAACTCCCTTCAAAACGGCCTTCTGAAACGTCCAAAAATGTTTTATTTTTTAAAAACAGGGCTTTCTTATTGGTTTTTACTAATTTTGCGGCGCGATTTTTTTTTGAAATCCACGTTAATCCACATCAGATGCAAAAAAATTTAGTCATAGTAGAATCTCCGGCCAAGGCCAAAACCATAGAAAAATTTTTAGGAAAAGACTATAAAGTCTTATCAAGCTTTGGGCACATCAGAGACCTCAGCAAAAAAGACTTTGGGGTTGACATGGAACATGATTACAAGCCAATCTACGAAATATCAGCTGATAAGAAGAAGTTAGTCAGTGAACTCAAGTCCAACGCAAAGGATGCTGAAGTCGTATGGCTCGCTTCCGATGAGGACCGCGAGGGAGAAGCTATTGCCTGGCATTTGTATGAAGTTCTTGACCTGGATTCAACCAAGGCCAAACGCATCGTTTTTCATGAGATTACCAAGGATGCCATTTTAGCTGCCATTGAGACACCCCGTGAAATCGACCTGAATCTGGTGGATGCACAACAGGCTAGACGCGTTTTGGACCGAATTGTAGGTTTTGAACTGTCACCGGTGCTCTGGAAAAAAATAAAACCCTCTTTATCGGCCGGTCGCGTTCAATCCGTGGCTGTAAGAATCATTGTAGAACGTGAACGTGAAATCCAGAGATTCGAAGCAGAAGCATCCTATAAAGTAGCCATTATTTTCCAGCTCAAGGATGCTGCAGGAAACTTTTCTACAGTCAAAGCGGATCTTCAACACCGGTTGAGTACGAAAGAAGAGGCCTTGTCACTGCTTGAGAAATGCAAGTCGGCCATCTTTGAAATTAACGATGTAGCCACCAAACCAACCAGAAAAACGCCTGCTCCTCCTTTTACCACTTCAACCTTGCAACAGGAAGCATCCAGAAAACTGGGCTTTTCCGTTTCACAGACCATGATGGTGGCGCAACGTCTCTACGAATCGGGGAAGATCACCTACATGCGTACCGACTCTGTCAACTTATCGAGTCTGGCCATCAATACTTCGAAAGCAGAAATCGAATCAATGGCTGGCAAACAGTATATTAAGGTTCGTCAATACCATACGAAATCAAAGGGTGCTCAGGAAGCTCACGAGGCGATCCGTCCTACCTATATGAATGTGCATCAGATTGAAGGAAATTCTCAGGAAAAACGTTTGTACGAACTAATCTGGAAACGAACCATTGCATCTCAGATGGCTGATGCGGAATTAGAGAAGACTACTGTACAGATTGGACTATCCAACAGCACAGAGAAATTTGAAATTGTCGGTGAGGTCCTGAAATTTGATGGTTTCCTTCGGGTTTACATGGAGTCGTCCGATGATGAGAATGATTCTGAAAACGAAAGCAAGATTCTGCCCCCGATGGTCGTTGGTGATAAACTGCAAATGGAATCAGCCAGCGCAACGGAACGTTTCACACAAAAGCCAGCCAGATACACGGAAGCCAGTTTGGTACGTAAAATGGAAGAATTGGGAATTGGACGCCCTTCCACCTATGCTCCTACCATCTCAACCATTCAACAGAGAGGATATGTCAGCAAGGAAGACCGTGAAGGTTTTGCCCGTGCATACAACATTCTGGAACTTAAGAATGGTCGGATAGAAGATAAAATTGCCAATGAAACCTTTGGTGCTGAAAAATCCAAACTTTTTCCAACCGACATGGGTATTGTTGTCAACGATTTTCTTCTGGAGTCGTTCCCGGATGTCCTGAACTTTAATTTCACAGCCCAGGTTGAAAAGGAATTTGACTTGGTTGCGGAAGGATCGGTACAATGGGCAAAAGTGATCGACACATTCTATAAAGCATTCCATCCTGCGGTTGAAGCAGCCAGTGTTTATTCCAAAAAGAAAGTCGGAGAACGCATATTGGGCGAGGATCCCAAATCAGGACGTCCGATTTCAGTACGTATCGGTCGCTTTGGACCTGTTGTTCAGATTGGGACAGTCGATGACGAGGAAAAACCGTTGTTTGCATCTCTCCACAAGAATCAAAGCATGGAGAACATCACCATGGAGGAAGCACTCGAGCTGTTCAAGCTTCCCAGAAATGTGGGAGACTATGAGGAAAAGACCATCACCGTTGCGGTAGGTCGTTTTGGCCCGTATATCAGACACGATGGGAAGTTCATATCCATACCAAAAGCCTTTGACCCGCTTGAAATCGAATTGGAAGAGTGTACAGCTCTTATTGATGCTAAAAGATTGTCTGACAGCCAGAAGCTGATTAAACACTTTGAGGAGGATGAAAGTATCGAAATTCTGAACGGCCGCTTTGGCGCATACATTAAAAAGGATGGTAACAACTATAGGATTCCAAAGACAACCGATCCCAATACGCTTACTCTGGAGGATTGCCAGAAACTAATAACCGAGCAAGGCGAAAAACCCAAAAAGAAAACGGCAACCAAAAAAGAAACGGGTACCAAAAAAACGACAACCAGGAAGGCTTCTGCATCCAAGAAAACTACTGGTGTTAAGAAAGTCGCTGCAAGCAAAAAAGTGGCTTCTAAAAAAATAGTGACTAAAAAAACAACCACTACGAAGAAAAAGACACCTACCAAAAAGGATTAAGGTCGTCATTCAAAATAAAAAAAGCCTGTAGCGCATTTTTGTGCTACAGGCTTTTTTTATTGGATATTGTTTACTTATAGTCTTTCAAAATCTGTTGCAATTTTTTTCTTGCAAAGAATATCCGGCTCTTTACGGTGCCCAGAGGCAATCCCATTTCTTCAGCGATGTTCTCATACTTGAAACCGGCCACATGCATCGCAAAAGGCTGCCGGTACTCCTTAGAGAAACTATTGATAGCCTGAGTAATTTCACCAATGGAATAAGCACCCTCAGGTGAATCAAATCCGGAATTCTGCGGTATATTCAAGTGGTAAAGATTTTCAGTCTGATCAACGTAAGTTTGTTCTCTTACGGTTTTTCTGTAATTATTGATAAAAATATTACGCATTAAGGTATAGGCCCATGCCTTGAAATTTGTCTCCTCTGCAAATTTATCGTGATTGTCCAGAACCTTTAGTGAAGTCTCCTGAAGCAAGTCAGAAGCATCGTCTCTGTTTTTGGTGAGTCGGAAGGCAAATCGGAACAAATCATTCTGCACATTGAGCAGATCCTGAGTTAACTTTAATGAGTTCATATCGCCAGGGTTTATAGTGGAAAAAAAAGTCTCCTCGGAGACTTGGGTTTATTTTAAACTGTACGCTAAAATAGAAAATTGGGTGATTTTATACGGATAAAATCTAACATATAAAACCTAAAATCTGTTTATTATCTGTTTTCACCCTATTTTTTACTTAAAAATACACCTTTTTCTCTGAATACGCTAAAAACATAATTCTTTTTTTGTAGGTTTGTGATTCTCATAAGTATTTCACTCATGAAATACACCTAAATTTCACAATGCAATGATGATTATCAAAGAAATAAAATCATATCATGCACAAATTCAGGACAAAATGCCTCATTACTTTGCTCTTATCTGCATTTTATCAGCAGATTGATGCTTCATCAACATTTTGTATATTCAGCAGTGTAACTGCCTTAGGGAAGGAAAAAGCGATTACTGAACCATCGTTCCTCGAAGTATTCTGCCATCTTAGATTCTGGATGTTTTTCAGCCATATTCTTTTCTTTTCCGTTTTGATCATTCTGATTATTATGGTCGTCAGGAACTGGAGAAGAAGGTTTCAACTCAATAAGAAAATGGTCCTTTTCATACAAACAGTCAATGATTTCCAAAAATCACTTGAACTGATAAAGGGTCCATTAGAAGAAATAGTCAAAGACGAAAATATCAATGAAATACAGAAAATCAAACTAAACGTGGCCATTTGGGGAACGAATTCGATACAAAACATAGTGGCACATATGATTGAGCAAGAGAAGTCAAATAAGTACTTCCTAAAACTTCTAAACTCCAGTACAAGCAGACAAATGAATCTAAAAGGGGAAATCTTCACAAAAACAGTCCCCTATCAAAAGCAGAAAGAGTCCATGGATTTATCCAGGTCCAATGTCTTACCTGGTAAGGACAACGAGAACGACCAGATATTTATGGAAAAGATGATGGGTATACTTAAAGTAAAAATTGAGGACCCTAAATTTACCATTGATACACTCTGTCAGGAAATTGGTATGAGCCGCTCATCGTTTTATCACAGAATAAAAGATATCACTGGCCTCGCACCTGCAGATTTCATTCGCATTTATAGACTTGAATGCGCAAAGGATCTTCTTGAGACGCACCAGTATACCATCTCAGATGTTGCTTACAGAACCGGGTTCTCAGATGTTAAGTATTTTCGATCCGTTTTCAAGAAACAATACAAGTCTACACCCGGTGCATTCAATAAATAAACGCTCATTCAATAAATCGCTCATTCAACATTCTGGTCAGTTTTTCAGCTCCTACATCCGACAAGTGGTCCTGATCATAGAAATCATCCGGTACAAAAAGACTATCCTTTAAGTAATTCTGATACATTACATTTTTATGTTTACTCATAATGGAATGAATCACTTGATAGCTTCGATCCATCTGTTTTTGATAGAGACTGTTGTAATAGGAAGGTCTTGCGGGTGCAGTAAAAAGCACCAGTTGAATACCCTTCTGGTCACAGACTTCAGCCATATGTTCCAGATAACGTGTATTTTTGGATATATTTTTCCAGTCCGTGTAATTGCATTCTTTCACGCGCTCTACCCCATTATCCCAATTTTTCTGATTTTTATTTTTTAGTGTATAGTCGGTTCCATAACCCAAATCGGAACAAATGACTGTATTTTCTCGCTTCAGATAGTACGTTTTTATTTTCTCAGTTGCACCCCAAAAATGCGACATCTCGTAGTTGTATTTTGAAAAGGATCCGTATTTTCGGGCACCCATATACAATTGATAATTGATGATCCTAAACCATTCAGGATGCTCTTCGAGGTTCTCAAAAAGGGAGAAAGACGAAATAGAAAGGAAGACAAACCGCAGATTGGTGGTCTTTGGAAGGTATCTGTTCAACAAATAATCGTCGTATTCCAACCCCTGGGAAACATAAGCCAGATTGATTGACGGTCGCTTAAAGAAGGCTGGATTGACTCCGTAGAATGCATGGGAACTGCCTAGAACCATGACTTCGAGTTTGGATGCATTCTGCTCCATCCACGTTTCCTTCCATTTGTAAGGATTTGGCACTCGCCTGGCCAGAAACTCACAAAAAAGGGCTGTAATAAATAGCAGGGCCGACAGGAGAAACACTTTCTTTAAGAACGTATTCATGGCTTACTAGAATTGTGAATAAATAAAACTGGATTGTTGACCTGCAAAAAGTGCAATGACCACTATCAGCACATAGTAAATGGTCCATCTGACAAATGGCGACTTGATCCGATCCATCACTTGCAGAGGATATTCCCTATCCCTGAAGAACCATTCTATCAACAACAGCAAGCCAATATAGACCAGAGAAGTACGGCCTTCCGAAGGTATCGTAAACAATGACCTGGAAAAGATTCCTGACATATACTCAAAACCAACAGCCAGATTCTCAGCCCTGAATAACACCCAGCCCAAAGTCGCCAGTAGGAAGACCCCTGACATACGAATCAAGTCATTCAGATAGGGAATCATCTTCCCATCTGAAACAGCATTTGAATATTTCTTCTTATTCATTTTTGCCACCATAGGGAGGAATAGAAGTCCATTGTAAACACCCCATAGTACAAATGTCCAGTTCGCGCCATGCCAAAGTCCGCAAACGGTGAAAACCACCATGGTATTGAAGAACTGACGCTTCTTACTGCAGCGATTGCCCCCCAGCGGAATGTACATATAATCCGTCAGCCAGGATGTGAGCGACATGTGCCACTTTCGCCAGAATTCAGCTATATTCCTGGAGAAATAGGGATATCTGAAATTTTTGGCCACCTCAAAACCCAATGTTTTAGCGACACCAATGGCCATATCCGAATAGCCGGAGAAATCCGCATATATCTGAATGGAGTAAGCGATGGCAGCCAACAACAAGGTACTGCCTGATAAATCCGAATGATTCGTCCAGGAATTGCCAATGAATTTTGTCAGGTTGTCTGCTACGACCATTTTCTTGAACATTCCCCAGAGTATCTGACGCAGACCATCTACCATCAGGGAGTAATTAAAGGAACGTTTCTCATCAAGTTGAGGAATGAATTTACCGGGACGATCAATGGGACCTGACAACAAACAGGGGAAGAAGGCCACATAGGCCGCAAAAGTGACGAAGTTACGGGTCGGCTCCATAGTTCCCCGGTGTATCTCGATGACATATCCGATCAATCGAAAGGTAAAAAAACTGATACCCAGGGGAAGGATGATATTAAAGGTCTGCAGATTGGTTTGCAGACCCAGGGATTCAAACATCTCAGAAAAAGAGGTGATGAAGAAGTTCATATACTTGAAATAAATCAAGACACCAACACCTAAAAGGACACCCAATACCGACAGAGCCATACTTTTCTGATGGGATGCCTTAAACTTGAAGTGTGAAATCCCTATCCCTAAAAAATAGTAAACAACCGTTGTTCCTGCCAAAAGGGGCAACATCTTCCAGTCTCCATATCCATAAAAGAAATAGCTCGCAAGAAGCAACAATGCATTCTGCGCTTTTGGTTTCTCTTTCAAGGGGAAATAATAGATCAACAAAAAGGCACTAAAAAAAAGCAAGAATTCTATGGAGTTAATAGACATGAAATGTGTGTGTTTTCAGTGTATTAATGAATTGTTGTAACAAAGATACAACTTCTACAAATACTCTGGTTGTTTGCTCTCATTTTTAAATGCTCCATCCAAACAGGCTTATTCAGACTAAAAAAACGATTTGATCAAACCAAACACAATATTGGCGCAAAGTCCTATACTACCATGAATCAATTATGACAACAATTGTATCTTTTGTGGCACCGTTTGTGAATATTTCTGAGTAAAATTGTAAATGAATAAAACCGTCGGAATAAAAAATAGAGGACTATCATGAAAAAAAAATTAACTGCATTTATTGGGTTGCTTGCAATGACCGTATTATCACTAAACGCTCAGGAAGTATCCATAAAAATCACAAAAAAGTATCTGAATTTACCCGTTTCACAAAGCGAAAACAGGGCAAAAATGAAATGGAACGTCGACAACAAGGAGGAACGTTCGTTCGTGATCAGACTGGCCTCCGATAAACCCGATTACTGGGTATTCAGTGATGTGTCAGCCTTGAAAGGTAAAACCATTCAGATTTCATATGAGGGAAACTCTGCCGGGTTGAGTAAAATTTATCAGGCAGATGATATTGACCAGACAAACGGGGTCATTTATAAAGAAAAAAACCGTCCGCAATTTCACTTCACTACACGCAGAGGCTGGATAAACGACCCGAACGGATTGATTTACTACGAAGGAGAATATCACCTGTTTTATCAGCACAATCCCTATGAAAAAGAATGGGAAAACATGCATTGGGGGCATGCTGTTAGCAAGGATCTGACCCACTGGCAGGAATTACCCGTAGCATTGTTTCCCGATCATTTAGGTACCATGTTTTCAGGATCGGCTGTTATCGATTACGACAATACCTCCGGATTCGGAAAAGGGAAAACGCCACCGATGATAGCCATTTTTACTGCTGCCGCGACAGACAGGCAGATGCAAGGCATTGCATACAGCCTGGATAAAGGTCGCACCTGGACCAAATACGATAAGAATCCGGTCATTGACTCTAAAGCAAAATGGAATAGTGGAGATACCCGTGATCCAAAGGTCTTCTGGTACAAACCAGGAAATCATTGGGTATTGGTACTGAACGAACGTGACGGAAATTCAATCTACACATCCGGAAATCTGAAAGACTGGACCTTTGAAAGCCATGTAACCGGTTTTTGGGAATGTCCGGAATTGTTCGAATTGCCGGTAGACGGAGATAAAAACAATACCAAATGGGTGATGTACGGAGCAACTGGAAACTATATGCTTGGCACTTTCAACGGGAAAGTCTTTACACCCCAGGCAGGTAAATACTTCTATGGCACCGGCTCCATGTATGCAGCCCAGACATACAGCAACATACCCGAAAGCGACGGTAGAAGAATCCAGATTGGATGGGGAAGAATTCAACAACCCGACATGCCTTTCAACGGGATGATGATGTTGCCGACCGAACTGACCCTGCGCAGCACAAAAGAAGGTGTCAGACTGTACAATGTACCTGTAAAGGAAACGGAGCAACTTTTTGCTCCGGCGAAACATTGGGAAACACTGACCTCTGACCAGGCAAACAGCAACCTGAAAACGTATTATTCAAGCGATGCACTACGGATTAAAGCGACGATCATGTTATCCCATGCAACAAGTGCAGGCATCAATCTGTTTGGACAGAGAATCATTGATTACGACATGAATTCAAACACCATCAACGGAGTCTTCTATTCACCGCAGGACAGGACGAATATGGAGCTGACTGCCGATATTTATGTAGACAGGACTTCTATTGAAGTTTTCATCGATGGTGGCATCTATTCCTATGCCATGGAGCGTAAGCCGGAAAAAGAGAACAAGGAAGGCTTTCACTTCTGGGGAAACAACATCGAAGTCAGGAATCTGGATGTTTTCACTGTGAATTCGATCTGGTAAATAAGCTTCGTGGATCATTTAAGGAAAGTGATCCACGAATGGGAAACAAAAAAAAGCACCTGAACAATGTTCAAGTGCTTTTTTTTGTGTGGTACCACCAGGAATCGAACCGGGGACACAAGGATTTTCAGTCCTTTGCTCTACCAACTGAGCTATGGTACCATCTCTTTAGCGGCCACAAAAGTACGACACATTTTTGGAACTACCAAAATTTTCGAGGATAAATTTCCTTTTAAATGCATTTTTACCTTTGGCTTAAGCAAAAGAATTTTTCTATATTTGTACTGCAATTGCTCGGGATGTAGCACAGTTGGTAGCGCGCTACGTTCGGGACGTAGAGGTCGGAAGTTCGAATCTTCTCATCCCGACAAAAGAAAGCCTGTTCACGAAAATGAACAGGCTTTCTTTATATCACACAATCACAGGTTGATACCTTCTTATTTGCCAAATAGACTTTCCAGTTTTTCTTCCAGGGCTGCCCCTCTTAAATCTTTAGCAATGATAACTCCCTGGGGATCCAATAAAACCGTATGGGGAATACCGGAGAAAGAATAAACTTCTACAGCCTTGCTCTGCCATCCGGCCAAATCGGACATTTGTGGCCAGGGCATCTGATTGTTCTTGATAGCCGCCTTCCAGGCATCACCATCTTTATCTAGTGAAACGCCCACAATCTCAAAACCTTTTTGGTGGTACTTTTTATAACAAGCAAGCACATTGGGCAGCTCTCTCATGCAAGGAGCGCACCAGGATGCCCAAAAATCGATCAAAACGTAAGACCCCTTTCCGGCGTACTCCGATAAAGACATGGTCTGACCATCGGGCTTGGGCATTGTCAAGTCGGAGAATTTACTGCCAACCCCTACTTTTTGCGAAAGCTTCAACTGTGCAGCCACTTTCTTTACGGTAGGATCAGCAAGGAAATCCGCATCAGCTTTTGACAGAATAAGTAAAATATTCTCATTATCCAGGGAGGACATGGTGGTATGAAATAGATGTAACCCTAGAGGATTAGATATATTCTCTAAAATGGTTTTCACATCCAATTGCTGAAATGCTTTCTCAAATTTCTCATACTCCTCATTAAAGGCTTTTTCCAGTTCTTTGTTGGTGGGGTCAGCCTGATATTCCTGGTTGAGCTTTACGATTTTTACCGTCAATTGGTCGTAGTTTTCGCGAAAACCTTGATAGGCATCATTTACTGGACTTCCCGAGACATAGGGCCTTCCCTCTTTCATTGAGAAGGTTAAATCTCCATCCGTATAGAAATCCTTAAAATAGGGTTGACCCTCTTTTTCCAGACGAAGGACTAACCATGCGGCGGAGTCAACACTTCCTTTTATCCTGAATTTTCCATCCTTGATCAGGACCGAATCAATAGATGTAAAACCACTTTCGTCTGAAACACTGAGTAGCGTGACCTGAACGCCGTCCCAGGTAGCGTCTCCCATTTCACCCTTGATGTTGTAAGCGCCTTTGCTACTGCATGCCACAAATAAAATCGTACTCAGGAAAAATAAAGCTAGTTTTTTCATATTTTTATAGATTAATCGAAATTAAAATCTGGCAAAAACACTCAGGGGCAAATTCCTTCCGGATTTTTCCGCTACCACCAATTCACCGTATTCCAGATCAGTGAAATTGGGAAAATAGGCTTTCAGCAGGTTTGATGCAATCACGGAGGAGAAACCCATAGAATATAAATTCAGGATGAGGAAACCCTTTTCTGGTTCCAACAATTCACTGCAAGCCTGCATCAAGGGTGCAATACTTTCTTCCAGAATCCATTTTTCTCCATCAGGTCCACGGCCGTAAGCAGGCGGATCAAGAATGATTCCATCGTATTTTTTTCCACGCTTTACTTCGCGATAGACAAATTTCAATGCATCTTCCACGATCCAACGAATGCCGTCCAGACCGGATGCTTCCATGTTTTCACGAGCCCAGGTCACCACTTGTTTGACAGAGTCGACGTGAGTAACCTCTGCTCCTGCGGCACAGGCGGCAACAGATGCACCACCCGTATAAGCGAAGAGGTTCAGTACTTTCGGCCTGGAAATGCCAGAGGACTGAATTTTATCGTAAATGAAATTCCAGTTAGCAGCTTGTTCAGGAAAAAGTCCCACATGTTTGAAGGAAGTCATTCCCAAACGGAATTTGAGTTGCATCTTTTTATAGCTGTAGTCAACAAACCATTGATCGGGCATGGAAGACTTCTGAAGCCACTCGCCACGTTCGTTATCCGAGGAATCCTTGCCTTTGGCGCGCTTGAACCAGGCATGAGGCAGTTGCTCCCAGTCTTTTTCTGTAAGTGTCTTTGGCCAAACAGCCTGAGGCTCAGGCCTGCGAAGCGTGTAACGTCCGAAACGTTCCAGCTTTTCAAAACCTCCTGAATCAATCAGTTCATAATCAATCCAATCCGAGGGGTATAATTCAATCATAGGAAAATATTTGGTGAAGGGGTATTTGGGACAAACATAGCGTATTTTTTGTGGACCTCAAAATCTTTTTGCAATTTTGGGGTTTCTAATCAAAAGCAATCAATGGAACGAATTACCAGTCTTCAGAACCCCAGGGTTAAACAGATCATTCAACTTTCGAAAGCACGTGAACGCCGTGAACAAGGGCTTGTAGCCATGGAAGGTGCGCGTGAAATCGGTCTGGCCATGGATGCCGGTTACCAACCCGAGGTTCTATATATTTGTCCGGAAATCTATGCGAAGAGCGAATATCCAGAATTGATTCACCGCATTCCGGTTCAAAGACACATCGAATTTTCCCCGGCTGTTTTTGAAAAACTGGCATACAGGGAAGGTTCTGACGGTCTGATAGCTTTGATCAAGCCAAAAGAGCACAGTCTGAACAGCCTTAGTCTTCCAGAAAATCCTTTTATCATCGTTTTAGAGGCCGTAGAAAAGCCCGGAAACCTTGGCGCAGTACTTCGCACAGCCGATGCGGCAAAAGTGGATGCAGTCATCATCTGTGACCCCAGCACCGACCTCTACAATCCCAACGCCATACGTTCCAGCGTGGGTTGTCTGTTTACAGTGCCCATAGGCATCTGCTCGTCTGAAGAAGCGCATCTATGGATGCAGGAAAACAAGATCAGGAGTTTTGCAGCTGAACTGACTGCTTCAAGCTGGTATCAGGATTGCGATTTTACGGTGCCCTCTGCTATTGTAATGGGAACAGAGGCTGATGGTCTGACTGATTTCTGGCTGAACAATGCAGATGTCCGGATCAAGATTCCCATGCGTGGTAAGATTGATTCATTAAATGTGTCGGTCTCGACAGCAGTCTTAACCTTTGAAGCGATGAGGCAAAGGGGCTTCTAACCCAACTTAACGTGCTTAGCCTTGACAGGATGTTTTACAAAAACCGAAGCATTCTCTTCAAATTTTTCGGTTGATTCTGTCGTCAGATAGCTACACTTTCCGTTACGGCTGCAGCGTTCCGTCATTTCGGGATGCCTTGTCAGATAGGAGCTCAGGCTTTCAGAGACATATTCTCCCTGTGAAATGATCCGTACACCTTTGGGTACAAACCTCCTGATGAGAGGCAAAAGCAATGGGTAATGCGTACAACCCAGAATGAGGGTATCAATATCGGGATCTTTCTCAAATAGGTTGTCCAGATTTTGTTTCACAAAAAAGGCAGCACCTTCCGAAGCATATTCACCATTTTCGACAAGAGGCACCCAAAGGGGACAAGCCTCCCCGGTTAGGATGATATCCGGAAATAATTTATGGACCTCTATAGGGTAGGATCCGGATTGAATCGTTCCAGCAGTTCCAATTAATCCTACATGCCTGGTTTTAGTCAGATCTCCCAATGCTTCAACGGTAGGAATCAGAATGCCCAAAACGCGAAAATCAGGATCCAACTGGGGCAAATCCGTTTGCTGAATATTGCGTAGAGCCTTTGCGGATGCGGTATTGCATGCCAGAATGACCAAGGAACAGCCTTGTTCAAAAAGGTAGAGTACAGCCTGGCGAGTGAATTCATACACCATATCAAAAGAACGGTTTCCATATGGCGCTCTGGCGTTGTCTCCCAAATAGAGATAATCGTATTCAGGCAGGCGTTTCCTGAATTCCTCCAGGATGGTTAAACCGCCATAACCAGAATCAAATACGCCTATGGGACCTATCGTTGATTTCATCTTGCTGTCTTTCTTGACCGGTGTTCAGGATTGGGTATAAACAAAAAAAGGATGATTTATCACCATCCTTCTCTTATTGTTTGTTTGTTCTACTTTAGATTCAATTTGGCGCGAACCTTAGCAGTTACATCGTCACTTTTTGCAGTTGACCAATAAACAAGTCCTCCGTTTACTGAGATATCGAAAATATAAACATAGCCATTTTCTTCTCCAACAGCCTTAATGGCATTTTGCAATTTCTGATTGATGGGAACAACTAACTCTTGTTCTTGTCTTTGCATATCTTTTTGTGATTCTTCATAAAAAGAATTCAAACGTTGTTGCAAGTCCTGGACTTCAGTCATACGACGGGTACGGATTGCTTCCGGAAGGCTATCTTTTGTGGCAATAAACTCAGATCCTTTTTTCTGATATTCATCATTAATCTTGTCTATTTCTTTTTTATAATTCGCTTGTAAGTCTTCCAGTTTCTTGGTTGCAGCTAACGTTTCAGGCATGCTTTGGAATATCTCGGCACGGTTTACGTGTCCGAACTTGAGGTCTTTGTTGTCCTGGGCAAATAAGCTTAAAGGAAGGATAAGTGCAATAGCAAGTAGTAATTTCTTTGTCATGATATTTGTTTGTTTTTTCTATTATTAATTCAATTGGTACAAATGTAAGCATTTAATTCTAATAGCCGAGTTTCTGCAAAACCTCGTCACTGATGTCAATCTTAGGCGATGCAAAAATGATGTTATCGCCGGAAGCACGGTCCAGGATCAGGTTGTAACCCTTTTCTTCGGACAGTTCCTTGACGGCATTGTAGATCTCATCCTGAATAGGCGTCAGTAAACTTTGGCGCTTTTTAAAGAGTTCGCCTTCTGCTCCAAAATATTTTTTCTTCAAATCGGCTGCTTCCTTTTCTTTTGCAAGAATTTCCGCTTCTCTCTTCGCTTTCAATTCATCCGAAAGATAAACGATTTCAGACTGATATTTGGTATAAAGATCTTTTGCTTCTTTGGTCAGGACATCCACTTCGGCCTGCCACTTTTTGGACACTTGATTCAGCTGGTCATTTGCCATCTCGTATGCAGGAATTTTCTTGAGTATATATTCCATATCGACCAGGGCGAATTTCTGTGCAAAACCATTCATACATCCTAGCAGAAGAACAACAAGCACTAAAAATTTCTTATTCATAGCTTTAGGGGTTTATTTGAGAACGGCTTCAAAAATACAAATTAAATTTTAACAAAAGCATTCTGTTAACAATTTTTATCCGCTGTTTTTACAGTCTTTAAAACTCCTGTCCAATAATGAAATGGAACTGACTGCCGCTTGCAGCTGTCGCACCTGATACTTTATCAAAACCATATGCCCAGTCTATACCCATCAGGCCAACCATGGGAAGAAAAATACGTACTCCCAGACCGGCAGAACGTTTCAGTTCAAAAGGATTCCAGACCCTGGCATTTGACCAGCCATTACCTGCTTCAAGGAATGCAAGACCATAAATTGTGGTAGAAGTTTCCAGCATAAGAGGGTAACGTAGTTCCAAAGCCAAGCGTTCATAGATGGAGTTGGTGCCAAGAGACCCGTTTTCATAACCACGCAGACCAATCGTTTCGTACGTATAGGTGCTGCTATATCCTGTCGTTCCGTCTCCACCCAGATAGAAGGCTCCAAAGGGCGAAAGTTTGTTCTTGTTGTAATAGCCGATATAACCTGCATCAAAACGGGTCATGAGAACCAGTTTCTTATTGGAGGAAAGAGTCGTGAAGGTCTTGCTTTTCATTTTGACTTTATAGTACTCAATCCAATTGTACAGCTGTTCGCTGGTCATCTTGTCATAGTCTGCGTCTGAATAATTATCCATGGAGGAATAAGGTGGTGTTGCCTGAACAGACAAAGAGAAGTCTGACCCTGTACGGGTATAAAGGGGATTATCCGTCGAATTTCGTGACAAGGTCATACTCAGACTTAAGTCGTTGCTGATGCCATTGTTTATCACGAAATATTTCCAGTTTCTCAGACTGTAATGCTGATAGGATAACTCACCAAATAGTTGGAAATAATCATCCGGCCAGGAAAGTCTTCCACCAATTCCACCAGAAAGACCCCACATTTTCAGATATGTTTCCGGATCCAGTTCGTACATGTAGGAGCTGGTATTATCGTTGCCATAACTGCTGTTTGAGTTGTAGGAATTGTAATAGTTATTGTTGTAGTAATTGCTATAATTGTTGTAATAACGGGAACTTACGTCGCTCTGATGCGAATAGAAACCGGATACCTGCAAGGAGTTTGGACGCTTACCACCAAACCATGGGTCCAGGAAGGAGAAGCTGTAGGAGCTGTAATAGTTACCGTTGGAGCGACCCGTTATGGAGAAAGTCTGACCTTCACCCTGAGGCAATATCCTGTAAGTTCCCAGGTTGAGTAAATTCCGGACAGAGAAATTGGAGAATTTCAGGCTGATGGACCCAACAAGCCCTGTTGATCCCCAACCGGCTGAGAATTCAATCTGGTCGTTATTCTTTGGGGTCAGGTTCAAGTCGATATCGACGGTTCCAGCTTCAAAATCGGGCACTGGAAGAATGCCCAGATTCTCTGCATCAAAATGCCCCATTTGGGCTATTTCACGTGCTGAACGCATCAGGTCGGACTTGCTGTACAAAGCACCCGGTTTAACCCGTAACTCACGACGAACCACATTTTCATACAGCCTGTCGTTGCCATTGATGTTAATTCTATTGATGGTAGCCTGATTGCGTTCATCAACACGTATTTCAATATCAATGGAGTCGCCATCCACTTTCACCTCTACCGGTTCGATGGATGAAAACAAGTATCCATTGTTCTGATACATATCGGAGACTGCATCTTCATTCTTGGACTCCTGAAGACGTTCATTCATTCTTTTCTGGTTGTAGACATCGCCTTTCCGGATCGTCAGTACCTGATCGAGTTGTTCGGAGTTGTATACGGTATTTCCGACCCAGTTGATGTCACGATGAAAGTACTTTTTCCCTTCATCTACTTTCATATAGACATTAACAGTCTTTTCATCAAAACGATAGACAGTATCCTCTACAATCATGGCGTCTCTGTAACCGTACTCATTGTATTTCTGGATGACAGCAATCTTATCTTTTTCAAACTCGCCTTCAACATATTTCTTGGTCTGAAACAAGTTCATCATTTTTCCTTTCTCGTTGGTCTTTTTCATGGCCTGATTGATCTTGGCATCCGTCAAGGCTGAGTTTCCGTCAATGATAACCTGATTGATCTTAATCTTGTCCTTGCGGTCTACCTGAACTTCAACAACGACCTGGCTCTTGTCTGCAGGATCTTCTTTTTGAATGATGTTGACCGTTGCATTCTTGAATCCTTTTTCGTCAAAATGCCTTTTAATCATGGTTTTAGTACGGTCCACCATATTTGGGGTGATCTGGTTTCCTACCACTAAATTTAATTTTGTTTCCAGATCATCCTTGTCTGCTTTCTTAAGTCCTGTGTATTTAATTTCTGAAATACGGGGACGAGGACTCAGTTTCACTTCCAGCCAAATTTGATTCCCTTCGATCTTTGTAGCCAGAATCTTGACATCTGAAAACAAACCGTGTTTCCAGTAACGTTTCAAAGCGTCGGTAATTTCATCACCCGGTATATGTACCATTTGACCGACACTCAATCCGGATAAACCGACCAGTACATAGTCTTCGTAGTTTTCAATTCCGCTCACTGCTATATCAGCAATTTTATATTCACGGGGAGATGAATAGTAAATCTCAGGTAATTTATCTTCAGTTATGGCTGCTTCAACCTTTTGCACATTAAGAATAAGTGCACTCAGGACAAAGACAGAAGCAAGAATTTTTTTAAACATATATTTATCGGGGTGTCTAATTTTGGACTTGTTCACTTGTTTTACCAAAGCGTCTTTCTCGGGACTGGAACGAATAGATTGCTTCGTAGAATTCCTCCTTGCGAAAAACAGGCCAAGGGGTTTCGGTAAAATATAATTCCGAATAAGAAAGCTGCCACATCAGGAAATTGCTGATACGCAATTCTCCGCCTGTGCGGATAAGCAGGTCTGGTTCGGGATAATTTTTTGTGGTGAGGTACTTTGTAAACAAAGCCTCATTAATATCATCTTCGGCAATATTGCCTGTTTTCAATTCATTTGCGATGGCTTTCACAGCTTCGATTATCTCCCAGCGGGAAGAATAACTCAAGGCCAGGACCAACGTCAGGTTTTCACCCTTGGAAGTATCTTCAATGCATTTCAGGGCGCGGTTTCTAACTTTTTCAGGCAAACGTTTCAGGTCGCCTATAATCTGAAGACGGACGCCAAACTTGATCAAATCGGCCGTTTCACGTTCCAGTGCCTGAACCATCAGGTCCATCAAACCAAAAACCTCTGTTTCGGGCCTGCTCCAGTTTTCGGTGGAAAAGGCATACAATGTCAGATAAGACACACCAAGTTCACGAGCCGCTTCGGTTACAAAACGCACAGACACGACCCCTTCCATGTGGCCGTAAAAGCGGTCTTTACACTGGCTCTTTGCCCAGCGACCATTACCATCCATGATAATTGCCACGTGCTTGGGTAGATGCGTTTTATCTATTTTATCTAAATACGACATGTTTATTTAAAACATTTTGATCCTATACCATAAATGTCATAACTGACATATAAATTCAGCATTGAATACCAATCCTTATTCTTTTTCCAGGAACCGATGTCTGACCATGAATCCTGCAGCTGAAAACCAGAGGCGTCATTTACATAATCCAAATCGTCGGTCAACGTTTTTCTGAAGGACCATTCACATCCCATATTGATGCGAGGAGCAACCTTGACTTTCAGTCCCAGACCAAAGGGTATATTGGCACTTACCCGGGTTCTATCCGTTTTATAACCGGTGAGTCCTAAGCCCAATAAAAGGTAGGGTGAAAACCTGCTTGAACCCGGTTTGTAATCCGGAGCTCCATAGCTAAAGAAATTCACCTCAAGCTGCACACCTGCATCTACGATTCTTCGGTCAAAAATCACTTCACTACCATTGTAATAGGTTGATGATGCCCCTACCGTCGTACCAGAAATACCTGCTATCAGCGCATTCGCCTTCAGAGCAAACCGGTCATTCAGATTGTACCTTGTCAACAACCCAAATGAAGGTTGTCTGCTTTCAAACAATTTATCGTTGTTCGCATCGCCCATATAAAAAGAGTTACCCCCTAATACACCGAGTTCCATGCGATACGCTTGTCCTTTCACTCCAAACGTCGTGATCAGAAAGATCATCGCTATAAGGCACTTGTTTCTCCAATGTGTTTGTTTCATGCGTCAATCATCTTTGTTTCATGAATAAACGCTAAAAAACAAGTTTCATTATCTGGATCCACCGATTTCACCTTATCGACGGGCAAAAACCATACTATTCAACCGGGCAGACCAAACGGCTGTACTTAAACCACTGTTTTTCGTACCACCAAAAATCCATATAAATTCACGATCTTTTTCATTAACCAGATCTGCCTGATGTTCAACGTAGATGTTGGTGTTAGCCAGTCCTTCATCCAGCAACAGAGAAGTCCAGTTTTCGGGAGCTGCAATCCAGCCTTTTCCATTATCGGGGGAAACGAAGACTTTGTTTGAAATTTTTCCATCACTATCTACACCACCAAAACACACGAGGTATTTTTCATAATAGAATATGGAAGCACCTTTTCTTTTTACAAGAGCATATTTGGGATCGGTTCCATCTGAAATCACGACCCATTTATCGCCCGTATCCGTGGAATAAACCTTGGAGGTGAACGCACCGGATGCATTTAATCCGGTTGCAACGGTAAAGAATTGAACACCGGTTACAGTCGAATCTTTTGCGACGGCATAATCTGTTACAGGAAAATCCGAATCAATCTCTTGTCCGGTTACCCAGGTTACGGCATCTGCACTTTTTGCATAATATGTTTTTCCGGAGATATCTTTAACCAGACCAATCAGATGATCAACACCTCCCTTGTATTTTTTATTCAATTGACCAAACAAGGTGACCACATTCACACCGTCGGCAGTCTTACTCCATGAAAATCCGTTTTCCGAAGTATAGAGCTGACCATTTTTGGCGCTCAAGTAGAATTTGGCGTTGAAAGTGCAGATCGAATGAATGTTAACTTGTTCTGAAATACCACTTACAGATTCTGGTGACCAGGTTGTCCCATTGTCAGCCGAACGATAAGCCGTCATTCCTCCGGCATTAGGTGCAAAATAACTGTAGTAGGCCTTGCCCACCCGAATCACTTTATTTTTGGGACCGTCAGCAGGATATGCATTTGAAGTTTGTCTGACAATCATCGAATCGGGATCTACCTGATGTACGTTGACGTTGATCTTATACACACGGGTATGCAGTCCGTCCGACGAGGTATTCTTAAAGATGACCGGGGACGAAAAATTAATGGAGTCACCATCTTCCCAAAGGGAATCGTTGAAGAATATATACCCGTTGGTGGTTTGGATGGTTAAAGAAGGGTATAAATGACGCACATTGCTACCAAAAGGAAGTGAGTCCTGATTGTATATTAAGCCGGTATCGGATCTCTGATCAATATTAAAAACAAAGTTTTCAATATCGGGACAGGAATCGTGTTCGTCAAAAGAAAAATCCGTCACATTCGCGGTGTAATAAGAACGTTCGGTAAAATCATCCAAACAGGATACAAAAAGCCCAGAAATAAAAACGAAAACAATGAACTGGGTTATTTTTTTTCTCATCATAATTAAAGATTAACATTCAAGCGTAAAATAATTCACGGCCATTTTTTTCTATCCCGCTGTTTAATTGGCAAAAATAGTAAGATTTTTATCTTTTGAGGGTATGATTCTCAAGTTTTATGAAAAATTAGGTAAGTTAAGCTTCATACAACTTTTTAACCTTAAAAAAGGGTTGTTTCCTTTTAGTGCTGATATTGATTTTTCAAATATCTTCAACAGAATGAAAGATTTGGACTTTGCGACCAATCGATCCGGTGTCATAATTTATTGTTTCCTGAGAAGAATAGGCAATATCAGTCAAATCCGGAACAGCCACGCCAGCTCCTACAACTTGAGAAGATGTCTCAACATGTATTTCATCCCAGGCACCTATCCTTAAAAAAGAAGCATGCAATATGGCACCGCCTTCTACTAAAAGGGTCTGAATTTGACGTTTATACAGTTCATCCAAGAGTTGCTTGATCACATCCTGACTGAAATCCAGATGAATCCAGGAAACAGCACCCTCTTTTCGAGTAGGTCCCTCTGTGAAAGCAAGGGTTGAAATGGAGCCATCCAGCAGAACGGAGCTTTCTGGCAATATCTGCTTACGATCAAGGACGGCACGAACTGGATGTTTTCCGGACCATGCACGCACTGTAAGGGATGGATTGTCCAGAATAGCCGTGTTGGTCCCTACCAGAATCGCATCAGATTCAGAACGCAGCTTGTGTACCAAAGCCTGTGTAAAAGGTGTCGAGATTTTCAGTGACTCGTTCAAATCGCCCGGCTGACGGTTAATATCCATGAAGCCATCTGCCGTCTGTGCCCATTTCAGGATGATGTACGGACGTTTCTGCTTGTGAAAAACAATGAAATGTTTGTTTATGTTCAGGCATGCTGCCTCTTCCACACCTAGAGTGACATCAACTCCTGCTGCCTGCAATCGGGCAATACCCTTTCCGCGAACTTCCGGGAAAGGGTCCAGACATCCAACCACGACACGGGGTATGCCTTTTTCTATGATCAGGTCAGCACATGGTGGTGTTTTTCCATAATGCGAGCACGGTTCGAGATTGACGTACAAGGTTGATTCCTTTAACAATGACTGATCCTTCACGGAATGAATGGCGTTGGGTTCGGCATGCGGTTCACCCGACTTTCGGTGCCAGCCTTCACCAATGATACGACCCTTATGGACAACAATTGCTCCCACCATCGGGTTCGGTGAACAAGTAGCCTTCCCGTTCGCTGCAAGTTGCAAACAACGCTTCATAAAAAAACGATCTATTTCACGATCTGACATAATTCGAAATTGCGAAAGTCAAAAACACTTTTGGCTTCCGGATTTTTGTTTTAAAAAGTTTTTTTCTTGTGGAAAAAAGCCGTAGCTTTGTAAACAAATTGTTAAACATGCAGCGCTTTTTATCCTATATAGAAAACCGGTTAGGCTCCCGATATTCCAAAAATGAGCTAAAGTCCATCTCCCACTTATTGCTGAAGCAGTATACCGGAATGAACAGTGCGCAAATTTATTGCGACAAAGATACAAAATTTACAGACGACATTACATTTCAATTAAATGCATCCGTTGACAGGTTGTTCCATGGTGAGCCCATTCAATATGTACTCGGAAAGACAGATTTTTTTGATTTAACTTTTAGCGTGATGCCTGGTGTTCTCATTCCGCGTCCGGAAACGGAAGAACTGGTTGAATTAATTTTAAAGGATTTCAGAAAAGCAAATCAGCAGGTGAAACTTTTGGACATTGGTACCGGCAGCGGATGCATTGCTATTTCTTTGGCCAAAAACCTGCCTAATGCAAAAGTTTCAGCTTGGGATATATCCCCGGAAGCATTAAAAATCGCCGTTGAAAACGCGGAAAATAATAAAGTCAGTGTCCAATTCCTTCTGAAGGATGTCCGAAATCCGGAGCTTCTCACAGATAACACGGAGAAATGGGATGTCATTGTAAGCAATCCACCCTATGTTTGCGAAAGTGAAAAACAGGCGATGGAATCGCACGTTTTGGATCACGAACCCCATTTGGCTCTTTTTGTCAAGGATGAGGATCCATTGATCTTCTACCGTGTTATTTCAGACTATGCAGCCAAACATTTGTTCCCGGGTGGAGGACTTTATTTTGAAATAAACAGTCATCTGGGAAAGGAAACCCTTGATCTTGTTCAACAACAGGGCTTTCGGGAAGCCGAACTTCTTCAGGATCTATCTGGCAGGAATCGCATGATCAGAGCCTTTCTATAATTTCAGACAAATGAGCAACTACACTGAAGCATTGGCTTTCGCAGCCGCATATTGTTCGACTGCCGAACACTGTAGGTCGGAAATACTGGACAAGACAGAGAAGTTTGAACTTAACCCTGAAGAAAAAGTTCAATTGATTCAACGACTCCAACAAGAGAAATTTCTCGATGAAAAGCGATATGTCCGGGCTTTCGTGCGAGACCGGTTTCGTTTCAACAAATGGGGACGGATCAAAATCCGCTACATGCTTCGCCAGAAGGGCATTCCGTCCGACCTGATTGACGAAGGAATCGAAACCATTTCTGAAGAGGACTATCTGGATATGCTGTTTTCACTCCTCAAACAGAAAAAACCATCCGTCAAAAGTAAGTCAAACTACGAATTGAGGGGAAAAATGCTTCGATTTGGATCCGGGAGGGGTTTTGAACCTTCACTCATTGCTCAATGTCTGAAGAAAATGGACATCGAAGAAGATGAAGCATACTTCTAACGCAATCAGCCAATGAACCACTTTAGCCGAATAATTACGGATATGATGAACCTGGCATGGCCAAACCTGTGCCTGCTTTGTGAGAAACCGCTCATACAGGGCGAACGACACGTATGTCTGAACTGCCTGTATGAGATGCCCAAAGCTGGATTCAGATCGTTTGAGAACAACCTGGCTGCTGACCGTTTTTATGGCAAGATACCCTTTGAAAAAATTACCGCCGGTTACCTTTACCAAAAAGAATCCAAAGTGCAGACTGCGCTGGAGCTACTTAAGTATAAGGGTGAAATGGAACTGGGTTCTTGTTTGGCCGGTTTTATAGGAGCGAACCTGCTTTCGGAAGGATTCTTTGAGCATATCGACCTGATCATTCCTGTTCCCTTACACAAGGCCAAAGCAAAAAAGCGTGGTTACAATCAAAGCGAATGGATAGCCAGGGGGCTTTCACAGATAACCGGGATTCCGTATGACACCGGACATTTGCTCCGTGTCCTAAAAAACCCCACTCAAACCACCAAAAGCATATGGGAAAGATGGGAAAATGCGCAAGGACTTTTTATGCTCAGAGACCCTGCTTCATTTGCTGACAAACACATACTTCTGGTAGATGATGTTCTAACCAGTGGCTCTACTCTTTGCGCCTGCGGACAGGCGATGTTGGAAGCGCCAAATAGCAAGGTTTCATTTTTCTCGTTGGCTTTGGCTTAAACACAGATCTTTTTGAACATATACAGCCATTTTTTTGTTAAATTGTGCGAAGATTGAAATTAAACGATTTATGAAAAGAAACTTCCTTCCCGTACTCCTGATTTTCTGTACTTTGACCATTTCAGCAGAAATGCCGGTTAAAAAAGGCTACAATTTGGGCGTTCTGCCTGCTGTATCGTACAATTCAGACCTTGGCCTTCAATATGGCGCTATCCTCAACCTCTTTAACTATGGCGATGGAAGCAGGTACCCGGCATACGACCATTCTGCATATCTCGAGATTTCCAGATACACGAAAGGCAGCGGTATTTATCGCTTGTACTACGATTCCGAACAGCTGATCCCGGGTATCCGCAGTTTTGTGGAGTTGAGTTATCTGACCGACGACTTGATGGATTTTTACGGTTTCAACGGATATAAAAGCGACTATTCCAGTGAAATGGTCGAACAAAACCGAGTCTTCAATAAAATGTCTCAGAAACAAGTCCGCATCCTGGCCGACTTCAAGGGGCAACTACCGATCGAAAATCTTTTCTGGTTAGCCAGTTACAATTTTGAGAACTACAAGATAGGTACAGTGGATTTTGAGAAGTTGAATGAAGGCATTGACCCCTCCGACCCCGATTACCTTTCGGGTGAAAATCGATACAGCAGATATGTCAGTCTGGGCCTGATTGAAACCAAAGAAAAAACAGGAGGAATCTTAAATGCATTTAAGGCTGGATTGGTTTACGATACACGGGAAGTATTGAACAATCCCGATAAAGGAACTTTTACGGAAGCGTTGATTGAATTAGCTCCCGGATTTACAAACGACCAACCTTATACAAGGTATTCATTGATTCACTGTCAATTTCACAGTTTGATTAAAAACAAGCTGAATGTGGCCATTAGACTCGGGGCACAAGGGAAAATCGGCGATCAGGCGGTCCCCTTTTTCAGACGTACCCAGTTGATATCCCCTTTTGCCAAAAGAACGAATGTTACGGGTCTTGGAGGGAGCAACAGCCTGAGAGGTATTCTTAGGAACAGAGTCGTAGGTGATGCTTTTGCCCTGGGAAATTTTGAATTGCGTTGGAAAACCGTATCTTTCAAATTCATCAATCAGAATTTTTATGTTGGCCTGAATGGATTCATTGATACAGGCCTCATTCTGGACCCAGTTGATTGGGACGAAGAGAGCCTGAGAAGCATGAGTAGTGTCACTTATATAAATCCCGATGAAAAGGATGGTTTTCACTCCTCTTTGGGTGGTGGTATAAAAGTTGTCATGAATGAAAATTTCGTGATTTCCGCAGAAATGGGTAAAGCCCTGGATGCACGTGACGGTGAAGGCCTGGGAACCTACATCAACCTAAATTATCTATTCTAACGAATTAGTGATGATTTATTAAACTTGAACTTGCCTGTGTTTATGAATGATTGTTTACTTTTGCACTAAAATCAGAGAATCCATATATTTCTCAATCACATACTAAGAAGATGAAAAAACTAGAAAGAATTGTTGCTGCGAAATTACTTAAGATTAAGGCAGTTAAACTTCAGCCCTCTAACCCTTTCACCTGGGCCTCAGGCTGGAAATCACCAATTTACTGTGATAATCGTAAAACATTATCCTATCCGATTCTCAGAAATTTCATCAAATTGGAATTGGCTCGTCTCATCCGTGAGAAATACGAAGATGTGGATGCCATCGCCGGTGTTGCCACAGGTGCCATCGCACAGGGAGCCATGGTTGCAGAAGAACTGGGTTTACCATTCGTTTATGTACGTTCTTCTCCCAAAGACCATGGTCTGGAAAACCTGATCGAAGGTGACTTGAAACCTGGCATGAAAGTCGTAGTGATCGAAGACTTGATTTCTACCGGTGGCAGTAGCCTTAAGGCAGTGGAAGCCATACGCAACGATGGAAGTGAAGTGATAGGTATGATGGCCATTTTCTCCTATGGATTTCCGGTAGCAGAAGAAGCATTCAGAAAAGCGAAAGTAGAACTCACCTCTCTGAGCAATTATGAAGCTGTTCTGGAAATAGCCCTGGCCACCAATTACATTCACGAATCAGAACTGACGGCTTTGCAGGAATGGCGTAAATCTCCAGCAACCTGGTTACCCAAATAAGCCTCAATCAAAAGACATATGACAGACTTTGTAAGTGATATCCAAAAAATACCATATGGTATAGAACGTGTTTATGCCAAACTTTCTGATCTCAATAATCTGGAAAAAGTACAATCACTACTACCGGAAGGTAAAATTAAAGAATTTACCTTTGACACTGACTCCTGTAGCTTTAAAGTGGAGACTTTCGGAACAATTTCATTACGCGTGGTAGAAAGAGAACCTTTCAAAACCATCAAAATGGAATCAGAAAAATCTCCGATGTCCTTCAACATCTGGATTCAACTTCAGGAAGCCGCAGCCGAGGATACCCGTTTAAAACTGACATTCAGGGCTGACATCCCATTCATGTTTAAAAGTATGATTTCCAAACCATTGGAAGATGGTATCAAAAAAGTAGCCGAAGCATTGGCAAATATGCCCTACTAAAATAATTGAAAAATGAAACTTTGGGAAAAAAGCACAAAAGTAGACCAGGAAATTGAACGTTTTACCATCGGAAAGGATGCGGAAATGGACCTGTTTCTGGCCAAGTTTGACGTATTGGGCTCAATGGCCCATATTACCATGCTGCAAAGCATTGGCTTACTGACCAAAGTGGAGCTCGACGAACTTCTGGAAGAGCTTAAGCATATTTATAAACTGACCGAAGACGGAAAATTCATCATTGAAGATGGCATTGAAGATGTTCATTCTCAGGTTGAATTGTTGCTGACCCGAAAATTAGGCGATACAGGAAAAAAAATTCATAGTGGACGATCCAGAAACGATCAGGTTTTGTTGGATCTGAAACTATTCACCCGTTCAGCCATCCATGACGTTTTTCAGGAAACAAAAGAACTTTTCGATGTGCTCCTGACTCAAAGCGAGCGTTACAAGTCTGTTCTGATGCCTGGTTACACCCATCTGCAGATAGCGATGCCTTCGTCTTTCGGATTGTGGTTCGGTGCATACGCCGAATCCCTGATAGACGACCTCCAGGTACTACTTTCTGCCTTTAAGGTCTGCAACCGCAACCCTTTGGGCTCTGCAGCAGGTTACGGCTCCTCCTTCCCGCTCAATCGACAGATGACAACGGATTTGCTGGGTTTTGACGGTTTGAATTACAATGTCGTCTACGCACAGATGGGAAGAGGTAAAATGGAACGCACAGTGGCTTTTGCGCTTGCTTCTATTGCAGGAACCATATCTAAGCTGGCTTTCGACTCCTGCCTGTTTACAAGTCAAAATTTCGGTTTTATCAAGTTGCCATCTCAGTTTACAACGGGATCGAGCATTATGCCTCACAAGAAAAATCCCGACGTTTTTGAGTTGACACGTGCCAAATGCAACAAAATTCAAAACCTGCCACAACAGATAACCGGCATCGTAGGGAATCTTCCTTCCGGCTATTTCAGGGATCTTCAAATCATTAAAGAAATTTTCATCCCCAGCTTCGGTGAGTTGCTGGATTGCCTGAGGATGACCACAGCCATGATGGCTCAGATTGAAGTGAACACACACATCCTGGATGACAACAAGTACTTAAATATCTTCAGCGTAGAAGAGGTCAATAACAGGACGCTAAGCGGAACTCCATTTCGTGATGCCTACAAGGAAGTAGGACTTGAAATCGAAGCAGGCAATTTCCATCCTCAGAAAACGGTTGTGCATACCCACGAGGGCAGCATAGGCAATCTTTGCAACAACCAGATTTCGACCTATATGGATGAGGTCTCTGCCAATTTCAATTTTAACCGCACAATTGAAGCAGAAAAGAAGCTTTTGGGACGTTGATACACATACAAAAAAAAGGGGTAATTTTTCTTACCCCTTTTAAAGCTATCCATTCTTCTTTCCCTTTCACGAACAGCGTAAGCCACCACACCGTTCATGCACTCCAGAAATATTGAAATTCAAACTTTATTTAATACCATTCTTCGAGTCGGTTTGAGACGCATAATTACGTTCATATAAGACTCTTTCACTATTCACATTGCAAAGATACGTGCATTTGCATTGCGATTTTACAAATAATCACTGTTTATCACTTGTTATCACTTTGCCTGTTCATATAAACAGTTTAGAAGTCTTTACTTTGCTCTAAAATTTTAATTAGTTGCAATTAAAGACAACAATCACTATTATTGTATAAATAATATTTCTGAATGAGACACATACTTTTGGTTGAAGATGACGAAGTTACAGGAGATATTGCTTTAGGATATCTGAAAAAGCAGGGATTCAATGTACATCATACAACGACCCTTAGGGATGCCAGGATTGAACTTAAAAATCAAGTTATGGATCTGCTCATCCTGGATATAAGCCTTCCCGATGGTGAAGGATTTGACCTTGCTCAGGAATTACGCCTTTCTGCTACATGCCCACCTATTGTTTACATCTCATCTCATAAAGACATTGATAATATCCGGAAAGGTTTTGAATCCGGTGGAACAGACTACATCAAGAAGCCTATCAATATGGAGGAGTTAGGCCTAAGGGTTAAATGCGTTTTAGGCGATTTTAACACCATCTCGGGTCAAGACCGATATATTGGGGCCTACAAGTTCAATCCAACAACACAGACGCTTCAATATGGTGATGATTGTGTTATTTTGGGTAGGCTGCAGTCATCTGTACTTGATGAACTAAGTGTCAGAATTGGAGCTGTCGTCTTAAAAGATGACTTATTGGTAAAGTATTGGCAGGGTGTCACCTATTTTACATCGAGAAATCTGGATAGTGTCATCGTAAAACTCAGAGAACGTTTTAAGATGGATCCTACGGTTCATTTTCTAGCCTTAAAGAAAGAAGGATATCGCTTAGTTATTTTTTAGTACCAACTACCTTATTGCATAAAAATGGCCACCCGGATTCGGATGGCCATTTTTCTATAGTATGAAATGGAGTCTAATCTGATCACCTGATATCATCAGCCTGGTCTTCATCTACAATCTTAAGTTGCTTCTTCTGCACTTCATAAGCGACGGGTACAGCGATGAACAATGTTGAATAAACACCGGTAACGGTACCAACCAACATCGCAAAAGCGAAACCTCTGATAGTGTCACCTCCTAAAATGAAGATGGAAAGAAGGGTGATGAATACGGTCAATGATGTACTGAACGTACGAATCAATGTAACATTCAGGGATTCATTTATCAAACGCTTTCTGTTGCGTTTAGGATAGTATCCCAACATTTCACGCACACGGTCAAAGATTACCACCGTATCGTTCACGGAGTAACCAATAATGGTCAGGATGGCGGCTATAAACGTCTGATCAATTTCCAAAGAGAAAGGAAGAACACCAGAGAAAATGGCATAACATCCAATGATTAAAAGCACGTCGTGGAACAATGCTGCCACTGTACCGGCAGAGAATGCGATATTCTTGAAACGCATCAGGATGTAAAGCCCCATAACGATAATGGAAAGGAATACAGCCCAAATTGCGGCCTTTGTTACATCGTCGGCAACAGTAGGACCCACCTTCTGTGAATTCATTATATTCTCAGTTGCAAACTGTGATTGCGTTACACCTTCTTTCAGATACGTCTTTAAACCGGTATACAGGAGACCTTCCACTTCGCCATCTACTGAGGTAGCAGTTTCATCAATCTTGTAATTCGTAGTGATACGTACCTGATTGGCAGTACCTATTTGAATAACATTGAGAGATGATCCCTTGAAGTTGGCTTCCAGGTCGTTTCTAACATCTTCCGTGCTTACTGGGTTCTCGAAACGGACAATGTAATTACGTCCTCCGGAGAAGTCGACACCTTTGTCAAGTCCTTTGAATACGATAAACAGGATACAGATGGATAGAACAACACCAGAAATAATGTATCCAACTTTACGCAAACCGATAAAATCAATTTTTGGGCTTCTGAGCAAATTCTTGGTGAATCTGGTCGTGAAAGTTTCATTCAACAACTTATCCTTAGCGTGCAATGCTTCGTAAATAAGGTGTGTAATAAATACACCGGTAAATACAGAAGTAATCAAACCGATGATCAAGGTTGTAGCAAAGCCCTTGATAGGTCCTGTACCGAACATGAATAAAATGATACCGGTCAATAAGGTCGTAATATTACCATCCATAATCGCAGACAGAGCGTTCTTGTAGCCGTCATGAACGGCTTTCTTCATACTCTTGCCTGCTGCAAGCTCTTCCTTTATTCGTTCATAAATAAGCACATTCGCGTCGACGGCCATACCAAGCGTCAACACCATACCCGCTATTCCAGGCAAGGTCAGTACTGCCTGAAAGGAGGCCAGGATGCCTAACATGAAGAACATATTGATCAATAAGCTAGCATCAACAATCAAACCAGGTTTAAGGCCGTAGTTAAGCTGCATATAAATCAGGATCAGGATGAATGCGATGACGAAGGATATAAAACCATCGTGAATGGCTTCTTTACCCAAAGACGGTCCGACCACTTCTTCATTGATAATGTGGCAAGGTGCCGGCATCTTACCGGATTTCAACACGTTGGCTAAATCCTTTGCCTCTGCTGCTGTAAAGTTACCGGTGATTTCAGAACTACCACCTGTGATTTCTGAATGGACACGTGGGAATGAATACGCATATCCATCCAATACAATGGCAATGCATCTTTCTTTATTTTCTTTTGTCAGACGAGCCCAGATTTTAGTACCCTCTGCATTCATGGACATATTAACTTTTGCAGAACCTGAATTCTGTTCAAAGTCGTCCGATGCGTCTGTTATTACATCTCCCTGAAGAACGGGTTTACCGTCACGGGTTGTCACTTTAAGAGCAATCAGTTGGAATATGGCAACTTTTTTATCGATGGAATTTACTGTCCAAACGAATTTCAGGTCGCGAGGAAGGACATCCTTCACTCTTTTACTGTTCAGATAGCTGTTTACAGCAGACGTATCGCGTCCAAAAGCCATACCTACTACAGGACCTGAACCTACACCACTTTCTGACTGATTAAGCTGCAATACAGAAAACAATGGATATTCTTTTTTCCTATCTTCAGCAGATTGTGCCAGAGATGTGGTATCTTTCTTTTCAAGCTTGGCAAGAAGTTTGTCCTCTTCAGCAACAGCCTTGGTTGTATCTACTTTGGCTACAGAAGAGTCAGCGATAACGGCAGCAGCACCAGTTCCTTTATTGAAATCACGGATAACATTGTTTGCTGTAATCAATGACTCATAAATCTCTCCCAATTCGTATGTTTCCCAGAATTCCAGATTTGCAGATCCCTGAAGCAATTTACGAACACGATCCGGCTCCTTAATACCAGGAAGCTCTACCAAAATTCGGCCCGAGGTACCCAATTGCTGAATGTTGGGTGAAACAACACCGAAGCGGTCAATACGAGTACGCAAAACGTTGAAGGAGTTTTCAATAGCAGCTTGGACATCTGTACGAAGCACTTTGATCACTTGTTCATCGGTCGTTTGTGGATCTATACGGCCTTTCATCTCGAAAGTACTGAAGATAGCTGAAAGTCTGGCTCCAGGATCTATCGCTTTATATTCTTCTACGAAAAGGTCGATGAAATTCTTCTGACTGGCAGCCTGACGTTTTGATGCCGAAGCCAGGGCTTTATTAAAATTCGCATCGGGATTGTTGTTGGATAGGGTACGCAAGATATCCGGAACAGAAACTTCCAGGATAACATTCATACCACCCTTCAGGTCAAGACCCAGGTTGATTACTTTTTCACGACATTCTGCGTAAGTCAGACCCATATAAACCTTTTCTGATTCCAGAGAATCAAGATAATAGGCCAGCTTGTCCTTGTCTCCCTGTGCAATTTTTTCTGCCTTGCTTTCAATACGATTGTTTACGATTGAGAAAGACAGATAATAAGCACAAACAATGGTCAACAGTATCGCAAAGACCTTTATAAATCCCTTGTTTTGCATGTTAAACTTCTTTTATTGATGTATTTTATTAGATTTTTTTATATGAACCGCAAAGATATACTATTTTTTTATTGTAAGGTATTTACAAGTTAAAAAAATCAAAGTCCTCTGCGTTTAAGTAAAGCCTCCGGATTTGGATCTGCACCGCGAAACTTACGGTATGAAACCATGGGATCTTCACTGTCACCACGTTCCAGGATATTTTTCCTGAAAGCGGTAGCTGTTTCCTGGTCAAAGATACCCTTTTCAACAAATGCATCAAATGCGTCAGCATCCAGAACTTCAGCCCACAAATAGGCATAATAACCAGCAGAATAGCCTCCGCTGAAAATATGGTTGAAGAAAGTGCTGCGATAACGAGGTGCAATCTGCCCCATCAGACCGATCGACTCCATGCTCGACGATTCAAATGCTTTGACATCGAAATCTTGTTTTTTTGTCTGGGTGTGCCAGTTCATATCCAGCAATGCCGCAGATACAAGCTCTGTGGTCATGAAGCCTTGATTGAAGGTACCTGCTTTCTGGATTTTGGATATCAGGCTATCTGGTATCATTTCACCGGTCTGATAATGTCTGGCATACAGCTTGAGTACTTCGGGATTCATTGCCCAGTTCTCCATAATTTGTGAGGGAAGCTCTACGAAGTCACGTGCTACATTGGTACCACTTGTCGAAATGTAGTGACATTTGGTCAGCAAACCATGTAAACCATGTCCGAATTCATGGAAAAGGGTTTCCACTTCGTCTGCATTCAGCAAGGAAGGGGCATCGGCTGTTGGTTTGGTGAAATTTCCGACATTGTAGACCAAAGGACGAACCTCCTTGCCGTCTTTTACATACGATTCGCCGAAATTGCCCATCCATGCACCCGAACGTTTTCCCGCACGTGGAAAATAATCGGTGTAGAAAAGGCCCAGGTGTGAACCGTCGGAATCCAGAACTTCAAAAACTTCTACATCTTTATGATAAACGGGCACATTATTCACTTTCTTAAATTGTATACCGAACAATTTATTGGCTACTGCAAATGCTCCCTCCCGTACATTTTCCAGTTTGAAATAGGGTTTAGTTTCAGAATCATCCAGGTTGAATCTGGCCTTACGTACTTTTTCTGAATAATACCACCAGTCCCAGGCTTCTAAATTGAAATCTTTGCCTTCTGACTGAATCATTTCCTGCATGTCCGCTATTTCTTTTTTAGCCTGAGTAAGTCCTCTAGTCCATATTTTATCAAGGAAAGGCATGACCGTTTCCGGATTCTTAGCCATGTTTTCATCCAGGACATAAGCTGCGTGATTGGGAAATCCCAGCAAGTTGGCGCGTTCGATGCGGTCGTTCACGATGGTATTGATAACAACTTTATTATCGGCCTGGTTGTCGTTATTACCTTTATTGATGTATCCTTTGTACATTTTCTCACGCAGATCCCGATTTTCTGCATATTGAAGAAAAGGAATGATACTTGGAATGCGTAGAGTAAAAAGCCACTTACCTGTAAGACCTGCACCATTTGCATCTTGTGATGCCGCATCGATGACACTTTGGGGAAGACCAGCCAAATCGTCCTTATTCTCTATTTCCAAACGAAAGGAGTTGACTTCTTTCAATACATTGTCTGAGAATTTTAGCGTCATTAAAGACAATTCTTTATTTATTTCGCGAAGACGATCCTGATCTTTTTTGTTCAGTGACGATCCTGCACGCACAAAATCCTTGTAAAAATTATCGAGCAGACGTTCCTGTTCGCGGTTTAGGCTAAGGGATGCCTTTTTTTCATAAAGGACATTAACGCGGGCAAAAAGCCTGGCGTTTAAATAAATATTATCACCATGTTCGGATAGCAGGGGTGTGACTTCCTCGGCAATTTGAGTGATCTCTTTACTGGTTTCAGCTTCTGTCAATGCAAAGAATACACCATTGACTTTTCTCAGCAAGGCTCCTGAAAAATCCAGGGCTTCTATGGTGTTCCGGAACGTGGGTGCTTCAGAATTGGATGTTATATCCTGGATCTCCTTGTTTTGTTGTTTGATACCTTCCAGGAAAGCCGGCATAAAGTGCTTAACCTGGATTTTATTAAAAGGTGGTGCACCAAAGGGTGTTTCATACGTACTGAAAAAGGGATTTTCAGAATTATTTGCTGCTTGAATTGTCATTGTACACAGACTAAGAAATATGAATAAATAGCATTTCATGTCACTTAATTTTTTAATAATGATAACATTGGGTAGCAAAATTAACTTTTTTGTCCGATTTTGGGTCGCTTTTTTAGTAAAAAGACGAATATTATTGAATCTTTTATAACTTTGATTGTCAAATTAAAGAAAGTCAAACCAATAATTAAAAATCTCAATGATGGCATATACTCCGGATGATTCACGTTATTCCAACGCTATGGAATATTCCTTTTGTGGGAAAAGCGGATTGAAACTACCCCAAATTTCTCTGGGGTTATGGCACAATTTTGGTCATGTTGATGATTTTGAGAAAAGTAAGGAAATTATACATTGCGCATTTGATAAGGGCATTACACATTTTGACCTGGCAAATAATTACGGACCACCCCCAGGATCGGCCGAAGAGAACTTCGGTCAGATTTTTAAGAGTTCACTTTCAGCCTATCGGGATGAGATCATCATTTCCACAAAAGCAGGTCATCTCATGTGGGATGGGCCATATGGGGACGGAAGTTCCAGAAAGAATTTGATTTCAAGCCTCAACCAAAGTCTGAAACGGTTGCAACTGGATTATGTGGATATCTTTTATTCCCATCGATACGACGGGATCACACCCATAGAAGAAACGATGCAGGCTTTGATCGATATTGTTAAATCAGGCAAGGCGCTTTACGTCGGAATCTCCAAATACCCGCCCCATCTGGCTGAAAAGGCCTATCAGATTTTAGAGGCGCAGGGAGTTCATTGCCTGATTCATCAGGATCGTTACAATATGTTGTCCAGAGAAGTTGAGAATGGAACACTTAAAGCCGCCCACAGGAACGGTGTTGGCTTCAGTGCTTTTAGCCCGTTGGCGCAAGGCATGCTGACAGACAGATACCTGAACGGTATCCCTACAGATTCAAGAGTCGCCAGAAATGGTTTCCTTAAAAAGGAACAGATCACACCAGAAGTGATTAGAATAATTCAGTTACTGAATAATATTGCTTTGGAAAGAGGCGAAAGTCTGGCCCAGATGGCATTGAGCTGGATACTTAGCGACAAACGCGTAACAACGGTTATCGTAGGTGCCAGTTCTGTCAAACAGTTGATGAACAATCTGGGAACTTTGGATTCTCCCAGCCTGAGCGAAGAAGACCTGACGTCCATTCGAGCCATTATTGAGGGTTATTCATCCAGTATGCCCAAATAAGAATCCCATTTACAGATGAAAAAACGTTTATTGAGAGTCCATCAAACCCAGTCGCTCGTACTTTTGATTTTTCTCTGTTTCTCAGGATGTGTTGTCCATGAATCAAGCATTCCGGACTATCCTGTCCATATGGAAAGGGATATCTATGCGATTAATCTGGTGAGCCCGGGAAGCAGTTACATTACTGACAATAAAATTGCAACAGAGGCCTATGGCTATGGCGGCATTTTGATTGCATGCACCTGGGATGGTCAATATTGCGCCTTCGACCTTGCTTGCCCTGTTGAGGCTGACCGTAACATCAAGGTCTCTAAAACCGATCAGGATTTAATTTTTAAATGCGAAACCTGCGGTGAAGAATACGATCTGGGCTTTGGGGACGGCACTCCAACCAAAAACATATCCAAAGAGGCTTTAAAACCCTATAGTGCAAACCTGAATGCAAGCAACAATCACATCATCGTGACCAGATAATAGGGGAAATCTTTTTGCCAATCGCTATTTTTGAATTTTTGTTTGCCTATTTTTCAGAAAAATAATTATCTTTGCGGCCGCTAAGCCTTACAGAACAGTGTTCGTAATAATAGCACCGCTTGAGATTCAACGGGATAGCGTTCCCGTTTTGCACCAAATTAAATCATGCGAAAATAGCTCAGTTGGTAGAGCACGACCTTGCCCTCTTCCGTTTTAACGGATGTACGACATTGGCAAGGATTCAACGGGATAGCGTTCCCGTTTTGCACCAAATTAAATTATG
>Ga0209512_1000962_pt1 | contig 39514 bp, 38 predicted proteins | sample frozenSSSSmetaG_FD_184142 | JGI IMG/M metagenome (GOLD analysis project Ga0209512, IMG submission 184142) | Glacier valley bacterial and archeal communities from Borup Fiord, Nunavut, Canada, to study Microbial Dark Matter (Phase II) -... | ecosystem: Environmental > Aquatic > Freshwater > Ice >...
GCCATGCGAAACATAGCATCGCCAGAGAGAGATCAAACAACTGTTTGAATTTGCGGCGATTGCCAATCCGGAACCCACAACCTGCGGTGGCGTCCCGCCTGCGGATGCCTGCATATCGACACGTCCCGAAAAAACTCAAAAGTTCGACAGGCTGCTAGGTCGGTGAAATTACCTGTTATCCCATCCAGCTTCATTTGGCTTTCACTGAGTGAGCCATCTGCCAGATCGCGCCGGCCCCGCAGTTTTTCCCATCCTGCGATGCATTCGAGCGCCCCGGCGATGCTTCCGATAGAGGCTGATTCTTCCTCTTGGTTCGTGCTTTTTGGTTTCGAACTCATGCTGTCGGAAGGGTGATGCGTTCGCTCAATCGAGTGATTAGAAGTTGTTCCTCTCGGGATTTTTCCGAGAGCCAGCGGAGCTGCGCATCACGTCCTCCTTGAATTCCTACAGCAAGCCAGCGCTCCCAAAGCCGCACGATCACCAGAAACGCGGTTTCTTTTGCATCGGCGGCAACCGCTTCTGTCGATTCCAACGCGGCCGTTTCGATCTCCGCATTTCCAGGGCTCAGCCACACCGCGATTTCGGCCCGAGCAGCGGGCACGATCGATTCCAACCAATTTAGCATATTTTTCCCGCGTGGTGTTTGTCCATTTCGCCACTCCTGGAGATGGGCGATAGCGGCAGGCCTGTTTCCAACTTCATCGAGTTTGCTTTTGAGGACCTCCCAGCCACGGACGGATTCTGTTATATTCCTCATTGGAATGGTCTGCCAAGCTGGCTTCGGCGTTCTATGCGGACCTTTGTTTTTTCGTCGTTTCATCGTATTTTTGGCTGGTTGTTCTCAATCGGGATTCACGGTGAAACCCTTATCCAATGCGCTTCGGACCTCCGTTGGATCGAAGAAAACGAAGCGGCCAATTTTCCGAAAGGGAATGCGGCGCTTGGCTTGAAGTTCCCTCAGCCAACGCACGGAAGGCCGCTTGTTGTCATCGGGAAAGATTTCCCGGAGTAGTTCCTCCGCGGATAGGAGGGCGTTTTTAGATTCGTTGCCGGTGGTATTCATCACTACAGTATTGTTGTCAAATTGCACGAGACGGCGGGAAATGAACCTTGCGCTGCAACCTCTTTCGTTTGGTGACGGGGGAGGGGTTGATTCCAATATTCGCACTCGCCGCGTGCGGGGGAAACAGAACTCCACTTCCCCACCACTCCCCACTGGGGCTGCCTTCTCCCGCGCGCGAGCGTCCAGTCGTTCACGATTGATTTCCCAATTCCGGGAAATCAAAGGACTATTTTCCCGCGCGCACGTGGGCAGTTCGATTTGATCTGCCCAGAATCGGGCAGCTCAAAAGCACGCGCTTCATTCTCCCGCGCGCGAGCGTCCAGTCGTAGCGCTACGAATTTTAGTGTTAGGTGCCGGCGGGGAATCAAGCCGGCCTGAGCGCCCGGCGGACTGCCTGGGGATCCACCGCAGCTACTTTGAGAAGGGACTTGGCCGCGCCGCTTGGCGAGCTCGTGTGTTGCTCCCAGTTATGAAGGGTCCTGACACTGACGTCCATCATCCGGGCGAATTCCACTTGAGAAAGTCCCATGGCCTTCCGAGTGGCGGCCGGATCAACATCCGCAGGCGTTGCTGTGGATACTGCCACAGGTAGGGTCAGTCCGGCTGCGTCCCATTCGGAGACAGTTTCTTCCGCCAGGCGTTTCAGAGTACGAAAGACTTCCACCGGATCGCTGCCGTGATGGCAATCGCCGCAAAGCCCTTCGATGCTTCCGATGAATGCTTCGTCCTCTGCGCTCCAACGAACCGATTTGCGGTAGGCGGCAGCGCGGCGGCGGATATCTGCGGTGATTTTCATGGCTGGATCTCGTTGATTTTCTCCTGAACTTGGCGTTCCAAGTAACCTTTAGCGTCATCCCCGTCGCGGCCGGGCACGATCATGATGACCTGTCCATCCTTGGCGGAAAACTTCCGGTGGCTTCCCTTTCCTCCTGGAACCAGCACGAAGCCAGCTTTTCGAAGGACTTTGAGGAGGTCGCGGATTTTGCGTCGCACCGGGGAACCCTACTCATTTAGGGGAGTGCCGCAAGGCTGAACATTTGGATTTTTGGCTTGAAGGATGGCGCGAATGGCTGTTGGTTTTTTGTGTCGGGGGTAGAAACCCGACCCGTAATCTCAACCCCGAGGCCATCAACCCCGGAGCGGATACCACCAAAGAGATTTGAAGCCAGTCTTGGATACCCGTCTGCGCGTGATGGCGCGGGGGGAAAGTGTTCTACCACTTCCAGGGCTGGCTTCTTTTTTGGAAAACACTGAGAAATGAAGACACAATTCAGCGAGAGATATTGGAGAAAACTCAATCCCGGCGACAAGGTGGCATTCGATCCACCGAAGAATCTACCTCAAGAGCTTTACCCCGATGGGCCACGCTACTCCACTCACCACCTGAAAGGGAAAATGATCTACAGCGTGCGCAAAGCAGGGATTCATCCCATTTCGGGGCTGCCCGTAGTCTGGCTATCAGGCATCTTCGGCTATCCAGGGGAGCACTTTGGGGAAGAGCCATTTTATGCTGCGGTTTTCAAGTTGATTTCAAAAGCTGAGGGTGCCGCGCCCGTCACGATTCCCGAATGCATTTCAGTCCCAGTGATATTGCCGGCCGCCGTGGTCGATGCTCTCAAAGGTCTGCCCTTATATCCCCGCGTCGAATCGCTTTTTATGCTGAACAAGTCAGATTGGCTTCCCTCCGTTTGCCGTCGCTGGGAAGCCGCTGTTGCCACGACGGGAATGCGCCTCAGCCACTCAGACGCGCATGCGGAGGTGTGCAGCTCTCTTGCTGCTGGATCTACTTCACGAGTTTTAAGTGTGCCACTTTCGCCCATTGGCCAGGAACACTTGAGGGAAATCACCGGGAGCTTGGGAATTTCTCCGGAAGCTTGGTTGCAAGGCGTTCTTAGCAACCTCGCAGCATCCACTGTGAAATACCGGGAAAACTATGCACGAAGGGAGCTCGTTGAGGATCGGCAGCGCGCAGCCAGAGCGGCGAGAGACCGGACTCGGACTCTTCGGAATCTCCCGCATCCCGAACTCCCTGCGGAAATCCGCGAAAGGATGCAACGCCAGCGCCTGGAAGAGCTTGAACGCCGCAAACGCGAGCAAGGAAACACGGAAGATTGACTTGAGCTAGAGCCTCCAAAATGGAATCACCATAGCCCTGTCCGGCATCCGCTGGACGGGGTTTTTCGTGTGTGGCATGGCTACACGGCGCGAACTCACCCAGACCGCCAAGCAAGAAAGGCGATTCCCGGCCAGCTTCCGCACCGCCATGCTCGATGTTCAGAAAGAAGCGAGCCCGCTGACATTTTCCGCGCGGAAAAAAAACAATGATGGAACCATGAATCAACTCCCGCACATCCACGCCAGTTCTAAAATCACGTTGCCGATCTCGTGAGATTGACGAGGAACCGGCGGTTCACTCTACTCTTTCAGGATGGCTTGGACTCCAAAACAAAGCGGAATTGCCCATGTTTGCGAAGTTGCCCGCTACCTCTCCGTAGAATCTTCAGACGTGCAACGCATGATCCGGCTGGATGAGCTTCCAGTGATCCGCATTCCCATGAAGACTAGACACGTTTTTAGAGTGCCTCTGAGGGATTTGCACGTTTGGCTCAAAAATCGGAAGCAGGCCAAAACGCCGGAATTCAGCAACTACGACAATTTCCTTGAGGACTTTGATCGCATCCGGCGGGTGAAGTGAAAATTCTATGGCATAGAAATAGGCCGGTCTCATTTTCCAGCAGCTTCCTTGCGGTTCCCACGGATGGAGGCGCGACGTTTGGCAGTGAGACGCGATTCATTAGCTTCAATAAAGCGGTCGAGCGCCTCGCGGCGGAAACGGCAGGAGCGCCCGATTCGCACGCATGAGATTTCTCCTTTGCTCACCCGTTCATCAAACGTTCGAACGGAAACGTTTAAAATTGCCGCGGCTTCATGCCGGTCGAGCAAAGCGCCAGGGACTGGTGGCCGGACTGGTGGCATTGCGACCGCTTCAACGTCACTGGCTGGAAATACAGAGGCTTCATGCGGCGGACTGAGCAGGTTATCGGAGTGGTTCATGACACTCCGCGCACTGTGTCAAATTGCGCCAAGTTGAATCAGACTGCATCCCATTGCGCGGTGGTTAACAATGCCTAATCAATCCCTGACAAATTCGGCATTTCAATGCCCAGCGCTGTTAGTTCCTGCGGACTCCGCATCCACAGAAAAAGACTAACCGACAATTTTCTTTTTGGGTTTGGACTTTGGGACGGTGGGTTCGGCAGGTTCGCCGACGGGGATTACATTGGCAGGACCGGCCGCGGGTCGGATTGCCCAAAACGCTTTTGCTTCAGCCTCACTGGCAATTCCCTTGTAATGGCGATGAAGCAATTCCGGGCTGCCGCCGTGGCCTAGCTGAATGGCGGTTTCCCCAGCGTGGCGGAATCCGATCAAGTGGAATGCCGCGAAGCTATGGCGCGCCGCATTGCTAGGCATCGGCACTGGGAACGCGCGCGGGGGTTCCTTGCCGTTTTCCTTTCCTTTGGTAGCTGCTTCGGCATCCTCTGTTTGCAAAACAGCCAAGGCCTTGGCCAGGTGATAGCGACGGGCCATGGCAGAGCTGCTCACGATCGCACCTGAGGGTTGCACGTAAGGCGTGAGAAAAGCGGCAAGCGCGGCCTCAATCTTCACTGTGCGCGGGTGACCTGTCTTCGTCACCGTGTCGGGTAAGTGAATCTCCCCGCCGGCGAGGTCGATCATGCTCCAATCCATCCGCAGCGCCTCCTGATCTCGAATACCCGCAAAAAAGCGAACGGCCCAGAATGACATCAGGGCGGGAGCGGCCGATTCCAATGCGCCAAAGAAACGGGCGACCTCGCCAGGGCGGAGAACTCCGGGTCGAGTCTTAGGCGGCTTCGGTCGGGCGGCATCAGTCACCGGGTTTTCTTTCACCCATCCCCGCGTTTTCGCATAGTTGAAAAGCCCGGAGATGGCGAGCCGCTGATTGCGCTTTGCCAGCAAACCTACCTGCCCCAACTCGCTGGACTTCGCGCCTTTGCCCTTCACTTGGCCCCGCTGGCGCGTCGCCGATAAGGACAGAATCCAATCGGAGATTTCCGCCGTTGTGATCGTGCAGATTAGGCGATCACCATGGGACTTTGCGAACCTACCACAACGCGAGCGGAGTCCTTGCAAACTCATTGGCCGCAATCCCTCAGCTTTCTTCGCTACTTCGTAGGCATCCACAGCGGCTTGCACCGTTACGCTTGACCGCGTGGCCTTCCACGTCTCCGCGTAATCTTGCAGAATGGCCAGCAACTCCGGCGGCTTGGCATCTGGCACACTCTCAACAAAGCCCCGCCAAAACATCACGGCCGCGCGTTCCCGTTCATGGATTGATCCAAAGCCTTGCCCGACGTCTCCCAATTCCTTCCTGCGTTCTTTCGCCCACTCCAATGCATCGGCTTCATTGCTGAAAGGCTTCGCGAGTCGCTTACCATTGGAGGGCCATCTCACGACGAAACCACCTGGATAGTCTTTGTGCTTTGTAGATCTAACCGTGACTTTTTCAGTTGTACGCATGCCGGAGCAATACGGGCTCAACGACCGAAAATCAAGCTCTAAACCGTAAGAATCCGTAAGGTTTGGAAAATCAGCCTGTATCTAAGCCAAACAACTTCAGTTTCCTAAACTCTAGATTCAAGTTCGATTCTTGACGGGGGCATTTTCGCAACGCTAACCCAAGAGATCCGCCCTTGATCCGCATTCGGTCATGGTTCCTGTTGGGTTTGCCTGTAGGGTGTCACGCCGCAGTTGAGCGCAAATGAGTCAGCTCTTTCGGATTATCAGAACCGTAATCCCCGCTCACTTCAGCGAAACCGTCTTCGGCCGGAGCGTTTTCCAGTCATCGGCGGAGACGCAGCAGGGATCGGCGGCGACCCAGTGATCGGGGAAAATTTCCTTCAGCGACAGATCCTCACCAATGGTGGATTCGTAAAGCGGGTGGTTCATGCGGTGGCCGAAGGCGCTGCCGGCGGGCGGGTCAATCGGGGAAGGAACATCGCCTTCCAACAGGATTTTCTCGCGGCGCTCGGTGGGATCGGTCGAGGGGATGGCGGAGAGCAGGGCCTTGGTGTAGGCGTGGCGCGGATTTTGATAGATGGCGTCGGACGATGCGAGCTCGACGATTTTTCCGAGATACATCACGGCCACGCGGTCACTCACGTGCTTCACCACGGACAGGTCGTGGGCGATGAACAGATAGGACAGGCCGAAGTCGTTCTGGAGCTCGACTAGCAGATTGAGGATCTGCGACTGGACGGAGACATCGAGCGCGGAGACCGGTTCGTCGCAGACGATGAGCTTCGGTTTCAGCGCGAGCGCGCGGGCGATGCCGATGCGCTGGCGCTGGCCGCCGGAAAACTCGAACGAGTAGCGCTCCGCCGATGACGCGGGCAGGCCCACGCGGTCGAGCATTTCATTCACCCATTGGGTGCGCTCGGCGCGGGTGCCCATGCCGTGGATGACAAATGGCTCCTCGATGATCGCACGCACGCTCATCCTCGGATCGAGCGATTCGGCGGGATCCTGGAAAATCATCTGGATTTCCCGCCGCAACGGGCGGAGCGCGCGTTGGCTGAGGTGGGTGATGTCCGTGTTTTGAAAGTGGATGCTGCCGGAGGTGGGCTTGAGCAGGCGGACGAGTGCCTTGCCGATGGTGGATTTTCCGCAGCCGGATTCGCCGACGAGGCCGAGGGTTTCGCCGGGTTTGATGGTGAGGGAAACGCCGTCAACCGCATGGACCGCGCCGGTTTGGCGGAGCATGACGCCGCCGCGCACGGGGAAGTGGACGCGGAGGTTTGAGCATGTTAGTAAGGGAGTGCTCATTCGGGGAGGGGGATTTGGCGGGGCCTTTGCTTTTTGTGTGCTTTAAGCTGGCGCGTTTGCAACACGGGCGGAATGAATTCCGCGGTCCAATTTGACACCGCTTCGCGGCAGAGAAGTTCACTCTCTGCGGTCCTTTGCGGCTTTGCGGTAAATCTTTTCACGTCTTTGATCTCTCTACGGTTGATAACATTCGACGCAAAGCTCCACCCAATGGCCGGGCGAGACTTCGGCGAATCTGGGGCGCTCGCGGGTGGTGCGGCCCATGCGTTGGCAGAAACGGCAGCCGTGGGTGTAGTCGGCCAGCGCGGCGACCATACCGGGGATGGTGTTGAGGACGGACTTGGATGGAGTGTCGAGGCGGGGGATGGAATTGAGCAGGCCCTTTGTGTAGGCGTGGAGCGGGTTTTCAAATAACTCCGTGGCGCTGGCTTTTTCGACGACGCGGCCGGCATACATGACGACGACTTCATCGCAGGTTTCCGCGATCACGCCGAGGTCGTGGGTGATGAGGATGGTGGACATGCCCATCTCGTCTTGGAGGCGCTTCATCAGATCGAGGATCTGGGCCTGGACAGTGACGTCGAGGGCGGTGGTCGGTTCGTCTGCGATGACGAGGGACGGACGGCAGGCGAGGGCCATGGCGATGACGATGCGCTGGCGCATGCCGCCGGATAGATGGTGAGGGTAGTCCATCATCCGTTTTTCCGGGGCGGGGATGCGAACCATGTGCAGCATGTCGGTGGCGGCGGTCCAGGCATCCTTTTTCGAGATGTTCTTGTGCAGCCGGAAAACCTCGGCCACCTGCTTGCCGATGCGGTGCACCGGGTTGAGAGCGGCCATCGGCTCCTGGAAAATCACGCCGATCTCGCCGCCCCGGACGCGGCGGATCTCCGAGTCGCTGGCGCGGACGAGGTCGCGACCTTTGAAATAGACGTGGCCGCCGAGGATTTTTCCGGACGGCTGCGGCAGCAATCTAACGATGGACATCGCGGTCACGCTTTTCCCACAGCCGGACTCGCCGACAATGCCGACGGTCTTGCCCTCGGGCACTGAGAAGGAAACCTGGTCGACGGCGCGCAGCAGGCCGCGGTCGGTCTCGAACGAGGTGATTAGCTTGTCCACCTGCAGGATGTTTTCCGATGGGAGACTCATGGTGGGTCGGCGGGTTCGGACGTCACTGTTTTTTCGAAGCGGTAGTCGTCCACAATCCTGTTTGACTCCGGAAAGGCCTTGCCACTGCGGCGCGCGGCCTGGGTCTCGGTTTTGATCGCGTCATCGATCCAATAAACGAAGGCATCGTGCGGGTCATAAACAACGGGTGGGGAAAAACGGGTGGTCGGGCAGTCGGGCCATTTCACCCAGCGCCAGGAGCCGACGCGGACGAAATCCACGGAGTATGCGGGCACGAAGATCGCCTCGTCATGCATGATGTGCTGCAATTTCCATGCGGCATCCTTGAGCTCCTCCACGGTGCTGGCGGTGCGGACTTTTTCTGATAGAATGTCGGTGTCGGTGCGACCCCAGACAAATACATTGTTCGTCTGGGGCTTGGGGTTTCCCTTTTCGTCGAAGGCGTTGGTGGAATGCAGGTATTGATGAAAATCCGGGACCGGCGGAGTGATCAGCCAACTGCTGAACGCCATTTCGTGTTGTTTCTGCATTTCCTTTTTGTAAGCCACCGTGACCTCCTGTCCGTCCAGCCGCAGGTCGAAACCGCAGGATTTGGATTCCTCACGCAGGATGGCGAAGATCCGGTCAAAGATCGGAATGGTGGGATAGGTGACGGAGACGGACAGCCGGGTGCCGTCAGGTTTCATCAGGATGCCATCGCGTCCTTCCTGAGTGTAGCCGGCCTCGCTGAAAGCGGCGCGCGCGGAGTCGATGGAAAACGGGCGGGCGTTGATGGATGGATCGCTGAAATTCACATAGCCCGCGCTGAAAGCGTTGAGCCGCTGATAGTCGCCGCGGAACATCACGTCGATGACCTTCTGCCAGTTCATCGCATGTTGGATGCCGATGCGGACATTGCGGTCATTGAGCGGCGCCTTGCTGACGTTCAGATAGAGGCCGCGCGGGACTTTCGGATATTTCCGGTAGAAGGTGACGCGGTCGATGTAGCCCTTGTAAACCGGCTCCATCTCGCACTTTTCATACCATAGCTCCGGTGTTGATAGCAGGGCGGTGTCGAGTTCGCCGGCGCGGAAGAGCTCGAAAGCCTTTGAATCGTCGCGGACGACGGTGTGCACGATCTTGTCGGGATTGTAACGGTATTGGAAGTATTTCCGGTCCTTCGCCCACCAATTCTTCACGCGGGTCTGGGTGATGGAGACGCCCTTGTTGATGTCCTGCGCCCGGACCTCGTAAGCGCCGGTGGTGGGAGGGAAACGCCATTGGTAGCGCTGCTCGTAATCCGCGCCGTATTCCGAATAGAAGCCCGGAGCACATGGGGCAATTCCGCCGGCGAGAGCGGCGGCGTAGAGCTTCGCCTGGGGTAATGAAATGGATAGAGTCAGATCGTCATACGTCGCGAACTGGGCGAACTCCTCACGGAAATACTGCTTGTCGTAGGGATTGACGATGTTGTCGGAGACTCTCAGATAGACCGCGATGAGGAAATCGCGCGCGCGCACGGGCTCGCCGTCAGAGTAGCGTGCTTCCGGATCGATGCGGAAATAAATCGTGCGGCCGTCTTCGGAGGTCGCCCATTCCTTCGCCACACCCGGGATCATTTCCATCGTCGCCGGATGGAGTCCCACAAGCGGCATGTCGATGTTGTCATAGAGATCGCCGCGGAAAGAGTTGTTGGAGTTGCCACCGAAGGGGCGGATGGTGGGCGGGAAGGTCTCGATGTATTTGCGGAAAACGCCGCCCTTCTTCGCGGCGGGATCGCCGATTTCCGGTTGTGCCATGCCATTCTCCCAGACGAGATTCTGCGGGACTTCGGAGATTTTTCCGAATTTCAGATAGTCTCCCAGTCCGAGGCGGAACTTCCATTTCACCTGATCGGTTTTGAGCGACTGCGCGTGTAGTTCCAACGCGTTCCTGGCATCGCCGGTGGCGGCTGCGATTTCACCTTCGACGCGGACGAGCTCCTTGTCGGTATCGGCCTGCTGGGTGCGCAGCCACTGGGAGATGTAGCGGTTGTAAACGGGGACGAACTGGTCGAAGTCCAGCTTGCGCGAAATTTCCGCGTTCTCATGACGGCAGCTTCCGGTCACCAGCGCGAGGGCGGCCAGCGGGAGACAGGTCAGGATGGAAAACAGGCGGCGCATCAGCGGTAGTAGGTGAATTTTTTCGGATCAAAGGCCTCGCGGACCGCCTCGCCGATGAAGGTGATGAGGATCAGCATGCCGACGAGGACCGTGAAGGTGGAGGTGACGAGCCAAGGTGCTGATAGGTTGGAGAGGCCGTCGTTGAGCAGGCGGCCCCAGGTCGCGTACTCTGGTGGCAGTCCGAAGCCGAGATAGTCGAGCGAGGTGAGCGAGAAAACCAGGTCCGACATGGTGAACGGTACGACCGTGACGATGATTGCAACCGTGTTAGGAAGCAGGTGGCGGAACAGGATGCGCGGGGTGGTGGCGCCGAGGACCTTGGCGGCGGAGATGTAGTCACGCTCCTTGTCGCGGTAGGCAGCGGTGCGCATGAGGAAGGTCATGCCGATCCAGCCGAACGCGATGAGGATGGTGAGGATGGTCGGCAGGCCCTTGAATTTTTCCGGCACCATGCTTGAGAGGATGATGACGATGAAGAGGAACGGCATGTTTGACAGGATTTCAATGATCCGCTGCGCCGCGAGATCGAACCAGCCGCCGAAGTAGCCCATCAACAGGCCGACGGTGATGCCGATAAGATAGACGATGGGCAGATAGATGAGCGCCGCCTTGAAGTTCACCTGGAGGCCGCCGTAGAGATAGGCGAGCACGTCGTAGCCCTGCGAGGTGGTGCCCAGCCAGTTGCCTTCCTCGGGAATCGGCGGTGCAGGGTGATATTTCACCGCGCGGTAGTCACTGCTGCCGGATTTGAGGAAATCCTCCTTCATACCCTCTCCATTATAGCGGTCGGAAACGATCACGCCGTCCTTGTAGTCCGCGCTGTAAACCGGCATGCCTTCCGCGTTCCAGCCGTCGGCGGGACCGTTCAACATGCCTTTGCGCATGGTGAAACGGAGGTGCAGCTTCGCCTCGGCGACGTCGTAGTATTTTCCTACAAGGCCGAAGTAGGGCTTGCCGGCACCGGTTTCGTACCAAACGCCGTCGCGCACGTCCATCCTCCGCGAGCGGGGCGGGAGTGTGTCGCCCGTGGGATCGTAGGGGATCAGCGGCATGATCACGCGGTTGCCACTTGCCTGATCCCAGGTGCGCTTGAGTTTCCGATAGTCGGCAAGGCCTTCCGCATCCTTGTCGGTGATGCCGAAATCCTTGTTCTTCAGATCGGTCGGCAGGAAGGCGGGAAAACTCCATTTGTCATCGTATTTCACGGCCAGCGCGCGCTTGCCGACGACCACCTGGTCCAGCGACGCCAGCCCGCCTAGCAGTATCAGGATGATCAGCGAGTAGTAGCCGCGCTTGATCTCGCAGAAGCGCCGGACGCGCCGCGCGGTGACCGGATTGCGCGGGCCGGAAGTGAACGAGCGGAAGATCACCGCCAGCCCACCCAGCACCATGACGAGGACACTCAGCCAGCCGAACCACGGAAACGCATGGAACTGCAAGCCGGGCATCTGCCGGCTGACGTCGAAGAACCAGCGTGCCGTCGGGAAATCAATGTTCATCACCTCGCCCGTTGCCGCGAGCGCTCCCAAAAACAGAATGAGGATTCCTAACAATCGCATCGTTTACTCAAATTTGATTCTCGGGTCCACAATGGCGACGATGAAGTCGGAGATGACGTGCCCTAGCAGCATCAGGAAAGCGGCGACCGTCAGCGTGCCCATGATCACCGGCACGTCGCGGGCGATCACCGACTGGTATTGCAGCAGGCCGAAGCCCTGGATGTCGAAAGCGGACTCGATCAGCATCGAGCCGCCGATGAAGACATCGATAAGGCCGCCGAGGCTGGTGGCGATCGGGATCATCGAGTTGCGGAACGCGTGGCCGAAGACCGCCTTGCGGAAACTCGCGCCCTTGGCCACCGCCGTGCGCACGTAGTCCGCGGCGAGGTTGTCCATGAGGTTGTTTTTCGTCATCATCGTCAGCATCGCGAAGGAGCCGACGATATAACAGATGAGTGGCAGTATGGTGTGGTGGGCGAGATCCTTGAATTTCGCCCAATCGTTCATCTGGTCGAAATCCGGACTCGTCAGGCCGAACAGCGGGAAAAGATTCATCCGCGCGCCGAGGTGAACGAGCAGGATCGCCCCTAGCGCGAAGCCTGGAATCGAGTAGCCGAGGAAAATCAGCACCGAGCTCGCGCTGTCGATGAAGGTCCGGTGTTTCAACGCCTTCAGCACTCCGAGCGGCAGGCAGACCGCGTAGGTGATGAAGGCCGTGAGCAGTCCGAAATACGTGGCGACAGGCACCCGTGACATCATCATTTCGCCGACCGGGTCGTTATACACCGTGGAGCGGCCGAGGTTGCCCTGGAGCAGTCCGGAGAAACGCGTTTGATAGATCACGGCGCGCGGCAGATAGGTCGGAGGTTTTTCCTTGTCCGAGTTCCGGCGGGCGTAGCGGGCCTGGCGGTCCTTTTCCGTCTCGTAGCGGACTTTCCAACCTTCTTTTTCGATCGGGATGCCGCCGTCCTTGAAAACGGCGGATTTCACCTGGCCGTCGGTTTGTTTCACCAGCACCGCCCGTCCGTCGCCGCGCAGGACGACTTCGGTGGTGGTCGCTGCGTCGATTTCACCGCCGATTTTTTCCTCCCCTTGGTCGCCGTATTCGCCCTTGGAAATCCTCACCTCTCGCGGGGCGATGCCGAGCCACTGGCCGTAGGCGACGAGCACGTTCTTATCGAGGCCGAACTGCTCCTCCAACTCCTCCAGCTGTTCTTCGCTGAGTCCGCCCTGCGCTTGGTTCGAAGACGACGACTTTTTCCCGCCCTGATCCGCACCGCGCGCGGCCTGCTGCAGCATCCGGTCCAGCGGTCCGCCGGGAACGAACCGGGTGACCGTAAAAACAAGCAACGTGATTCCGAGCAAGGTCGGCGGAATCAGCAGCAGGCGTCGGAGGAAATAGCTTTTCAATGGGAGGTGGCGGTATTTCTAGCGCGCCTGAGAGTTCTGGCAAGCCCTCAGGCGGGACGCGCAGGGAGCAAATCCCTTGCCGTTGCTTGGGAAATTCTCAGAAATTTTTCCCGCCTGGAAAAATTCCGCTGCAATCCCCGCCGCAAATGGGCATGTTCCCCGCCGATGCTCCGACGCTGTGCCCTTTTCCTCATCCCCGGCGTGTTTTTGATCGGCTCCTGCCAAAAGGAATCGCAAGTGGACAAGGCGACCCGCGAGGGGATTCTCCTGCTCGGAAATGCCAACGAACCGAAGGGCCTCGATCCCCACATCGTCACCGGCGTGGCCGAAGCGAACATCCTGCGGGCCTTGTTCGAGGGCCTGATCGGCAACGACGCGGAAAGCGACACCGCCGATCCCGCCGGCGCGGCCCTCGAAGTCACCCCGGACGCCACCGCCACCGTCTGGACCGCCAAGCTCCGCCCGGACGGCAAGTGGTCGGACGGCATGCCAGTCACCGCCCGCGATTTCGCCTTTTCCTACGAACGCCTGCTCACCCCGGAGCTCGGCGCGCAATACGCGGAGATGCTCTATTTCCTCAAAGGCGCGGAGGATTTCAACAAGGGCGTCACCAAGGATTTCTCCACCGTCGGCGTGGAAGTTGTGGATGACGACACCCTGCGCCTCACCCTGCGCGGGCCCACGCCGTATTTCCGCGAAATCCTCAAGCACTTCACCTGGACCGCCGTGCCGCGCCACGTCGTTCTAAAATACGGGAAAATCGGCCAGCGCGGAAATCCATGGACGCGCCCGGAGAACATCGTCGGCAACGGCCCTTACAAGCTGAAATCCTGGCGGCGCACCGACCACATCGAGGTGGAGCGGAATCCCTACTACTGGAACGCGAAAAACGTCACCCTCAATGGCGTTAGATTTCTCCCCATCACCAATCTCTACACCGAGGGCCGCATGTTCCGCGACGGCCAGCTCCACGTCACCTACGCCGCCACCCCGGAAGTCGTGGACCTGATGAAAAAGGAACACCCCGAGGAGCTGCGGCAGGAACCATACGTCGGCACCGCGTTCTATCGGTTCAACACGAAACGCAAACCGCTCGACGACAAGCGCGTCCGCGAGGCGCTGAGCTGCGCGGTTGATAGAAAACTGTTGTGCGACAGTGTTTTCCGCGGTTACAAGCCCGCCTACGCCATGACTCCGCCGATGGGAGCCTACGATCCGCCGCACATCGCCGCCTTCGACAAGGAAAAGGCCCGCAAGCTTCTGGCGGATGCCGGCTATCCCGGCGGCAAAGGTTTCCCGCGCTTGAAAATCCTCATCGCCAGCAAGGAAACCGCCGCCACGCTGGCGCAGGCCGTCCAAGCGATGTTCCGCGAGACGCTCGGCATCGAGGTGGAGATCGAGAACAAGGAATGGAACGCCTACCTTGTCGCCATGCAAGACCTCGACTATGACATGGCCTACGGCGGATGGATCGGCGATTACCTCGACCCGCTCACCTTCCTCGAAATGTGGACTCCCGGAAACGGTAACAACAACACCGGCTGGGACAGTCCCGATTTCGTGAAGCTCCTCCAACAGTCATTCCAGGAATCCGACGCCGCGAAACGTTTCGAAACCCTCCATCAGGCCGAGACGATCCTGGTCAATGACGCGCCCATCCTGCTCATCGCCTGGCAGGCGCGGAACTACCTCGTCCACCCGTCCGTCGAAGGCTGGAATCCGCTGCTGCTTTCCAACAATCCCTATCAATTCATCCGCCTCGTTCCCGGACGCTGATCCTCCACCGCCATGTTCCGCCTCATCCTCAGTCGCATCGGCCAGGGCGTCATCACGCTGTTCGTCCTGATCACGCTGACGTTTTTCCTGGTCCGCGCCATGCCCGGCAGCCCCTACACCGATGAAAAGGCGATCCCCGCGCACACCCTCGCCCGCATGAAGGCCTACACCGGCCTCGACCAGCCGCTGCCGGTGCAGTATTTCCGCTATCTGAAAAACCTCGTCGTCTATCAGGATCTCGGCGACGTCATCAAAAAGGACGGCGTTAAGGTTTCCGAAATCATCGGCGAGTCGTTCCCTGTCTCACTGGGCCTGGGCGTGCTCTCCATCGGCATCGCCCTGATGATCGGCATTCCGGCGGGCGTGATCGCGGCCGTGAAAAAGAACACCGTCATCGACTTCGCCTGCCTCGCCGCCGCCATGTCCGGGATCTGCCTGCCCAGTTTTGTCATCGGCCCGCTGCTGGCAGTCGGCGCGGGGCTCAGCTTGAAATCGCTCAACGTTGCCGGCTGGTCGTCGCCCACGGACTGGATACTCCCCGCGGTCACGCTCGGCCTCATCAACGCCGCCTACCTCGCCCGCCTCGCCCGCGGCGGCATGCTCGATGTGCTCAACCAGGAATACATCCGCACCGCCCGCGCCAAGGGGGTTTCCGAATCCCGCATCGTCATCCGCCACGCCCTGCGCGGTGGCCTCATCCCCGCAGTTGCCTTCGTCGGTCCCGCCTTCGCCGGGATGATCTCCGGATCTTTCGTGATAGAAACCATCTTCCAGGTCCCCGGCATGGGCCAGCATTTCGTCAACGCCGCTACCGACCGTGAGTTCTTCCTCATCCAGGGCCTCGTCCTCTTTTACGGCTTCCTCATCGTCGGCGCGAATCTGCTGGCAGACCTCGCCCAGATCGCCCTCAACCCGAGACTCAGGAAAGCTTGAAGATTTTTTAACCGCAGATGAACGCAGATAAACGCAGATCGAAGAAGGGAGAGGATGGAAAATATTTTGATGTCACATTGTCTAGCAATCCATTTCCACATCTTTCTTATTAACGTCCATCTGCGTTCATCTGCGGTTGAATTCTCTTCCCATACCTTAGCAACCTGAACATGGAAAAAGGCACCTCACTCTGGAAAGACGCCTGGCACCGCCTCGCCCATAACCGCGCGGCGATCGTCAGTCTGTTCGTCCTCATCGTCATTCTGCTGCTGTGTTTCATCGGCCCGCTGCTGCCTTTCGTGAAAAGCCCGACGGTGATCAACCTCGCGAACGCCTCCGCCGCACCCTCCGCAGAGCATTGGTTCGGCACCGACCAGCTCGGACGCGATCTGTTTTCGCGGGTGCTGTACGGTGGGCAGGTATCTCTGCTAGTCGGCATCGTCGCCACCGCCGTCGCCGTATTCATCGGCGTGATCTACGGAGCCATCGCCGGATACGCCGGTGGAAAAACCGACGATCTGCTCATGCGCTTCGTCGATATTCTGTTCGCCCTGCCTTTCCTCGTGCTCGTCATCCTGTTCGCTCTTGTCGTGGACAAGCCCGCCTCGGAATTCACCGAGTGGGTCATCCGGACCACGGGTTTCGCCCGCGACCGCGTGGCCCCCATCACCACACTCATCCCGCTGTTCATCGCCATCGGAGCGATCGGCTGGCTGACCATCGCCCGCATCGTCCGTGCGCAGGTGATGTCCGTGAAAAAGCAGGAGTTCGTCGAGGCCGCCGTTTCGTTAGGCCTCAGCCGCGGCCGCATTCTGTTCCGCCACATCCTGCCGAACGTCATCGGCCCCATCATCATCTACACCACGCTCGCCGTGCCCGGCATCATGCTATTGGAAAGCGTGCTCTCATTCCTCGGCCTCGGCGTCAAACCGCCCAACAGCTCGTGGGGCATCCTCATCAAGGAAGGCGCCGACCGCATGGAGATCAACGGGCTGCTGCTGTTTTTCCCGTCCCTCTTCTTCGCCAGCACCCTCTTCGCCCTGAACTTCCTCGGCGACGGCCTGCGCGACGCGCTCGATCCGAAGTCCGCGAAGGATTAGGCCCGACGCCTTTAAGGATTCAGATCGACGAAATTCGTGACCCAGTGCGGCAGGTGCGCGCCTGATGGTCATCCCGCAGTCCTGAAGCCAACAAGGAGCGGCGGACTGCGATCCGCCGGGGTCAATGGTGGGTCAATGCGAGGAGGCAAGCCGCATGACATTGGCTATCTGTTGGCACAGCGGATCGGAGTCCGCTGCTCCATGTTTACTGACTGCCAGATACTTGCGCCGGTGGATAGACAATCCCTAAAATCATTGGGATTAAGCCCGCGCAGGTCATGGACCGTCACCGGTCGAAAAATCACCCGGCAATGAGGTGTATTTATTGGGAGCGGGTGTCATGCACTGACCGCATGGATCCGGTACGCGGGCGGGAAGAGGATCTCTGGCTTGAATGATGGCGGATTTCGATCAATTTACCCTCAATGAACATGATTCAGGTTTCTATTATCCTCTTGATTTGCGGACAAGCGTTGGCGGCGACGATTTCGCTTCCGTCCGTTTCAGACACCTCGATTTATGAAGTCAAACCGGATTCGAATCTTGGTGCGACGACGCTCCTGGCAGGCACCAACCAGAAGGTTTCCCGACCGTCATTTCCTCGGGACTTCATGGGGCACGCCCGGCGGCCTGATAGGAACGGACTTTGCGAACAATCCCAGCGCGACGACTTCTGTTGGGAACATCGGTACCTATGTCTGGGGGGGCGTCCACGGAACTGATCAGCGCCGTGCAGTCGTGGATTGATTCGTCCGCGACGAATTTCGGATTCATGCTGGTGAGCCAGAGCGAGTCTTCTCAGGGCAGTGCGAGGCGCTTCGCCTCCAGGGAGCAGCCCGGTGGCCTGATTCCCGCGCCACAGCTGATCGTCACCTACAGTGTGGTGCCGGAGCCGCCGGTTTTCGGGCTGGCGGCGGTTGGTCTGATAGGTTTTGTGTTCGCCAGGCGCAGGTAAACGCCTACTTGCCGACAATATCGTCGTCCGTCCACATCCTGCGGTCAGGGCCGGCGGAGTGGATTTCCATCAGGTCCTTGGTGAGCTGATGGAAAAAATAGGGCGTGCCCCAGCGGTCGATGAGTTCGCCGTTTTCATTGACCAACTGGCCTTCCGGCGGGCCGAGCATCGCGCCTTTCGGATTTCCACCCATCACGGACTTCATGATCTCGGCATTGGTGCCGACCGGATTCTCGCCGGTGATTGTCCGGTAGTCGCGGAACATGAGAGTGATCTTGTCGAGATCGGCCGCCGTGGCGGGATCGGAGGGCGGAGAGGCGGTGGTGCGATCGTTAGGAAAGGACGCGGGGACGAGCGGATCGGAAAAATCGCGGCGGAATTCACTGGCCGGAGTTTCTGCGGGGGATTTCCGTAGCGTGGGTTGTGCGGCTGTCGGAGGGGGAGCGGGCGCTTGTTCTGCAGGAGGTGTGGTTTCCATGGGATTTGCGGAAACGGTGGTTTTCGCGACGGGCGATGGCGCGGCGGCAGGCGGCGACCTGAACCACGCCACCAGCAGAACCAGCGCGGCGAGCAATGCCATGACGAGCAGCCGGATTTTCATGAAGCCGCTCAAATGAAACCGAGGTTCGAGGTCGAGAAGCGGCCGAGGTTGGGAAACACGGTGTCGAGATTGTTAGCGTCCACGCCGAACCATGTCGCCAGAGTCGCGGCATACTGGTCCACGGAGGTGGTGGGAATCCAGCGGCCGGTGCTGGTGTCGTCGGGCCCGTTCACCGCGAGCGTCGGAAATTTCCCGTAAGTCGCCCCGCCCTTCACCGCGCCGCCGACGACGAGGTGGTGGCCGCCCCAGCCGTGGTCGCTGCCGGAACCGTTGCAGGGGAAGGTGCGGGCGAAGTCGCTAACAGTAAATGAGGTGACCGAGTTCACCAGGCTGTTGGCGTTGCCGCGCGCGGTGCCGATGTCTTTCATGGCGAGATGGAGCGCGTTCAGCGACTGGCTGAGCTCCGCCAACAGGTTCGCGTGGCCGCCGATGATGACCTTTGCGTCGTCTGTGGTGGTCGCGCCGGCATTGTTGGTTTGATTGGTATGGATGTCGTAGCTGCCGACCTGGATGAAAAAGATCTGGCGCTTCATGCCGAGTCCGCCAGCGGCGGCGGACTTGCTGCCGAGGTCGATGAGACGCGCGACCATTTTCATCTGGTTCATCAGATTGGAGCCGAAGGTCGAGCCTCCGTTAGGTGTGGTGATCGTGGTGGGGAAACGGCTGAACCACGACGGCGTTCCCTGTCCGGACAGCGCATTGGTGAGGATCGACGCCTCGGCGATGGCATGATCGAGCACCTGGGCGTAGGCCTTCGTTTGCAGGTCGGCCGAGACCTTGTCAATGTTGAGAAACGCCTGGAGCGCGGTCTGGCGCGCGCCGGTCACGCTGCTGAGCGAAACGGCGCCGCCGGTGGTGATGGCGTATTGCGGGGCGGCGTTGACGTTGCCGACTTCAAAAATGTTGGAGCCTGCCAGAGTGACCGCCATCGAGACTTGCCCGCCGGCGTTCACGTCGAGCGGGCTCGATAAAAGATCGGCGATGCGGCCGCCCCAGCCGCTGGTGTAAGGCTGGTCCGGCAGCGAGGTCTGCCACTGGGTCTGCTGGTCGCTGTGGGAGAAGAGCTGCGGCGGTCTCGGCACTTTTCCCGACGTGTATTGCGCTTTCGTCAGGGGAAAACTGAGCGTGCCGACGTTAAATACCGGCGCGACGAGCCCTTGGTTGAAAAGATTCCGCAGTTCCGGCATCGCGGGGTGGAAGCCGTAGGTGTGGTTGTCATTGGACGGAAAGCCGGGCATTCCGTTCTTAGAATTCAGCGCCAGCGCGGTGGCCCCGCTTCCATCCGTGTTAGGAACCGCGAGCGCGGCGGTGCGGATGGCCGCGTAGTTTTCCCACTCCAACTGGATGGTGGGGATGATCATGTTGTTCGAGTCGTTTCCGCCGTTCATGAAAACACAGATCAGCGCCTTGTAATCCGTGAGCGCGGGGCCCTGCGCCATCGCGGTGTTGAGGATTCGCAGCTCGCGGATGGTGTTAGCAAGAACGGTGGCACCGAGCGTAAAGCCCGCCCGATGCAGGAAACCGCGGCGGGAGATATAGGGGATGTGGAAGTCCTGTTTCATGACGGGATCATTTCTGGATGGCATACTCGGCGGAGGTGACGATGAGATGGGCGATGGCCCGCACGCGGTCACGCATCTGCGAGTTGCTGGGTGCGGGAGAATTCATCGGGAAGTTCGTGTTGTTCGCCACGTAGTTGATGATGGTCGTGCGGGCGGCGCTGCTGAGGTTTCCGCCAGTGAGCAGGACGCCGAGGACATCTACCAGGTCTGGAACGCTGCTGTTGCTGGTTTGCGTTGAAGTCATGTAGGGGCCGAGGTCCATCACGATCGCGCCGCCGCCGCTGAAAAAGCTGGTGTGCCCGTTGGTGTTTCCGGCGGAGAGGATTCCCGTGGTGATGATGTTGGTGAGGTTCATCGTGTTGGAATCGTTGGTGAGCTGGAATTCCGGCGTGGTCATGCCCGCCTGTGCCATCGCTCCCGGATACTGGTAGTCTGGATAGAAGAAGTTGAAGACGGTGGTGGAGTTCAGCGGAGTCTGGTTGAGATTGCCCTGATAGCCGATGTTCCAGGTTCCCAGTCCGACCGTGACGGTGCCGTTCCTCGTCCACGGCGGTGGCGTGAGCGGATAGGCGACCATGCCGTTGCTGCCTTGCGATCCGTTGGTGACCGCGGTCGGTGTGGTGACGGTGAATGAGCTGGGTCCGGCGACACTGACGACGTTGTAAACCAGGTCTTCCGCGGCGGTTCCAAGATTGGTGACGAGGAAGTTGATCTGCACGGAGTCACCTGCCTTCACGTTATGGCTGACGTTGGTTTGAAAGCTGATGTTGGAGACGCTGCCATTGCTGGTCACGTTATACCCACCGGTGAGGCGGGGGATCAGCACGCTGCCGCTGGTGTTGGAGGGACTGGAGGCGAGGGTGACGGTAAAACTGGGGCCGGTGTTCGAAGCAATGTTGTAGGCCTTGTCCAAGCTGTTCGCGTAGAGACCACCGGAAGCGAATTTCAGATAGACCTGCTGGCCCGCGACGTAGCCGTTCGCGGTGATGGTGACGGTGCTACCCACGCTGTTGTAGTTGGCGGAGGCGAGGGAGTTGTTGTTCACGGTGAAACTGTTTGGTGTGAGAACGGTTCCCGTGGTATTGGCGAAGCTTGTCGATCCGATGTTGATGGTAAAATCCGTGGCGCTGGCGGAGAGCACCGTATAGTTCTGTGCCATATTGTATTGAGTTGCTGCCGCCAGCGCGACGGGATTGCTGGTGGTGAATTGCAGGGCAACCGTGTCTGCCGCCTGATAGCCGGGCGCGGTGATCGTCGCGATGCCGGTGGACCCGACGAGCGAAAAGGCGGGAGTGGTGTTGGCAACGGAGTAGCCTTGGGTAGTTGGCACTTTGCTGGAAGCCGCTCCGCCATCGACGAAATTATTGAGGAGGACCGTGTCGCCGTTGATGAAGCGGTGAGGCGCGGGAGTGGTGACGAGCATCGCCTGCAGGCCGAGACCGCGGTAGGTGCTGTTGGAAATTGCCACCGCCGGAAGAAACGCTCTTGCAGGACCTGTGACGCGGAGCAGTGGCTCGCGCTGTTTTCCGAATTTCACATCGGCCGCCGCGGTGGCGCTGCGGGCCTCGTAGCCCAACAGAATGGCGCGGAAAACCTCCTTCATGTCGCCGCGCACACCAGTGGCGGCTCCATCGACATTTTGCTCGCCATTGAAGGCCCTCACGACGCGGTGCACGTATTCCGGTTTCGGATGGCTGGTGACCATGCGCTGGATGAGCTGACGGCAGATGTAGGGGCCGGTGGCGGAATTGTTGAGAATGCTGTCGATGGACAGCTCCAGGTCCCTCACCCCGTTGAGGTCATATTTGTTAGTTATGGTGGTGGTGACGAGATTGCCCGCGCCGAGAGCGGGATCCGTGGACTGCACGGTGTAGGTGGAGGTTGGATCGCTGGACGCGTCGCTCTGTGTGACGACGGTGGCGGGTGGCAGGACGACGTTGTCCAGCAGGATCTTGCTGCCGAGTTCGTGTTTCGTGGGGACGAGCACCATCGGGTCGAGGTAGTTGGACGAAGGGTTGAAAACGGTGGGAAGGCGGCTGCCGGACATCGGCTGGCCCCAGGTCCAGCCGGTGAACACGCGGGCCATGCCGGTGATCACGCTCTGGTCGTAGGTGGGCACCGCGCTGCCGGTGGAATCGAGAACGAGCGTGCCGTCCGGCCACGTTCGATAGAGGCCTGCGGAAAACAACTGCATGATCTCACGGGCGTAGTTTTCGTTGGGATGGAGGCCGGTTTTGATGTCGCCCGCCGCGTTGCCCCGCATGTCCAGATAGACGCCCATGGCGGAGCTGAGGGTCACCTGTTTGAGGATGTCGCGGAAGTTTCCGAAGCAGTTGTCGAGAAGTGTGTCGTAGTAGTCGGCGAGGGTGCGGCCATTGTTGTTGAGCGGACCGGTGTCCGAAACCACGAGGATTTGGCTGAGGGCGAAGGCCGCGCGCTGGCGGAGCTGGTCCGGGGCGGTGATGGAGTTTTTCCACTAGGAGTTGAAGAACAGCGGGCTGCCGTAGGGATTTTGCGGATCGTTGCTGAGATTGGTGAGAATGTAGGGAAGGTTGCGTGTGGACGGGATGGTGAACTGGTTTTCGATCCACGGGCGGTAGCCGGCTGTCTTCACATCGTTCATGTCGTTAGGACTGGGACCAAAGGTGGCTTGTGTCAGGAAACGGGAGTTCGCAGCGTCGCTGGAGGAGTGGAGGTCTGACCAGGCCGGGTAGGAGGGCACGGGGGGGCTGTTTGCGAACCGGCGGTTTTGCCGAAGGTGCCGGAGATCTCGCCGGCAGGATGGTTGATGGTGGCGATCTGCAGATGGAGCTGGCCGTTATTGAGCGCGGTCACGTCGGAGGCCTGGAGGTTCCACGAGTAGCCGCCGTCGGTGGTCTTGAGTGCCGGATAGTTCTTGTCCTGGGCGTCGATGTCGAAGACGGCCTGACCGAGGTTGTTATAGATTTTCCGTGAAACGGCACCGGACGTCAGGCCCGAGTAGTTGAGCTGGAGGACGGCGGCGGTGCCGTTGACGCGGAGGAAAGCCCCGCCGGTCGCGGTGATGTTGGATAGGCCTTCGACGCCCTGGAGGTTGGTGACGTAGAGTGTGCCGGGAACAGCGGTGGTGGGCGCATTGTCCCATGGGGAAAGCAGGTTTCTGGGGATGAGGCCGCTGCCGTTGGCGATGGGGCTGGCGGTGTTTCCGGTGGGATCAAGGAAGCAGCCGACGGACAGGTTGTTATCCGCGCCGCTGTCCCCGGTATTGTGGAGAATTTCGATGTAGTATTTCCTTCCACCGATGAGGGAGAGCCACTGGGATTTCTGGTTAGGCTGGGTGTTCCATGTTCTTGAAGTCGTGCCGGTGGGGCCGGTGACACGGGCGCGGATGACCTTGTTGACGGGCTCGGAATTGTTGGAGATCCAAAGCTCGGCGGTGTTGCTGGATGCGATCCAGAAATAGTAGTTTCCGGTGGTCGGCACCGTGACGTAGCCGCGGAGACGCTCTCCGGTGTTGACGGCATAGGTGGTGGTGTTGTCCTCAGCGGTGGAAACGTTGTCGGTGTTGGCGGGCGGCGTGGTCCAAGGAACATCGGTGAGTGAAGGACCGGTGACGCCGGTGGTCCAAAGGTCGCGGGTAAGCTGGCTGCCGGTGGCAAGGACTTCGAGGTTGACCACGGCGCTGCCGGAGCCGGAGGTATTGGTGCTGGTGACGGTGAATTGATAGATTCCCGCAGCGGGCGGAGTTCCTGTCAGGATTCCGTTTGCAAAGGTCAGCCATGGTGGCAGGCCGCTGGTGGTGATGATACCGCCATTGCTGCCGGTGACCGGAATGCTGATCGGGCCGGAGCCGAGGACGACTGAAACATCGGTGGGGCTGGTGATCGCCGGAGCACCGGCGGGTGGATCGCCCGGGCGGGCAGCGGTGCCGGTCATGGTGGGAAAAAGGCGGTTGGTGGGGATGACCTGTTTGGCCTGATCATCGCTATACCACGAAAGGTGTGCTTCGGAGGAGCCGCTGATCTCGTTGTAATCCATCCTGATGTCATAGAGCACGCCTGCCTGAAGATCGATGGTGCCGGTTTTTTCCGAGCTGCTGGTCCATTGGTCCACGACGAGTTGGTTGTTCACCCAGAGCTTGGACCCGTCATCCGCCTTGGTGACGAAATAGTAGGTCTGCGAGTAATGGGGGAGATGCCTGTCCGGTCCATCTGGCGGAGAAATTGTTATGAAATAACGATGGATCAGGCGTGCCGGTGAGGAAGTCGCCGTTGTTGGTGTTGGTGAATGGTATGTCGTTCTGAAGGGGCAGGGCGGGAGGTGCGAAAGTCGCGTTGGCATAGTAAACGGCGTTCCAGGTGTTGTTGGTGCTGTTTGCCGTCGTGGCGGTGGTGTCTTTCCAGATGCTGGCAGTTGGGATGTTAGCGAAGTTGGCGGTATTGACCTTCCATTGGAATTTGCACTTCGCATTGCCGGTGGTTTCGGCGTATTCGATGCGGATGTGATAGCGGTTGGCCGGAGTGGAAGGTATGGTTAGGGGGAATGTGGCGCTTTGTTTGGATGCTCCGGTCGCGGCAGTATCCCAGCCATTTTCCAAAATCGGCTTGAGTCCGTTGCCGTCGTTCAGGTCCAGAGAGACAAGCGCCTTGTCATCCGCATCGAGCTGGAAAACATAGTTGGTGGTGCTGGTGGGAGCGAGGTATGCGTCCCAAACGACGGAGTAGTTGTCGACTCCCACGGTGGAGGTTCCATTGGGTGTGCCGGTGCCCCAGCTGAAATCCACGGAGGGATCGAGCCGTGTGATCGGCGCGCTGAAAGGTCCGATGAGCACGGTTTGCGTTCCCGAGCTGTTGGAGGGAACGGATGTTGCGGTGATGGCGACGGCAAAAGAATTCGCCGTTACCGGGGCGATGACGGTATAGGTGAGGGCAGTGTTATAAGGCGAAACATTGAGGGTGCTCGAGGTGAACTGTAGGGTGACCTGGCTTCCCACGGCAAAGGCTGTGGCTGGAGTTCCTGAATAGGCGATGACGGCGGTTCCTGATCCGGTGTTGGTCTTGGTATAACTGTAGGTGCCGGTGATCCCTCCGAAATTCAGCGGGTTGGTGTAGGTGGTGCTCGATCCCGCGTAATACCTAGTGGTGAGTCCGGTTCCTGCCGGATTGTTGGAGGGATAGAGGGTGACTCCTGCGGACGCGGGGATTCCGAGCGTGTAGTTTCCATCAGCCGCCGGGGCATCCGGCGCGGCGGCAGTTAGGAAAACGGTGGCGCAGGTGGTCCGGCCCGCGTTGAGCAGCGGGGTGATCCTCACATCGAGCGAATTCACCCCTGCCGGAAAAGTAATGGAAGCGGGCAGCGTTGCATAATCAACACCCTCCACCGCGCTGCCGCTTTTGGCGAGAGGCACGGTGATGGCTCCTAGCAGGATGTAACCTGAGCGGGTGACGCGGATGACGCCGAAATCACTGGCCGGAGCCGATGCGTCGGGCGGCTGGGTGCCCGAGGTGTCAGTGGCCTTGAGCGAAACGACGTTCTGCGCCTGGAGGTTCGTGGCGAGCGAGCTGTGGTCGAAACTGGTTTGCGTCCCGATCGGTGCGGTCATCGAAAGCCCGAGTGAGTTTTTCGCCCAGTCGCTGACCTGGTCGCCCTGGGTTGCCTGGTCGCTGACTCCGATGTGGAAGAAATTTCCCGCGCTTTTCGGGACGACGAGAGTCTTGGGATTACCGTCGCCGGTGATACTTGGCAGCATGCCGTGCGACCAGGCGTCCACGAGGTTGGTACTGCTTTCCGCCGTGTAGAATTTCCCGGGCTGGGTGGGAAAAGTGAGGGTGAGCGTGGTGGGCGTTTGACCGACCGCCGGCGGGTGGAAATGCGCTTCACCTGGTGATTTCTGAAACGGATTGGTGCCTGCCAGAAACTCGCTGCGGTTGCTCACCCCATCGCCATCGGCATCCTGCGATAGCCATCCGACGTAAGGCGACTGCTCGTTCATCTGGGAATCGAGCACGCCATATTTCTGCTTCCAGACCTCCTTGTTGATCTCTAGGTCCACCTGCGCGCGAGCGGGTAGGAGAAGGCCGAGAAATCCGCCGGTTAGAGCGAAGAAATGAAGCGCGCGACAGGCGCGTAGCGGCTGAGCATGATTGGACATGGGACTTGGAACGGTGGGACAGCATAACGCGCATTGGCTGGATGCGCGGGTTTTTTCCAGAGTCGCTGAATGGGCAGCAACCCGGGGAACATCGCATCTTTCCACCGCCGGGCCATTCCAAAAGTTAAAAGTAAGTAACGGCTTACTATCCCCGGGTCACCTTCACTTGTCGATTTCCTCAAGCATCCCGCTGTAATAGCCGTTGAAAAAGCTGATGATCTTCCACGCCACAAATGCCAAGATGAAGAAATACAACAACTTGGGAATGGCGATCGAGAGGGTTTTCGCAGCGGCCTCGGCCTCGGTTTGGAAAAGTTTCGCCCAGCGCGCGAGGTCCTTGTCGAGCGTGCCCGCCTCCTCGCCGGTGCTGTAGGATCGGGAAAACGCATTGGGAAACGCGTCATCCGCGACGAACGCCGGGCCGAGCGGATTCCCGGCCTGTGCGGTTTTCACCAACCGCTTCCCCGCCTCGCGGATCATCCCGCTTTGCGACGCCGAGGATGCGACCTCCGCAGTCTCGCTCATCGAGATGCCTGCCAGCAGGCACGAGTGATAGACCTTGCAAAAACGCGCCATCGCCATCTTCTGCCGCGCCTTGCCGAGCAGCGGGATGCGGTGGAGAAAGCGGTCGATCCCCACATTCTCCGGGGCCGCCCTGAGCACCGCGCGGATGAGAACGACAACCATCAGAACCACCGCATAAAACACCACCAGCGCGACCGCGAGCTGGCCGAGGATGTACGGAAAACCGTCGCCCCGCATCATCGCGGTGGGCACGATGCCGATGAAAATCCCCATGTGCAGCACGACGAGCGGATAGATCATGCTCTTGATCATTTCGCCACGGGCGGAGGCGAGCATGCCGAAATAGTCCGAAAGGTGCTGGAAGGCGGGAGCCAGATTTCCACCGCGTTCGCCCGCGCCGATCATGCTTCTCTCCAGTTCGGAAACCGTCGTCGTATCACTGGCGAATGCACCGGTGATCGATTGCCCGGCCTCGAGTCCACGGTTGAGATCCTTCAGCAAAGCCGCCTGCACGGGTGGGAGCTTCGTGTCCAGCAGCACCGCCGCCGCCTCGCGGATGCCGAAGCCGGCCTCCAGCAATTTCGCCATCTCCAGATAGAACAGGTGCTTGTGCGCGGCTTTCGAAGTCATGGGTTGCGATGACTCATAACAACTCTGCGGCGCGCACCAAGTTCCATTTCGGAAGATCTGTCTAATGCATCACGCCCTTTTGTGCCACCGGTATTCCCAGACGTGCAGCCACGGATGCATGCCGTGCTCGTCCGAAGCCAGATAGGCGGCGTAGGCCACTCCGGCGACCCACAGCGCGGGCACCACGATCAGCGCGAGGCCGAGCGTGGCGATGGCCAGCCAGAGAGTGATGAAGACCATCAGCACGTTGCCGCCGGTCATGATCCCGATCCCGGAGAGAAAGTGGTGTTTGTAAAGATGACCCAGTCCGGGAATGACACTGAGCAGGGCCGCGATCTTGTTGCGGTCAACCGATTTCCAAGCTTCCAAGAGTTCTTTCATGGCGGTGATAATGGTTTTTATGCGGTATCAAAATGCCAGAGGGAATACACGGGGGCAAGTTCGGAATCTGCCCGAGGGAATTCGGCAATTGCATCAACGCGGGAAAAGTGGATATTCAGGCCGTGTTTAAGAATTTCCGCCGATCTCTCTTGTTCGCCGTGCTCGGGCTGGCGATGCCGGCTTTGGTCGGTTGCGACAAGTTTGCCCCTCTGAAATCGGCGAAGGCGAAGTTGGACAAACTCAAGGAAGCCAAGCAAGAAGCGGCTCCGGTCGCACCCGGCAGTGCTCCGGGTTCGGCTGCCAAGCCAGTGACCGCGCCTCCGGTCCAAGCGGCGGCGAAACCGGAAGTGGAGCAGTTTTCCAAAGGTTGGCTGCCACCGGGAATGTCGCGCGGGGAAGTGAAGGTGCCTCAGCCTAACCAACGGCCGCAACCCGCTCAGAAGCCGTAACAGCGGATTGTCGAGTTCCTGCCTTCCGAAACAACGTAGATGCGTTTGCCATCTTTTGAAAACGCGACGGACTCCGCTTGCGGCAGCGCGTGGGGAGCGAGCGGCTGTGGCTTGTGGGAGAAGGCGTCCGCCCAGCTTTCCTCGGGTTTCCGTGGGAAAAGGAAGACGCCGTAGTAGGTGACCACGGCGGCGAGCGTGCGGTCGGCGCTGATGTCGAGGCCGGTGGGTTGGTTCGCGAAGGGCAGCGAGTTTCCGGCGGGGGAATCGACCGAGGTGGTGCCGGGTTTTTTCAGGACGAGCGGGGTGCTGGTTTTCCGCGCGCGCAGGGGCATTTCATAAACTTCCGGCGGCTTGGTGCGCTTGCTGATCAGGACGATTTTTTCCGCCACCGCATCGACGGCCACGGACTCGCAATCGCGCGGTCCGCCATCGTAGGTGAAGTCGATGTGCCAGGCGGTGGTGACGGAGCCGGATAGCTTCTGACCGTCGGCGGGGAGCTCGGGCTCTAGCAGGATGTGAACGGTGCGGACCGGGCGGACGGCGTTGTTGTCACCGGTGTCCGCGATGAGGAGGTAGGATTTCCCGTCGAGGGTGAAGGAGGCGATGTCCTCCCAGTCGAGGTTGGCGGCGTTGTTGACGGTGACCTTGCCGCGGTCCTCGCCGTCGGTGGTGAGCAGGTGGAGATCGGGCGTGCCGCCGCTGTCGTTGAGGGTCCAGAGGAAGCGGTCGTTTTTCGGAGAAACGGCGAGGCCGCTGGCTTCGTTGATGGCGGCGGACTGGACGGTGTGCTTTTGGTCGGTGAGGTGGAAATCCGCGGCGTCTGAATCGGCTAGAAGAACGAGTGGGATGACGAGCCGGGCGGGATTCATGGCGGTGAGGGTGGTGGGATGCACCGAAGTTTCAAGCGTGGAAGAGTGTTCGCCGACGCTGGCGCTGGGCGAACACAAGAGGCGGAATGAATTCCGCGGTCCGTGAAGAGGGCTACTGATTCGCGGCTTGTTCCTCCTGCGCGCGGCGGAGGCGGATCTGGAGATCGGCGAGCACGTTCATGAAATAGATGTAGGCGTCGTAGGGACTCGGATAGGGCGTGAAATAGGTGTGCACGCTGCCGTCAGCGCCGCCCTTGGTGGCCATCCAGTAAAAGTGGTCCGAGGTCTGCATTTTCGCCCAGGTGTGGATGAGCTCGGGATCGTTGACGGCGAGGATCTGCGGTTCAAGACGATGCACTTTCGCGATGGCTTCCTTCTGCATGTCGTTCCCCATCCAGGCGGATAGATCGCGCTCGGCATCGGCCCACGAACTCATCGAGCGGCTGCTGTATTCGCGGGATCCTCGATAGAGATCGACTGCCTCGGACGGAGTGACCCACTGCAGGCCGGCGTCGTCCACGGCCTCGGGCATGGCTTTCCAGAAATCGAAAATACCAGTGTCCGCCCACTGGTGCTCGCCGATGTTTTCGTAGTCCATGAACAAGTTGATCACGTCGCCATCGGCTTCGCCAAGCCAGCGTGCGAATTTCTCCGCCGTGAGCGGATGCTCGCTCCACGTTGCATCGGAAAAGCGGAAACTGAGATCATCTGATAGAGTGCTGTTTCGCAGCAGAGTCTTGATCCGGGCAGTTTCCGGAGCACGGTAGAGGAAATTTGGCGAATGGCCGTCGAGGTTCCAGTCGATGCCTTCCGCGATGATGCCGTCGAAGCCCATCGTCTCCGATTTTGCGGCGATGGCGTCGTTGTAAATCAGCTCGGTGTTCCGGAAAACCCGAGGCCTGACGGAAAAAACCTCCTCCATCACTTCCAGGTGCATGTCCACCTGACGGTCGAACTCCTTGTTTGAATGCACGAACGCGAGCGAGTGGTAATACGTTTCCGCTAACAATTCCACACCGCCCGACGCGACGAGTTCCTGGAACGACTCCAGCACGTCCGGACGGAAGCGCCGCATCTGCTCGATGAGGGTGCCGCTGATGGACATGGCCATGCGGAAACGGCCGCCGTTTGCTTCGATGAGCTGCTTGAACATCCGATTCGCGGGCAGATAGCATTTTCCCGCCACCTTATCGAGGATGGCGGCGTTCATCGCATCATCCTCATAGGTCGCGTTCTCGCCGATCTTGAAAAAATCGTAGGGAAGCAACCGGTTCGGCTGATGAACCTGGAAATATAGGCAAACGTCGGGCATGGGTTGTTGGGAAAGGGGTTTGTGAAGGAACTAACGGACCAGTTCCTGGTAAATCGTGAGCACCTTGGCGGCCGCGGCGTCCCAGGTGGAGGCGGCGATATCGTGCTTCGCCTGTTCGACGACGCGCGCGCGGAGTGCGTCGTCCGTGAGCAGGTCGTTGATGTGTTTCGCCATCAGTTCCACGTCCCAGTAATCGGCGAGCAACGCGCCCTTCAATACTTCCGCGACTCCGGATTGTTTCGAGATCACCGCCGGAATGCCGAACTGCGCGGCCTCCAGCGCGGACAACCCGAAGGGCTCGGAAACCGACGGCATGCAGTAAACATCCGTCATCGATAGCAGGTCGTGGACTTTTTCCATATCGAGGAAGCCGGTGAAATGGAAGTGGCCGCCGAGGCCGCGGAAAGCGCCGGTCTCTATCAGTGGGCGCAGTTTCTCACCGGTCCCGGCGACGACGAAACGCACGGCGGGATTTTGCGCGATCACCCGCGCGGCGGTTTCGAGGAAAAATTCCGGACCTTTCTGCGAGGTGAGGCGGCCAAGGAAGAGGACGAGCTTTTCAGGAAATTTCTTCTTTGTGGCAAAGGTCTCCACCGGGTCAGCGCCGTTGTGGACGGGGCGGATTTTTGCAGGATCGATCCCGTAGTGGCTGGCGATGATCTCACCGGTGTAGCGGCTCACCGGGATGACGGAATTCGCCTCCTCCATGCCGTATTTTTCGATGTCATAAATCCAGCCGTGGTCGTCCGCGCCGGAGCGGTCGTATTGCAACGCGTGGACGTGGACGACGAGCGGTTTGCCCGTGGCTTTTTTCACCTCCACCCCGGCGAGGAAGGTCATCCAGTCATGGGCGTGGATAATGTCGAAATTTTCCAGCATCGCCATTTTCGCGGCGACTTTTGAAAACTCCACCACCTTGCTGCCGAGGTCCGGCCCGTAGAGGTCGCCGATCTTGAAGGCATCGAGTTGGGCCTGCGTCGTTTTGGAAAACGTGAATTCGCTGCCGGGCAGCATTTCCAAGGTCCTCAGCGACTCGCGCCCGATCTCCCCGTCCTCGTAGGGATCGAGGAAAACCGGGATGTTCCGCACCTGTGCGAAACTTTCATAACGGTAGCGCTCCTCCGCCGCCTTGATCTGCTCCACCGCCAGATGGTTGAGCCCGCGCAGGGCGAAATGCCCCATGTCCGACTCCGGGCAGGCCTTCGGCACCAGCACCGTAAGGTCCACGCTTTTTGCGAGCGCCCGCGAGAGTCCGAGGCACGCGACTCCGAGGCCACCGTTGATGAGTGGAGGAAATTCCCAGCCGAGCTTGAGGACGCGCAATCGGTTCATTTCGAAGGTTCTGGAGCGATTCGCCGAACCGGGTTCTGAAGTGCGGCGCGATGGTTCATCTCTATCTAAGCAAGTGGCGGGCCAAAATCCAGCGGCGATCCCCCCATGCCGGTGACAATACCGCCGCATCAGGGAAATTTCTCAAACTTTCCGTGCCCCGCGCGGGATCCGGCACATCCTGCGGCGATGAAACGGATGCTCGCGCTTTTTCTAGCAATTCTCCCCTCCTGCGGACTCCTCCCACGCAGCACGCCGGTCCCGGTGAAAACCTTGCAAAGTGGTAATCCGCACGGCGCGGAACTCGTCGTTTTCCTGCCCGGCCGCTGGAGCCGGGTGGAGGAATTCGAGCGCGAGGGGGTTTTCGAAATCGCCCGGAAGCGCTGGCCGGACGCGTGTCTCGTCGCCCCGGACCTGCACCTTGGATACTATCAGAACCGCAGCATCGCCCGGCGCCTGCACGACGACGTCATCCTCCCGGCCCGGCGTGGCGGCGTGAAAAAAGTGACGATCGTCGGCATCTCCATGGGTGGCCTCGGCGCGCTGATCTACGACTCGGAATACCCGGGACAAGTGGACCGGATCATCCTGCTATCACCCTTTCTCGGCGAGGAAACCGCACTCAAGGAAATCGAATCCGCCGGCGGCTTGGAAAACTGGCGGCCCGGTCCCGTCGCGGAGTCCGATTTCAGCCGCAAGCTCTGGCTCAATCTGCGGAAAGACCGGCTGGAGAAAGCCAACGGCCCGCCCATTCTGCTCGGCTGCGGAAACGAGGACCGCCTGGCATCCTCCAGCCGGTTGTTCGCCCGCGAATTCATCAAACCCGGCGACCAGCAGTGGATCACCGGCACCCACGACTGGCCGACCTGGCGGATCCTGTTCGAAAAACTCATCTCCCGTTAGCGGCCCCTGCCTGATGGTCCGGCGCTTCCCGCGCTTTGCGTTTCCAGTCCGTCGCCTCCGCCGCCACCCGCCACGCCATCCTCATCCCCGAGGACCGTCCAGTGCGCGAGTGATCCTGAAAAAGGGTCACGAAATTCAGACCGTTCATTCACTAGCAACCCAAGGCCCGTCCGGAAACCACCCCTCCAGCCGGGCTTTTTCATGCGGATGAAATCCCCACCGGCCGTCACACCGGAAACCTGATGGGAAAATCCTTGCTCTGTACCAACATTTACCTAACATCCTCGTTGTAAGTCGCAGATGGATGGTGACGCTCCCGATTTCTCCGCTTCAGCACCCCGCCTCACCGGCAACGGTGAGTGCTTCTCCCATGTGGCGGGAGTCGTCCGCTTCGCGGCTGGCGCATCTTCCCCGTGGCTGCTGCGTCTCGCACCAGGCCGTTGCAAGGGCGTCTCGCCCTTCTCTTCTCCATCCCGGCCCCGCCGTTTCCGAACCCCGCCGCAAAAACCCCCAGCCTCGGCCCCGGAATCCTCACCCTCGCTCCGCCAATCCCGCACCTCGCCCGCTCGTTCATCAACATCGCAATCCCAAAAACCACCATCGGACCCGGAATATTCACCCTCGGAGCGCGAATATTCACCCTCGGCATCCCGTTTTCCGACCCCCTCCAGCTATCTCCCAACATCACAACCCGTTGATTCTCTATTAACTATCCAAAACCAAACCACCTCAATCCCATGTCAGACACCACCAATAGACCAGACGCTGGCGATTCGTCAGCCCCCAAGAAACGCCGCTCACCCGGTCCCATCAACGCCAAGTATCTCGACGAAATCACCCTCGTCGGAAAACTCGTCCCCCAGGCCCGCCTCGCCGAAAACGTCGCCCCCCTCACCCTCCGCGACTGCACCCCTGCCGATGTCACCACCTTGGAAAAATCCGCCGCCGATCTGAATCAGGCCGCCCTCCTCGCCGTCGGCCGCACCGCCGCCCGCAAGCTCGATACCCAGAAAGAGCAGACCGCCCGAACCCGCCTCCTCGCCGCCATCCATCCCATCCGCACCGGTGCCAAGCGCAGCCACCGCGGCACCGGCCACGAAGCCGGTCGCGACGCCTACTTCGTCAACGAACCCACCGACGTCAGCCTCGAGCGCCTCCTCTTTATCGCCGGAGCCATCCTCCTCAAGCTCACCCCGCAGCCGAATCCCTCCGGCACCGGCACCCTCCCCGCCGAGGAAACCCTCAAAGGCGTCACCCCCGAAAACCTCACGGAACTCGCCGCCGCCCGCGATGCCTACATCGACAAGGACGCCGCCACCACCGCCACCGCGAACCAGGCCTCCGCCCATCGCCAGACCGCCGAAACCCTCTTCGCCCAGACCCGCGCCCAGCGCATCGACCTCCAACTCGCCGCCGACCAAGCCTGGCCCCATACGAATCCCCATAACGCCGCCATCCGCCACGCCTTCCTCATCCCCGAGGACAGACCCGCCCACGAATAAAGGAGTCCGGGACTTCAGTCCGTTCTTCCACTTACAACCTAAAGAACGGCAGGAAATTAGTCCGGTGGGTCAATTCATCCGGGAAAATTATCGATAGCCACCAATAAAATAGGATCAAAAAGCACTTGATTTCAAATATGTTCCAATCGAGTATCAATCAGCACTAGTCATGAACGGACCTGAACGCTTAGCAGGCCCAAGCGTGGTCCAACAAATAAAACAAGCCTGCCTTGATGATGACGTCCATCTCAGCGGAATCACCCAAAGCAACATAGTGCTTTGGGGAGTCTCTCGGATCAATCTCATCGAGGCGCTGATTCGACACATCGATGAAAGCTGCAAAATACATCTCAAATTCTACCCGAACGGTGGGCGGGGTTACCACGGCAGCCTCCTATTGCACCCGGAGGACTCGGACTCCGTCTATTTCGAAGTGAAACTACAGGATAACCGCGTGCAGGTGAATCTCAGTCGGACGTGGCTGCAAGTGAAGGAACACAGTACTGGTTATCCGCCACTTCCAAGATAATCCAACACAAATTTGACCATGAGCAATCATCCCGAAACCTGCTTCGCCTGTGGCGAGGGACACTACCAAGAAGTGATCCAAGACTATCGCATCGATCTTCCCGAAGGCGAAACGCTGACCGTCCCGAAGCTGGTCATCCTGCGTTGTGGGAAATGCGGGGAGGACACTATCCCGCCGGATTCGTCGCGACGCATCGAAACGGCCGTCGAGCAACATCAGGATACGCTGCCAGCTGCTGCGGTTCGCTCGTTCTTGGAGCAATTCCAGATTGACCAGACCGAGGCCGCAGAGGCGCTCGGCATGGGCGGGAAGACCCTGCACCGCTGGGCGCGCGGAACGCAGAGAGTAAGCCGCTCGATGGGCTACTTTTTGAGGGCGCTCATGGCGCACCCTGCGGTCTATGAGTGGATCAGGGACCGGCATTGGCGGAGTTCCGAACAAAATTTGGGCCAGACGCCCGTTGTGGAACTCGGCGGATACTGGAAGGCTGATTACCAAGTGCGTTTTCCCGCGAGTTGCGGGCGAACCAACGGGCCGCAGATTGAAAGCGTCCCGAACCAATATATTAGGAAATTTAACGCCGCACGCGGCCTGCTAATCGCTAAAGTTCAATGAATACTTTTTGGGTCACATTCTATTCTTACAAGGGCGGCGTTGGCCGCACGATGGCGCTGGCAAATGTTGCAGCAAAACTTGCCAAGGAGGGTCGCAGAGTCTTGCTCATTGATTTCGATCTTGAGGCACCGGGATTAGATGCTTTTGAAGAACTGGGTTGCGCTAAAGGTAATTCCGGTGTCGTGGAATATGTTGCCGAGTATCTTGCGACAGGAAAGGCACCGCCTGTCAGCTCCTTCGTGCGGGAGTGTGTGCCTTCTTCTACGCATCTTCGAGGAAAGCTGTGGTTGATGCCCAGTGGTAAGAAAGATCAGCAGTACAACAGGGATCGTGCACGCATAAACTGGACAGAGCTTTATGACAAATATGACGGAGAACGATTCATCGAAAATTGGAAAGCTGACATTGAAAAGACTTATGCTCCTGATTACGTGCTGATTGACTCAAGAACTGGACTGACTGATGTAGGTGGAATCTGCACATTACATCTGCCCCAGCTAGTGGTTCTGCTTTATGCTCTCAATGACCAAAATATTCACGGTATTGCAGGCGTTGCTCGCGCAGTTAGTAAAGCGGAGAACACAAGACCACCTCAGTTGCTGACCGTGGCGACGCCCGTTCCCCCAATGCCTAAAGAACGCACTGGCCTCCTCCAGGAACGCCTGGATTTGGCCGAAAAGGAACTTGGAGTCAAACCGCATTGCCAGATCCACTACGACGGACGGGTACCATTGAAAGAGCAAATTTTAGTTTGGGATGACATCGGCGGAAGATTGGCGTGGGAATACAATACTCTGAAGGACAAGATAACCGACTATGACGTTCGAGGGCTGGATTTCTTGATCAAGGAATCCAAGCGTGCTGTTGAAGAGCTTGATGAGGAGCGGGCGATTGCTGCCCGTTCCGATTTGGAGAGGGATTATAATGATCGGGCTGAAAGTTTCTACCAGATCGCAAATGCTGCTAGAGCTTTCGGAAGTTTAGATGATGTAGAATCAAACCTGCGAAAATCAATTGAACTAGATGCTTACTTTTCGTCCGCCTTCGACGATCTTCTGTCTTTTCTTAAGGTGAAAAAACGGCTTAAAGATGCGATCGTCTTATGCCGTCAACGTTTGGCTGTTTTGGGTGATTCTGTGACAGCCGAAGAAACGCGAGATACTCTTTTCCGGTTGGGTGAAATCAGCATGGCGGCGGAGGAATATTCGATTGCTGTGGATGCTTATGAAAAACTGTGCCGCAAAACGCCAAGTCAAGAATCCGACGATGATGCAGGACTCCTTGTAAACACCTTTAACTATGTAGAGTCACGGCGACGTGCCGGTATCGAAGTACCGAAGGCGGAATTGAAGCAACTTATCAGCATTTACGAAAGGGGCGCTGCTACTGATGGTGCAGGCTCGGTGGTTTTGCGCCTCAATCACATGCAAGCGATGCACATCCCATTTGCCCTGACCGGGGATGTAAAGAAGGCTGGTCATTTGTTGCAGCAAGTTCGAGAATTGGTTTCTGCTGTATCTCCAAGGGAACGCATTTTCTCTGTGGTTTCATATACCGAAATTTCGGCTAACCAGCTTCTACTGCAGAACCAAAAAATGCTGGAGGCAATTGACGATGGCAAGCTTTGGGACGGTACTATACTTTCGCCGGCGTAGCCACTTAGGCTCTTTGATTCAACGAGACGTCTGTTGCGGATGCTTGCAGACGCGGTCCGCCACGAAACGCTAATTGGAGCTTGGATCAAGCGGTGTGAATGGGGTCGTGAATGGGGTCGGGCCTCGCGAAGACACATGAAGGGGGTCAAGAGCGGGGTCCCGAATAACAGACGCTGCGGCAGAGGCTGCTCCAGATAATAAGCGATCAGCAGGGATGAACCAGTACACGGCAGGGAAAACGAGTGAGGTGATTTTCGCAGAAATGAGAAGCAATCCGGGCCAGTTGGCGGATGAACAGACCGCGTGCATTTTCGATGATGCTTGCAGGATTGATGCGCTTCCGAGCTTGCCCTAAATTCTGGAGAAGTTATTTTATGCCCATGATCCAGACAGTCGAAGCCGTTGTTGACGAGTGCGGTGCAGTGCGCCTGCTCGAGCCGCTGCATCTGGACAGGTGCCACCGTGCACTCGTAACGATTCTTGCGGAGGAGCCTTCGGAGGCTCGTGAGACGGCGCTTCTGAGTGAGGCGGCGCTGGCAAAGGACTGGAACCGCCCCGAGGAGGATGCCGCATGGTCACACCTGCAGTAGGATCGGTGGTTCTTGTTCCGTTTCCGTTTTCGGATTTGTCGCAATCCAAGCGTCGTCCGGCAGTGGTGCTCGCTAGTGCGGAGCGTGGCGGCTGGATCCTCTGTCAAGTTACCAGCAAGCCGTATGCCGACGTCCGTGCGGTGGGTCTTGCGGATGATGATTTCGAGCGCGGAAGTCTTCGCCTTTTGAGCTACGCGCGGCCCGCCAAACTCTTCACAGCGCACGAGAGTCTTTTTGTTTCAGAGGTAGGTCTGCTCAGTGCCGGCCCGCTCAAGAAAATCGCTGATGAAGTCGTCTCCGTGATTCAACAAGGTGTCTAGCGGTTTCTTGCTGTTGCGGGTGCGCGGACGAACGACAGTTGGCGCTTGGAAGCGGCGGATTCGTTGCGCAATCTCCCGGTCCTGCACGCGCACCCCGCAGGATTTTAGACGATTGCGGGACCGCATGCCGCTGAATCCGCGAGATGCCGCGCACCCTGAATCTTTCCGAAAAAACGACTCCGAATCATGACCATCGACATCCCAAGAAATCCCGCAGACAACGAGGCGCTTGGATGACCTTCGCGACTCGAAAACGTGACTCGCCTTTTCACGGACTTCTCCCATACTTCTCCCATGACGGTCATTGAATCCATCGTTCGCGATCTCGACGGGATGCCCATGCGCAAGCTGGTTGAAGTGGCCCGCTATGTCCACCGCTTGAGTGAAACCGTGGAACGCGACCGCACCGAAGTCCTCCGGGATACCCACGGCTACCTGTCTGATGATGACGGGCGTATCTTTGAAGAGGCCTTGGAAAACTCCCGCCGCATTGAAACCCATGGCTGATCGTTCCCAAGGAATCCTGCTCGACTCCAGCGCAATCATCGCTCATTTCCGGGGTAAGTTGGATCTTTTCCAACTCGTTTCCCCGGGCGAACCGCTTTTCATGCCGCTGGTCGCTCTGGGGGAGTTATTGAAAGGAGCATTTAAATCGGCCGATCCTGCGAGGCATCTGGGCAAGATCTCCGCCCTTTTGAAAGTAGTCGCCGTGCTCAATCCAGACAGTTCCACCGCCGAACAATACGCCCGGGCCTCCGTGGCGTTGGAAGCCAAAGGACAACCCATCCCGGAGAATGACCTGTGGATCGCCGCGGTTGCCTTGGAGCTGGATATGCCACTTGCGACGCGTGACGCCCATTTCGACAGAATCGACGGACTCGCTGTCATCAGGTGGTGAATGTCTGTTATCCCGGACCGGCCTCATCGGTTGTGCTGGCGGCTTCAATCCACCACCCTGCTATGGGAAATGCACCGCAGTTGGCGCTTGGAAGCGGCGGAATCGTCGCGCAATCTCCCGGTCCCCAGCCACACGACCCCGCAGGATTTTAGACGATTGCGGGACCGCATGCCGCTGAATGCGCGAGGTGCCGCGCACCCTGATCCTTTCCGAAAAAACGACTCCGAATCATGACCATCGACACGCAAAAAAATCCCGCAGACACCGAGGCGCTCGTGCGCGAGGCCTCGCACTGGATTTCATCCGCTCCGCAGTGAGATCGGGCGCTACCTCATCGGCCAGAGCGACCTCGTGGACCGCCTGCTGATTTCCCTGATGGTGAAGGGCCACATCCTGCTGGAAGGCGTGCCCGGGCTGGCGAAGACACTGGCGTTGAAAACCCTCGCCTCGCTGGTGAACGCGAAGTTCAACCGCATCCAGTTCACGCCGGACATGCTGCCGGCCGACATCGTGGGCACGGAAATCTACGATCCCCGCGAGGCGCGATTCCGGGTGAAACACGGACCGGTGTTCGCCAACTTCATCCTCGCCGACGAAATCAACCGCGCGCCCGCCAAGGTCCAGAGTGCGTTGCTCGAAGCGATGCAGGAAAAGCAGGTCACCATTGGCGAGGAAACCTTCGCGCTGCCGTCGCCGTTTTTCGTGCTCGCCACCCAGAATCCGCTCGAACAGGAAGGCACCTATCCGCTGCCGGAAGCCCAGCTCGACCGCTTCATGATGAAGGTGATCATGGACTATCCGACCGAGGACGAGGAAATGCGCGTGCTCGATCTGGCAGGCACCA
>Ga0209512_1000963_pt1 | contig 39509 bp, 31 predicted proteins | sample frozenSSSSmetaG_FD_184142 | JGI IMG/M metagenome (GOLD analysis project Ga0209512, IMG submission 184142) | Glacier valley bacterial and archeal communities from Borup Fiord, Nunavut, Canada, to study Microbial Dark Matter (Phase II) -... | ecosystem: Environmental > Aquatic > Freshwater > Ice >...
TTTCATGGACCAGCTTTTTGTGTACGACGGACGCTTACTGACAGTCGATCTGTTCACCGGCTACATCGAACAATATGCCCATCCGCGCGCCATGACCGACGATGAGCGGCGCTACTTTTTGCGAGTGCTCTTTGAGGCCAGCGATTTCAGTTGGCGCTAAGCGTCCTTGCCCTGTAATCGGGGAAAGGGCCGGGGTTAGGGGTCAACATGACTCGCGGGTCAGGAGTCAACAGCTTCAAAATACCGCGAATGCAGGTTGAATTTTGTGCCTCGATATGCGACAATGAACCTGTACACACAAGGTTTAACGGAATCAAATGGCAGTCCGAAAAATTCTAACGATCAGCAAGCATGAGAAGTTTCTCACCACTAAATCCGAGCCGGTTCACAAGATCAATCGTGAGATCAAGGCGCTCTTTCAGGATTTGCGCGACACGATCGAAGAAAACCCGGCAGTTGGCTTAGCCGCGCCACAAATCGGCGTATCGAAGCGCGTGTTTGCGGTGCTGCTCGGCTATTATGACGAACCGGAAACAGACGACGAATCGGAAGCAGAGCTGCCGCCAATTGAACCAACGATCATGGTCAACCCGGAAATTGTGGAGCGTGAAGGGGTCGAGCGCGGTTTTGATGCTTGTTTGAGCATCCCTGGCATGATGGGCTACACCGATCGCGATCTTGAAATTCGCGTGAAATATATGGATGAACAGGGCAACAAACAGGATCGCACGTTCGCGGGTTGGGACGCGCGCATGATTCAACACGAACTCGATCATCTGGACGGCATTTTATTCACGAAACGCCTTGAATCGTTGGATGATCTGTACGTGATCGCCAAAGATGCCGACGGTAACCGCATCGAAATTCCGTATCCTGAATTTGTCCGTAAAACGACTCAGCAGGTTATTGGCAAGCCGCTGTCCACCACGCCCTGAGCGCTCACTAACGGTTTGCGAAGCGATAGCCGACGCCGCGCGAAGTCAGGATATAATCCGGGCGCTGCGGATCGGTTTCGACTTTTTGGCGCAGATAGTGAATGTACAATTTGAGGCTATCCATCGTGTCCGTATATTCCGGACCCCATGCCTCTTTGACCAACTCGGTGCGCGTGATCACACGGCCAGCATTGCGCACCAATACACCGAGTAAGCTGAACTCTTTGGGCGTCAGATGAACGGTGTTATTGCGGACGCGTACTTCGCGATTGATGAAGTTGATCCGAAAGTCGCCACCGTCGAACACTAATTCTTCAGATACGGACGGCGCAGGCGATCGGCGCAAATGGGCACGCACACGCGCGACCAGTTCGTCGTTGTCATACGGTTTGACAATGTAATCGTCGGCGCCCATTTCCAGCCCACGCACTACATCGCGCATATCACTGCGTGCAGTCAGGAACACAATCGGCACGTCGGACAGTTCACGCAGGCGACGGCACACGTCCCAACCATCCATATCCGGCATCATAATATCCAGCAGCACCAGATCGGGATGCGTGCGGTATGCTTTGCGCAGGCCGTCTTCTGCTCGCAGCGCGCGGATCACTTCGTAGCCGCGCCGTTCCAGCAAAATACTGATCAACTGAACGGTCGTCTCTTCATCATCGATTACTAAAATTTTTTCAGGCATGTTGGCAGGTGGCCTTCTGATCTAACCCAGATGAAACCTTAAAACGTGTGATACAGGTTTGCGATAAGGCACACACAGTCTAACATAGGTTTGTGACGCTTGCAAGTGCCGTAGGCGGCACTATCACAAAGTACAGCGCAGTTGGCTGAATCCACTAAAACCTTTCAAACTAAATCGCGATAATTGGTTTGTTTTGGAAGGGTTGGTAAACTTGACCCCTTCCCCATATGAACCCCTAACCCCCACCCTTCCCCCGCATACAGGGGAAGGGAGTCAGCGTATCGAAGTCCTGCCCTGTAATCGGGGAAGGATTTAGGAAGGGGTCAGGGCTTAGGCGTTGGCGTCCGCGATTGCGCGATTGCGGTCAGCGACCCATTAATGCTGGCCGCTTGCGCGCTGGCCTGCGCATTGGCTTGTCCGGTTTGCGTGATCACCACCACGGCATTCGTTTGAGCGGCCTGTGCGGCACTGGTTTGAGCCGCGAGCGTTTGCGTAACAGGTACTGCCGTCTGGAAGCGTGAAGTTGCAGTCGCTGCTTGCCGTGCATCGAACGCATTAGCGGTGTTGGTCAGCCAACTGTTGAGCGTCCCGTGCTGAAGCGTGACGGTCGTGTTCGCGGTGGGCGTGACAATTGGCGTCGGTTTGGGGATGATCAGGTATAACAGCAGCAAACATAATAAGCACAACAGCAGCAAAAACGCCAGCAGCCACCACGGGATCGACGGCGTAGCGAACAATTCGCCCGGCAAATTCTGAGTGGTGCCCGCTGATGCGCCGACGCCCACTTCCAGCGCGTAAGTTTTGCTGCTCAGCCCGATCAGTGGACGGCGGACCGGACGCACGAAAAAGGCCACCGTTTCGCTTTCGCAGGGCATGATGCTGACCGAGCGCGTGGGCGGATCGTAATGCAGCGCTTCTTCGCGATCGTGCGGCGACAGCGTGAACGACTCCGGCGCGTTGCCTTTATTGGTGATTTTGATGCGCAGTTCGCCCCGATTGCGAATACGGCGCGGCTGCATATCGCCCTCGAACTGGAAGAACGAATTAATCGTTAGCAAAGCGTTGGCGCGCCCGATCTCTTTGCCGCGCTCCTGACTGGTAATGCGTACCGTGAACGGATGTGGTTCGGCTGAGCTTTTACAGTTGCGCGGCGGGTGAAAGTTGAGCGAGACGCTGCCCTTACCGCTCGGCATAAGCTGCAACGTGTTCAGCGGCACGGTACACCACTCGCGCGGCAGACCAATGATCTCGAACTGGTAATGCTCGACTAATTCGCTCTGATTGATGATCTCGACGCGCATATCAATCCGTCCGCCGGGTTCAACCACCAGCGCGGGCGGCTCCAGGTGGATTGCGATGCTGCTTTGTTGACCTGCCAACGCCGGATTGAGCAGTTGGCCGAGCTGTGGACCTTCTTTAGGATAATCGGGCGCCATTCCCGCTGGTGATACCATCGAGGGCACGTTTTGCACCCCGCGCCCGGTCAGGAAACTTTGCGAGGCGCGCTGCAACGTCAACCAGAAACCACCCATGCGTACCATCACATCGGGTGCCCACACTTCGGGAATGTTGCTGAGCAGTTTGGCCTCGCCCAAAAAGGTGCCGTTCGAACTACCCAAATCCATGATCGTATACTGGCCGTCCTTGCGACGTTCCAGCCGTGCCTGGTGGCGCGATACTTTGGGCGACGCCAGCACTAAATCCATATCGTCGCCACGCCCGATCTCGGTGGGATTCTTGGCGATCGGGACGGTACGCGGGGGTGCGCCTTCGGTCACAATCACCAGTTGATCCGCTGCCACCTCACCACTCGCCGCAGCGGGCATGACTGGCGCGTTACCCGCCTGTGCCATCGATTGTAAATAGGTGCTGAGCGACTCGACTTTTTCGGGCAGGGCTTCAACTGGTTTGCCGCGACCCGCATTCGCGCCGTCGGCACTCCGTTTGATCTGGCCGCCGCTGGCCTCCACCGCGCGCAGTGCTCTGGCGAATTCTGCGCCGTTCTGAAAGCGATCGGCAGGCTTCTTTGCCATTGCTTTGAGGATCACATCGCCAAGCGCGGGTGATAAGCTGGCACGTACCGCCGTCGGACGATCCGGCTCAACGCTCGTGTGCATCTTAATCGCTTCCGGCACGTTGCGCGGCGTGAAGGGCAGCCGTCCGGTGGTCAGTTCGTAGAGCATCACGCCAAGCGCGTATAAATCGGTGCGCCCATCCAGATTTTCAGCCATCGCTTGTTCTGGCGACATATACGGCAGCGTACCGGTGGGGCTATCGGCCATCGATTGGAAGCCGCCTTCCGCCAACTTCGCCAACCCGAAATCGGTCAGAATGCCGCGAAAGGACACTTCATCACCGCTACTGCTGGAAATTTTGAGCAGCACGTTATCCGGCTTCACGTCGCGATGCAAGACGCCTTGTGAGTGTGCGTAATCCAGCGCGTCCGCGATCTGGCGAGTGAGCGCCATTGCTTCGCTGACCTCGATAAATTTGCGCTGATCGTAAAGTTGTTTCAGGTAATCGCGCAAGCTGCCGCCCGCCACGAATTCGGTGACCATGTACAGCATTTTGTTGTCCAGGTCGAACTCGTAAATGCGGATGATATTCGGATGATCCAACGCTGCCGATGCACGCGCCTCCTGCAAAAAGCGCTGCTGAAATTCGTGCTGCACGGCGAACTGCGGATGCATCACTTTGAAGGCTACAGGCCGCTGTAATTGCAGGTCGGTGGCGCGATACACAGCACCCATACCGCCCTGTCCGAGCATCTTATCGATTCGGTAATGTTTAATGGTACGACTAATTAACGGATCGTTCATGTAAGGCTCCGCGCCAAACCGCTGCTGAGGAATTGCTCAGCTATTGTAGCGATAAGCGCGCGATTGTGCTTGTACAGGCTTGATTGCTTGCGCGTGCGATTTGCTCTCACACTGCATCGACTCTATAATTCAGCATGTATTCCGTAAGGCCGTCCGAAAAGGATTAGCAACTTGAAGCACACCATCAACAGCTTATTTCGCGCTAACCCGGTCTATCGGCGGCTGGCGCATCCGATTGGACGCGGCATGAGTCGGCGCGCATTCGCGATCAATCTTGTAGTTGGCTTGCTGATCGGCGCATTATCGGTTGCAGATAGATTTCGCTATTCCCCATTTAGATTCAGCTTATCCAATGCGTTTATCCACTTTTTTCCACTGTTTCTTTCGGCGTGGATTGCGGCACGCGCCGCATTGTTTGTAGCTCGTGAAAGAGCCAACGATAGCTATACGCTGCTTATGTTAACAACTGTTTCGGATGCACAGATATTGACCGCCTATTGGCTCGGCGCGTTACGCCGAATGCGTGGATGGTTTGCACTGATTGCTGGATTTTATCTGCCACCTGCGATTTACTATTTGCTGGAATTCATGGCAGGAAACATTCCTGTCGGAGTCTTTTATGGAGTGCTCGATAATATTGGACTACTGTTCTGGCTTTTTGCCGCTATTTCAATGAGTATGGCGAGTGGTCAATGGATTAAAGATGCCGTCGGTGCAGCAGCCTTCGCTATGATACTCACAATCATTGTTCAGGAAGCATTTTATATCATCGTGCTACCTCATCTCCGGTGGCCGGTATTTTGGTATGTTTTTACGCTGCTCGCGCCATTGCTCACGAGCGTGCTGTTCACAGTGTTGGCCTATCGGCGCGTGCGGCGTGGGCTTGCATAACCTAAAATTGCGGCACAGTACAACCTGCTAAGGCTTTTCGGCAGGCGTCCATTCTTTCAGCCACTTATTCGCATCATTGCGCCGTTTATCGCCCTCCTCGAACCAGCGCAGCGCGATCTGCATATCCGCAAATGCTGACTCTTTATCACGCTTGTTGTGATACGCCACAGCGCGGTAATACCACGGTTCGGGACGCCCCGGCGCGATTTTCTGGGCGCTCGTGAACGCCTCAATTGCCTGATCCCATTCGCGGCGGTTGAAAGCCATGATCCCTAGCGAGTAATGCGCTAACCATTGGCGCTTGCTCAATTTCAGTGCCTGCTGAAAATCGGCGGTAGCGTCGTCAGCTTTGCCCGCTTCCATTGCGATCACGCCGCGTGCGCTGTACAGTTCGGCACGGCGAGCGTCGTAATGAATCGCCTCGGAGAGATCGAGCAGCGCGTTTTCATAATCGCCAGCCGCGAATGCTTGCAACCCGCGTTCATAATACGCTTGCGAATCAGCACGTGTCAGACCGACGCGCCGCGCCGCTTGCTGGCGATTATTGGTCATTGCTGGTTATATAAACCGAACGCGCGAACGCTTTGCCTTGACGATCCGCACATCTTCAGGCTTGAGCGCCAACGTGTGGATCATGAGTTCGCGCAGGCTGCGCAGTTCGGGTGCATCACCCCACCCGCGCCACTGAACGCCCCAATGAAACAGCGAGTCCACTACGGCGGCCAACTGCTGACCCTGTTCGGTAAGCTGATATTCGGCGCGCGGCGGCTTTTCGTTGTACAGAATTTTGGTCACAATGTCTTCTTCAACCAGCCGACTGAGCCGCTCGGCCAATAAGTTAGTCGAGATACCTTCCAGCGATTCGAGCAAATCCTGATATTTGGTGCGCCCTGCGATCAGATCGCGGATGATGAGCAGCGTCCAGCGATCACCTATCACGTCCAGCGATCGGGCGATCGGACAATCCAGCCCGTACGTCTTGTGATCAGTCCGCTTTCCGTCGATCTTTGTCTCAGTTTTGGTTGACATGCTCAACAGCCTCTTTAATCGTTAACCCCATTATAGAGCATTATAAACTGGTCACTTGACTTTTTCAAGTCATGCTCCTATACTCAAATCACTTCAGAAATTGAAGTGACTCGAAATGACTCATTATGGAGCTGAAAAATGGCTGATTTAAGTTCTGCACAAGCGTTTCTCGAACAATATTCACAGGCAATCAGCGCGATTGCCGAGTCGCTCACGCCGTCCGTAGTGCGCGTCGAACGGCGCGAAGAAGAAGGCGGACGTGGTGGCCGTGGCCGTTGGCGGATGGGGCGCTCACGCGTCAATCATGGTTCTGGCATCGTGGTTGATGCTCAAAAAGGCTACATTGTCACCAGCTATCACGTTGTGAGCGGCACGCAAGAAGTACGCATTCACCTGACGAACGGCAAGAGCATGGACGGCAGACGGATCGGCAAAGACCCGGATACCGATCTGGCGCTGATCAAGGTCGAAGCGTCCGATTTGCACGCGGTGACGTTTGGCGACAGCAGCACGCTCAAAGTCGGCGCAGTCGTGATTGCGCTCGGCAACCCGGATGGCGATGGGCTGGTCGTGACGAGCGGCGTGATCAGCGCGTTGAATCGCGAACTGCGCGGGCCGTCCGGTCAACTCATGGGCAGCTTGATCCAGACCAGCGCATTGTTCAACCCTGGCATGTCGGGCGGGCCGCTCGTCAACAGTGCCGGACAGGTGATCGGCCTGAACACGGCCAGCATGACCGAAGCGCAAGGCGTCAACATCGCGGTTGCCAGCGCTACGATCCAGAAAGTGATCAGCGAATTGGCCGAACATGGCACCGTACGCCGTCCGCATTTGGGCATCGCGGGCGAACGTCAGCGCTTGTACGAAGGCTTAGCCGCGCATCACAACCTGACGCAAACGCACGGCGTCTACGTTCACGAAGTGGTCGAGAACAGTCCGGCGGCGCGCGCAGGCGTCACGGCAGGTGACATCGTGGTATCGATCAATAACGAGGCGGTCAGCGGCATTGATGCGCTTAATCGCGTATTGAACGGTTTCAAGTTTGGCGATAAGTTTCCGCTCAAGCTGCTGCGTAAGCTGGACTTGAGCGAACTCAATGTGACGCTGAGCGATGAAGAGACGCCCAAAGTTTTGTAGTCTGTAGTCCGCGCCGTCGCTCGGATTGCGTTTTGCCGCGTTTGCAGATCAGGTTAGAATGTGCAAACGCGACGAAACCTATTCACCTTCTATGAGGTATCTGATGCAGCGACGGATTTTGAGTTTTCCAGTCATTTTATTTGTACTGTCCGCTGGCGTGGCAGGCTGCACTTTCGGTGGGCAAGCCACAACCACCTTGCCCACTCTGCCCGCCACCATTGTGCCTGCCACCACCGCTGCGCTTGCCACCAGTGCGATTGCGGCGACCGATGCAGCAACGACCCTGCCCGCCATTGTGCCGACGGCTGTAAGTGTCGCATCCACCGTAGCTACCGCAATAGTAGCCGCACCCGCCGTAGCCGCCACCGTTATACCCGCTACCAACGTCCCCACCAAAATCTCAGCCGCGCAGCCGACCACTGCTGTCCCTAAAGCAACCACCACCGCCGCGCCGACGAAAGCGCCAGTTGTGCCAGCGACGGCCTTACCCGCTACCAAAGTACCTGCCACCAGCGTACCTGCCACAGTCGCGCCTGCTGCGACCAAAGTACCTGCCGCTGCTGTGACACAAGCCACTGTCGCTGCTGTCGTCAGCACGGCAGCCACCGCTGGCGCGAGCGTTGCCAATACGACGGGCGGCGCATTACGCGTGCTGGCTTATGATCCGGTTGCCAAACAAATCGCGTGGATCGCTGCTAACGGCCAACCGCAAACGATCGCCGCTGGCGCAGCCTCACGCAATGAATTATGCGGCACTGACCCGACTGGAACGCGCTTGCTGCTGTTTCACGGTGACATCAGCGGCAAAACGACACTGCTCAACACCGCCGATAACAGTCAACCACAGCCGATCAACGATAGCAACAACTCATTGGCGTGTGACTTGAGCGGGCATACCGTGTTCAGCCCGGATGGCAGCCGTTTGGCCTACCTTCAATACGCGACCACGCCCGATAGCAGCAACGATTATATCAACGGGACGCTGCACATCCTGAAAATGCCGGAAGGTACCGAGTTAGCCAAATTCGATGGCGTCAACGCGTTCAGCTTACAAAACGATGGCGCGCTCATGCTGAAGTTCATTGCGAACTCCAAAGGCACTGCCGATCGCGCTGATCTGACGTGGTGGGATGCCACCGCGAGCAAAGAGCAAACGTTGGAAAGTGGCTTTGCTTCGATGGATAACTGTTTTTTTGCCAGTGCTCAGGTCGTGCGCGTTGCAGATAAAGTGTACGCCTCATTAGGCGAACGCTGCACGAAACCAAATAGCAGCGCCTATCGCGTTCGGCGTACCGACTTTAACAGTGGCAAGGGTGGCAACAGTACGGATTTTGTGCCGAAAACAGCAACAGGCGGTCGGTACTATCTGAACACCAACCTCAACCAATTGATCGTGCTGCCTGTCAGTAACTTCCTGTTGATCGCAGTTCCGAACGGGCAAACCAACGATGTATCCGATCTCAGCCTGATTGCGCTGGACAGTGGCAAAGTCACGCCTGTGATTCAAAAAGTGGTGATCGATGTCTATAAGTCGCCATTGCCACGGCGCTTTTTGCTTAATCCACAAGGCACACAATTGGCGTTCATCACACGCAATGGGAACAATGGCGAGACGCTGTATACCTACGATCTGACCCGCCCTGACAGCGCGCCCGCTGCCGTGACCGATGATAAGCGCAGCAACAAAGTGAATGGCGTTGCATGGAATCAAGCGGGCGATCGTATCGTGTACATTACGTCCGGTGACGATGCGGCACTGTCCTATTTCCAGGTCGCGACAGGCAATAAGCAGCTTGTTCAGCGCGGTGCTTTTCAGGGTTTGGCCCTCAGCCCGGATGGAAACACGGTCGCGACCTCTGAGCAGGTGCAGACCGCGCAAGCACCGCAAAGCGATCTGCGTAACAATCTGGTCACTTTCAGTTTGGCCGATAACTCGAAGACGCCGCTTGTCAGTAGCGCAAAGGGCGCAGCGGCAGTGCTTCCGCTGGCCGTTCGCTAATCCGCTTAATCGCGCATGTTGCCCTTCCCCAAAGACGGGGAAGGGTGATTAATAAATAACAAGGAGCATTGGGTCAAGGACTGACGGCTAAAGCCGACAGCTTGTGAGCGTAAGCGCCCACCACGCCCAAACTAACAACGTAAGCCAAGACTAGAGTCGGCGTCTGCAACAGGACGCAACTCGCACACTGGGCGTGGTAGCCCGAACGACGCAGAAGGACGCCTCCCTAATCTTTCGACCAACGGTGTGCCAGTCTCGAAGGGATCAGTTGCCGGAGCAATCCGAGAGAAAGGTAACTTTCATGCAGTATGTAGCCGTGGTGAGTTCAATAGGTAAACCACTGATGCCGTGTCATCCGGCACGGGCCAGGCAGTTGGTCAGGGGTGGGCAAGCGATACGCCGCTTTGATCGGGGCTTGTTCTATATCCAGCTCCTAGTGCGTGAAGCGGGTGACACGCAACCCATTGTGGTGGGGATCGACCCTGGCGCCAAACGCGAAGCCCTTACGGTGAAGTCAGCCAAGCGCACGCTTTTGAATATCCAGACCGAGGCGGTCGATTGGGTCAAGGACGCTGAAGAAACATCGACCACCATGCGGCGCGCACGGCGTCACCGTAAGACACCCTACCGAGCGTGCCGACCGCTCCACAATAACCACAAGCCTCTTTTGTTGCCGTCGATCAAGGCGCGCTGGCAGTGGAAATTACGGGTCTGTCGCTGGCTCAGTCGTTATTATCCGATAGACCGCTTTATGGTCGAGGACGTCAAGGCGGTTACCCATAGAGGCCACCACTCGAACTGGAACAAATTGTTCAGTGCGATCCAGTGTGGTAAGAACTGGTTCTACGACCAACTGGGCAGAATTGCGCCGGTAGAAACGGTGCAGGGTTTCGAGACCGCCCAGGAACGCGAACGGCTGGGTTTGAAGAAAAGCACAGATAAACTCTCAGACAAATTTGAGGCACACTGCGTGGACTCGTGGACACTCGCCCATATGCGGATTGGTGGACATCCTATACCCGACAACAAGGCGATCCTTTACCTGGTGCCCTTGCGCTTTCACCGCCGCCAGCTCCATGTGCTGCAACCCGCCAAAGGTAATCTACGAAAACGCTACGGCGGCACCCTCAGTATGGGCTTCAAGCGCGGCTCATGGGTGAAACACCCAAAGTACGGCGTGCGCTACGTCGGTGGTGCGTCTAACGGACGGATCAGCCTGCACACACTCGACACCGGCAAGCGGTTGTGCCAAAATGCAAAACCGGAAGACCTTACGTTTTTATGCACCGCCTCCTGGCGGACTAGAAAGGGGAACGCGGTTTCCTCTGCCGCCTAAAGACGGCAGTTTCCACCGCAATATTTGATCAGTAACCGAGCGACAGCACAATACGCACAAGCATATCGGGTATGGCGCACGTTTCGGCTGATGCAGCGTGCTCAACCGCTAGATAGTGCTGAACAGCTTTTGATTAACGCGAAAGTGCTGGTAGACAGCATGACAAAAGCACAGCTTAACGAATTGTACGATTATGTTGATGAGGCACTTTGGGACAAAGAACTTGAAATATTCCCTGAAGCCCTTGTGCAACTGGAACGTGAAACAATCGCTGCTGATGAAGCTGGACTTACGCAGCCGCTCGATTTTTCTCCTCGCCACTGACACGCGTTCCGTCATGGTCTTCATACTTACGTGCAATACATTACGCCCTGAACCATAAAACTACCCCACCTGCCCCTCTCCGTAAATCGTGTTCACCTGCAATGTGCCCGCAATTTGTGCGATAATCACGCCTGTCACCCGACCGCCGTATGCGCGTAGGGCAGACGTGATGGAGTCGCGACCGTAAAACCCTGATACTCAAAGGAGTGAGCAATGTTTCGTTTAGCTCGTTTTTCTGCGCGTAAGGCGTCTATGATGTTCTCGATCGGCTTCGTAAGTTTAACAGCATTATCGATCACGCTGAGCGGATGTACTCCGGCAGCCGCGCCAACCCCAGTAGTCAACAATGGCCTGGTCTTGACGCAGCCGTCCGGCCCCACCGCTATCCCCTCGCCAGGGGTCGTTCCGGCAACACGTACGCCCTATCCGGTGTCCGGCGCTACGCTCGATCAAACGCTGGATGTGGCGAAGCAGTTTGTGCTTCATGCTCCCGAAGTGATCGGACGCTTCACGCTGGATAAGCAAAAGTCGTATGGTAACCCCCATGGCGCGGCGCTGCTGTACAACGGGAGCACTGGCGGTGTGCTGACGGTCGCTTTCTGGCTCAACGCGAATGCGAACGACAGCGTGGATCGCTACAGCATCGAAACCAGCATGATCAGCGCCCCGAAAATCCCGATCTCATTGGGTGACGAAGCGATCGTTTCGCCGGAAAACAAAGTGCCGGGGCCGCGCGCAGGCGTCAATCCAACGGTGTGGGGCGAAATGCGCTACCGTAATACGCTGTTGATCCTGTATGCGGACGCCACGCTGATCCAGAAAATGCCCGATTTCAGCAAAGATGAAGCGACGGACTTGCTCACTAAACTGTTCGCTGCCGTACCAAAGCAATAGTCCTATAGAGGTAATCTCATGCGTCGTCTGCCATCCGTATTATTGATCGCGTTGATCACATGTGTGCTGTTCATGGGTGGTTCACCCACTGCCGCGAGTCCATCGTTTCAGACGTCCCAAACGTTTCACGATGACACGCTCGGCGTCACTTTTCAATATCCGGCGGGCTGGCAAGTGCAGACCCAGGCCGCTACCCAAACGTTGATCGTGAGCAGTGCCGAGGATCAAAAAGCGCTGACAAATGGACAAGCGCCCACTGGTTTGATCTTCAGTCTGACGTTCAGCACCTTTCGACAAGTGGGCGCTGATCAGGTGGGCGATTTCAGCGCACGCCTTCAAAAGATCACGGGCAGCACCGACAGCTTACCGCACGCAGCGCGCATCGGCGGCGCGGACGGCCTGAGCATCGATCTGACGGATACTACGGCGGGCATTGCCGGACGCTCAGCTATGCTGTCGATCGGCTTACGGCGGGTGGCAGTGGTGCGCGGTGTGGCCGTCATCAGCGTGTGGGCACACGACGCGCAGGCTCAATATGATGCGTTAATCAGCACGCTGTCCTTTACGCCACCCGCGAATGCCGCCAGTGAAGATCACATCGGACGCGCTTTGTGGCAAGTCAGCGACCCGAAGTTCGGCACTTTTGCAGACATTGGCGCGACGGCGGACGGCAGCAGCGTATTGGTGACCGACTCCAAAAATGGGGTATGGACGCTTGGCGCTAACGGCACTTTGAGCGGCCTCAAAGCCTATGACGGCATTGGCGCGTATGGCTCCATTGCGCTGTTCCGCGACGGCACGCGCTATATTGCCGATCCGGTCAACCATGCCGTGTGGGTGATTCAAGCCAACGGGATTGTCAAAAAGCTGCTAGGTGGCACAGTGGGCAATACGCGCGGCACGTTTGGTGCCACTTCGCCGCGTGTGTTCTCATTCGGCTATAGTAATACGCTCAACATTCTGGATAACACCGACAAGGGGACGCGCATTCAGGTTTACGGGCGCGGCGGCGATATTCTGACATCCTGGGATATCGATCCGGTTGAAGACGGCGCGCTGGCAACCGACCCGAACGGTTACGTGTACGTTGTCGGCAAGAATCTGGCGGGCGTGCTCAAAATCGCCGCGAACGGCAAAGTCATGGCGAAAGATTTGGGCAAAAGCGCGTTGGCGGGCACTACGCCGCTCGCGATCGAAGTCGATCGGTTTGGTAACTTGTACATCGCTACGGCGGACTCCGGCGTGATCAAGCTGGATGCGAGCGGCGCGTTACAAGGCATCATCGGTGAACCCTACGACGAGACCGCACCCCCCAAAGCCGGACAAATCGGGAAGCCGGTAGCGTTAGCCCTCGCACAGGACGGCAACATTCTGTACATCGCAGACGCGGGTAAATATCCGCAAGTGGTGGCTATGGCGCTCAACGGCAACGCGGCGATCAACGTGACGGCGGGCACCAAAGCGATGGGATCGATCAGCTACGGGCAGGCGGTGAATGGGCAGATCACGCCCGAAGCGTTCGTCAACATCTATACTTTCGATGGCAAAGCGGGCGATCTGGTGACGATTACCATGCGCGCTGCGGATGGCAGTTCGCTCGACCCGTTCGTCGATTTGATCGCTTCCGATGGCACGCGCGTTGCAGTCAACGATGACGCGCCGCCCACCCTTGGATTAGGCAAAGGCGATGCGCAGATCACGAGTTTCAAGCTGCCCTACAAAGGCACCTACACCATCCGCGCTACCCGTTTCGGTCGCGAAACCACGAATGGCACCGGCAGCTATACCTTGACGCTGGATAATAAATAGCGTGTTTGGGGAAAGCGCATTCCCATAAGCTTAATGCCCCGGTCTTCAGGCCGGGGCAATCGATAAATTCACTAACCGTGCGCCTGACTACGCCAGCACATCTTGCACCGACTTCAACAGTCGCCGCCGATCCAGGTTGCCTTTGTGCCACACGGTCACATCGCCCAATCGTTCGCGCTCAGCCGCCGTCAAATCTTTAGCGGTCACCACGATCACCGGGATGTTTTGCAAATCGGGCGCTTGCCGCATCTGATCGAGCACATCCAAACCCAGAATGTCCGGCAGCATCAAATCCAGCAGCACCAGATCAGGTGGCGCGCCGTGCATCATAGTAAGTGCTCCGGCGCTGGTATGTACTTCGGTGACGCGGTAGCCTTTTTCGCTCTCTAAAATGCGCCGCACCAATCGTGAGTCGCGCGGATTATCATCCACAATCAAGACAGACAGTGCATTCTCGTCAATCGCTTTGAGCGCGCCAGTCGTCGGCAGCTTGACTTTTTCCGGCGCGACTTGCACGGGCACGGTATCATTCAATGTAGCGACGACGTGCTCGACCAATTCGCGGGTGTTGAAGTTCCCTTTTTGCCAGAGCGATTTCTGGCGTCCAGCCAGGCGCTGTTCGTCCGCTGAGGTGATCGTTTTGGCTGATACAACAATCACTGGAATATGTGCGGTAGCCGGGTCACTCTTGAGCTTGTCCAACAGCGCGAAACCGTCCATTCCGGGCATGGTCAGATCAGTAATCACAACGCCGGGCTGCCGTTGTTTGACCAGATCAAAACCATCCAGCGGGTTGTTCTCCTCGAATACGCGATAGTTTTTGTGCGCCTGCAACAAACGCCGAATCAAACGGCTGTCCTGCGGATTGTCGTCGATCACGACCACCGTACGAATCTGCTCGTCAAGCCGTTCGAGGGCTGCGCCTAATCCTTCTTGCGACTGCTTACCCGCGCCGCCGACTTCCAGATCGAGCACGTATTGATCTTCAAGAATGTGTTTTTCGGCGGGGAACGTATGCCCGCTGCAATTGAGTAAGACCGTTTCATCGCTGCGAATCTGGCCGGACGCCAACAGCTTTTCGAGTCCGGCAAAGGCGACCGCCGCTGCTGGCTCCACGCTGAAACCTTCCACGCGCGCCGCTTGCCGCATTGCGCGGAACGCTTCGCCGTCGTCGGCAGCGATCATGGTGCCACCTGTGTCCTTGATTGCGTCACGCAGCAAGCTGTAGCTGAAGCCCGGATCGCCTGTCGAAAGGACCGTAATCCGCGTATTGGGGCGGACGGGCGCGGCGGCGGCTTCATCTTTGACGAACGCCTGCACCATTGGCGAACAGCCCTCCACTTGCACGATCGCCAACTTTGGAATGCGATCGATCAGCCCCATCGTTTTGAGTTCGCGGAAGCCTTTGATCACGCCGAGCGGCCCGATGCCGCCGCTCACTGCCTGCACATACCAATCGGGCGCGATCCAGCGATCGCCGTCGGCCAACTCAAGGCCGAGCTGTTCGGCAATCTCAAAGGCGATCGTCTTCATGCTCTCTTTGCCAGGGACGCCTTTAGCCCCGCGATCGAAATACAAGCCGCGCCGCTGCGCGAAATTAGCGGCCACCCGCTTGGCTTCATCGTAAGTGCCGGTCACCTTGACGACTTCCGCGCCGTATAAAGCGAGTTCGCGCATCTTTTCGGCAGGGGCCATGCTGGTCAGGAATATCCACAGTTTGATTCCGGCGCGCGCACAATAAGCGGCATAGGCGGCAGCCGCGTTTCCGGTTGAAGCGAGCACGCACTCACGAATACCGCGCTGTCGCAGGATCGATACGGCCAATGAGCCTTGCCGATCTTTGAACGATGCGGTGGGCGATTGACGCTCATCTTTGATATACAAGGTCGGATGATGCAGCGCCTTTTGTAAGCCCTCAGCGCGCACGAGCGGCGTATAGCCTTCACCAATGCTCACGCGCTGCTGATAAGACTCGAAGGGCAGCAGTTCGGCATAACGCCACATCGAAGGCGCACGTTTGGTCAGGCTGCGCGGCCAATCAACGGCGCTGTAATCATAATTTGCGTCCAACCATGCGCTGCCACACACCGGGCACGTATTCAGCATAGCATCGGGTGGCATCGTATGGTTGCAATTGAGACAAACAACACTGTTGAATAGCGAGGTAACCATGAGTTTGAACGCCTGACTTGTGAACTCAGTCGCATGATTGTAGCGCAAGCTGCCACTCGAATGCGATTTTTCAGCACCGCCTATTTGCGTTATGATGTAACTTCAAACACGCGACCATTGAAATATTCTATCGAGTGTCACATGTCTGTTCCCTATTGTCACCTGTGCGATAGCCACCCTGAAGATAAAGCTCGTTATGGCGACAGCGGCCTGGCGGGGGGTGATTACTGCCCGGCGTGCTACCGGCCCTTTTGCAAGTTTCACGCGGGCAAAGTCCGTTGGCGGTGGCGCGATACCCGTCAGGTTGAAACGGGCTACGTGTGCATGGAATGCAAAAACGCTTATCGCCACCGCCAATGGGATCCCATTCATCGCGATTGGATCAGCTAACGCCGCTAAAAGAACGACACCGGCGCGCCGTATAAGGCTGTGATCTCAGCAGCGCTCAATGCGCCATCATAAAAACGCACATCCTTCAAACTTCCGGCGAAGAATTCTGTGCGCTGCGCTTTGCGTTTGGCAGCACCGATGATCGTATTGCCTAGCGCTGACCAGTCCGGTGTATAGGTGGCGGTTTTTTGCAGTGCGCCATTGACATATAACCGGAGCTGATTAGCGGTAGCGTCGCGCACACCCACGACTGAATACCAGGTGTTCGGCGTTGGGCTGAACGTTGAGACGGCATACACGCTTTGCGAGCCGAGTCCGTTGCCCATGCTAAAGACAAACGCGCTGCCTTGCGTCGGCATATAGCCCAATGAGAATCCGCTGACAAAGCCGCCATCCTGACTGACAAAAGTGGCGGCATTGTCAGTACGGCTCAGGTTGACCCATGCGGATACGCTGAAGCTGCCATTGATATCCACCAGCCGCTTGCCAAGATTGAGAAAGTCGGTTGTGCCATTGAATTGCAGCGCATTACCCGTTTGCTCACTTGTCCACTGCGGCGCACCCGTAACCGCCGCTGTGTTGCCATTCGAGTCGCGTACAACCGTCCCTTGACCATCGGTGAGCGGCCACGCGCTGATCAGTCCGCAGGGTTCACCGGACGGCAGCGCAACGCCGACTTTCTGGGGAATTGCTTTGCCGAAATCAGGTGTATTATCGGCTTTCCAGGTGAACGGCTGCATCTCGATCGCACGATCATCCCAACCATCGGTAGCGACCGTTTTGGAGGCGTAGATCAGCCAGCTTTGCGCGCCGTCGGGTGAGGTCACTGGCTGCGAATTATGTCCAGTGCCGTATACCGCGCCTGCTGCATCCGTGTAACCTGCGAACACCGGCCCCACTTTTTTCCAGGCGCTTGCGTTCAGCGGATCGGTGCCGTTCAGGGTGAGCATTCCCAATTTGTAGGAAGTCGTCCAGCTTGCATCCGCTGAATAGATGATCGAAAGCTGGCCGTTATGGATGAACGGTTCCGGTCCTTCTTCGATAGGCTGCACGCTCTTTTCCCAAGCGGTGTCGGGCGTGGCGATCATCACGCGCGGGCTGTCGATCGTGACCGGATCGCGCATGTGCGCGACATACAAGTTTTGCGGAAAGTCGCCTTTCGCGCCCGGCCAGCCTGACCAGATCATGTACAGTTGATCATTCAAATTGAAAATGCTGGCATCGATCGCCCACATATCGGACGCCTCATCGAACACTTTGCCCTTGAATGTCCAGCTTCCCAATGGATCGTCGGTATTGGCTTCCAGAGCGTAGATACGATGCGCAATGTTGTGGCCGGGGCTATCATCAGCGGCAAAATAGATGTACCAGTGTCTGGCGATGTATTGAAGCTCCGGCGCCCACAAATCGTAACTGTACGGCTGACCGAGCGGCGGTTGATAAACCGGCACGTTTGGGACATGGCCGAGATCGGTCAACTGCGCCGCTTTACGGATCGCTAAGCCGCTGGCTGCTGATTGCACCAAGTAGTAATTTCCGGCATGATACACAACTGACGGGTCTTGTCCGCGATCGACCAGCGGATTTTGATAGGTACACGTTACGGCGTCCGCCGGATGTGGCGTTTGCAGCGCAAAAAAAACGACTAGCATAAGTAAACAACCTATACTACGGCCATATGTCCAGATAATACGGTTACGAGCAGCGAACATGATACGTCGCTCCTTATCAGTTTAATCGATCAATATTAACGCTGTCCAATAAGCTTGGGTTGGCACGCCTGCGAGGTCAGGTGATCTACCAGATCGTGCAGGAGCGCAATCGCCACCGGATCGGCTAATTGCAGCGCATCCTTGAGCGCGTAAGTGGTCATGACGACGCGCCCCGCGCCATAACGGAATTGCAGTGTGTGCAGCGCCGGATGGCCGACCCAACCGCTCAACTGCCCTGCCAAAAAGTCGGCATGGTAGGCTGGATTGTGCATCGGCACGCCCAAAATTACGTTCTGCGGGGCGACGTTCGCGAAGGGCAGCCCCAACGGACTGCTCACCCCGTCAAGCCGCTTGTAGATGCCCGGACGCAGCCAATTGAAGCTGCTCATCCAATTGCCGCTGTACGCACCACCTCGGCCTTGTGTCCAGAAGAACGGGCTGACACCCTTACTGATGAACAGCAGATCGCCACCCGCGCGTACCCATTCTAAGAGTGCTGCATCCGGGAAATCGGTCACGGCGACTCGCGTTTCGGGCGTAAGCTGGCGCAGCGAATGGTAGCCGAGCTTGCTCAGTGTGCTCGAAAAATCGGCATCGGCCAGCGCGTCGCTCGCGGCTTCCATGCCAGCATAGGCACGCCGCGTCAGCACTGCCACCGGATCGGCATAGGCTGCTTGCCGTGCGCTGTTCGGCAGCGTTAGCACATCGAGCGTATTATGTGCAATCGTCGCACCCGTGTTATCGCGCAGCACCAGAATCACCTGCGAGGTTGTGGCGCGTTCGACCGGCGGCAGCGTACAAACTGCCGTGCCGTATTCGGCAACAGTCCCTTGTTTTTGGGCGGATACGTCCAGGTGACCGCTCAAATTGTCGGCACTGCCTGCCGTGTCCCAGGTGAGGCCGCCGCCGATCCAGTCGGTCGCGCTGTAATGTGCGCCGTACAACCGCACAGCTACAGGTTGATCATCCCAGGTGGCGTACCGTGGCAGCTCCGGGATCAGCACATCGGGCGCGTTGATCATTGCGAATTCGTTGTGATAAGCTTTGGGCGCTCGATTGAAATCAAGCAAGCCGTTGCTTTCCCAATAAGCGTCCGTGAATTCGGTGATCACGTAACCCGCCAACGTCGGTAGACGGCGCATTGTTTCCAGTTCAAATTTCATGGCGCGAAATTGATGCCACTGGCTAGCCGTCGCGAAGGCGTCGTAATCCGGCCAAACCGCATCGAGTCCGAATGCCGCGAATCGTTCCGCCACGCCGCGCGGCCAGCCCGGTTCGCCATCCCAGGGCGACCACCACGGGCCAAGATCGAACCACTCCGGGTCATGTTCAGCGGTACGCAGTGCGCTGAGCGTAGGCAAGCCCCAATTGCCGAACTCGGACAAGATCAGCGGTTCATGGCCAGTGCGCTGAGCATCACCCTGACTCGAAAACGTCCACAACGGGCGCAACGCGAATTGTTCCAGCGCGTAAGAAAAGTGCGCGGCCTGATCGGGAATGTTGAAATACATATGAAAGTCGTCCAAATCAGTCTTGACGTGGACGTTCGGACCCCAGGCGTGCCCGCACGGCGAGTTGTCCACCACCAGACGCGTCGGATCAAGCTGCTTGCACAGGTCGTACATATGCGCCACCCATGCCCGATCTTGTGCGCTGCTGGCATTTTCAAGCGGAAGCGTGGTGCCCCAATCTTCGTTGATGATCGTCCAGATGATCAGCGCCGGATGGTTGAAATCGCGTGCGATCATCTCATGCAAGAGCTGTTCGGCGCGTTGATAGGTCGAGTCCAACAGGCGGAATGATTCAGGGTGTGCGATCGATTTGGAGTAGAACGTGCGCCACGACGGAATCTCACTCCAAATGAGCAGCCCCATTTCATCAGCCAGATCAAGATAACGCGGATCGGGCGGCTTGATATGGCAGCGCAAACAATTCAGACCAAGCTGTTTAGCTTTGGTGAACTGATCGCGTAAATAATCCATTGAGGGCACGGTATAGATCGTTTCAGGGTACAAATCCTGATCGAGCGCCGCCAACAAAAACAGCGGCTGCCCATTGAGCAAAAGCTGACCCTCGTGCGTGGTGATTTCGCGGAAGCCAAAACGCACGGCGAATTCGTCGGGCGGATCGGTGTGTGTGGTGTCGCTGACAGTGTCGTTAATAGTGGCAGTGACGGTGTACAGGTGCGGCGTCTCAGGCGTCCACAACAGCGGATCGGACACTTGCACGCTGAGCGTATAGTCACGCTGCCCGCTGATGAGCGGCGTGTTGGCTGTGCCGTTTGCAGCATCGATTCGCACTTGCAAGGTGCCCGCCTGCAATGTACTAATGAGCGTATCGACAGCACCGTTCAACGTGACACGAATCGACGCGGTATCATCGTGAATGTTCGGCGTGACGTGTACTTGTTCGATGTACGCTGCTGAAAGCGCAGTCAGCGTCACGTCCTGCCAGATGCCGCCGACGTTGCGATACCATTCCTGCTTACCGTGTGGCACGTTATGCGAATCAAAGGGTGGCTGTGTCGGATCGGACGGGGTCTGACCGTCAAACCAACGCGCGATCGTGATGGTCGATTGCACTGCATCGTAGACCCGTACGACCAACTGATTCGAGCCAACGTGCGCTGCGGCTTTGATCGACGCACTGAACGGCATATAGCCGCCTTCGTGCTCGGCTATGCACTGCCCATTCACATACACCTGACTCCAATAATCGACTGCGCCAAAAGTCAGCAGCAGTTCAGCGCGCAGCCACTCGTCGCTGAGATCGAACGTGGTCACGTACCATGCATAGCCGCTGTATTGATCCAGTGCCGGATACTCGATTTGCCAGGGCAGCGGTACCGTAATATCCTGGTCGGGGGCAAGCTGATCGACCCGTGCAAGTCCGTCTGGATCGAGCTGAAAACGCCATGTCCCGGCTAGTGAGCTTTGTAAACGCATGAAAGATTGTCCTTTTGTGCGCAAAAATAAACTTAAAAAGGTATTGCTGACGAAACGAGTTTTTCAGCGATGGGTTAGTTGACCTTCGCAGACATGATTAAAACTTTGTAGTATTCGGCATTTTAACGCAACTATTTTTGACAAATTATACGTTATGCAAAAATTAAATAGGTTTATCCAATCGTATGCATTGACGAGGATAGCGCCTGCCGATTTTTTGTCAAGTGTTTCTTGAGAGATAACTTGCACCCTTCTTCAGAGCACTGAAGCTTCATGCGCGTACTAATTATGGGTTCGCCTGCAAAACGATGTGAGTTATGGACTTGTGGTACCCGTTCTGTGCCACGGCGCTGCCTGCCCTTTGGGTACTTTTGTGCCTATCCCCTGTCCACCCCTCCGTGTCTTTGAGACTTCTTTCCTTTGAAACTGTCTTTTGAAATACCTACCCCGAAAAGGAAAGGGGCCGGGAATGGGGGGAAAATGACTTTGCAATCGACTCCAAGAGCGCGGTACGCTATTCGCTGATTTGAGAAATAAGGTACAATACCGTGCCGCCCTTGTCTGCGTACATGTATCGGACAAGGCGTGCTCACGATCGTTTTTGAAAGGCGGATCAACTTGACGCTTGCAATTGCTTTGCTCCGAACGGTGTATCTGGTGTGTATTACGTTGGTCGCATTATACGCAGCAGGTACGTTTTACATCATCTTGCTTTATCTGCGCCACGCGCGCACCCCACCCCGCACCGTCACCTTGCCGGATGTGCAGCTGCCTAAAGTAACCGTACAAATTCCGCTGTACAACGAGCGCTATGTGGCGCGCCGTGCGATTGAAGCAGCAGCCAACCTGGATTATCCGCGCGACCGCTTGCACGTTCAAATTCTGGATGACTCGACTGATGACACCACCGAATTGATTCAGGGGCGTATCAGCCAACTGCGCAGTGAAGGATTATCCATCGAGTTGATCCACCGGCGCGACCGGAAAGGCTACAAAGCGGGTGCGTTGGCAAATGGTATGCTGCACACCGACGGCGCGTTCATCGCAATTTTCGATGCCGATTTCATTCCTCCGCGCGATTTTTTGAAGCGCACCGTGCCCTATTTTTCACAAGATGAAAAGCTCGGTCTGGTGCAAACCCGTTGGGGACATTTGAATGACACCGATAACCTGTTGACGCGCAGCCAGGCACTCGCGCTGGACAGTCACTTTGGGATCGAGCAGTTTGCACGCAGTGCGGACAATATGGTCATGAGTTTCAATGGGACGGGTGGCGTCTGGCGACGGACGACGATCGAAGAAGCAGGTGGTTGGCAGGCCGATACGCTGACTGAAGATTTCGATTTGAGTTATCGCGCACAGCTCAAGGGTTGGCATTTCATGTATGCGCGTGATGTCGTCGTGCCCGGCGAAATTCCAGCACAGATGAGCGCTTACAAGCATCAACAGGCGCGTTGGGCAAAGGGTTCGACGCAAGTGCTGCTCAAAATGCTGCTGCCACTACTGCGCTCAAAATTGACTCTGCGCAATCGTATTATGGGCACGATGCACCTGATGCAATACACCATTCAGCTTGTCATTCTGGCGATGCTGCTGCTCACGCCGCCGATGATCCTGCTGCACGCCTTCGATGGGCTGAGCGTCGCGCCTTTCAGCATCCTGGCACTGAGCGCGCCGATCATGTACGTGCTCGGCCAATATGTACTCTACAAAGATAGCTGGTGGCGGCGCGTGATCTATTTTCCGGCGCTCCTGATCTTTGGCAACGGCATGTCATTCAATAATGGGCGGGCCGCAATTTCTGCGCTGCTGCGCCATCCAAGCGAGTTCAAGCGCACGCCGAAGTTTCACCTGAACGGCACTTCCAATCAACAATGGACGCGTACTCAATACGCAGCACTATTATCATCACCCGATATTCTGGGCGAAGTGATTTTAGGCATCTACAGTATATTCGGCACTGTGCTCGCCATGTTGTTTCAACCTTCGATGATCTTGTATATGGCTTTCTATGTGATCTCGTATTTTACGATTGTCGTTTGGAGTTTGTGGGATCGCTGGCTGATCACACGACCGACCCGCTCCGCTGAACAAGAGACTATTCGACAGGCAGGACGCTAATCGTTTCATGCTAACCCAAACCCTTCCGCAATGGCCTGTCTCGATCAGACGCACAGTCATCACCACATGGCGTGCGCACGAGGCGATCCTTTTCCCACTGACGATGTTCTTGGTGCTGCGTATCATTACGGAAATAGTTGCGTTGACAAGCGTGCAGCGGGTACCACAACCGCGCCCAGATTGGCTGGATGCTAACCCAAGCGGGCAAACCTATAATCAAGCACTGCCCCCCGATGCTCCCTTACGAGCACTGGTAGAGCCGTGGCATCGCTATGACACGGCATGGTATGTCAAGATCGCGATTCAGGGTTATATCCCCGGTGATGCAGCGATCGCGTTTCCACCCTTGTATCCACTCTCGATTCGACTGCTGTCGCCATTTGTAGGCGATAATTATGTGCTGGTATCGCTGCTGATCAGCAATATAGCCTGTGCAATCGCGTTTGTGCTGCTGTTTCGGTTGATCTTGATTGAGTTAGGGGAAGCGGGTTTGCCCGTTGCGCGCCGAACATTGATCTATTTGTGCGCGTTTCCCACCGCCTATTATCTGGTAGGTGGCTATACGGAAGCACCCTATCTGGCGTTGACGCTCGGCGCATTTATAGCGGCGCTCAACCGCCGCTGGTGGCTTTGTGGATTACTGGCGATGCTGTCAGCACTGGTACGCTTGCAGGGTGCGACATTGTGCCTGCCGCTGGCATGGATTGCGTATATCCAATTGCGCCAAGTGGGCTGGCGTGCTTTGTTGGCGCGTATCCCTGCCGTAGTCGGTGCGCCGCTCGGCACGCTCAGTTATCTGGCTTATCTGTCGATTAATCATCTTGGCACATTGGACGCCGCCTACATAAAAGAGTGGCAGCTTTCCACACGGCTACCGCGCGACGCAATCAACGATTACGTGACGCGCCTCAGCCACAATCTGACGTTACCCTTTGAAAACGACAATGTGCTGGCGTTGTTTTTCATCCTCATCACCGGCATATTTGTGATTATCAAGCTGCGTCCCGCGTATGGTCTGTACATCTGGTCGGCGCTCTTTTTGATTCTGCTGCGCTACCACAATCCGCCGCTCCCGCAGTTCGAGAGCGACTTTCGCTATACGCTGTTGATGTTCCCGTGTTTCATTGCGTTGGGCGCTGTGCTGCGCAAAGGCTGGATGCTAGGCATTTATGTGTTGGCGGGCACACAGTGGATGTTCATCCTGATGGATCACTTCATCCATTGGATATGGGTCGCCTGATCGTGCTGCTCAACAGGTAAGCTGCACAATGGTGCATCCAATAAACAATGATGCGTTACACTCTCGCGCTGTGCCGATCGATAGTTCTCCTTAAACGCTGAGGCAAACACAATGCTGTCAAATGCTCATGTGCTGCACCGCATACCGCAACATAACACATCGATCCTGATGATCGGCGGCGGCGGTCAGGCACCCGAATCACATACGATTGATTTGTTCAATCGTTTCATCAAGGCGGCAGGTGGCGTTGATGCATTGATCATCGTTTTGACAATCGCGACCAGCAGCCCCGAACGGCAGCGTAAAAACACGTGCGGATTGCTCGAACAGCTTGGCGCGACTCGTTTAGCAGCACCACTCATTCGCACCCGTGACGAAGCGAACGATCCGGCCAACGCCGCGCTGATCCGAGAGGCGCGCGGGATTTATCTGACAGGTGGCGACCAGAGCAGGTATCCAGCTATTTTGAACGATACCGCTTGTGGTGATGCTTTGCGTAATGCGCTGCACACCAATGCGGTCTGCATCGGCGGCACAAGCGCAGGCGCGCATGTCATGGGGCATGTCATGATCGCAGGCAGCTACGATTGGATCATGCAAAAGCGCGGACAAGTGATCTTGCGTGATGGGTTGGGGCTGCTGAGTGACGGCATCGTAACCGACTCGCATTTCAGTCAGCGGCGGCGGCTTCCACGGCTGCTCTCAGCGCTGCAAGCATTTCCGCACTTACTCGGCATTGGGTTGGATGAAGATACCGGCTTGCTGGTGAATGCCGACGGTGTGGGCGAAGTGATCGGCGCGGGACTGGTTTATTTTTTCAATTATGGTGTCAAGCACAATGGCGGGCGCGTTGAACAATGGGGGTTGGGCGAAGGCAGCACGTTTGATTTGATCCGCCGCACGCCAAGCGATGATCGGCAAACGGTCGTTTTTGCGACGCACAGCCGCCCCTGACCGTTCCCACTTGTTGCTTTCCCACCTGTTGCCGATCGCTGCACTGATGAAGCGCTGCAAAACCTGCGCAAACGACTATAATGATATTTGTCGTCACGCTAGGAAGGAACGAAAAATGCTTTTGAAACGGTCACGCTTGTTGATTATGTTTGCGCTCATTACGGCGGTGGTCGGGATACAATCAGCAACCGCACAGGCGAAAACAACGCCGCTGCCCTTGTTCGTGGCGCTCAACAATGGACAATCGCGTGTCGAGGGCGACATTTTTGCCTGGAATAACGGTTTCACCAAAAAGACCCTCAGCAGCCACAATGATGTGCCGGTGGTCTCACCTACTGGTGATTGGATCGCGTTTACGTCAGTGCCCGCCTTTTATGTGGCACAGCGCCCGCCTAACGATGAGCACACCGCAGCAAAAAACATTCAGATTCTCAAGCTGACGGGCACTGATTCACGCCTCATAGCCGATCAACCGCCGAAAGCATCACTCAAAGACGGCAAAGTCGCTTACACAATCCGTTCAGTGCCGAGTTGGTCACCGGACGGCAAAGCACTGGTCTGGACTGAAGTTACAACGAACCAAACGTCCGGCGTGAATCCCAAGTTGCAAGATGAGCAGCTTGTTATTTATACGGTTGACACTAAAAAGCAGCAAATCATCGTGCCGAAACTTCCGCAGCACTATTTTATCGGGGACAGTCCGTACATGAGTAAAGCGCTGTGGGGTGCGGGCGGGATCGCGGTGCTTACCAAGCTCAATGAACAAGAGTTTGCGGTCACCGTCTATGATGCCTCCGGTAAGCAGCTTTCGCAGACCGATCCACTGGCCGGTTCAGGGTTCGATATTTCGGCTATGATCTGGATCAAAGACGCCGATCATGATTACATCAGCAATGTAGGGGGTCGAATCATAATCGATCCACAAAGTGGCAAAACAGATGATATGAACGGCATTCCCGAACTATACAGCCCAACGGCTGCCGCCAACGGCATGAGTCTTGCCTATGGCAACGCGTCGGCCAATGAAGCGAATACCCGTTGGAATATTTTTGTGAACGGTAAAGCGGTTGACTCACTGGATTCGATCATTGTCAACTTTGGCTCGGAGATTGCCATTTCACCGGACGGACAGAGCCTTGCCTATATTCTTTTTCCTGGGCAAGGCTCTAATGGTGGCCTGTTCGTCTATCAGAAAGGCAAATCGCGCGATCTGGGTCCGGCAAACGTGATGGGTTTGGCGTGGTCGCCGCAGGCATGGCGCGTCTTCCACTTCGATCCAAACGCCTGAAGCTCTCAGTCGCTTTGTGCGCGCAGACGTTCGGCTTTATCCAACAGCATTCGCGCATCGCGATCATTCGGATCGACGCGCAGCGCCCATGCGAACATCTCGCGCGCATTCTCCCAATCCTGGCGATCCTCGTAGATCAAGCCCAGGTTGTAATGCGCGTTCGGGTAATACGGATCAAGCGCCAGCACACGCTGGTAAGCACTGATCGCGTTCGTTTGCTGCTCTGGCGTGGAGATTGGCAGCGTGCCGAGGTAGGCCGCCGCTAGATTATTCCAGATCGCCGCGTTATTTTCATCGAGCGTCGTGGCTGCTTCCAAAACCGGAATGGCGAGCTTGTACTGCTTGCTCAGGATGTACGCACCGCCCAGGTTTACGGCAATATCCACATCGTCGGGATGCAGTTCATGCAACCGTCGCAGAATAACTGACGCATTCTCACCATCGCCACTTTGCAGAAATGCGGCGGCTTCTTTCATCTGTCGATAATACTGTTCATCGGCCATTGTCGTGATCCTTTGTATGTAGCGGCGTTCATCATCGGTGCTCACCATGATGCGAGTCCCTCACATAAAACTGCCCGACCATTCAGATCGGGCAATCGATAGTTATAAACATTTCAGAGCAGAACCGTTAATCGTCGAAGCGCAGGCTTTCACCGACCAAACTCGCATTTTCGAGCGCCTCTGTGATCGCTTCCATCAGCCCTTCATCGTTGATGATCTCGGCTTCTTCGCTCGCGTTTTCCAGCAAATGACGCGATGCGTTGCCGCCTATTTCGCCTAACGCCCAAACCGCCATCTCCATCACTTCGCGATCATCGTCACGCAGCAAATCAGCAAGCACCGGAATTGCGTCTTCCAGTTCCAGATCGCCGGTGGCGCGCGCCGCCTCATAGCGCAGTTCGGGGTCTTCGGCGGTCAACTCCTGCAATACCAAATCTGCCCAATCGTCGTCACAACTCCGCCCCATCGCAAACAAAGCGCTCGCTTTCATGGGCAGTTCGTCGGAGTCATACGCTTCCTGAATCAGTTCCGCAACGCCTTCGCGCGTACAATTGCCGAGCGCTTCAACGGCGCGGCGGCGTACCTGAGTCAGCTCGTCAGGATCGTTATAGATCGCCAACGCTACATCCTGCGCTTCACGCGCTGACTGTGCGTCCAGCGTGCCGAGTTCGCCCATCAGAATGAAGCGCCCCAACGCGGACAGCGCTTCCGCCCGCACGTTTTCAGCTTCATCACCTTTTGCCAGGATCATCAGACGGCGCATCAGGTTGGGCGATTCGTCATACCACAATGCCTCAATACCCGCTTGTCGGATATTCTCGTCCGCATCGGCCAGCGCAAGCCGCGTCACGTCGGCAAAATTCATATCGAAATTGGTTTCGCTGATCTCGCCTAAGCGCTGCAACAACTGCAAACGGCGCTCAGTTGGAATGGACAGCCAGCCTGCTTTGAACTCGGCTAAATCGCCGTCGCCAATATCCGATAAACTGTAGATGGCCGCTGCGGTGATGGTGCTGTCGGCATCGCGCAGCACGCGCAGCGTTTTTTCAATCGTCGTCGCCATGGTGTCTCACCTCATGCTAACTTACTTAGACTAAAACTTACTTGGGCAATAGAATCGGATTCAATACGTCGTTGACAATGAAGATCGCCATGAAGCCGAGCAGCAGCAGCAGCCCGATCAGGTGAACCATGCCTTCACGTTCCGGTTTGAGCGGCTTACCACGCAGCAGTTCGATCAGCACGAACAAGATACGCCCACCATCCAGGCCAGGGATGGGCAGCAGCTGCGTGATACCGATCGCCACGCTGATCACGGCGGCAAAGTTTAACAGCGGGTAGCTTTGCTTCAAATCCACCGACTGCTGAATCACCTGTGCGCCCATGCCGGAAATGCCGACGATGCTGGCTGGACGCGCTTGTTGGACGCTCAACTGACCGCGAATGATTCGGATGGGTACGGTGACCGTCGATGCGATCACGTTCCACACACCGGCGAAACCGTCGCTGATCGCGACCCCGATCGGCTGCGCTTCAACTTTGGTGATCGGGTTCAAGTTTAATAGTTCAAGCCCCGTCGTTTCAAGTATCACAATGATTTTCTTGCTCGGCTCGTCCGTTTTACCGATCGCGTCGTCGGGTAGGGTCGCAATGCCAGCGCCGATCGCGGGCGCTTGCGCGTTCATCTGAATCGTGACCGTTTGCGTTTTGCCGTCGCGCTCAAAAGTCATGAGCACGCTTTTGCCAAGATGCGCGTTGTCGAACGTGAACAAATCATTGGTGACCGAGATTACCTGATCATCCATTTTCAGCACGTGATCGCCGTACTTCAAGCCAGCTTTTTCGCCCGGCGATCCGGCGTTCACATCCATGATGAATACGCCGCTCATGCCGCTGATTGGGGCTGCTGCGGTAGACGCTAGCGACACGCTCAAAGTTTGGTCGCCGCGCTTGACAGTCAGCGGCACGGCCACGCCTGTTTTACCCAGCAACGCACTTTGCAAATCGTCGCTAAACGCTATGGTGTGTCCGTTGACACCCGTGATTACGTCACCGACTTGCAAACCTGCCTGTGCCGCAGTTGAATTTGGCGCAATGCCGCGTACTGCTACCGTCGCGCTTTTGAGCACGGGAATCCCTACTAACGAGGCAAGTGCAAAGAGTATCAGCCCTGCCAGCAGGTTCATCAGCACACCCGCGATCATGAAGAAAATGCGCTGCCACGGCCCGGCTTCCATGACGCTTTTCGTCTTGATATTGCGCGCTTGGAGTGAGCTTTGTTCGTTTTGCCGTTTCTCGAAGGCGAGCCGTTCCTCATCGGTGGCAGCGTCTCCAACGGGACGCACGAAATCTTCACCTAATGGCCGCACAAAGCCGCCAATAGGCAGCCAATTGAGCGTGAACTCGGTGCCGCCTTGCTCAAACAGTTTCAGCGCGCGCGGCGGAAAGCCGATCCCGAATTCCAGCACAGTCACGCCGATCAGCCGTGCCGCGATAAAATGGCCTAATTCATGGATCAGGATCAACGGGCCGATCACGATCACAAAGGCAATCACTGCCAGCGCAATGTTATTCATAACGATTTGGTTACTTTCAATTTCAACAGGCGCTCTTGCAATGCGCCTGTAACATGCAGTTTGTCAATTATACAGCGGGACAGCCTTCAAACAACACGCCTTGCCCATTTCTAACGAGTCCGTAATGCAGCAGGCTCTCGACGCTGTGCTAACGCATGAAGCAAGCTGAACAGCCGATGCGGTATTTTGAGCGCTTGCCAGACATACGCTATACTACGCGGCAGACCGGGCGTAGGCAAAAGGCATCTCCAACACCTGTGACGATCAAACAACTGGGCAAATATGAGATTATCGAACGCCTGGGGCGCGGCGGCATGGCGGAAGTCTATAAAGGCTACCAGTCCAGCCTCGATCGCTTTGTCGCGATTAAACTGCTGCATCCCTTTTTGGCCGACGACCCGGAGTTCAAAGACCGTTTCGAGCGTGAAGCGCGCAATGTAGCACGGCTGCGTCACCCTAATATTGTACAGGTCTATGATTTTGAGTACGACGATCAAAACGAATCGTTCTACATGGTCATGGAGCTGATCGATGGCCTGACGCTCAAAGATACGTTGGAAGCGCTCACTAATCGCGGCGAAATGATGCCACTGGAAGAAGTCCTGCGCATCATGCGCGGCGCTGGCACTGCGCTCGCCTATGCTCACGCGCGCGGCATGATCCATCGCGATGTCAAGCCCGCTAACCTTATGATAGACAGTGACGGGCGCGTGGTTCTTACCGATTTCGGCATTGCAAAAATTGTCACTGGTATTCAATTCACGGCCAGCGGCGGTATGGTGGGTACACCTGCTTTCATGGCGCCCGAACAGGGGTTAGGCGAACAGGGCGATGAGCGATCCGATATTTACTCGTTGGGCGTGATCCTGTTTGAGCTGTGTACAGGCCATTTGCCCTACGATGCCGAAACGCCGCTCGCGGTGATCCTGAAACATTTGAACGAACCCGTGCCGTCGGCGCGCAAGCTGAACCCTGACCTGCCGGAATACATCGAAAACATCATTTACAAGGCGATGGCGAAGGATTCGGAGGAGCGCTATCAGAGCGCGGACGCCATGTTGCAGGCGCTCAATGACGGTCGCGAAGGACCGCCGCCGCCAACACCCGTGCTGCCGCCCATGCCGCCAACGCCACCGGTTACCCAAACTTCCCTGCTGCCGATCGCTGCGGTGCCCGTCCGCCCACCCTTAGCCGGAATCGGCGCTATTCTGGTGATCGCCGTGATTGCGCTATTGGGTGCATTTTTGCTCGGCGGTGGCAAGCTGCCATTCGCGCTTGGGGGCAGTACGCCCACCAACACGGCAACTGCAACGCTCACCGCATCACCATTACCAAGTGTGACCACGCTCCCAACAGTGACATCAACAGTGACACCGACCGTTACACCCACTGCGACCGTAACTGTGCTGCCGACCCAAACGGCCACCGCGACGCAAACCCTGACGCCCACTGCCAGCAATACGCCAACGTTTACCGCCAGCCCAACCTTTACAGCCACTTTCACGCCAACTTACACTTTCACACCTACCTTTACAGCGACGTTTACCGCAACAGCCACCTTCACACCCAGCTACACCGCGACCTTCACGCCAACAGCCACTTTTACACTGACACCCACGGATACCTTTACGCCGTCCTATACTCCCACACCGTCTTATACACCGACCCCTACCACTAACTTCACAGCGACCTTTCAAGGTGCAACCGACGTTGCCCGTAATGCCACTGCAACTTCGATCGTGGGTACTTTCAATGCCATTGCCAGCAAGGAAGGCGCGCAGAAATCACCAACGCCGGACTACACATCCACTGCGCTCAAGTGCAAGCCGCAGTATCTTGTTCTACTGCCTAAAGTAGCCGCCGACAAAGACCCGATTCGCGCTGATACCGACTTTCAGCGCCAGATAGTCTTGCGCAATACTGGCGATTGTGATTGGTTACCCGGCATGTATTTGTCGTTCAGCAGCGGCGATAGCCTTAATGCGGCCATTCATATTACAATGGATAACCCGCAGCCAGTGCCGCCGAACACTGAGGCGCATTTCACCTTCAAAGGTCATACGCCGCGCAAAGGTGGCCTCTATTCAGGCAATTGGGAAGTGCGCTTGTACCCGGATAACAAACTGCTCGATCCTTTGTTAACCTTACAATTTTATGCGTATGAGTGACCATGACTAACAACTATGAATAACTTTAGCATCGACCCTACCGATCTTGAGTCAAGCGTGCTGCGTGAACAACGGCGCGCCGAAGAACTCGCCTATCTTTATCAGTTTGCTCTGGATTTGATGACGCAGCCCGATGGTAACGTGCGCATGATCTACGAAAGCGTCCCGGCAGCGATGCTGACTGTTTTGCGCTGCGACGGGGCGGTGATCTTGCTGACCGACGACGCAAACAGCACCTTGCACGCAGTAGCGGCGCTCGGTGAGGCGTACTCCGATCAACATGCTTTTGCCGAGTTGATCGCGGAAAAGTGTTGGGCTTCCGTCAAAAGCGGCGCTATGGGCAGCGTTTTGGGCGCGCCGCTGCACAGCCGGGACGTGCTATTGGGCGTGCTGATCGCCTATCGAGCCTCTGCTGACACGCCTTTCAGCGATAACGAGATTCAGTTGATCACGGTGCTGGCAGGCGTTACGGGCGCAGTGTTGAGTAACGCACGCTTAAGACAGCGGCTTGACGAGCGCTTGAGCTTATTGCAAACGGTGCTGGAAAGTTCACCGACCGGGCTGGCAATCATTGAGCAAAGTCGTTTGCTCATGGCAAATCCGGCAGCATTGCACGCGCTTGGCTTGAATGAATCCGCGTTCGATCAACTGCTGCTGATCGATGGACCCGATGGGCTTCTGTTAGAACGACTGTTAGAAGGGCTGCCGCCGTCCGCTATTGCCAGCTTCGAATATCGCATCGAGCGCGAACGGCGTCCGCGCTTTTTGCGGATTGAGGTAGTACCATTCGGTTCAGATAAATTGTTGGCGCAGGTGAACGATGTGACGCTTTTGCGCGAGATCGAATCGCGCCGTGAGGAAGCGGTCGCCAGCACTTCACATGACCTGAAAACGCCGTTGGCAGTCATGAATTTGGGATTGAGCAGCCTGCTATCGTACTATGAGCAAATGCCGGATGAAGATCGGCGCACGATGATTGAAGAAACGCTTGAACAAGTTGGCGAAATGAAAACGCTGATCAGCAGCTTGTTGGATCATTCGCGCCCCCATAAACCGCACGCTGCCGATGTGCCGCCGCAGGTAGCAGACCCTGCTTTTTATGTCGGGCAAGTCGTTCACGAGTTGAGTGCTTTCGCGCGTTATCATGGCATCACACTGCGCTGGCACGCTTCCTCGGATGGATCGCTGCACCTGCACTGTCTGCCCGATCAACTCAAAACGATCGTGCGCAACCTGATTACCAACGCGATCAAATACACAGCGTCGGCTGGCGAAGTGACGATCAGCACGTCAGAGGGCTGCGAAGCAAACCGCTTCAGGCTGGAAGTGACTGATACCGGCGTTGGCATTCCTGAAGCGGAACTAGACGCAATTTTCGAGCTTGCCTATCGTGCCAGCACACACGGCAGCGCTGAAGGTGGCGGACTTGGCCTGTCCTTAGTGCATAGTCTTGTGGTTCAATTGGGCGGCACCGTCAGTGTGTACAGTACGGTTGGGGTGGGCAGTACCTTCGTCGTCATGCTGCCCTGCACAACGCAGGATACCTGAGTTAGCCAAACAGTAAATTTATGACCAAACCTTCAAGAGTTGATCTGTATGAAATCTCGGTGCAAATGCGGGTGCTCGATAAAAGCGTCATCCCGCAGATTGTGACCGATAAAGAGGCGGTCACGCTGATCGCGCATGTGGCAGTGTTACGCGCGGGCGAGAGCAAACGTGGTGCTAAACGGCTGTTCGGCTTTCAGAAACAAAGCATTTTGCCGGGTGCTTCCGCGCCGTGGTATGGATGGGTAGCCGAAAATGATTGGACGCTGCCACAAGAGGGCTTGCAAGTGGTGGCGTGGCTGCCATTGGAAGCGCTGCCTACCAAAAAACAAGCCGAGTTCACCGCACAGGTCAAACAAAGCGCCTGGGGGTTGGTGGCCGTCGTGCTGATGGATCACCGCTTGCGACTGCGTGATGTACAAGTCGATATTTCAATGGCCGACTCAGCGCACGATGCGATGCGCGCCGAACTCGGCCTGCCCGAACTGATCAATATGCCGGAGTTGAATCGTCCCTTGATCCTGACCGTACTCGAAAAACGCGAGATTTATCAGGTGTTTTTGTAGATTGTAGTAGATGGTTGACCCCTAACCCCCGCCCTTTCCCCGATTACAGGGGAAGGGAGCAAGGCACAGTCAGACTCAACGCAAGGTTTCTATATTGCTTTAATTGGCGAAGCGCACATTCATAATATCGCCATCCTTGACGATGTATTCTTTGCCTTCCAGCCGCATCTGGCCGAGCTTTTTCAGTTCGCTTTCACTGCCTGCCGCGATCAAATCTTTGTAGGCCATCACTTCGGCGCGGATGAAGCCATGCGCCAGATCGGTGTGAATGACGCCCGCTGCTTGTGGAGCGGTCGCGCCGATTTGCACGCTCCAGGCACGCACTTCATCTTCGCCAACAGTGAAAAATGATTGAATGTGCATCAGGTCATACGAGGCACGGATCACGCGGTTGGCGCTCGGTTCGGTGATCCCGTATTCCGCCAGAAACATCGCAGCATCGTCGCCTTCCAACTGTGCGATCTCGGCTTCAATGCGTCCTTGCAAGCTGACCAACCCAATACCTTTGTGATGATAATCTTTGAGCAGTTCGTCCGGTTGGCGCATTTGCTCGCCCACATTGAAAATGATCAGCATCGGCTTGAGCGACATCAGACCGTAGCCGCGCACCACCTTGTATTCATCAGCCGTCACTTCCAGATCGCGCAAGGGTTGTTCAGTTTCCAACTGCGCCTGAAAGCGTTTCATCAGCTCGTATTCCTGTTCGGCAGCTTGTTTGTTCTGCGATTTATTTTGCTTGATCTCGACGCCGATTTTTTCCAGACGCTTTTCAACCACTAATAAATCGGCCAGCAAAAATTCGGTGTCCATGATCGTCACGTCACGCGCCGGATCGATCGTGATCTCCGGGTGTGGCACGGTATCATCATCGAAGGCGCGCACGACATGGATGAAGCCGTCCACCTGTTGCAGTTCGTTACGCAGAGTGCCACTGATACCACCCGTGCCGATCCCTTTTTCAAGGCCACCCACATCGGTATACGTGATCGTCGTGTAGACTGTGCGTTTTGGCTTATAAAGAGCAGTCAGTTTGTTTATCCGCACATCCGGGACGGGCACTACTGCTGTGAAAATTTCCATTTTCCCGCTGCTGACGGGCGCGGTTGGGCGGTCGCCACGGGTCAGCGCATTGAAGACGGTCGTTTTGCCACTGTTTGGCAGACCGATAATACCAAGTCGCATGTCAGGTTTTGCATCTCTATGTTGTCTGATAATCAACGCGCGATCATACCATTTATCGGATATGATCTCAAGCAGTTATTGAGGCCAAACATGTCACTAGATCGCTTTGGGCGCAACATCCATTATTTGCGCGTCTCGCTGACCGATAAATGTAACCTGCGCTGCGTGTACTGCATGGCGGAAGATATGGTGTTCCGCCCGAACGCCGAGTTGATGCAATACGACGAGCTGCTGACGCTGGTGCGCGTGTTCGCAGAACTCGGCTTTGATAAGTATCGGCTCACGGGTGGCGAACCGACGATCCATCCGCGCGTGGTAGATATTGTGCGCGGCATGAAAGCAATTCCGGGCGTCAATGCGCTGTCCATGACCACCAACGGGATACGCTTGCGAGAGCTGGCACAACCGCTTAAGGCTGCCGGGCTGGAACGACTCAATATCAGCGTCGATACGCTTGATGCGGCCAAGTTCAAACGGATCACGCGGTGGGGCAAGTTCGAGGATGTATGGGATGGCATTCTAGCGGCGGAAGCGGCGGGCTTGCTGCCGATCAAGCTGAACGCGGTAGTGGTGCGCGGCTTCAATGAGCAAGATGTGAGCGAACTGGCGCGGCTGACAATCGAGCGCCCCTGGCAAATGCGCTATATCGAGATGATGCCGTTCGGTGACGTGGCCGATTTTGCTAAAAAACAAATCGTCAGCGATGATGAAATGCGCGCTACCATCGAAGCGGATCTGGGCTGTAAACTCGAATTGGTCGATAATGGCAAGCTGGATGGCGAAGCGCGGCTATATCGTATCCCTGGCGCATTGGGCACGCTCGGCTTCATCAGCAGCATCACGCATCCGTTTTGCGCCAACTGTACACGCGCGCGCCTGACCGCTGACGGTGTGCTGCGCTTATGCCTATTGCGCGATAAAGAAGTGAATTTGCTGCAACCATTACGGGCAGGCGCGTCAGTCGATGATCTCAAGCAGCTCATCAACGGCGGCGTGTGGCATAAACCGTGGGGACATGGCTTATCCGACGATGTGATCCCGCTCTCGCGTGTGATGAGTCAAATCGGCGGCTGAAGCGAGTGTTTGACACGCTACGCAAAAATCAGCTTCAAACGTGCCTTGACAATCCGGCAAAGCCTGATAAAATGCAAGGCATACGTGGTTGTAGCTCAGTGGATAGAGCATCTGCCTACGGAGCAGAGGGTCGAGGGTTCGAGTCCCCCCAGCCACACCAGATTACCCTCTTGCTCTCAGATGCGTTGGAGGGTTTTTTATTTTTTGAAAAATCCTCGCTCAGCGCAATTTTGAGCTGCATGAGCAACTGCGCCCAAGGTTTGAGTCTGAAGTCTACGATACGTTGTGTATCCAAATCGTACACGATATGGTCAAACAGACCATGCGCCAATGCTCGGCGCATCTCGTCATCGGCCTGCCTCCAATTTTGCACCAGATCAGCAACCATATCTGTCGTCAGTTTTGATGTAATCGGTCAGAACCTTAGCGGATAATTAGTGTTACAATTACATGCACAACGCAGACACAGGACAAACAGAGTAACCTCATATGGCACGCCTTTTCATCAGTTATAGTCGAGCTGATAAGCTGTTTATCGAGCAGCTTGTGCCATTACTCAAAAAGGTGTTTCCCCATCACGAAATCTGGTGGGACGATGATTTGACGGGTGGTGAGGATTGGTGGGAGCGTATCCTAAGCGAAATCGGCGACTGCGACCTATTCATGTATTTGTTGTCCAATGATTCGCTCACTTCGGAATATTGTCAGAACGAATTTCGCGAAGCGCTACGCTTGCGAAAGCTATGTGTGCCTGTAATCATCCGCCCCAAAACGGACATGAAAAATGCGCCTGCCGACTTGAGCTCGGAATTGAGCCGCCGCAACTGGGTTGATATGTCTGGCGGTTTCAAGGATTCAGATGCGAATGCTGGACTGTTCCGCGCGATCAACGTACAAATCGGAAAAATTCCAACCAATCGCCGACTCCTCTGTCACCGACACCCATTCCCCAATCGAACGTGGCGGCTACGTCGAAAGGTCTCGATTGGACAAAAATCGGCGTCATCACTGCGGTAATCGTGGGGTTATTAGGCGTGGGAGCTGCAATTGCCCAACCGTTTATCGCGGCGGCATTGCAAGGACAATCTATGGCTACTACGCCGACTGCAAGCGCTACAGCCATCCCCATGGTCACACCTTTTCCAACCACAACATCTATACCCACCCTGGGCGTTGCACACATACTTACTGTTACGCCAATCCCGGCAGCGACCGTTGCTCTCGTACCGCCGAATTCGCCGACCGGAGCTCTGCCTGCGGTTATCTATACATTTAGTTCAGTGCCAACAGAAATGCTGCTTTTAGCGCGACCAACTATAACTCTCGATAAGTCAATCGCCACGGCACCCATGCAGTCGTCAGACCTATTATCTTCTCCGACACTAGAGAGCAACGATAAAACAGTCTATATTATTCGCGATGCAGATAGTTTGACGGTTTTCTCGCCATCTCAAGGCGCTATATCACTATTAGGGCTAAAGTTTGAAGTTCAAGAACAATCAAACAGCAATATATATTTTATTGAACAATATATTGGATTTGTGGGTTTGCCCTTCAACAAATTAATGACCCCAATTTGCTTAAGATTGGTTAGACGAAGTTCTAATTCTGTAATGACAAATAGATGTCAGGGGCTAACCCCAAACCAGCGTTTTAGCAGTATTGTTATGGATGCTGACGTCTTTTGGTATGACTTAGAAGCAGGCCAAGGTAAAATACTAAACATATTATTTGGGTTAACCAAAGTAGGTACATGTCCCGGTCAGCAATCACAGTGCTCGTTTGTTGCCTTACCTGACAAGACGAAATGAGCCTGCAATAATTTTGATATTCCAAAAGCTTACCCTTTGCTCTACGACAATGTTCGTCGATCGCTCGTCTAGGAGACTGTATGAATAACTTTTCTATCACTCTTAAACACGGATTATCATTATTGTTTTTGGCGCTACTAATCGTTATGCCAGATATATCAATGACATTACAAACTCAAACTAGTTCGTTCGAGATTGTGTTGTTCCGAGACAAAGACAGTCTAACGGTATATATCCCTGGAAATACGGCCGTGTCTATTCGTGGCTTGCAATTTGAGACGGCAGATAGCAGCAGCAGGAGGTTTGCTTATCGATTAGAGGAGTATTCAGCCTTCTATGGATTGAATTTTGATGCAGTGCAAGCGCCAATTTGCCTGCGGTTATTACGTCAAGGCGTCAATCTACCTTATCCGACTGAATGTATGAAGTTTCCCAGCAACCAAAGATTAACTCAGTCTTTAGTTGATGCGGATATTTTTTGGTATGATCCTGATGCTGGTCAAGGGATTTTACTCTCAGTTACACGTAGCACGATCCCTGCAAACATATGCCCGGCGCAACAGGCACGTTGTCCGGTGGTTGTTCCACCTGCGCCGAATATACCTAATGGAACCAGTGCAAGCGCAACGCCAATTTTGAATTATAATTCCGATTCTATCATCGGCGACATAGCGTTTGTCTCTAATCGCGATGGAGCATGGGATATCTATACTATGAACGAGGATGGTACTAATATCAGACGAATTACGTTCGACGGTACATATAAAGAGCAACTAACTTGGTCTCCAGACGGACGGTTTATGGCCTTTAATTCCAATCGCGAAGGCAACTGGGAGATTTATGTATTAGATATGACCTCAGGTAAACAAACCAACATCACTAACAACACCAAAGTTAACTACCAACCTGCGTGGTCTCCAGATGGTACAAAAATTGCTTTCTCTTCCAGTCGGAATGGGAACAAAGATATCTATACAATGGATCCGGATGGAAAAAACGTTGTCCGCCTGACATCAAATAGCTCAGATAATATTCAACCAGCATGGTCGCACGACGGTAAAAACATCGCATTTGTTTCCTATAGAGATGAAGGGAAACAACGGATCTATGTTATGAATGCGACTGGATCCAACCAACATCGAGTGAGTAAGGGCACAGATAACTTTGCACCTGTATGGTCACCCAATGGGAAGCAAATAGCATTTACTGCTGGTAGTGAACGCTTGGCCGCAGTATGGATCATTAATGTAGATGGAACGGGCTTACACAGCCTAGAGCCTGTTATGAACTTCTAACGGGCGGCTGCTATACTTGGTAAATGGACAGAAAACCTTACCCAAGTGATATAACAGACGACGAATGGGTGTTCATTGCGCCCTATTTAACGCTCATGAC